>ERZ773359.210-NODE-210-length-79301-cov-11.587941_pt1 | contig 79301 bp, 67 predicted proteins | sample MGYA00374955_ERZ773359 | MGnify/ENA primary metagenome ERZ773359 (study PRJEB29098, sample SAMN04486028) | biogas fermenter metagenome | study: EMG produced TPA metagenomics assembly of the Biogas fermentation microbial communities from Germany - Plant 4 DNA1... | reverse complement strand
GCCACAAAAAGGTAAGCGGCGCCTTGCGCCGCCTTCATATACTCCCAGCTACGCGTGTTATGCCTCGGCGACCTCGCAGGCCGCGATGGAGCAAGTGCACACATTTCCCGAGTTCTCCTACGTTTCGCGGAGCAACACGGCCTGTGCTCCTCTTTTCCGAGGAGCACAACTCACTCATCTCCTCGAATCCGAGGAACACCTTGCCTCGCCTCGCTTCGCCTCAGCCCGCTCTGCTACGCCATCTCGCATCATCCACTGTACCCATGCGGGTGCGCCCTGTGCCACTTCCACGCCGACTGCACGATTTCCGCCAGAGACGTTCGCCGCGGGGCCCAGCCCAGCTCCGATTTGGCCCTTTCCGAGCTTGCCACCAGAACCGCCGGGTCTCCGGGCCTGCGCTGCCCATCCACCGCCCGGATCGTTGCCTCCGTGCCCACCACCTCACGGGCACACTCGATCACCTGGCGCACTGTGAACCCTGTTCCGCTGCCCAGGTTGAACGCTTCCGCTCGTGCCGCCCGGCCGGACATCTCCATCTCGTGCATCCTTTGCAGCGCCAGCACGTGGGCGTCGGCCAGGTCACTTACGTGGATGTAGTCGCGCACGCACGTGCCGTCCGGGGTATCGTAGTCGGTACCGAACACCCTGACCTCGGCACGTTGCTCCAGCGCTGCCTGGAGCACGATGGGGATCAAGTGCGTCTCGGGGTTATGAGCCTCTCCGATATCTCCAGGCTCGTCAGCCCCCGCCGCGTTGAAATACCGTAGCGACACGCATCTCATGCTGTGCGCCGCCGAGTAGCTCTGCAGCATGTGTTCGATGGCCAGCTTGGTCATGCCGTACGTCGAGGTGGGGCTCTTTGGATGCGTCTCCTCTATGGGCACGGCCACCGGCTCTCCGTACACCGCGGCGCTGGACGAGAAGACGATCTTGTCCACGCCTGCCAGCACCATCGCGTCCAGAAGGCCGATGGCCTCCTGCACGTTGTTGCGCCAGTACTTGGACGGGTTCGCCATCGACTCTCCCACCAAGCTCGCCGCAGCGCAATGCACGACCGCGTCGATCTTGCGCGAGATCAGCACGTCCCGCACGAGCTCGCAGTCTCCGACGTTTCCCACGACGAGCTCCGCGCGCCCTCCCGTCGCCCGCGCTACAGCTGCGGCATGCCCGGTGCTGAGGTTGTCCAGAACCACAGCTTCCCATCCCGCCGCCACCAGCGCGCGCAGCACATGGCTTCCAACGTATCCGGCGCCCCCGGCCACAAGCACTCTCATGTCCATCCCTCCAGCCCACGCCAACGCCCGCGGCCTCGTTTTCCCATCTCTACTTCGCCCAATTTCTACAGCCGCGTTCGTAACCCTGCTGCCAGCCCCGGGGCGAACCGCGGTCGCCCCCACACTCGCGCCTCGCCCCTGGCCTCCGCCCCGCCCCATGCAGCCATGCAGCGTGCACACATGCAGGAGTTGGAGCCCCGCCACGCGAATGAACCCAATTGCGAGACATTCTGAGGCAACCGCAGCAAACCAGAGGGAGGTATGCAGGTGGCCTCAACATCCGATCCCATCGTGGTGCGCACGAAATTCCTGGTCCCGCTTCCGCGCAAGAAGCTTCTGCACCGGCCGCGCGTGGCGGCGCTGCTCGACCAGATCACCGCGCACCGCCTCACAATAGTCCAAGCGGGCCCCGGATATGGAAAGAGCACCGCCGTGGCGCTGCACCTTTGCTCCAGCTCACACCAGTTCTTCTGGTACAGCACGTCTGGCACCGACGCCGATCCCCACGTGTTCATGAGCCACCTCGTGTGGTCCATGCGCTCCGCCTACCCGCGCATGGGCGGCTCAGCTCTTGCCATCATCAGCCAGGGCCTCGACGCCACCGCCCGCCGCCGTGCCGTCGAAGCCCTTGCCAACGACATGCTCGACATGCTGCAGGCCGACGCTGTCCTAGTCATCGACGACTACCACGCTGCCTCCCGCAACCCCGAGATACACGACATAGTGGAGTTCCTGGTCGACACCATGCCGCCCCAGATGCACCTTGTCCTGTGCACGCGCAAGCGCCCGGCCCTCAGCGCCATCCCGCGCTGGCGCGTCAAAGGTGACGTCCTGGAGATCACCGAGCGCGACCTGGCCTTTACCGGCGACGAGATCCGCGACCTGTTCGCCACTGCCTACCAGCTCGAGCTCACCCAGGCCCAGGTTCGTCTCATGGCCGAGCGCACCGAGGGCTGGATCATCGCCGTCGAGATGATCTGGCACGCCCTCCGCGAGGGCCTCAGCCTCGACGAGCTGCTCAGCCGCTCGCCGGCAACCCTCGACAGCGTCTTCGACTACCTCGTCCAGGAGGTGCTGCTCAAGCAGAAGGAGAGCGTCGGTGCCTTCCTCATCGACGTGTCAGTCCTGGACGAGCTCGACGCCGCAGCCTGCGCCGCCGTCTCCGGCAACGACCACGCCGAAGCCGCCTCGCTCCTCTCTGAGCTCTCCGTCGGCGGCGTGTTCCTCTACTCCACGGGCTCCGGCACCTATCGGTTCCACAACCTCATCAAGGCCTTCCTCCGGCGCCTATGCCGCCGCGACTTCGACCGCTGGGCCCTGGCCAACCGCCGCGCCGCATCCTTCTACGCCGACCGCGGCGACGCCGTCCGCGCCGTCGACCACCTCCTGGAGGCCGACGACTTCGACGCCGCCGCCAGCCACCTCCTTTCCGCCGCCCCGGAGCTCATCGCCTCCGGCCGCGTCGACGGCCTGGCGCATCTCGTCGACCAGCTCCCAGGCTCCTCCCTGGAAGCCCATCCCGATCTCCTGGTCTACCGCGCCGACGCCTACCGTCTCACCAGCGACTACCAGAACGCCCTGGCCTGGTACTCCATGGCCGACGAGATCTTCGCCGCCCGCGGCGACAACGCCGGCCGCAGCCGCGCCCTGAAGGGCAAAGCCACCGTCTACCTCGACACCGTGGAGCCCGCCAAGAGTGATGCCCTCCTGGCCGAGGCCCTGGATCTCCTCCCCGCCGAAGACCGCCTCGAGCGCGCCACGCTTCTCCGCATGATGGCCGAGAGCAAGACCAACCAGGGCCAGGGCCAAGAAGCCCTGAAGCTCCTGCACAGCGCCGAACAGCTCATCAACCAGGCCATGGAGGACGAGCTCAACATCCGCGTCCACCTCCGCACCGGACGTCTCGCTGCCGCCCTGACATCCCTGGAACGCCGCGCCAGCCTCGCCGGCGAAACCGACGGCCCCGTCCGCCGCCCGGCCCGGTCCCACCGCGAAACCCAGCTCTTGCTCTCTCTCATCTATTGTCTCATTGGAGACGCCGAGCGAGCCCGCACGTGCGCGCAGGCAGGGATCCGTCTGGGCAAAGAGTTACGTTCGCCTTTCGTCGAGGCAGTGGGCTACATGCGCCTCGGACATGCCCTCTACCTCAGCGCGATACCTGGGAGTCTCACAGCGGAAGAATGCTACAGGGAGGCGCTGGCCATCTGCGACTCCCTCAAGGTGACCCGTGGGCGCGCCGAACCGCTGATGGGCCTCGCCCTGCTCCACGCCGCCGCAGGCGATGAGGTGGGGGCTTCCGCGCACGCGGCTGAGGCCATCGACATCTGCAAGACCGCAGGCGACGAGTGGATGGCCGGGTTCGTGCAGCTTGCAGTGGGATCCGGGCTTGCTGGCGCGGGCCGCGACCGCGCCGCCCGGCCCTGGGTGGAGGCTGCCCGCGCCACCTTCGCCAGGTGCGGCGACGAGTACTGCAGCGCCGCCAGCCAGCTGTGGCAGGCGGTGCTCGATCTGCGCGCAGCAGGGCCTGCAGCCGCGGGCTCCAGCTCAAGCGCAAACGGCACCGGCTCGAGCCCGCCCGCAACCCCGCCCCCAACCCGGTCCCCGGCCTCCCGCGGTGAACTTGAGAGTCTGTTGCGCACTGTGCGCACTCACAGCTACGAGTTTCTGTTTACGCGCCGCACGCTGTTTGGCCCGCGCGACCTGGGCGTCCTCGCCCCGCTAATCATCGAGGCGTCCCGCCTCGGCATCGACCGCGACCACGTGCAGTGGCTGAGCTCCATCACCGGACTGGAAGGCCTCGAATACCACCCAGGCTACACACTGTACGTCCGCACCCTCGGCCGGTTCGTGCTCTACCGAGGCAACGAGGAGGTTCCCAACCGCGAGTGGCAGCGCGAGAAGGCGAAGGCGCTGTTCCAGCTGCTCCTGGTCAACCGAAAGGGCTACATCCACCGCGACCAGATCCTCGACGCCCTCTGGCCGGGCCTCGATTCCGACGTGGCATCGCGCCACTTCAAAGTCGCGCTCAACGCCATGCTGAACGTGCTGGAACCCGACCGTCCGCCGCGACTCAACTCCTTCACTATCCACCGCGACGGCCAGCTCTACGCCATCAACCCCCGTGCCGGCCTCTGGACCGACGCCGATGAGTTCGAGAGCCTCGCCGCCAAGGCGGGTCGCCTGGCGGCCACCGACCCGGCCGGCGCCTGTGACCTCTATCGCCACGCCCTGAGCCTCTATCGCGGCGACTTCCTCCAGGAGTGCATGTATGAAGACTGGGCCACCGCCGAGCGCGAGCGTCTACTGGCGGTGTACCTCCGCGCCGCCCAGCGCACCGCCGAGCTCCTCTTCGACCTCGGCCAGCTGGACGAGTGCATCGCCGTGAGCGAGCAGGTCATATCCAAGGACCCCTGCTGGGAGGAAGCCTACCGCATGCTCATCAGGTGCGCAGCTCAGCAGGGCAACCGCCCCATGGCCCTGCGCGCCTACGAGCGCTGCGAGACAGCCCTAAGAAGCGAAATGGGCATCGCCCCGTCCCGCAGCACCAGGGCTGCGCTGGAGCAGTCAACCAGGCAGGGTTAGTCCGCGGCGGGCTGCCGCCGCGGCGCCCAGCTGCCCCGCTACGCCTCCGCGCTGTGGACGTCCGCGCACGCAGAATGCCGCCTGGCGTTGCAGGGTTATCCTAGACGATGTGGAAACACTCAGCACATACCGGAAACTTCGAACGGGAGGGGCGAACATGGAGAATTACGATGTGGTTCTCGACTTCTTCGAAAAAGTCGGCAAGCCCGTCAAGGCCGGCGAGGTAGCCGAAGCCACCGGCCTCGACAAGAAGGAAGTCGACAAGATCATGGCCAAGCTTAAGAAAGAAGGCAAGATCGTCTCGCCGAAGGTGTGCTTCTGGGAGATCAAGAAGTAGCCGAGCTGCGCAACACACGGACGCGGCCCCGCCATTCGGGCGCCGCGTCCGCCTGCTTTCCGCCCCGATGCCCCGCCTACTATCACCTCTGAAGACGCCCAGCTGTACCATGGGAACGTGCAAGTCATCACGAAGGAGGAGAAGGCGATGACCTCACGTCTGTCAGCACCGCCCCCCGCAGCAGACCGCCTCCCCGTCCAGCCCGGCGACATCCGCATCGAGACCGGATACCGGCTGGAGCCCGTAGCCGTGGGGCTCACGTTCCCCACCAGCATCGCGTTGGACCCCGGCGGAAGCCTTTACGTGGCTGAGGCCGGCTTCTCATACGGCCCCGCCAAGAGCGCAGCCCAGGGCAGAGTCCTGCGCCTCGATAACAACGGGGGCATGACCCCGATCATCTCCGGCCTGCGCGGACCGGTCACAGGCATCGTGTTCCACGACGGCGCTCTGTTCGTCGCCGAAGGCGCATTTCCAGGCCGCATACTCCGCGTCGAGCCGGGCGGCTGCACCAAGCCTGTGGTATGCGGCCTCCGGTCAGGCGGAGACCACTACACCGGCGAGATCGCCGTCGGCCCAGACGGCCGCCTCTACTTCGGGGTTGGTACATTCACCAACTCCGCCGTGGTGGGGTTCGACAACTTCATGTTCGGGTGGCTGGGCTCCATGCCCGCAGAACACGACGTGCCCGCCAGGCCAACAGTGCTTGCGGGAGTGAACTACTCCAGCCCTGACCCATTCACTTTCGAACAGACCGTTCCGTGCACCACCGTCACCGGTGCCTTCAAGCCCTTCGGCACCCCCAGTCTGCCAGGGGAAGTGGTCATGGGCAACCTCATGGCCAACGGCGTGATATACTCGGTGAACCCCGACGGCTCTGACCTCCAGATCATCGCAGACGGCCTGCGCAACCCCTTCGGCCTCGGGTTCGTCAACGGGCGCCTGTACTCGCTGGACCAGGGCTACGACAGGCGCGGCAGCCGCCCGGTGTCCAATTCCCCTGACTCCCTGTGGGAGATAACGCCTGGTGGATGGTACGGCTTCCCCGACTACGTATCCGGGATTCCCATCACCGCGCCGGAGTTCCAGACGCCAGGGATGCCGCCCACCCAGTTCGTCCTAGCCGAGCATCCGCCGCTGGCGGGCCAGCCTGTGCTGCGCCTTGCGCCGCACTCCGCATCCACCAAGTTCGCGGTCTCCACCAATCCAGCCTTCGGTCACGTGGGGCAGATGTTCATCGCACAGCTGGGCTCAGGCGGACCCGCCGTGGGAGGCACCGTCGCAGGGTACAAAGTAGTCAGAGCGGACCTCAACACCTGCCAGGTGCACGACTTCCTGGCCAGCACGAACCCGCTTCCCGGCGGTAAGGGCCCTCAGAGGCCGGTGGACGTCAAGTTCGACCCCGCCGGAACAGCCCTCTACGTGCTTGATTTCGGCACCCTGGAAGGGACCCCGTCTGGTGTGATACCATACTGCGGCTCAGGGATGCTGTGGAAAGTCACCAGGACATGTCGAGCAGGCGAAGTAGGCGAGGGGCGAGGCGCCTGAGGGCCATGACCCACAGGGCCGAATAGAACAGGGAAAAGGTCACGTAGGCACCTGCGACGGTCAGAAAGCTCAAGTGCGACGTCAGGCCGCCCGCAGGGTCAATCCCGACGACCTTCGATAGCAGGACCATCCCGGCGGTGAGGGTGAGGGTTCCGGCCAGGATCTGCGCCTTCACCCCCGCCTTTGTACGCATGGAGACGCCCAGCGCCACCCCCAACGGGCCTGTCATGCAGAGCAGTATCGGAGCCTCCGCTGGGAAGGCCGAGAACACCAGCGCCGATGACGTGATCAGACACGCGATGCCCGGGGCCAGGCCCGTCATGGAGACCAGCGCCATAGGCAGCGTGCACACTGCGCTGAGCACGTGGCCCACCACTGGGGCGACCCCCGCCGAGACCTGCAACGCCGCGCATATCCCCGCCATCAATCCAACTGTGGCTACTCTGCGGCTCGGGGCCTTTGGCCTTCTCGAGGGCTCTGATGATACGCCCATGTGCGTGGCTCCTCTCGCCTGCGCCGAGGTGATGCTTGGAATGGACGAGGCGTTCGCGTGGATATTGCAGGTTGACGCATGATAGTGTATGTCGAGGCGCTCAGCGAGGCGCCCAACTGAGCAAGTCAAGAGAGCGCAGGCGGCGAAATCCACGAAGTAGAGGATCTGGGCGTCTGAGGCCCACAAACCTGTGGATCTCCGCCTGAACCCTCGATCGGCCCAGCGATAGACAGTAACGCCCACCCTCCGGTTTACCCGCGCTGATTGCTCCGGCTACCGAATTGGCAGCATCCCTGCATACGCCCTCAGGCGCCTCCCCGGGCCCCCGACCAGTGTGCACTCTGCACGTTGGGTGTGATATTATGAGCTCATAGCGCCTCATGTTCCGCGCTCAGCGAAAACGAGGAGCGTGTCCCATGACCGGAACACTCATGAACATGGCAACAGTCATAGCAGGCACCATCCTAGGCATGGCGTTGAAACGGCGCATGCCGGAGAGGATGTCCGGTGCGGTGATGCAGGGACTTGCGTTGTTCACGAGCTTCATGGGGCTGAAGATGGCGTTCGGCACCGAGAAGATGCTGGCCATGCTCTTCAGCATGGTGCTGGGAACCGTGGTGGGCACGGCTCTGGACATCGAAGGGCGCCTTGAAAGGGGCGCGGTCAGGCTTGAGGCGCGGTTCGCCAAGGAAGGTTCCGGGCTTGCTGCCGGCTTCCTAGCTGCCAGCCTCTTGTACTGCGTCGGGCCCATGAGCATAATTGGGTCCATTGAAGACGGATTGACGGGCAACTACAGCATCCTGCTGACGAAAGCCCTTATGGACGGGGTATCGTCCATCGTTTTCGGAGCCACGATGGGGATAGGGGTGGCGCTGTCCGCTGTGACGATCCTGGCATATCAGGGCGGGATCTCGCTGGCAGCGGCGTCTGTGAAAGCCCTGGTTACCGATGCCGCGATGGTGGAGATGACTGCCGTAGGCGGCCTGCTCATAGTGGGCATCGGCATCAACATGCTCGGGCTGAAGAAGATCCGTGTGGCTGACATGCTGCCCGCCATCGTGTTTGCGGCAGTCTTGGCGCAGATTATTCCGTAAGCATTTCAGGAGGTGTGAGGCATGATCTGGGATACTGCCGGACCGGCTAACACTGTGGAGACGCTGAAGCTTGCGATGGCGCGGGCTAGGGACGAGGGCATCAAGTGGCTGGTCGTGGCGTCCAACACCGGCGACACGGTGCGGAAAGCGCTTGAGCTGGGTGCAGAGGGCCTGTCTATTGTCTGCGTGACCCATCACGTGGGTTACCCTACCCCCGGCAAGGACGACATGAGCACGGAGGCAAGGGAGTATCTTGCCAGCCAAGGAGTCAAGGTACTGACGACAACCCACGTTCTTGCGGGCATCGACAGGAGCCTGCGCATCAAGTTCGGAGGCCTCTATCCGCCGGAGATCATGGCGGCTGCCCTGCGAATGCTGGGCCAGGGCGTGAAGGTGTGCGTGGAGATCTCCATAATGGCGCTGGACGCCGGGTTGGTGCCCTATGGCGAACGTGTCGTGGCTGTGGGCGGGACTGGTACTGGGGCCGATACCGCCGCGGTGGTCCTGCCGGCGCACTCCAACAACGTGTTCGATCTGAAGGTGGAGGAGATCATCTGCAAGCCACGCAGATGGTAGTCTACTGCCGATGATAGATGGACCAGGGGCCGTCCTCATCTCGAGGACGGCCCCGTCGTCGTAAGCTCTGTCAGTTGAGGAACACTCGTGAGGGAACTGCTTCGTCTGGGTTGTGGAGGTAGTAGCCCATGCCGTTTGTGATGATGTCTGTGTACCGCGGGAACCAGAGGTCGATGGCCCTATCTGGATACATCATGTTGAAAACGTTGATCAGCTCTATCGCGCTGGTCAACAGCCGGCCGACTCTGGTGTCGATGGTCTGAGCGTTGTTGATGTCGTAGTCCGTGTAAAGCAGACCTTTCTCAGCTGCCCGCTGCAGGAACTCGTCCTTGCCGTCTATCATCAGCTGCTCTGTGACCCTTCCCACGACCCTATCGATGAAGGGCTCGGCGGTCTCCACCAGCACGCACAGAGTCTCGCTGTAGTCACCGACCTCTCGGTGTGTCAGGCCCCTCAGGTTCTTGGGCGACACCTCGCTCCTCATGGGCATCTCTGCCTGACATAACATGGCCGCCATGAAAGCGAGATCCTCAGCTCTCTGGTGCGCCACGTAGGTGTCCACCACGGGGTACATCAGCGACGCCTCGTGGAAGTCGATGGTGAGGTCTACCTTCTCGTTCCTGATGAGCTCCATGAAGGCGTAGGACATGCGCTCGGTCAGGGTGCCGTTGGGCCTTCCAGGGAAGGTGCGGTTGAAGTTCCTCAGGTCTTGATAGGCCAGGTTCTGCCCTGACGGGTAGTGCACGTAGGTGAACGGGTCAGGCCACTGGTCGAGGGGGGCTGTCTCCCTGTCGCCGATCCTGTACACTTTCTGCCCCCAGGAAGTGGGGATATGCAGGTACTGAGGATACGCGTGCCCCACGATGCCTTGGGTGGATGCGCTCATGTCGGCCCTGGGTACCAGGATGACCCTGCCGTTGTTGAGCTTCAGGTTCTCCATGATAACGTAGACAGCGAGGCTACCTGCGGGCTCATAGGGGTGGGCACCGCCGTAGATCAGCACGGTGGCCCCGGGCTTTCCCGAGTCATAGAAGTAAACAGGGGTGTCGCCCCAGGTGTTCTTGAGGTTCGGCAGCCATTCCGACAGCATGCGCTTTTCAGTAAAGGCCTCCGATACGACCACCGTTTCCTTGTAGTGCCTCAGATCCAGGAACTCCGCTGCCGCGAAACCGGCGATGACGAGGAAGGCCAGCAACATGATGAGCTTTCTGATGTTAGAGCCGTTCATCTGCCTTCCTCCTCACCTAATGTGCAGCGCGCGCAGCAGAAATGGGATTATGGTGTATGCGTAGACTATGTCGTATATCAAGCTCTTACGGGTGTCCCGCTTGAACAGTCCCCTCAAGAGAAGCAACCCGAAGAAAGCGGTCATGGCGAAGTATATATGTCTGATAACCTCCTGCAGAAAGACCATTTGACTCCCTCCTCTGCCTCTCTACATCGTCAGTGGGACGAACACCCTCGGGAAGATGAGCATCGTCAGGGCGACGATAGCCAGAACGCACCAGGGCACCGCGATGGCCCTTATGAACTCCATGTACGAGCCTTTGAAGCCTACTTTCTCGATGCTCAGCCTTGCCACTATCCTCGACGGAGGCACGCAGTCTCCGAGTGGGAACATCAAAGCAAGGGCCGCCGTCACCACGGTGACGTTTATTCCCACCGAGTTGAACCGGAAGATGATCGGCACTCCCAGGATCGCCGCGCTACCGTACGAAAGGGACCCCTGCGCTATGGGGCAGAACAGCAGGGCGGTGACGTAGATCCAGACTATCGGCAACGTGACGAAGTTGATGGCGATCAGGCCCCGCACGCCAGTGAGCGCCATCATGCTGACGAGTACTCCAACGCTGACCAGCGTCGCCACCAACGGGAACACGCTCTCCATGGTCTGAATCGTTACGTCGTACCAACGCTTGAGGCCTCTGCGCTCGGGGTCAAGCAGCATCACCAGCACCGCGCACAGCAGGAACGTGAGGGGAAGGCCTATCACGGGAATGGAGTGCGCCGCGTACTGCGACAGGAGGATCAAGAGGAGCAACAGCGCGAAAGGCAGCGCCAGGCGCCACCAGGTCATCCCCCGGGCAGCGGAGGGCAGTCCCGCAAGCACCTCTGCTTTGGGCTTGGGTTTGGTGCCCCTGCCGAAGTAGAATACTGAGAATATTGCGACAGCCAATACAGGCAGGAGAAGTATGGTGTTGAAGCCGACATAGGGCATGTTGGCGCCAGCGGCCATGAGCATTGCCCACAGGTTGATCGGGGGCGCAGCCGCCGAAAGGATCGCCATGATGAACACGAACGCGGCTCTGCGCGCAGGTGGAAAGCCCATGAACTCAAGCACCGTGGCCACTAGGCCCCCGACCACCAATATCGACACGCTGCCGGCACCGGTGATAGCACCGGGGATCAACATGACGAAGGCCAGGAGGAAGAGCATCAGCCACTTGTTGTCGTAGAACCTTGCGACCAGGTTGCGCACCAGGGCATTGGTGGCTCCTATTTCAGCATAGAAGTTCATGAAGAGCGATGCGGTGATGAACTGGAGGGCCAGGTCTATGTAGGTGAGAGTGCCTTCCACCAGCAGTCGCACCGGAAATCCGAATCCTGCGACCAGCGCGCCGACGACGGCGGTGATGACCATGGAGATCTCGGGGGATCGCGATTTCCAACTGCTGATCACGAACGTTGCTACCATTGCCGCCAGCGTATACGTGGTCTGAAGAGTCATGGACATCTTTCTTACCCCCACAGATTGCGCCCCTTGACGGGGCGCAGGTAACTCACTTGGAGAACATCTCTGTCACTATCTGAGGAATGTCAGTGAGTCCGTTGTCGAAGTAAGTGATGGGTACTTTGTTCTTGGCGGCTATGGAGGTAAACCTGCCATCGCTGTCTGCGGCCTTGTGGACGATGATGTAGTCTGCGTAAGGGGCTATAGCGTCGATGCTCTGCTCAGCTGCGCTGCCGGGAAGTCCGCGGTTGTTGGTACCTGACTGGAGGCACAGCGCGACTATCTTGATGCCCAGCTTCTTGGCCTCATCCACGACCTTGTTCAGCCTGGCGATCTCCTGCTCGATGGTGATGCCCGACGCTCCCAGACCCTTGGCACTGGAGCTTATGGCGAAGATGATGGTCCTATATCCGGCGATGTCGGCAGGCTGTGGCTCGGCGTTGTAGAAGTAGTCTACCTCATATTTGACTGCTTCCTTGGAGACGGCATTGAAGTTGATGATGGTTCTCGTGCCTTTGCCGTCGGGCCCTTGACCGGCGTTGCTCAGAAGCATTGGGAACTCGAACTTGGGCGGGGGATACGTTCCGGTGATCGTCGCCATCGCGGGGCTCACACCGATAAGCATCACGATTCCCAACAGAGCCAATAAGATAGGTATCTTCTTCATTTGAAGTCTCCTTTCAAAATAGGCTCATGCCCAGGACACCCGAGCAAGCGCAGGCTATGGAGGTATCCTCAGCTATGGCAATTGTATCATGATGCACCACGGGCAGGAAGACTTGCCTACTCCCTGAGAAGAACTCTTGGGAGTGTAGTTGCTGGCGCCAGAGTCACTCCATGGCAAGCAATGCTAGCATTGACAAGTGGAACGGCCACCAAATACCTGAAGGGAACCTGCCTGCCAGATGAAGAATTTACACAGCTGTAGTATGATTGGTGTTCAGGGGGCCGAGAGGCTGATATGAACAGTATGATTGTGCCGGTGGCTGCTATGCTCCTGGGCGCACTTGGCGTTGTCGAGAACACGCTTCACCAGCGCCGGATCAGGGCCATACCCATCAGGATCAACGTCAATGGTACCCGCGGCAAATCCACTGTAACGAGGCTGATCGCGGCGGGGCTCAGGTCTGGGGGCCTTCGCACCGTGGGCAAGACGACGGGCACCGCCCCTAGGCTGATACTGCCCGACGGCTCGGAGGAACCCATCAGACGCAGGGGCCGCGCCAGGATATCAGAGCACATCGCCGTGGCCAAACGCGCGTTCGGCGAGGGCGCCGATGCCCTGGTGGTGGAGTGTATGGCGTTGACGCCGGAAAATCAGGCGGTGTACGAGCATGTGCTGGTGCGTTCCACGATAGGGGTCATCACCAACATAAGGCCTGACCACCTCGAGGTGATGGGGCCGGGGCTTGAGGATGTGGCCGAGACCCTGGCCCTCACCGTTCCGGACCGGGGGAAGCTTGTGACCCTCGACGGGCCGCACCTGGACGTGATACGGCAAGAGTGTGCGAGGCGAGACGCGTCGCTGCACCTAGCGGATCCGGCCTCCGTGAGTGAAGAGGAGCTGGCTCAGTTCCGGTACACGTCTTTCGCCGAGAACGTCGCGCTGGCGCTGCTGGCGTGCGAGCTGGCGGGGGTGGATCGGGCCATAGCGCTGAGGGGCATGGTGCAGGCGCTGCCTGATCCAGGCGTGAGCCCGGTGGTCAGTCTGGCGGTGGATGGGAGATCGCTGCGAATCGTGAACGCATTCGCCGCCAATGACGTCGAGTCCACGCTGAAGATGTGGGAAGATTTCGTCGAACCGCACGTTTCCGACCACGACCGAACGTTCGTAATGGTGAACAACAGGAGCGACCGTCCGCACAGGGTGGAGGAGATGTCCAGGATGGCGGCGAGCCTCCCCGTGGACTGCTTGTTCTATGTCGGGGACTTGCAGCGTCTGGCGGTGCGGCTCACTCCGGCGGGAAAGGCGCCAGTGGTTCTAGCCCTGGGCTCCAGGCGGCCCGCCGAGATACTTCAGCAGGTGGCGGCGCGCGTGCCCGAGGGTGGATCGGCCATCCTGTTCCTGGTCGGCAACATGAAGGGGGCAGGGAGCTCGCTTACGGAGGAAATCGCTGCGAGGACGGGGGCTGTGAGCGCATGATCAACGCGTCAATTACACTTGGCATAATCCTTAGTTTCGTGGTGAGCGAGGCCGCTGGGCTTCTGTCAGGCGGTCTCATCAGCCCCGGCTACCTTGCGCTTTACATGGACCAGCCCGTGAGAGTGGCCGCCACCTTGGCGGTGGGAGGGCTTACGTATCTGTTGGTCACCGTGTTGTCCAACTACGTGGTGCTCTTCGGCAGACGGCGGTTCATGGCCAACGTTCTCGGTGGCCTTCTGGTGGGATGGATCGTAAGCCGAGCGGTGATGTGGATGCCGCAGCTGGGGCAGGATTTCAGAGCGGTGGGGTACATAGTGCCCGGCCTCATCGCCAACGACAGCTACAAGCAGGGCTTCTTCAAGACCGCGCTGTCCGTCGTGGTGGTGGCCGGGATCGTCCGTCTCGCGTTGATACTGATGTTCTGACCCGGGATGTGGATGTCGGGTGGCTGATGATGACGATGGTGGTAGCAAGGGTGAAACTCAAGTCCAGGAGAGGGAGCGTGCTGCGGGCGGTTGCGTCCCTGGCAGTGGTGACGTTGGCGCTGCAGTTGACCTTCTCCACGTCGTATATGGGCAAGCACGAGGAGTACGACGTCATGCTCCGAGCCGCGCGGAAGATGCTGGAGGCATCGGAGGCGGTGAAGGCCCACAGGCTATCGGTGGGAATCCCTCTGAGCCCTGAGGATCTCAATGTTACGGGACTCATCGGCGATGAGCTCACGGAGATCACCACCACCCCTGGGAACCTGCTGGCGAAGCGCACCGCCACCAACCCCGACTTCGCGGCGCTGACGGTGAGGTACTTCCACGAGCTCGGGCTTGAGGCAGGCGACAAGGTGGCTGTGGGAGCCAGCGGGTCTTTCCCTGGGATCATCGTTGCGGTGCTCTCGGCGTGTTGGGCCACAGGGGTGGAGCCGGTCATCATAGCGTCCCTTGGGGCCTCCGAGTACGGCGCCAACGTGCCGGGGATCACGTGCGTGGAGATGATAGATGCCCTGCGGGAAGCCGGGGTGTTCCCGTACGTCCCGGCTGCGGTGTCGCTGGGAGGCCTCGAGGACACGGGCAGGGTTGGGATATTCATCGACGGACGGCCCATCCTGCTGGAGATAGCCGAAAGGTCTGGCCACAGGCTCATACTTCCCGAGGACGCGGTGGACAGCATCAGGCAGAGGCTGGAAGTATACCGCGCCGCAGGCGAGATCAGGGCCTTCATCAACATCGGTGGGGCCGAGCCGAACTACGGCTCGACCCTGGCATCGCTGGAGTTCCCTAACGGGCTGGTGCTGGAACCGCCCGTGAAGGTGGACGCTCCGGATATGGGCCTGGTGTACGAGTTCATCAACCGCGGCATTCCCGTCATTCACTTCTTGAACATCCAGGGCCTGGCGGCGAAGAGCGGCATCCCGGTGGATCCTATCCCCCTGCCTGAGCCGGGAACGAGCCTCGTTTACTATGAGACTAGGTACCAGAAGGCGTACGCGGCCGTCGGTCTCGTGGTGGCGTTGGCGCTGTTGGTTGTTCCACTTCCGCAGACGAAGCGCAGGGCCCTTCCCCCTCAGTAGGCAAGAACCGCCGCAGTCTCCAACAACGATAAACGTTCATGCCTTGTTCACATACTTGACACATGCCTCCGTTAGTCTTGATAGCAGACAGAGACGAACGGGGGTTTATTCGTATGAGGCGAAAGCGAGTGGCCGTAGGCCTTCTCCTGATCGCGGTCTTAGTCATCGGCGCCGGCGTGGTGTGGCGCGCAAGGTCGAAGTCCGCATCGAGCGGAGCCGTTAACCCATATGTTCCGATTCCGGTAAGGCAGGGACAGCTCTCCACCGACATCTACGCCACAGGGAACGTTCAGGCGCTGAAGACCACCAACGTGTACGCTCCCAAAGGCGGCGTGGTGGCGGAGACTCTGGTGGGCCAGGGTGACGTGGTGAGTGCCGGGGAGGTGCTGGTGAGGCTGGAGCCCAACGAGGCCGACGTGCAACAGGCAGAGGCCGACGTGCGGCAGAAGCGGGAGAACCTCGCTGCGGCCACGGAGAAGCTGGCGAAGATCCGCGGTCTGCATGAGAAGGGCGCTGCGACGGCGTCCGAGCTCAGGTCGGCGGAGTCAGATGTGGCGCAGGCGCGGGAGGCGCTGGAGATCTCGCAGCTGAAGCTGGATAAGCTGGTGACACGTAAGGGTGAGGGCGAGGTCAGGGCCCCTGTGGGAGGGGTCGTCAGCACGCTCAACGCTGTAGCGGGGCAGTCTATGGCGTCGGGCGCCGTTGCCGCGGTGATCACGGAGATAGCGGATCTGGTGGTCAGGGTGACGGTGGACGAGTACGATGTCGGGACGATCCAGGTGGGCCAGCCTGCGGAGGTGACCTTCGACGCGCTGGGCAACCAGGTGTTCACCGGCGTGGTGTCGTTCATCGGCAGGATAGGCCAGACCAGGCAGGGCGTGGTGGTATACGACGTGGACATCAGGCTTGACGACACGTTCGGCAGGGTGCTGCCGGGCATGAGCGCGGAGGCGAGCATAGTCGCGAACAGGGTGGAGAACGCGCTGATCGTGCCCAATGCGGCACTGCAGTCCATGGGTGGGAGAACTTTCGTGATGATATACAAGTCAGACGGCACGGTGGAGATGAGGCCGGTGACGGTGGGGCTATCGGCGGACTCAGGCACGCAGATCGTGGAAGGGGTCTCGCTTGGGGAGATGGTGGCGGTGGCGAACCCAAGGGCCGTTCCAAGCTCCAGCCGGGGCTCTTCGTGGCAGAACATCCTGAACAACCTGCGCGGCCGAACGTCGCAGTCGCAGCAGCGGGTAGTGGTCACGTCGCCTGGAGTCGTGTCAATGCCTGCGGCTGGCGTAGCGGCACCGGCCGTGCCGATGACTGGCGGAGGGCCGGGCGGCGGTCCGACCTTCGGAAGGTAGCGAAGGCTGAGTGATGTCAGTGAGTATGATACAGCTTCGAGATGTGACCAAGGTCTACTCCATGGGGCGTGGTGCGGTGAAGGTGCATGCGCTGCGAGGGGTCAGTCTCCAGGTGGAAGAGGGAGAGTTCCTGGCGATAATGGGCCACTCGGGCTCAGGCAAGTCGACGCTGCTGAACATACTGGGGTGTTTGGACAGGCCGACGTCGGGCGAGTACCTGCTGCACGGAAGGCCGGTGCAGGGACTGAGCTCCAACGAGCTGGCGGAAGTGAGGAACAGGACCATAGGGTTCGTGTTCCAGTCGTTCAACCTGCTTCCGAAGCTGAACGCGTTGGGCAACGTGGAGCTGCCGATGGTGTACGCTGGGGTGCCGCCGAAGAAGCGGCGCGAGGCGGCGATGCGCGCGCTGGAGATGGTGGGCGTTGGGGACAGGGCCCATCATAAGCCCAGCGAGCTCTCGGGCGGGCAGCAGCAGAGGGTGGCGATTGCCAGGGCGATCGTGAGCGAGCCGAAGCTGGTGCTGGCCGACGAGCCCACAGGTAACCTGGATACTGCGGCCAGCCGTGAGATCATGGACCTCCTGACGGACATGAACAGGCGTGGGATCACGGTGATCGTGGTGACGCATGAGCCGGAAGTGGCAGCGTGCACGCCGCGGGTGCTGACGTTCAGGGACGGCGTGTGCGTCGAGGACAGGCGGCAGGCGGCCGGGGGTGCGGCGTCATGAGGCTATCTGACACGTTCAAGCTGGCCCTAGGAGGCATCACCAGCAACACGTTCCGTTCTATCCTGACAGCGCTGGGCGTCATCATCGGCGTGTCGGCGGTGATCATCGTGGTGTCCATAGGCACCGGCGCCAGGCGGCAGACGGAGGCGCAGATCCAGCGGCTAGGGTCGAACCTGATCACGGTTAGCGCGGGTTACAGGACGTCGAGGTCGCCGATAAACAACGACGTGCTGCCGTATATCGAGGCCATCAGCACCATCAGACAGGTGGTGCCCCAGGTGCAGACTTCGGGGACCGCGGCGTACGGCTCGGTGGGCATGACCACTACGCTGATGGGGACGTCGGTGAACTACGCCGAGGTGCGGAACCTGAAGGTGGCTCGGGGCAGGTGGCTTACGGAGGCTGACATCCAGCAGAACACGTGGAACTGCGTGCTAGGGGCTGACCTGGCCGAGGAGCTGTTCGGGGAGGCTGACCCGATAGGCCAGAGGGTGCGTTTCGAGCGGGTGCGGTTCACGGTGGTAGGCGTGGCGCAGGCCCAGGGTGACAGCGGGTTTGCCAGCGTCGACAACATGATGTATGTGCCTTATACCACGATGCAGCAGAGGGTCACCGGTAACAAGAACCTCAACAGCATAGTCGCGCAGGCGGTGGACGAGTCGGTGATGGGCATGGCGTACGACCAGGTGTACGCGACGCTGCTTGGCCTCACTGGCGACGAGAGGGCATTCCGGGTGTCGAACCAGGCGGACATGCTGGAGGTGGTGTCCAACGTCAGTGCCACCATGACGATGCTGCTTGCTGGCATCGCTGCCGTGTCACTGGTGGTCGGCGGCATCGGGATCATGAACATCATGCTGGTGTCGGTGACGGAGCGCATCAGGGAGATAGCCATAAGGAAGGCGCTGGGCGCCAAGGAAGGCGAGATACTGGTTCAGTTCCTGCTGGAGTCGGCCGCCATAAGCCTTACGGGAGGCCTGTTGGGGGTGGCTGTGGGATTCGGAGGGTCCGCGGTGGTCAGCCGGATCTTCGGGTGGCCAACGGCAGTGGATATGCAGTCCGTGGTGCTGGGCTTCGTACTGTCGCTGTCGGTGGGCATGTTCTTCGGAGCCTACCCCGCGTACAAGGCGGCCAAACTAGATCCTATTGAGGGGTTGAGGTACGAATGAGGGTTGCCAGGGGACTCGTGTTGGTGGCGATGGCGGTCGTGTTGGCGGCTACGACGGCCACTGCTGCGGCGGAAACGGCGACGGCGGCTATGGCTGCCACGGCTGCGGCTGCGCCGACAGCCGGGGCGGGGACGGTGGATGTGGAGACGCTGGCGGCGGGCGCAGGGTCGGGCACCCTATGGACCATCGACTCGTTTGTGGACGCGGCTGTGGAGACCTGGCGGAAAAGCCTCGACGCCACCAGCAGGCTGGAGCTGGCTGAAATATCGGAAAAGCTCAGCGTGGCGCTGCGGTCATCCAGCATCACGCTATCGGGCGGGATAAGCAACCAGGATGGTTCTGGCGGCGGAGCGCCCTCTGGCGACCGCAGCGACGGGGAGCGGGTGTCGGTGAGGGTGCCCGTTACCGAAAGGATCAGCGTGACGGGGAGTTACGACTTCGACCGGGAGACCGGGTCGGTGAAGATCTCCTATACACTGCCTAAGACGTGGCTGGCAGGGGCCGGCGCTGGCAGCGGCGGTGACGACGGCGGCGACGGTGGCGCTGGTGTCCGGGGGGATGCTGGGACGATAGAGAGGCTCCTCGGGGCCCTCGGGCCGAACGCGCAGGCGCGGCAGGCGGCCAATATGTCGGTTCTGGAGTATCGGGCCGCTGAGGCTTCGACGAGGCTCGCGGCGCAGAAGGCGTACATCAACGCCATCAAGTCGGTGAAGGCAACGGCTGTGGCCCGGGAGGAGCTACGCCTGGCGGAGGTAGCCCTTGAGATAGCCAGGCGGCGGCGGGAGGCCGGGATAGCCGCAGATTCCGAGGTGGAGCAGGCGGCCATGAAGGTGCTGGACTGCCAGATCGCCCTGGCGAGGGCGGAGAACGACGAGAGATGGATGAGGTTAGACCTTGCCGAGATAACTGGCGTCGACATGTCGAATGCCACCTTCGCGGACCTTCCGGAGTTCGATATGGAGGTGCCCGAGCTTGAGGCGCTGGTGGAGGCGGCCCTGAACAACGACCTGAACCTGATAAAGGCCCATCTCGAACTCGATTCCGCGCTGAGCGATCTTGACGCGGCGAGAAGCCTGCTGCCTGCGGTGTCGGTGGATGTGCAGCTCTCGACTGGCGGAAGCAAGCCAGTGGTGAGCGCGTCCGCAAGTTGGAGCCTGGACGGGTCGCGGGGCCTGAACATCAGGCGGGCGGAGATCGCCGTGGAGAGGCAGCGGCAGGCGGTGGAGGCGCGGCGCAAGGCGGTGGTTGAGGAGGTGCAGAGGAGCGTCGAGCAGCTGAACCTGGACCTCTGGTCGGCGGAGAAGTGGAGGTCACAGCTGGAGAACGCGCAGAAGGCTTACGACGAGGCGCTTAAGGCGTATGCCGAGGGAGACCTGCTCATGGTGGATCTTGAGAGGGCCCAGCTGAACCTGACCACTGCCCGCAACAACTACATGGCCAACTGGGGCGGAGTCTGGCAGGCCTGGTATTCGCTGATGAACTACTGTGGAATGTGACAAGAGGATTTGGGGGGATATCAGATGAAATCAATGAATCTGAACAAGGCAGTCTGCATGAGATTGGTGCTGGCGCTGGCGGCGGTGGCGTTGGCTGTGACGATGGCGCCCGGCCGCACGGTGGCTGCGGGCCAGGCCGAGGGAGTCCTGGAGATCAGTCTTGCAGATTACGTGGCCGCGTACGTCGCCAACAGCGACGAGGTGGCCACTGCCAGGGAGAACGCTGAGAACGCCGAGACGCAGTGGCAGAGGGCTGTGGCTGAGAAACAGGCCCGCCTTACCATAGAGGAACTGGAGAACACGGCGTACACCAGGAAGCTTGCACTGCAGGAGACCGTTAACAACGTGGTGATTAAGGCGGTTCAGGCTTACGTCGACTTGGACCAGGCCATGCGGGATCTTGCGGCTAAGCGCGTGGCGCTGAACGTGGCCGAGGAAAGGCTCCGCGTGACGAGGTTGCGCTACGAAGCCGGTCTCACCACCCGGGACTCCGTGCTGCAGCAGGAGAACTCCTACATATCGGCCACCGACGCTCTGGTGAAGGCCGAGATCAACATCAAGCAGGTGAAGGAGAGCTTCTGCGAGGCCGCGGGGTTGGAGCCTGCCGACACGATAGCGCTGACCACCGACGTGAGCTCGCTCTACACCGGCGAAGTGGAGTTCGCCAGGGACGAGGTCCTGGAGGCGGCGCGCAAGGCAAGCTCGTCGTACTTCTCGGCGGCCGCCGCGGCGGACATCGCGCGCAGGAAGCATGAGGCGCTGAAGGACCCGATGATAGCCACCAAGAACGAGCGGGATCAGGCCGCCAAGGCCGACAGTGATGCCCAGGCGAGGCTGTCGGATGCTGAGAAGTCACTGGTGAGTTCGGTCGACAACGCCCTGGCCACGCTGGAGTCGCTGATGAGGAGCCTGGAGATGCAGACCATCTCAGCCGAGCTGGCGGCGGCCGACCTAGAGGTGGCGAGGATCAGGTTCGACCACGGCGAGATGCTCCAGTACGAGCTGGATAGCCAGGTGAGCTCGGCTGAGCAGGCGCAGTTCAGGGCGGTGCAAGCCAAGATCGACCTGTTCCTGCAGGTCCTGAGGATCGTCGCGCTCACCGGCGGTGACGCCATGGGCTTGATCACGAGATGACGGAGGGAGTGGCAGGTGACATGACCAGAGTGCTGATAGCGGACGACGAGGCCAGGATGAGGAGGCTCGTTGCCGACTTCTTCAGGCGAGAGGGCTTCACCATACTGGAGGCTGCTGACGGAAGCCAGGCTCTGGACATGTTCCTTGCCGATCCCAAGATCGACCTGGTTATCCTTGACGTGATGATGCCGGGACTGGATGGGTGGGTCGTATGTCGAGAGATCCGCAAGAGGTCACAGGTGCCCATCATCATGCTGACCGCCAGAGCCGAGGAGCACGACCAGCTTTTCGGCTTCGACATCGGGGCGGATGAGTACGTCACCAAACCGTTCAGCCCGGCAATCCTCGTAGCGAGGGCGAAGGCGCTGCTGCGCCGGGTCCGCGGCGGCGGCAAGGGAGTGCGCCGCTTCGGCGTGCTGGAGGTGGACGACGCAAAGCACGTGGTGACGGTGGCCGGCGAGAAAGTGGACCTGAGCCCCAAGGAGTACGAGCTTCTCACGTACTTCATCGACAACGCCGGGCAGGCTCTAGGGCGGGATCAGATCCTGAACGCGGTGTGGGACTACGACTACTTCGGAGACGTGAGGACAGTCGATACACACGTGAAGAGACTTCGATCCAAGCTGGGACCGGCGGCTGAGTTCATCCAGACCGTGCGCGGCATCGGCTACAGATTCGAGGCTGATTAGGAGTGAGGTTCCCCAGAATCCGGACCATCCGAGGCAAGCTGTTCGTTGGCATCGTCGGCGTGGTGGCACTGTTCGTGCTGCTGTCGTGGGTGCTGAATTGGCAGCTGCTTGGGCGGTACTATCACAGGGTGAAGACGGCGTCGCTGGTCAGCCGCTACCGGCAGATCCGACAGCTCTACGAGGCGGGCGATGTCGAGGCGCTGGCTCTCGCGCTGGAGACCATAGAGCGCAAGGACGGCTTGACCATCACTGTCGTGGACGCGGATCTTCAGGTGCGCTACTCGACGATGGCTCTTGAAAGGCTGGGCCGGATAGCCACACTGGCGCAGCGGGGCGGCGGCGGCGCCGTCGGCGCCGTCGGCGGCACCGGAGAGGGCTTCGTCGTCAGCGTAACTGCCCCGGTTGTCAGTGAGCCGTTCTTTGCCGAACCTCTGAGGCAGATCAAGGGCCAGCTGACCGACTCCGACTACATCATGATGGGCTCCACCTTCGATGACAGGTTGAAGCTGGAGTTCATCAGCCTCCTGGGGGTGCTCTCTGACGGGGGCTACGTGATGTTGCGCACGCCGGTGGCTCCCGTGCAGGAGAGCGCCTCGGCCGCGAACAGGTTCTTCCTTATTAGCGGCACTTTGGTTGCGGTTGCCGGCAGTCTGGTGGCGTACTGGTACGCAGGGCGGTTCACCCGGCCGGTGGAACGCATGAAGGTGATCGCCGAGAAGGTGGCGGGCCTCGACTTCTCCGAGCGGTACGAGGGTGACTCCGATGACGAGATCGGCGCCCTGGGCTCCAGCATCAACGAGATGTCGCGGAAGCTAGAGGCTACTATCGGGGAGCTTAGGGAGGCCAACGTTCGGCTTCAGGAGGACATCCAGCGCGAGCGCAGGATAGACGAGCTGCGCAAGGAGTTCATCGCGAACGTATCGCACGAGCTGAAGACTCCCATAGCGCTGATCCAGGGCTATGCCGAAGGGCTGAAGCTGAACATCAACGAGGATGAGGAGAACAGGGCCTTCTACTGCGATGTCATCATGGACGAGACCGCCCGCATGAACCGGCTGGTGGGCCAGCTCCTGAAGCTCAGCCAGATCGAGCTGGGCTATGTTGAGCCTTTGAAGTCCAGCTTCGATATGGTGGGCCTTATCAACCGCGTCGTGAAGAAGAACTCCCTTCACCTGGACGAATACCGCATCGAGCTGTCGGTGGAGGGGGAGAGTCACCTAGACGTAGTTGCCGACATCGACATGATGGAACAGGTGCTGGTCAACTACATCACCAACGCCATCAACAACATCGACGACCGGCGTACCATCCGTATCTCAGTGGAAAAGCTGGACCACAAGGCTCGGGTATCGGTGTTCAACACCGGCGAGCACATACCCGCTGACTGCAAGGAGCTGATATGGAGCAGCTTCTACAAGCTTGACAGGGCTCGCACCCGAAGCCACGGCGGCACCGGCCTGGGCCTGAGCATAGTCAAGGCTGTACAGGATGCCCACGGGAACGCTTGCGGGTGTGATAACGTCGAAGGTGGAGTGGCCTTCTGGTTCGACGTGGATCTCGCTGAGAACGATGTTGCTGACGGTGAAGAACCAGCGTGACTAGTTGTAGTTGGAAGGTGCCATCGCAAGGATGACAGGTTGACGGATGGGCTTCGACCCCACAGACAGGCGGATCAGTCTTCGATGACCATCATGGCGGCCCCCACCGGCTGAGGTAGGGGCTACCTTCATCCCTTCACCCACTTAAGTGCCTCACAGAGTCAGGGAACTGGTCGACGCAAAGCGGATACTCTTGTCGAAGGTGGTATCCATGAGCGGATACGATCAGGTCAAACGCATATTCGAGGCACGTGGCGGCATTGCCCCAACCTCAGACATGCTCGGGGAGGGGGTTCACAGCAGACGACCTTGAGATGATCGGCCGGCTCCTCCCCGGGCCCGTCGTGTGCATGGAAAGCGCTCTGTACTGCCATGGCTATACGGATCGAACGCCGAGCGCATGGACGATTGCCGTGAGCAAAGTCAGACTGGCATACCCTCCCGTCAAGGTTCACTTCTGGGGTCCGAGCCTGCTGGATCTCGGCGTCACACGGGGCGAGGTGAACGGAGTCTCTATCCGGATCTACAGAGCGTTAGCCACCTCATGGACTACGCAAGAGCCTTTCGGATCCAGCGTAAGGTAGAGCGTCTTGTCGGGGTGTGGCTCTAGCCAGCGCCGCGATGCGGTACCGTCTCTGCTCGATGGGCCCAAGAACCGAACACCGTGTCGTGGCGTTACCTATCAGAGTGTGCTCCCATGAAATTGTAACCCGCCTGTAACCCATCTGTAACTCCCCTGTAACTGCCATGCCCTAACATCAGACTAGATCCCTGTACCCTCGACCGGGATCCTCACGATTGCACACGATCTCATAAGAGATGGGAGGCCAATAGGCGTGCGACTTGACGGTAAGGTAGCAGTGATCACCGGTGCCGGACGCGGCCTGGGCAAGGAGGCTGCCCTGCTGTTCGCCAAGGAAGGCGCCAAGGTGATGGTCTGCGATATCAACCAGGAGTCGGCTGAGGAGGTCGCGTCCTCCGTCAACGCAGGCGGAGGCGAGGCGCTCGCGTTCCGCGTCGACGTCACCGACGCAGCCAGCGTGCAGGCCATGGTGGACGCGGTGGTTGAGCGTTACGGCCGCATCGACGTGCTGGTCAACAACGCCGGGATCACCGCCGACGCGCAGCTGGTGAAGATGACGGACGATCAGTGGGACCGCGTGATCAACGTAAACCTCAAAGGCGTCTACCTCTGCACCAAGGCTGTGGCGCCGGTGATGATCGCAAAGGGTTCAGGGCGGATCATCAACACTTCGTCCGTTGTCGGCATCTACGGAAACTTCGGGCAGACGAACTACGTGGCCACCAAAGCCGGTGTCATCGGCATGACTAAGGTGTGGGCTAAGGAGCTAGGACGTAAGGGGATCACCGTCAACGCCGTAGCTCCAGGGTTCATCATGACTGACATGATGTCCACTGTGCCCGAGAAGATCCTTACGAACATCAGGGAGAAGACTCCCCTCGGCCGCCTGGGCGAGCCCCGCGACATAGCTTACGCATATCTCTACCTTGCTTCCGACGAGGCGGCCTTTGTGAACGGCGCGGTACTGCAGGTGGACGGAGGGCTGGCCCTGTAGCCCGGCGCGGAACGGACGCACTACCAGCACCCGACCCGCATCCGTCCGGTGCCCGTCTGGTGTCCGTCTGCTGTCCGCGTATATGGTGTCGAACAAGGAGTGACGCAGATGAACGTGATGGAACTCTACCGGAGCAAGCTCATCAGCATCGAAGAGGCCGTCTCCAAGGTGAAGTCGGGGCAGTCCATCGTCACTGCCATGGCCGCCGCCCAGCCCCCAGGCTTACTCCGTGCCCTGGCGTCCCGAAAGGACGAGCTCAGAGACGTGACCGTCATGTCCTGTCTGCTCCTTGAGGACTACGACTTTCTCAAGCCGAAGATGCGCGGCCACTTCCTGAACGAAGCCTGGTACTACGGGCCGTGCTCCTACAGGGCGCACCCTGGAGGCACCGTCACCTTCATGCCAAACCACCTGAACGAATGCGGCGTGAAGAAGGCCGCGAACGATCCCCCCGACATCTACTGGGGAACCGCCACCCCTCCTGACAGGCATGGCTACATGTCGCTCTCGCTGAGCCTGACCTACGAGAAGGCGATGCTCAAGGCGGCAAAGCAAGTTGTGCTGGAGATCAACGAGAACCTCCCCAGAACCCTCGGCGACACGCATATACACATCTCGCAGGTGGACCACGTTGTGGAGAACACCGTGCCCCTCAAGGAGGTGCCTCCGATCCAGCCCACCGAGGTTGAGATGGAGATCGGCAGGCTCGTTGCCAGCCTCATCGAGGACGGCTCCACCATTCAGCTGGGCATAGGCGGCATTCCCAACGCCGTCACCGCCTGCCTCATGGAGAAGAATGACCTGGGCGTGCACACCGAGATGATCACCGACGGCATGGCGGACCTGTACAACGCCGGAGTCATCACGGGCAAGTGCAAGACCCTATGGCCGGAGAAGATGATCGGCACCTTCGTGCTGGGAACCAGGAGGCTGTACGACTTCATCGATGACAACCCCGGGGTGGAGCTTCACGGCGGCGACGTCGTGAACGACCCGTGGATCGTCGGCCGCAACCACAAGATGGTGAGCATCAACACCACCCTGCAGGTGGACCTCACCGGGCAGGCCAACTCCGAAACCCTAGGCACCATGCAGTACAGCGGCGGCGGCGGCGCGCTCAACACCTGCATGGGGGCGCAGATGTCGCCCGGCGGCAAGTCCATCCTTGCCCTGCGCTCTACCGCCAAGAATGGGACCATCTCCACCATAGTGCCTGCCTTCTTCGACGGGCAGGTGGTCACCGTGCCCAGGGCCGACGTGGACTACGTGGTCACAGAATACGGCATTGCCCGGCTCAAGTCGATGAACATACGAAAGCGGGTTGAGGCGCTGATATCCATCGCCCACCCCGACTTCAGGGATTGGCTGTGGTCTGAAGCTCGAAGGCTGCAGTACGTGTTCTGAGTGTTCTGCCCGTCACACCCGACTTACCCGACAGACCCGACAAACCCGATCACCCCGATCACTAGGAGGGATAGCCATGGCGCGGTACGCGCGAATAGTGGGCACCGGACGATACTTGCCGGAGGAGGAGCTATCCAACGCTGAGTTCGCCGCGCGTATGGATAGGCTCAGCCCCGGTCTTGGCCAGATAGTCTTCAAGTTCGAGGAGAACTCCGGCATCAGGCGACGCTTCCGGGCTCCCCGCGAGTGGACCACCTCTGACCTGGCCACCCGCGCAGCCCAGGCCGCCCTCGAGGCCGCGGGCCTCACCCCCGACCAGGTCGACCTGATCATCCTTGGAACCGACAGCCCGGACTACATAACGCCGGCGACGTCCGTAGTGGTTCAGCACAAACTGGGCGCCAAGAACGCCGGAACCTTCGACATCGGCTGCGCCTGCGCGTCGTTCCCCACGGCCTTCTCCGCCGCCTCCGGCTACATCGCCGCTAACCCATGGATGAAATACGTCCTTGTCATCGGGGCTTACATGATGAGTAAGCTCGCCGACGAGAACGACCTCACGTCTTTCTTCTATGGAGACGGCGCCGGAGCCGCCGTGCTCACTGCCGCTGACAGGCCCGGCTTCATCTCGTGCGCGTTCAACGCAGACGGCGCCTACCACAAGCACTGGGGCATCTACTCCGGCGGCACGTACGAGCCCGCCACCTGCGAGTCGGTGCAGGCAGGCCGCACCAAGGTGAGGCTCTTGGAGAGGTACCCTCCTGAGGTGAACCACCAGGGATGGCCGAAGGTCACGCGCATGCTGGCCGAGCGCGGCGGGTTCACCCTGGATGAGATCGACCACATCATCTTTACGCAGGTCAACAGCACCTCCATATCAATAGTCATGGCCGACCTCGGCCTTCCTCTGGAGCGTGCCCACCAGGTCATGCACGACTTCGGCTACACCGGCTCCGCTTGCATCCCCATGGCCCTGGACGACGCCGTGAAGAAGGGCCTGATCAAGGAGGGCCAGCTGGTGGCGCTGGTGGGTTCCGGAGTGGGCTACAACCAGGCTGGAGTGGCCTTCAGGTGGTGAGCGCCTGGCAGGCGCGGCGCCACAGCGCAGCATGAAACGGGAGGCAGTGCCATGAGAAGAGCTGTGATAGTGTCGGCGGCACGGACCGCCATAGGCGCCTTCGGCGGCGCCCTGGCCGGCGTTAGCGCATCCAGCCTCGCCGCAGTGGCCATCAAGGCGGCGGTGGAGCGAGCCGGCCTAAGCCCGGCAGACGTCGATGAGGTGCTGATCGGCTGCATACTTCAGGCTGGTCAGGGCCAGAACCCGGCGCGCCAGGCGGCGCTGAGGGCAGGGATCCCGGTGGAGGCGCCGGCGTCCACCATCAACATGGTTTGTGGGTCGGGGCTGAGAACCGTGGCCATGGCCGCGCAGCATATCGCCATTGGAGACTGTGACGTCGTGGTAGCCGGAGGCACCGAGAGCATGAGCATGGCCCCGTACCTCCTCGACAAAGCCCGGACCGGATACAGGATGGGCCACGGCCAGGTAACGGACGTCATGATCAGAGACGGCCTCTGGTGCGCCATCGGCGACACGCACATGGGCATCACCGCCGAAAACCTGGCCGAGAAGTACGGCATCAGCCGAAAGGAGCAGGACGCCTTCGCCGCTGAAAGCCAGGCTAAGGCGGCAGCCGCCGTCGCTGCGGGCAAGTTCGCTGACGAGATCGTTCCAATGGCCGTTCCCCAGCGCAAGGGCGAGCCGGTCATGTTTGTCGTCGACGAGCACCCGAAGCCCGGCACCACAGTGGAGTCGCTGGCGCGGCTGCGTCCTGCCTTCAAGGAGGGCGGCACGGTCACCGCCGGCAACTCGTCCGGCATCAACGACGGGGCGGCGGCCCTGGTGGTCATGGCGGAGGAGCGCGCCGCTGAGCTTGGGATCGAGCCATTGGCCGCGATCACCTCCTATGCCTGGGCCGGAGTGGAGCCGCACATCATGGGCATCGGTCCCGTGCCAGCAACCCGAAAGGCGTTGGCCAGGGCCGGCCTGAGTCTCGACGACATCGACCTTATCGAGGCCAACGAGGCGTTCGCGGCGCAGGCGCTTGCAGTCTCCAGGGAACTTCAGTGGGACCCCGCTCGAGTCAACGTGAACGGCGGCGCGATAGCCCTGGGGCACCCCATCGGCGCCAGCGGAGCCAGGATACTCGTGACCCTGCTTTACGAGATGAAGCGGCGCGGAGCGCGGCGGGGCCTGGCCACACTTTGCTGCGGAGGCGGTATGGGGATCACGCTGATCGTGGAGAGAGGTTAGCCATGGTTCGGGAGACGGTGATAGCCTCGTTCATATTGAGGTTCGTAAGGCCCGGCCGCGAGGGTCCAGCCATCGCCGCCGGCGGCGGGCAGTCCGACTCAGACCCCGGCGAGACGCGCATCGTCGTCAGGCACGTGCAGAGCGGCTATGAACGGCGGTTTTCCCAGATCGACGAGGCGATGTGCTTCATCCAGAGCGAGCTGGAGCTCCTGCAGAGGGAATAGGGGGAGGTGGGCAGATGTTCGCTCAGCAAGTGGTTAGCGGCCTTTCAGCGGGCTGCCTGTACGCAGTGGCCGCCCTGGGCCTGGTGCTGATATACCGCACCATGGATATAGTCAACTTCGCCCACGGCGAGATGGCCATGGTGTCGACGTTCGTCGCCTACACCTTGCTCGTCCGCCTGAAGCTGCCTTACCCTCTGGCGGCCCTGGGGGCGCTGGCCTTCGCCTTCGTGTTGGGAGTGGTTGTAGAGCGAATCTTCCTGCGGCCCATCCAGAACGGTCCTCTGATAAGCATGATGATCATGACGCTGGGCCTGCTCATGGTGCTTTCCGGCACGGCGGGTTGGGTGTGGGGGCATGATCCAGTGAGCTTCCCGCGCGCGGTCTCGGGGCGCCCGTTCTTCGTGGGCGACCTGATCATCACCCGCGACAGCCTCCTGGTGCTTGGGGTTACCGTGTTCATGGCGCTCGTGCTTTACCTGGTGCTCCGGTTTACCCTGGCGGGCGTGGCCATCAGGGCCACCAGCCAGAACGCCCGCGCCGCCCGGCTCATGGGCGTGCCTGTGCCGAAGGTATACGCTCTGACCTGGGGCATCAGCGCGGTGCTGGGGGCCGTGGCCGGCATCCTCGTGGCGCCTACGGCGTTCCTCAGCCCCACCATGATGTCTGAGGTGCAGATAAAGGCGTTCACCGCGGCGGTGCTGGGCGGGTTCAACAGTCTTCCCGGGGCCGTGGTGGGCGGGCTGCTGCTGGGAGTGCTGGAGAACCTGGTGGCAGGCTACATCTCGACCCAACTCAAGAGCACCTTCGCCTTCGCCCTGATAATGGTGGTTCTCTTCATCAAGCCCAGCGGGCTCATGGGGTCCGTCCAGAGAAGGAAGGTGTAGGCTGCGGTGAAACGTACACAGTCGACGCTTTCTCCACTGCGCTCGCGGCTGGCGCTGGCAGCCGTCCTGGTGGCGCTGCCGCTGGTCACGGTGGCTCTCGACAGGGCATACGTGGTCTATATTTACAGCCTGCTGATGGTGTACTCAGTCGCCTGCGTCGGACTGAACATCCTCACCGGCTTCACCGGACAGATATCCATAGGCCATGCGGGGTTCATGGCGGTTTCGGCCTACGCCTCCGCCATACTCACCGGCAGGTTCGGGGTTCCCTTCGCGGCTTCCCTGGTGCTCTCGTCGGGGCTCGCGGCCGTTCTGGGCCTGGCCCTGGGCGTGCCGGCACTGAGGCTTCGCGGGCACTACCTGGCCATCTGTACGTTGGGGTTCGGCGTGGCCGTGAGCCAGCTGTCGGCGGTGTGGGAGAAGCTCACCGGCGGCTACCAGGGCATGAAGGTGCCAGCGGCGTCGATCCTGGGATTTCGGTTCGATACCGACCTGAAGTTCTACTTCCTGGCGCTGGCGGTGGCCTGGCTGATGATCGAGGCGGCCATGAACATCATCAGGAGCCGGCCCGGGCGCGCGCTGATGGCGGTGCGCGACAGCGAGGTGGCAGCCCAGGCCATGGGCGTCAACCTCGCCAAGTACAAGGTCGCGTCCTTCTCCATCAGCGCGTTCTACGCCGGCGTCGCCGGGGTGCTCTACGCTCACCTGGTGAAGTACGTGAGCCCCTTCGACTTCAACCTGAGCGTTAGCATGACCCTGCTGGCGTCGATCGTGGTGGGTGGCCTCGGGAGCATCGAGGGATCCATCCTGGGGGCGGTCTTCATGACGCTGCTTCCGCACCTGTTCAGCCGGGTCAAGAACCTTCCGCTGGTGCTGGCGGGCCTGTCCATCGTGCTTGTGGTGCTGTTCCTGCCGTACGGACTGGTGAGCCTGCCGCGGATCATCAGGTTCGCGCTGGCCAGAAGGAGGATGAAAAAGAGTGGCCATGCTTCAGCTTGACGGCGTCACCGTGAGGTTCGGCGGCCTGGTGGCGGTGAACGATCTCAGCTTCTCCGTGCAGGAAGGGGCCATCCACGGCCTCATCGGCCCCAACGGGGCGGGCAAGAGCACCGTCTTCAACGCCATATCCCGCTTCCGCAAGCAGGACGAGGGCACCATCCTCTTCAATGGCCAGCAGCTGAACTGCGAGCCCCACGAGGTGGTGGCCAGGGGGATCGGACGGACGTTTCAGAACGTCGAGCTGTTCCGCGGCCAGACGGTGCTGGACAACGTCATGATCGGCCTGCACACCGCGTCCAAGACCGACTTCGTGTCGGCGGCCCTGAAGACCCGTGCGGCGGTCAGGGAGGAACAGGAGCTTCGCGGCCGGGCCCTCGAGATGTTGGAGTTTCTGGGCATCTCTCAGTATGCCTGGAGACTGGCGTACGGCCTCCCTTACGGGGTGCAGAAGCTCATCGAGCTGGCCAGGGCCCTGGTGTTGCGGCCCAGCCTCCTGCTGCTAGACGAGCCCGTGGCCGGGATGAACCCGACGGAGCGTGTGGAGCTTTCCGGCGTCATCAGGAAGATCAGGGACGACCACGGCATCACAGTGCTTCTGGTGGAGCACGACATGTCTTTCGTGATGGGCCTATGTGACCGCATCACCGTGATGAACTTCGGCAGCAAGATCGCCGAGGGAACGCCTGCCGAGGTGCAGCGGGATCCCCAGGTGATCCAGGCCTACCTGGGGGAGGGGGAGTAGTCGTGCTGGTCCTCGACAGAGTCGACGTGTCGTACGGCCTGGTCAGAGCGTTGGAAGGCGTGTCGTTGGAGGTGCGCGAGGGAGAGATCGTGGCGCTCTTGGGGGCCAACGGCGCCGGCAAGACCACCACGCTGCGGGCGATATCAGGGATAGTGCGGCCTTCGGCGGGCTCCATCCACTTCATGGGAAAGCGAATTGACTGGCTTCCGCCTGAGCGAATCGTGGCAATGGGAATCGTGCAGGCCCCCGAAGGCCGACAGGTCTTCCCTGAGCTCACAGTGCGTGAGAACCTGCTCATCGGCACCTACTCCCGGCGCGACAGGCGCAAGGTGCCTGCCGATTTCGAGCGCGTATACCAACACTTCCCAATCCTCAAGGAACGCGAGAGGCAGCCGGCGGGCACCCTAAGCGGCGGTGAGCAGCAGATGCTGGCCATCGGCAGGGCGCTCATGGCCGACCCGAAGATGCTCCTTCTCGATGAGCCGTCACTCGGTCTCGCGCCGCTGGTGACCAAGCAGATATTCGAGATCATCGGCAACCTCAATCGCGAGGGGGTGACCATACTCTTAGTCGAGCAGAACGCCAGGCTGGCGCTGGCACTGTCTCACAGGGCATACATCTTGGAAAACGGCTGTGTGGTGCTGTCGGGAGACTCGGACGAGCTTGCCGCCAGCGACGAAGTGAGGAGGTCATACCTTGGCTTCGGCCGCCAACAGCTGAACAGCTGAACACCGGATCGGCTAGGCGCCTGGGCAGCTCAACGGCTGATCGGCGGCGCCGGAGCACATGAATGCAGGAACGCACGAGCGCATCATTCCATCGGCGCACGCCGCGCACATCGAGCACACCGCATACGCGATACGCGAGACTGAACCCAAGAAGGAGGGCAAACGCATGAATAGGAAGCTTGCAGTTCCCTTGTCAGCTGCGATTCTGGCGAGCCTGTTGCTCACCGCTGCCGCGCCCGCGCTGGCCGCGGAGCCGGGCATCACCGACACGCAGGTGCTGATCGGAGCGTTCCAGGACCAGTCTGGACCCGCATCGGTCGTAGGCATCAACATGCGCAAGGGCATGGAGGCCTACTTCAACTGGATCAACGCCCAGGGCGGGGTGAACGGTCGCAAGATCAAGCTGCTGGTGGAGGACGACGGATTCCAGGCGGCAAGGGCCGTGGCGGCCACCAAGAAGCTGGTGGAGCAGGACAAGGTTTTCGCGCTCGTGGGCACGTTAGGCACCCCGGGCATCCAGGCCACCATCGACTACATAATGGAGCAAGAGGTGCCGTCGATATACCAGGGCTCCGGCATCAGCGCCCTGGCTTATCCGCCCAAGAAGTACTTCTTCCCGGTGCAGCCCAACTACATCGCCGAGGGCCGGATCATCACCACGTACCTTGTGGAGAACCTGGGCCTCAAGAGGATCGCGCTGGCCCTGGAGCAGACTGACATCGGCTCCGAGGGGGGCAGGGGCGTCAGGGAGCAGCTGGCCGTCTACGGCCTTGAGCCTGTGGAGACTGTGACCTTTGGCGCCGCCGACGTGGACTTCAGCTCACAGGTGCTGCGCCTCCTCAGGGCGAGACCTGAGGCCGTGGTGATCTACTCCACGCTGAAGCCCGCCGCCGGCCTGCTGACGCAGGCTAAGGTGATGGGCCTGGAGGCCAAGTTCGCCACCACCTACGTGAACGCTGACCCCATCCAGATGCCCGCCCTTGCCGGGGAGGCGTGCGTCGGCGTGCTGGCGCCCGGCTGGGTGCCTGTGCTGGGCAACGACCCTGACTCCATCAAGTACCTTGAGATCTACCAGGCCAGCTTCCCAGGCGAGGCGCCGTCGGCCTACGCGGCAGCCGGCTTCATCGCCGCTGAGGTATTCACCGAGGGGCTGAGACGGGCAGGCGCCAACCCCACGCGCGAGGGCCTGATCGCGGCCATGGAGACCATGAGGGACTGGGACGGCATCATGGCGAAGGGCATCACCTACACGCCGGAGTTCAGGTCAGGCAAGGCATCGATGTACTTCATGGAGTTCGCCAAGCCGACTTTCGAGCCTGACGGCAGCTCCATCAGTATCGTGTCTGACTGGGTGAAGCTGAAGATAGACTAGAGGGGCAGTGGTCAGCCGCGTGCCAGTTGGCCGCGGGTTGATCGGGCTCGAGCCGGCTCGAGCCAGGGGACTAGTCGTGGAGCTGGATGGTGTCGAGCACCCACTGGTACACTCGGCCCGCCAGCTTCACGGCTTCATTGTACTCGTCTTCGTCCACGGGCTCCCAGTCTCCTGGGTAGCGCGTGGTGACGGCGTAGTCTGACAGGATCACGGCCGGCCTCACGTCTGGCGGGATGGGAACGCAGATCCGGTCTTCAATGAGACGCATGAGATAACCGATGGAGTGGGTGCGCGGGGCCTTGCAGCCGAAGAAGATGAGTAGAGCTTTCAGGGCCTTTTCCGCCGCCTGCTGGGCGTCGAAGCACAGGTCCTCGAAGAGCACCTCCTCGCACTGGCGGCCCTGGCGGGCGCGGGCAAGGTTGCTGGCTGCGCGGACCATCCACTGGGTCCATGGTTGTTCAGGGCGGCACTTGCCTCTCCACTTATCTCTCATAGAGGACACGCCCCCGCAGCGCCTCGGCGTAAAGGAACTGAGGCGCGTCGCGATACTGGTCGACGTGGTCGGGGTCTTCGACGATGATGTCGACCGGAGCGGGGATGTGGGCAAGGCTCAGGTAGATGCGCTGAGCCGCGCGGCGGCGGTTGCCCACCCCTCGCTTGAGCACGAGGATGTCGTAGTCGGCCGAGGGGTCGACTGGCGGATGCAGCCTGGAGCCGAACAGGATGATCCTGTCGGGCTGCACGGCGTCGACGATGGCCTCGACGATCTGCTGGAGCATCTCCTCCATCGGAGATCACCTCAGCTCGATACTAGCATCTGGGAGGAGGCGACGGCAAGCGGGAGGCCCGCAAGAGCCGGCAGGAGCCGGTGGGAGCTGTCGGGTGCGGTTGGACGTCATCGACGGCCGGCGGCTGTCGTCGGGTGCTGAGCGCTTCGCACCAGCTGATCAGCGCAGTAGCCAAAGCCCCAGCACAAGCAACACGAGGACGAGAGGACGAGAACGATCGTCGCTTCGAACATGCAGACAAGAACGGCACCGAGCTCCATCTTCTCACCGCTGTACTTGGAGAGCTTCATCAACTGCTGCGACGCGATGAAGAACAGGGGTAGCGAGAGCGGAGCGGCTGCCCTGAACGATGCCACGATGAGGCCCAAGGTGATGAGTCCCATGAGCCCGATGCCGACCTCCGTCGGACAAGCAGCACGGTCACGCTGGTTCGCTGCCGGGGCACTTCGCAGGAATGGGATACATAGCTCGGTATGGAATGGTCCCGAAGCGTTGACACGTGTTCTAAGGGATGCCTAACATGTAATTGCCTGGATACGGGTGGGGCAAGCAAGCGTGATGGCCCGGGAGGGGGCTCGAAGATGTCTGACGGTGCAAGGATCGCAGTAATAGGAAGCTTCAACACTGACCTCATGGTGCGGGCGCCGCGCCTGCCTGTGCCAGGGGAGACGGTTCTGGGGACCACCTTCCACATGGGAGCCGGCGGCAAGGGGGCGAACCAGGCGGTGGCAGCGGCGCGCCTGGGCGCCGCCGTGGAGATGGTGGCGTGCCTCGGCGACGACGAGTTCGGCCGGCTGGCCCTGACCACGCTGTCGGGCGAGGGCGTGGACGTCGACCACGTGACGCTACTGGAAGGTGTTGCCACCGGCGTGGCGCTGATAATGGTGGACGACGTTCACGGCGAGAACATGATAGTGGTGGCCCCCGGGGCCAACGAAAGGGTCAGCGCGGAACACGTGAACGTGGCCAGGGACGTGCTGGCATCGTCCGACGTTCTGCTCATGCAGCTTGAAATTCCACTGGAGACTGTGGAGCACGCCGCCAGGGTGGGGCGGGAGTGCGGCGCCAGGGTGATACTGAACCCGGCTCCCGGGAGGCCGCTGAGCCGAGAACTGCTGGCCATGGTTGACGTGCTCACCCCCAACGAGACGGAGGCTCGGATCATCGCGGGGCTGGACGGTCCGGATTGGCCGGGGGCGAAGGATAAGCCGGATGAGTCGGGTGTGGCTTCGGCGGCTGAGGCGGCTAAGGCTGCTAAGGTTACCATGGCTGCTGAGGCCGCGGAGGCCCTGCTGGCGCAGGGCTGCAATGCTGCAGTGATCACCTTGGGATCGAGCGGAGTGTTGGTGGCAGATGCGGCAGGGTGCAGGCACATCCCGCCATACATGGTGGACGCAGTGGACACCACCGGGGCGGGCGACGCCTTCAGTGGAGCCCTCGCGGTGGCCCTGGCGGAGGGGATGAGCCTGGACGACGCGTGCCGGTTCGCCAATGCCGCGGCGGCGATATCTGTCACCAGGGTGGGCACTGCGGCGGCGATGCCCACCAGGTCAGAGGTGGACAAGTTCATCGCCCAGCGGTGGACCGTGGACCGGGCAGGTGCCGAGAGGCTGAAATGTGGATGCTGTGAGGTGTTTCCAGGTGACTAGGCAGTTGAACGTGGACCAGCTCATCGAGAAGGTGACCACAGAGATGGAGCCGGTGCTGCCGGGGCTGAAGGCGAAGGCGGCGGGGAAGGCCTGCACCGATGCAAAGGGCGCTGATGCCACCGTGCCCAGCCTGTTGGATCTGGCCCGCATCATTGACCACACGCTGTTGAAACCTGACGCCACGGAGGAAGCCGTGCGGAGGCTGTGCGAGGAGGCCCTTGAGCACGGGTTCGCTTCGGTGTGCGTGAACCCGGCCAACGTCGCCCTGTGCGCGTCGTTGCTGGAGAGCTCGCCGGTCAAGGTGTGCACGGTGATAGGCTTCCCGTTAGGGGCCACTACCTCCTTCGTCAAGGCGGCTGAGGTGCGGGATGCCATCGCCAGCGGTGCCAGGGAAGTCGATATGGTGATGAACATTGGTGCGCTGAAGTCCGGCAACTACGAGCTGGTGAAGAGGGACGTGCAGGCCGTGGTGGACGCAGCGCGCGGCAAGGCGCTGGTAAAGGTCATCATCGAGACTGCTCTGCTGTCGCCGGAGGAGAAGGTCAAGGCCTGCCTGATCGCCAAGCACATGGGGGCTGACTTCGTGAAGACGTCCACAGGGTTCTCCTCCGGAGGTGCCACCGTGGAGGACGTCGTGCTCATGAGACGCGCGGTGGGGCCCTTCATCGGAGTGAAGGCGTCGGGCGGCATCCGGGACAGGGCCACCGCAGAGAGGATGGTGGCGGCCGGCGCCAACCGGATCGGGGCCAGCGCCAGCGTGGCGATTGTCACGGGCCAGTAAGGTCGAGTTCGCTGGAGTCTGGTCGTGGCGGTTGTGCCGGCGGTGTTCTGTCGTGCCGGCCTCCCGATGACCCCAGGTGTGGTGCCTCTGCGGCGGTGACGGGCGGAAGGGGCGCGGTCGGAACCCCCGTCTTGGCTTCCCCACGGTGGTAACCTTTTCACTTGATTGTTAGTTAGCTATCTGTTAGCATGGCAATAGTTCGCGTGTTGGATAGGGGTGATGCCATCGTGTTCAGCAGCGACGATGGAAACACGCTTCCGTTTCAGAACCTGAAGGGTGTGGATTCGCTGTCCCTCAGGGTGTTCAACGCACTCTTCAAGACGATGCGCCTGCATGGCCAGGTGCTGTTCAGGATGCTCAAGCAGAAGGGGCTCTACCCCGGGCAGGCACGGTGTCTCATGATACTTCGCCACGATGACGGCATCCCCCAGCACGATTTGGCTCGGCGTCTACATGTATCAAGACCAACTGTGACTGTGATGCTTCAGCGAATGGAACAGGCTGGCCTGATCGTGCGCAGAAGCGATGAAAGCGATCAGAGGATCACCCGCGTGTACGTCACCGACGAGGGACGGGCGTTCCAGTCCAAGATAGACGACGTGCTGAGGCAGTTTATCGGCTCCGGCATCGGGAGGATGCCCAAGGAAGACCAGGTTGAGCTGGAGCGGCTGTTGAGGTCGCTGGGCGAGAACCTGTCTGTGAAGAGCAGGGGAGACGGGAACCCATGACATACGTGCTGAGATACCTCAAACCGTACTGGAAGCAGCTGACGATGGTGAGCGTGCTTCTGCTGGTGCAGTCGCTATCGAATCTGTACTTGCCTGATCTGAACGCCAGGATCATCAACGAGGGCATCGCCATGGGCGATATCGACACGATAGTCCGCATCGGCCTCGTGATGCTGGCGGTGACGCTTCTTCTGGCCGGGTGCTCCATGCTGGCGGTGTTCCTCACTGCGCGGTCGGCCATGGGGTTTGGGCGTGACCTGCGCCGGGCAGTGTTCGCCAAGGTGCAGAGCCTGTCGCAGGCTGAGGTGAACAGGTTCGGGGCTCCGTCGCTGATAACCCGAACCACCAACGATGTGCAGCAGATGCAGATGGCAGTGTTGATGGGGTTCAACATGATGTTCTCAGCGCCCATCATGAGCGTCGGCGGCGTGATCATGGCCCTCAGGCAGGACGTGCCGCTTTCGGCGTCTATAATCGTGATCGTGCCTCTGATGGCCTTGGTGGTGGGGCTGGTGATGCGTCGCACCATGCCCCTGTTCAAGCTGCAGCAGAGGAAGATCGACCGGCTGAACCAGGTGGTGCGGGAGAAGATAGCCGGCGTCAGGGTGATAAGGGCTTTCGTGAAGACTGAGAGGGAGGCGAGCAGGTTCAACGAGGCAAACCTGGACCTCACCAACACCGCCCTCACCATCCAGCGAACTATGGCCCTGGTCATGCCTTCGCTGATGCTCATCATGCACCTGTCGGCGGTGGCCATCATGTGGTTCGGTGCCCACAGGATCGACAGCGGGGCGATGCCTCTCGGGAACCTGACGGCCTTCATCTCGTATGTGATGCAGATCCTGATGTCGGTGATGATGGCCGTGGTGATGCTGGTGATGGTGCCGAGAGCTGTGGCGTCGGCGGAGCGCGTGCAGGAGGTGCTGGCTGAGGTGCCGTCGGTGGCGGGTCCGGCCGCCCTGGAGGGCCCGTCGGAGGCTGAGGACGAGTCGCCGGCTGACCCAATGCCTGAAGGCATCGTGGAGTTTCGTGACGTGGGGTTCACATATCCTGGGGCAGAGGCGCCGGTTCTCAGCGGGGTGTCGTTCGTGGCCAGGCCGGGCGAGGTGACGGCCATCATAGGCAGCACGGGATCGGGGAAGTCCACCCTGGTGAACCTGATACCCAGGCTCTATGATGCTACGGACGGGGCGCTGCTTATCGACGGCGTCGACGTAAGAGACATCCCGCTGAAGAGGCTCAGGGGCATGGTGGGGTTGGTGCCGCAGAAGGCCTTCCTGTTCAGCGGCACGGTGGCCAGCAACCTACGATACGGCAAGGAGGACGCCGCAGAGGCGGAGCTGTGGAAGGCGCTGGACGTGGCGCAGGCTAAAGGATTCGTCAGCGAGATGCCTGGGCAACTGGAGGCGGCCATCGCCCAGGGCGGCACCAACGTATCGGGCGGACAGCGTCAGCGGTTGGCTATAGCCCGTGCGCTGGTGAAGAGGCCGCGGATCTACGTTTTCGACGACAGCTTCTCCGCCTTGGACTTCGCCACCGACGCGCGGTTACGGGCGGCGCTGCGAAAGCAGGTGGGGGACGCCACAGTGTTCATAGTGGCGCAGCGGGTGAGCACCATCAAAGACGCCGACCGGATAGTCGTGCTGGACAAGGGCCAGGTGGTGGGGATCGGTACCCATGCCGAGCTGATGACTAGCTGCGAGGTGTACAAGGAGATAGTCCGGTCGCAGCACGCTGAGGAGGAGATAGCATGAGCGGCGGTAGCGAGAGGGTGCCGCGGCTGGCCGCGACCGGGCCAGAGCCAGGGCAGGGTCGGGGTCCGCGCTTCGGCCGCGGTCCGGGGAGAGGCGGCTTCCACGGCCCGCCTGGGATGATGCCCGCCGAAAGGGCAAGGGACTTCAAGGGCTCCCTTCGGCGGCTATTGCGCCTGCTGGCGCCTTACAGGTTGGCCACGCTGATGGTTGTGGCGCTGGCTCTGGGGAGCGTGGTCTTCTCCATTGTGGGGCCGCGGATCCTGGGCAATGCCACGAACCTGCTGTTCGAGGGGATCATAGGCAAGCAGTTTCCTGCAGGGCTCAGCGTGGAGCAGGTGGACCGCATGCTCAGAGCCGCCGGCCGGCAGGAGCTCGCCGACATGCTGGGCAGGATGAACGTGGTACCAGGCCGGGGCGTGGATTTCGCGGCCATCCGGAGCGTGCTGCTGGCCGCCGCGATGCTTTACGTGCTATCGGCGGCGTTCAGCTGGGCGCAGCATTACATCATGGCAGGCGTGTCGCAGCGCCTGGTGTACCGGCTGCGCAGGGACGTCGATGCGAAGCTTGCGCGCGTGCCGCTCAAGTACTACGACAGCAACACCAGAGGCGAGATCCTGAGTCGCGTCACCAACGACATCGACAACATCGCAAGTACGCTGCAGCAGATCACGACGCAGCTGATCACTGCCGCTGTCACGGTGGTGGGCGTGCTCTACATGATGCTGAGCATCAGTCCCTTACTCACGCTGATGGCATTGGCCACGCTGCCGCTGAGCCTCATCGTCACATTGGGCATCGCGGGCAGGTCGCAGAGGCAGTTCGCCGCGCAGTGGGAGAGCACGGGCAAGCTCAACGGTCACATAGAGGAGATGTACACAGGGCACACAGTGGTGCAGGCGTTCAACGGCCAGGAGAAGGCTTTGCGTGCCTTCGACGACGAGAACGCGCGGCTGTACGCCGCGGCCTCCAGAGCACATTTCATATCCGGGATCATCATGCCGGCCATGCACTTCATCAACAACCTGAATTACGTGGGAGTGTGCGTCATCGGTGGGATCAGGGTTGCGAGGGGACTGATAACCCTCGGCGACGTTCAGGCCTTCATCCAGTATGCCAGGCAGTTCAGCCAGCCCATCTCTCAGACGGCGTCCATCATGAACGTGCTACAGAGCACCGTGGCCTCCGCCGAACGGGTGTTCGAGGTGCTGGATGAGGCCGAAGAGACGCCCGACCCGGCCCAGCCCGTGCGCCTGCCGCGCGTCGCGGGCCGCGTAGAGTTCAGGAACGTGTCGTTCAGGTACAAGCCGGACGTGCCGCTGATTGAGAACCTGAACTTGGTGGCCGAGCCGGGCCAGACGGTGGCGATCGTCGGCCCCACCGGCGCCGGCAAGACCACCCTGGTTAACCTGCTGATGCGCTTCTACGACGTGGACGATGGCGCCATCACCATCGACGGCGTCGACATCCGCGCCATGAGCCGTGACGGCCTGCGCAGCCTCTTCGGCATGGTGCTGCAGGACACCTGGTTGTTCGAGGGTACCATCAGGGAGAACATAGCCTACGGCTGCCGCGACGACCGCTGCCCGCCCGGCGAGGAGGAGATACTTGCGGCGGCACGCGCCGCTCGCGTCGACCACTTCGTGAGAGCCCTTCCGGAAGGCTACGACACCCGTATAGGTGATGACGCGTCCACCATCTCGCAGGGCCAGAGGCAGCTTATCACCATCGCCAGGGCATTCCTTGCCGACCCGCAGATACTCATCCTCGACGAGGCCACAAGCTCCGTTGACACCCGCACTGAGCTGCTGATACAGCAGGCCATGGCCGAGCTGATGAAGCGCAGGACCAGCTTCGTCATCGCCCATCGCCTGTCTACAATAAGGAATGCCGACGTCATCGTGGTGATGAACCAGGGACGCATAATCGAGCATGGCAACCATGAGTCCCTCATGGCTGCCAAGGGGTTCTACTACGACCTTTACAACAGCCAGTTCTCCAAGGCGTTCGCCGAGGCGGTGTAGGCCTATGCTGGGCGGCACCGCGCGGCGCTGGGCGGCACCGCGCGGCCCGCACCGGCAGTCCGTCACAGGCCCATCCACCGTGCATCCAGCGTGAAGGGATACGTGTCTCCGAAGACGAATCCTCAATAAGTGAAATACGGCACAACTGGGGGAACGGAGGCAAGAGAATGCAGCAAGATCCTGAAGTGAAGGCCCTGGAGTACGTGGAGATGAGCCTTCCTCAGCTTCAAGCGCTCGACAGAGCCACCACGGTCTTCCTGGTAAGCGTGAGCCCCATAGAGGTTCACGGTCCGCATCTCCCTGTGGGAACCGACGTGTTCGTCGCGGAGCACCTTCTCAATAGGTACATCAGGGAGCTCGCGCGCCGCAGGCCCGACCTCACCTTCGTGAAGTTGCCGCCGCTGTTTACAGGCGCCGACGCCCTGCCTGTGGCCGGCTCGCTTTCGGTGCCCGCGGCCCACGTGGAGGGAGTGCTGAAGGCCTACGGCAAAGGCCTGGCTAGGCAGGGTTTCAAGTACCTTTTCGTCGCCGACAACCACGGCGGGCCCAGGCACCAGATGGCCATTGAGGCCGCCGCCCGCGCGCTGTGGAAGCGCCACCGGTTCTACCTCGTGGACCCCTTCGGACTGGAGTTCAAGCACATGGTCCAGCACGACGCCGCCTTCATGAACAAGACCGGCCTCGGCCCCGGCGCCTGCGGCGACGACTCCGACAGCCACGCCGGCACCAACGAGACCTCCCTCATGCTGGCCTGCTCGCCCTCCCGCGTCGACCCGCGCTACGCCGAGATCCCTGCATCGCTGCCGCCGCCCGCGCGCGGCATGGCGCTGTTCGTGAAGCGCCTGGGCAAGCTCATCTGGGCCTTCGGAGGCGTGCGTTTCGGCCGCGACCTGAACCACCTGGCCAACACCCTGGCCTGGGTGAACGACCCCAACATGAAGCCGTACATGGGCAACCCCAGCGCCGCAAGCCAGGAGGCAGGCGAGGCCATGCTTGCCGCCAGGGTCGAGGTAGCCGTGGAGCTCTTCGAAAAGGCGCTGGGCAGCGCCGGCCGCGAGCCAGTGCACATCGTGCCCATGCTGTGGTCGCTCCGAGTGATGCGACGATTGCCCGAATAGGAGCTGAAGTTCTTGCACGATCCATACGGACCGCCGTTGATGCGCAAAGGCCCCCTGGTGCGGGCCGCCTTCGTCCAACGTCCCAACAGGTTTCTTGGAATTGTACGTCTACTTGAAGACTGGGCCGACACTCCAGCCGGAGCCGAAGTGCGCGCCCACATCGCGGACCCCGGCCGCCTAAAGGAGCTCCTGGTGCTCGGGGCCCAGGTGCGCCTGGCGCCGGCTTTGGGAGCCGAGACCGGGTCCGCAGGCGTCCCTGGAGCCGCCACTTCGGCCGCCACCAAGCGCTCCACGGCCTTCTCCGTGGCGATGGTGGAGTACGGCGGCGTGTTGGTCTCCATCGATTCGGGAGTGCCCAACAGGTTGGTGAGGGAAGCCCTGAGGGCCGGCGCCTTCCCAGGGATCTGCTGCCCCGCGGAACCAGCGCGCGGGGCAGGCGGCAAACGACGGGTGCAGTCTGAGTACGCCTGGGGCAAGAGCAGGTTCGATTTCCGTCTCCAGGAAGACGGAAAACCTGATTGCCTGGTGGAGGTCAAGTCGGTCACCCTCGTCGTAGACGGCATCGCCCTGTTTCCCGACGCCCCCACCCAGCGCGGCGCCCGTCACATGAGGGAGCTGGCCGAAGCTGCGCGGCAGGGGCTGAGGGGGGCGGTGGTGTTCGTGATCCAACGGCCCGATGCGTTCTCCTTCGCGCCCAACGTCGCCATGGACCCAGCCTTCGCCGATGCGCTGCAGGAGGCGGCGGGGGTAGGGGCCAAGGTGATCGCCGTGAAGTGCGATGTCACTGAGAGCACCATTCGCATGGTCGACCAGGTTGAAGTGCGGCTGCGCCCACATGATGGGTGACAGTACACCGCTGAGCTTGGAGGAGGTGCGGGTGTGGAGGAGCTGGTTCTTGAAGTCGACTCGTTGCGCAAGGTGTTCCGTGGCCCCCGCGGTGGCGCTGTGACCGCGGTGGACGGCGTGACCTTCACCGTCAGGCGCGGCGAGGTGGTGGGCCTTCTGGGCCCCAACGGCGCAGGCAAGACCACCACCATCAAGTGTGTCCTCGGCCTGATGACGCCGGATGCCGGCTCCATAGGGATCCTCGGCGATGACCTCAGGAAGGGCTACCCACGGGTGCTCCGGCACGTCAGCGCGGTGCTGGAAGGCAGTCGCAACATCTACTGGCGCATGACGGTGCTGGAAAACGTGCAGTTCTTCGCGGGGCTCCACGGCCTTCGGCCGTCGGAGGGCAGGGCCAGGTTCGATGAGCTTCTGGAGAGGTTCGGTCTCCAGGACAAGAGGGACGTGGAAGTAAGGAAGCTGTCGCAAGGCATGAAGCAGAAGACCAGCGTGGTGTGTGCGCTGGCGCGACACACTCCGCTGGTATTCCTGGACGAGCCCACGCTTGGATTGGATGTGGAGACTTCCCTGGAGCTCAGGAATACGCTCCGCGAATACGCCACCAACGAGGGGCGCACGGTGGTGGTGAGCAGCCACGACCTGGACGTGATCCAGGACCTATGCGGCAGGGTGATAATACTCTCGCGCGGGCGCGTGGTGACGGACGATTCCGTGGATCATCTGAGGCGCCTGTTCCGCACGCGTACGTGCGGCATCAGGCTGGGTGCCGCGCCGGAGGCTGCGGATGCAGAGGGACTCGCGGCCGAGCTTGGGGCGAGGTTCGCCCCGGCGGATGTGTCAGGCGCGTGGGTGCGGGCCACGCTGTCGGGAGGAGACGACATATACGAGCTGATGGACTTGCTCAGGGCGAGGCGCCTAGCCATCGAGGAGGTCACCTACGAGGCGCCAGACCTGGAGCAGGTCTTCCTGGAGGTCGTGCGCAGGGCGAACGGCGTGAAGCAGGCGGAAGGAGCGGGTGTCGAAGGATGAGGCTCGGTGTGGTGTTCGGGGCCATCTTCCGTAGGGACCTGGCCATGGCGAAGCGTTATCTGTTCAACACGCTGTCGTCGCTGATCTCGATCTACGTGGTGTTCCTGCTGATATTCATGGGGATGAGAGCGTTCGGGGTTCGGCCGATGGACGCCGGCGGCGACCAGAGCCTTGAGAACACCGTAATAGGGTTCTTCGTGTGGACGTTTGCAGTCTTTTCATACTCGGATTTCTCGTGGGGGCTCATCGGCGAGGCACAGGCTGGCACGTTGGAGCAGCTTTACCTGGCTCCGTGCGGGTTCAGGTGGATCAGCGTGTTTTCCATCCTGTCGAGTCTGGTGTTCTCGGCTGCGCCGGTGGCGCTGGCGCTGTTGGCCATGATGGCTACCACCGGGGTATGGCTCAGCATCGACCTGGTGAGCGTGATCCCGCTCCTGGTCATCACGATGCTGGGAGCAGTGGGCGTGGGCTATGTAATGGGAGGCCTGGCTCTGGTGTTCAAGCGGGTGCAGGCTGCATTCCAGATCGTTCAGTTCTTGTTCGTGGGTATGCTGGTGCTGCCTGAGAGGCTGTGGTGGACGAGACTTCTGCCGCTGGCAGGGGGCAACGCCCTGATCCGCCAGGTGATGGTGAACGGGGCGCGGCTGTGGGACTTGCCGGCGGCCGATGTGTTGACCGCCACCGCGGTGGGCGTGGCCTACCTGGCCGCCGGCCTGTTGGCTTTCTCAACATGCGAGCGCTTGGCCCGAAGCAGGGGGCTGCTGGGCCACTACTAGCGCTACCTTTGCTATCGATCGAAGTAGATGCTCTTGCCCGTGACCGACAGGGGAATGCCGAAGGCTACGTCTGCGTCGATCATGCCCAGCTTGCGCGCGAGCACTCCGATGCGATACATGATGCGGTTGTCCACGTTGTGGATGGACGCAGTCTTCACGGCTGAGCCGGCGGCTATGCCCAGGTCCATCAGCCGCCAGGCGCAGAGCGGACCAGTGAACTCGGGCCCTTCGGTGGGGGCGGGCAGGTCGGCGCACCGGCTGTAACCGCAGGCGCCGCAGTTGAGCCCGAGGGTCTTGGCGTCTTTCAGCCCGATGAGTAGCAGCGCTCCGGCTGCGGCCACGCCTCGTGCGTCGCGGTCGAAGTTGATCTTTCCGCTTTCCTCCCCGTATGCCACCATCGCGTCGGCTAGGCGAGCCAGGTCGTCGCCGGCCACCACTTCGGTCACCACGTAGTCCTTGCCTGCAGCTTTTGGTGCTGTTATCGCCGAAAGCTCCATGAGTCCGGCCACCAGTCTCACCAGGTCGCTGCGGTTGTTGCAGCACGTCATATGTACGGCACCTCCTGCGCGTTGCCACTTCGACAAGCCGATTGTACGCCACTGCAGACGGGCAGTCAAACTCGGCCAGTCGTGACAGAATACCCTCTAGAAGTTATACTTAGCTCCAGAAGTTCGCGATGGGAGGACTCGTTCCTTGGCGGGATATAGCATTTGGCATATGGCAATTGTCGGAGCATTCGCGGCATCGATTCTGTCGACCCTCTTGTATTTCGCGGCTGACGCTCATGGTAGCTCCGGGGAGCGCCGGGGCACGGCCAAGACGGCGCGGATGGCGTTCGCCTGTGGCCTCGTGCTCTTGGCGGTGGCAACGTTGGCGCTACTGGCGGCTTTCCTCGGGCATGACTTCAGTCTTTCATACGTATATGGGTACTCGTCTCGGAGCCTTTCCACGGGCTATCTAGTGTCAGGGCTGTGGGCGGGTCAGGAAGGCACTTACCTTCTGTGGGCGCTCCTTTCGGCGGCGATCGGCGTGGCGTTGGCGGTCTCCTCGGGCAAACCGGGACGGCTGGGCGAGTCTTCAGTGATGAAATTCTACGTGCTGGCACACACGCTGCTGCTGGTGCTGCTGCTAGCTGCCTCGCCTTTCAAGAAGCTGAGCTTCACGCCGGCTGACGGCGCCGGGCTCAATCCGCTGCTGCAGGACCCCTGGATGGTGATACATCCTCCCATCGTGTTCGTGGGCTACGCGCTGTACGCAGTGCCCTTTGCGCTGGCCATGGCGGCTTTGGCTCGGGATGACTACAAGGTTTGGGTGGTGCAGGCGCTCCCCTGGATGGTCGCAGCCTGGCTGTTCCTCGGCGCCGGCATTCTGATCGGCGCCAAGTGGGCGTACGGCACCCTGGGGTGGGGCGGTTACTGGGGCTGGGACCCCGTGGAGAACGCTTCGCTGGTGCCGTGGCTGACGGGAGGCGCGCTGATGCATACCCTCATCATGCAGCGGGAGCGCGGCAAGATGGTCCGCACCAACGTGGTGCTGGCGACCGTTTCGTTCCTGCTGGTGATGTATGCTACGTTCTTGACCCGAAGCGGGGTTCTTACGGACTTCTCGGTACACTCCTTCAGCGACCTGGGCATGACGGGGATCCTCGTTGTGGTGATGGCGGTGTTGGCCTTGGTGGCGCTTTACCTCATCGCGCTCAGGTGGGGAAGCATGACGAAAAACCGCGGCTACGCAGAGACGTATGAGAGAGTGGCGTCGCGGGACTTCACCTTCTTCATCACGGCAACGCTGTTCGCCGCGTCGGCTGCGGTGACTCTGCTGGGCACTTCGGCTCCGCTGCTTACGGGATGGACAGGGAATCCCTCGTCGGTGGCCCCGTCGTTTTACAACATCACCAACGCCCCTCTAGGGTTCTTGCTGGCGCTGGTGATGGCCATCTGCCCGTATCTGGCCTGGGCAGGCGGCTCGGTGAGGGAAGCAGCGAAGGCGCTTGTGCCGGCTACAGTCTTCGCCCTGGTGGCCACGGTGGTGGCGGTGATCATGGGCGCCAGCGGCATCTGGTTCCAGCTGTTCCTCTTCGCGTCCTTCATGGCGCTGGCAGGCAACGCCATTGCGCTGGCCAAGAGGTTCCGCGGTGGAATCCGCAGGATGGGCGGATGGATGGCGCACGTGGGCGTCGCGCTGATCTTCCTCGGCATCGTCGCGACCTCGGCCTACTCCACCACGGTGCGAGTGGAGCTGTCGGTGGGGCAGGAGCGTGAGGTGTTCGGATGGAGCGTCAAGTACGTTGCCCGCGAGGAGCTGAAGGGCATCGACGCAATGGGGACGCCTATCGGATGGCGGCTTGCGGTGTCGAAGGCGACGGACGGAGGCGGAAGCGAGTCTGTGCGGTGGGCGGTGCCGTACGTGCAGCCTACCAGGCAGGGGATGTTACGCCATCCGGCCATCGTCAGCACTCTATCGAGGGACCTGTATATCGCGCCCCTTGAAGAGCGCGGCGTACGCGGTGGCACTGGCATGGGAGCCGGTGGTGGGGTTTCGGTCGGAAGCCACGCGCACCAGTTCACGCTGGCGAAGGGCCAGTCTGTTGAGGACGCAGGCCTCAGGTTCGAGTTCGTCGGGTTCGACATGAGCCAGCACATGGGCGAAGACATCATGGTGGTGGGCGCCACACTCAAGCTCAGCGATCCCGTCACCGGCGATGAGCTGGGCACTGTGACGCCGCTCCTGGGTTTCACGAACACCGGAAGGGTTCAGGAACCTGCCTACTTTGAGGCCCCTGGCGGAGGCCTTGTGGCGTTCAGCCTTGTCGCGATCGATGCAGGTGCCGGTAGGGTGCAGGTGATGGTCTCTAGTGGCGCGGAGAAGGACAGCGATGGGGCCGGAACGGCTACTGGCAGTGATGGGAGTAGCGGGAGTACCGGGGGTAGCGGGGGTAGCGCCGATGTCGAAGAGCAGGCTGCGCAGGGTTGGAGTACCGTCGTGTTTGAGGTGAGTAACAAGCCCTTCGTTAGCTTGCTATGGATCGGTTCCATCCTGCTCCTGGCCGGTGCGGCCATCGCTGTGATTCGCCGTGCACAGGAGGCCCAGGCGCGTGCTGGTGTGCTGGGTGCGAAGGCTGGCGGTAACGCGAAATAGCCCGCAGAGGGCTCAGCTCCGGGCTCTGACCGGCGTTTGGGGATGCCAAATCCACTGAACCGTGGAGTTCACGCGGTGAAATCCACAGGGTGGAGAAGTTCGCCCTCCGAGATCCACGGAGTAGAGGATTTCGACGCGGGACGCCCGTTCTGCGAAGGCTAGAGAGGAAGGCATGCCCTCTGGGCATGCCTCCTTTGGTCTTGTCGTCTTGTGTTCTTGAGCTGACGGCCGTGAACTGCCCAGTTACTTCTGCCTGGCCTCGAGGAGGCTGATGGTCTCCTTCGGGAAGAGGGCGTAGGAGAGGGCGTCGAACTCGTCTCCGCCGTAAGGCGCCACCGCCTCGCGGGCCGCCGGCAGTCCCGGCGCCAGGCCGTCTCCGGGGCGGCCGGTGACCGGCTTCTCGCCCTTGAGCACCCTCTCTGCCAGTGCAGGATCGATGGTTCCAGCTGGGCGTCCATAGTGACCACGGATATAGTTAGCAACTTCAGTGGAGATGTTCTTGTAGCGCTCCCCCAGGATGACGTTGAACGCCGCCTGGGTGCCTACGATCTGACTCATGGGGGTGACCAGCGGCGGGTAGCCCAGCTCCTGGCGCACCCGAGGCACCTCGGCCAGGATCTCCTCGATGCGGTTCTCGGCGCCCATCTGCTTGAGCTGGGCGCGGAGATTCGAGATCATCCCGCCCGGTATCTGGTAGGTCAGAACGTCCGTGCTCACCTGCAGCGGACCTATGAGGCCGCTGTATTCAGGAGTTTCGTCGATTATCTGCTTCAGGATGTAGGCCGCTGGCCGGATGCGGCGGACGTCGATGTTGGTATCGAATTCGGTGCCGGTGAGGGCAACCACCATCGACTCGGACGCCGGCTGCGAAGAGCCCAGCGCGACCGAGGATGTGGCGCAGTCCACGACGCTGGCGCCAGCCTCGATGGCCTTGAGGTACGCCATCGAGGCCATCCCCGACGTGTAGTGGGAGTGCACCTGCACAGGCAGGCCCACGTCAGACACCAGCCGCGACACCAGCTCGCTGGCGGCTGTGGGAGCGAGGATGCCGGCCATGTCTTTGACGCAGATGGAATCGGCGCCGATGTCTTTGAGCTGCTTGGCGAAGGCCACGAACCCGTCGATGGTGTGCACCGGGCTTATGGTGTAGCAGATACTGCCCTGCAGATGAGCGCCGGCGCGCTTCACCGCCTTCGCGGCGCGCTCGACGTTGCGGATGTCGTTGAGCGCGTCGAAAACGCGCACTATGTCGATGCCGGTCTCAACGGCCTTCTGCACGAAGGCGTCGACCACGTCGTCGGGATAAGGCCTGTAGCCCACGAGGTTCTGGCCGCGCAGCAGCATCTGAAGGGGAGTGTTGACGATGGTGGCCCGTAGCTGGCGAAGGCGCTCCCACGGGTCTTCGCGCAGGTATCGCAGGCACGTGTCGAAGGTGGCCCCGCCCCACACTTCCATGGAGTAGAAGCCCACCTTGTCGAGGTATGCCGCCACGGCCAGCATGTGTTGGGTGCGCATTCTGGTTGCGAACAGGGACTGGTGAGCATCGCGCAGGGTGGTGTCGGTGATGCCGACCCGTGCGTCATTCAGAGTGGTTGGCACCATTGGCATCGGGTTTCGCAGCCTCCTTCCACAGGTAGTACGATATTCAGTGTAGCATCGCAAGACCACTGTATGTGAGAGGGGTCTCTTAAGGTTACATGGCGTATGACGAAACCCGGCCCAGGCTCGCGCCTCTGCGTTGCCGCCGGGGGAAAGCCTGCTCCGGGTTTCCTGTAAACCGTATCCGGCTAGTAGAAGACGAACGCCGACTTGATCAGCTTTTCCCGCCCGGCGTTGAGGTTCGCCTCGATGGCGTGCCTGTAGTCCGCGAGACGGAACTTGTGCGTGAGGAGGGGCGAGAGGTCGAGCCTCCCGGTGCGCATGAGTTCCATCGCAACCTCATACGTGCGCATCCTGCGCCCTTCAAACTCCTCGGTGGAGCACCAGAACGACCCCTTCACCTGTACTTCCTTCATCCAGATGGGCGTCCAGTCCACGCCCTTTGGGAAGGAGGCTAGCCCAACAAGCACCATGGCGCCTCCTGGCCTGGTGAACCTGAGGGAGTCGTCGATGCTGGTGGAGCTTCCGACGCAGTCGAACACGTAGTCGAAGCCGCCCACCACGACGCGCTTGCCCATGATGGGCTGAAGTAACCTTGCTTCGGAGAGCTTGGCCAGTTCGGAATAGTAGTCGCTCCCGCCGGCACTGCCGCCGCCTTTGCCGCGCATGAACACCACCGAGTCGGCCCCGTAGGCCAGGGCGGCATCGGCCTGGAACTTGTACTTCGCCAGGGCCACGATGCGCGCGCGGCTTCCCAGGGCCCTGATGGCCGCCACCGCAGAAATGCCTATGACGCCGCATCCCACCACCAGCACTGAGGCGTCGTCAGGAGGGAAGTTGCGCATCACCGGGTGCAGCGACGAGCAGAAGGCGTCGACCAGAACCGCGTTCTCCGAGCTGACGTTGTCGGGCACCGGTATGAGCTGCGAGTAATGGGCAACGAACTCCTCGCTCCAACCGCCGCCGGTGTCGCGGCAGGTGCCGATGGCAAACCCAGGTGACACCGTGCCTTCGGTGAAGTTGGAGCATAGCGACGTGTCGCCGCGGGCGCACGCCGGGCATACGGGGTCGATGCCCCTCGGCCGGCACGAGAGCACAGGGTCCACCAGCACCCTGGTGCCCACCTTTATCGGTATTGGCGCCGGGTCGCCGGTGCCCGAACCCGCCCGTGATCTCGTCGCCAAGTTCGGCTCCGAGCGTGCTCCTGGGCCGCCGCCTGGGCCAGCTCCCGGGCTAGTCCCCGAACCCGGCTCCGACCCGGCTCCGGCCCCAGCTTCAGCCCTAGCTCCAGCTCCAGCCCCCGCCCCCGACAGCGCCAGCGCCGCCTTCGCGCCCATCTCCGCCACCACGCCCACGTTCTCGTGGCCCAGCGTGAACGGGAAAGACGAGAACGGCGACGTTGAAGGCGAGTCGTGCAGCAGCACCAGGTTCTTGTCGCTTCCGCAGAAGCCGGCGTGGGTGGTGCGGATCTTTACCCACTCGTCATTGGGCAGGGCAGGCGGATCCACGTCGCGCAGCTGTATGTTGGAGAAGCGGTCGTAGAACGCCCGACGCGTCAGCTTGCCAGCTGCCATCGAGTATACGTAGCGCGGCACAGAGCCTAGGAACTGTACGGCCTTCATGGGATGATCCCCATGTCACGCCCGTGCTTCTCGAGAAGGCCCAGGGCGAAGTCGATGTCCTCATCGGTGTGGGCTGCGGTGACGTTGGCGCGTAGACGGCACGTGTTCGGCGGCACCGCCGGACTGACAATGGGCGACACGAACATGCCGTCCACGTGGAGCCTGTGGGTGAGCTCCAGCGTGGGCTCCTCCTTGCCGATGACTATCGGGATGACGCAGCTCTTGGTCTGCAGCGTGTCGTATCCCAGGGCGTTGAGGCCGGCGATGAACCTTTCGATGTTGCGCCTCACTGCCTTGATGCGCCACGGCTCCTCCTCAATGACCTCCAGCGACGCTGTGACCGCCGCCACAGCCGCCGGCGGCAGGGCCGCCGAGAACACGAAGGCGCGGGCGTTGTGGCGCAGGAACTGGATGACGTCGCGCTTTCCGGCGACGAAGCCGCCTACGGCGGGGATGGTCTTTGAGAGGGACCCGGTGAGCAGTTCCACGTCATCGGGGCTCATGTTGAAGTACTCGAGGATGCCGTGGCCGGTCTCGCCCAGCACGCCTAGGGAGTGGGCCTCGTCCACCACCAGCCACGCATCGAACTCGCGGCACAGCGCCACAAGCTCAGGCAGGGGGCACACGTCTCCATCCATGGAGTACACGGCATCCACTATCACCAGCTTGCCCTTGTACTTCTCGGAAGCGTTCTCCAGCAGGCGCCTGAGGTCATCCAAGTCGTTGTGCTTGAACCTCTGGAAGGTGGAGCGCGACAGCAGGCAGCCGTCGATGATGCTGGCGTGGCTGAGCTGGTCGACGATGACCACGTCGTCCCTGCCCAGCAAGGTAGATATGGTGGACAGGTTGGCCACGTAACCGGAGCTATAGGCGATGGCGTCCTCCGTGCCCAGGAAGCTTGCGATCTTCCTCTCGCACTCCACGTGGGCTGCTGTGGTGCCTGCCAGCACCCGCACGCCGTGGGTGCCTGTGCCGAAACGGTCCAGAGCCTCGCGGGCCTTCCGCTGAACCTTCTCGTCCTTCAGGAGCCCCAGGTACGAATAGGACGAGAACATGACCATGCGGCGTCCGCCTATCCATACGTGGGCCCCGTCCAGCTCGTCGATTCGCTGCAGGTAGTAATATCTGTCATTGGCCTTGAGGCTCTCCAAGTGCTGGGTAAAGTTGTCTATCCTTTTCTGGAAGACGCTCACGCGGATCCCTCCTGAGAGATGTTCACAGAATTGTGCACACCGATATGTTACTACCTGCGGGGAGGAAGTGTCAATGAGACTGTGGGGGCGTGGTGCGGACGTGAGGCAGCCGGCGCCGCCCTCCGAAATCTCATGCTTGTGGGGTAGCGTGCCAGGTGAGGGCGTTACGATTCGCAGGCGAATCGTTAACGAAATCGAGCCTTGAGGTCCATACATAGTTGTATAATCAACATAAAGCCGGCCCCCTCGTCCAGCCGCAGGAGCCAGCACGTTTTTCCCATTGAAGACGCCCAGCTCAGCACGGCGCCGCCGATCATCCAGAAAACGTCAGATCGCCCCGGGGCGGCCTCAGACCAGTCCGCACGTCCCCATCAAGTCGATTTCGTTACGAAAGACCGCACTTTACCCCAGGATCTCTACGAAAGGCACCCCCTCTTGTAACGTCCTAACACCCACGGACTAGCCCACCGGGTGATGCCCAAGTGAGACCGGCTGATGCCATGTAATGACGTCCCCGCCCGCAGGGCCACCCGCCGGCAAACGCCAAGCCGGCCCTCTCATCGCGCGCGACGTCAGAGCGCGCCTAACCGGCCACACAGAGGATGAACCCTGCGACGGTGGCGAGCGCCACCGCCGCCCGCAGCCAGGTATGGTGAGGCTCGTGCGTCTCGTAGGGGAATCCAATGGCCATGGAGATGAGGAAGCCGCCTACGAGCCCGCCGGCATGGGCCACACCGTCGATGCCGCCTGCGGCGAAGCCGATTATGAGGTTGGCCACGACGACGGTGATGAACCGGCGCCCAGCGAGGGCCGCAAAATGCCTGGGGTAGGCGGCGCCGAAGTAGAAGAGGGATCCGGCCACGCCGAACACCGCGCCGGAGGCGCCGACGCTGACGGCCAGCGGATCCGACAGCAGCGCGCTGGCGATGGCACCCCAAAGCCCCGACAGCAGGTAGATGGTGAGAAACCTGGTGCGGCCGAAGAGGCGTTCCGCAAGGCCGCCGAGGTTGTACAGGGAGTAGCTGTTCACGGCCAGGTGCAGCGCGCCCGAGTGCAGGAACATCGACGTGAACAGGCGCCACCACTCGCCCGCTCTTATGAGGGGGGTGAACTTGGCGCCGTTGCGCAGCAGCACCAAGATGTCGGTGGAGCCTCCATTGAACTCGAGCCAGAGGAAGGCCAACACGCAGACGGCGATGAGGGCGGTTGTCACAGGTGAGCCAGGCTGTACCAGGCGCGGATACGTTGGACGAGCCAAGAATGCCACCTCGTCTAGTGCCGCCGCCAGGTGCCGCGTCGCGGCCAGTGAACGCCAGGCCAGGCCAGGTCAGGCCGATCCACACGGTGCTGGCGGCAGTGCACTCAGCTAATTCGAATGCTACACTATTACCATATGAACCGACAAGACGTGTGAGGAGAGGTGCAGGTAGCCATATGCGGAAGCCGAAAGTGTTCGTGACGTGCCCAATACCTGAAGCTGGCCTCGATGTGCTGCGCGGCGCCGTCGACATGGAGGTCAACATGGACGACAGGGTGCTCACCCGACAGGAGCTGCTGGCCGGGGTGGCCGACGCCGACGGCCTGCTCTGCCAGCTCGCCGACGTGGTGGACGAGTCAGTGCTGGCCGCCGCGCCGCGCCTGCGCGCCATCGCCAACTATGCTGTGGGCTACAACAACATCGACATCGCCGCCGCCACCGACAGGCGCATCGCGGTGACGAACACTCCAGGAGTGCTCACCGAGACCACCGCCGACCTCACCTGGGCGCTGATCCTGGCCGTCGCCCGCAGGGTTGTTGAGGGAGACGCCATGGTGCGTCAAGGGAGGTTCCGCGGATGGGCGCCTCGCTTGCTGCTGGGAGGCGATGTATACGGGCGCGTGTTGGGCGTGGTAGGCATGGGCCGTATCGGCCAGGCCGTCGCACGCAGGGCGCGGGGGTTCGGCATGAAGGTGCTCTACTACGACCGCAGCGGCATCTCATCTTCTTTGGAGACTGAGCTCGGAGCCACCCGCGTCAGCCTGGAGGAGCTGCTGCGCGAGTCCGACTTCGTGTCGCTGCACGTGCCCCTGACCCCCGAGACCAGGCACCTGATCGGCCGCGAGCAGCTGGCCATGATGAAACGCACTGCGTATCTCGTGAACACGGCGCGCGGGCCTGTGGTGGACGAGGCGGCGCTGGCCCAGGCGCTGGCTGCAGGAGAGCTGGCTGGGGCGGGGCTGGACGTATACGAGAACGAGCCCGAAGTGCACCCGGGACTGCTGGGGCTTGACAACGTGGTGCTTCTGCCGCACCTGGGAAGCGCCACGGTGGACACCCGTGAGCGCATGGCGGTGATGGCCGCCGAGAGCCTGCTGGACGTGTTGGAGGGGCGCGAGCCCAGGGCCGGCAACCTGGTGAACAGAGGTGTAATAGGAGTTTTCAAGAATAAGTAGGTCAGTGTAGGAAAGCTCCGAGCGAACGGGGGATCCGCATTGAACGACTTCTGTTTCGTGCACGCGGCCGACCTTCACCTGGGCTCGCCTTTCGCGGGGCTTATCGCCCAGTCGGACGAGGCCGCCTCGGTGGTGGCCTCCGCGCCGGCGCAGGCGCTGGACGCGCTGGTGAGACTGTGCCAGGATCGTAGCGCCGCCTTTCTGGTGCTGGCAGGCGACGTGTTCGACTCCCCTTCCGTGGGCATCAGGCCCCAGTATCAGCTGTACTCAGCCCTGTCGTCCCTGGCCGACATGGGCATCCCGTCGTTCGTGGCTTGCGGCAACCACGACCCCATGGGCTCCTGGCGCTCGCCGTTCAACTGGTCCGATGCGGTGCACTTCTTCGGGCCGGAGGTGGAGTGGGTGCCGGTTCATCGCCGCGCGCCACAGGGCGACGTCGAGCCCATCGCGCTGGTGGGCGGCATCAGCTACCCCAGGGCTGAAGTGTTCGACAACCTTGCCCTCGGCTTCGCGAGAAACGCTACGCCGCCTCGCGCGGCGGCGGGCAGCGGCGCCGGCACCTGCCTACGCGTGGGGGTGCTGCACTGCAACGTGGGCGGCGTGGCAGAGCACGACAATTACGCCCCGTGCACCATCGACGACCTCTGCGCCCTTGACCTGGATTACTGGGCCCTTGGCCACGTGCATCAGCACCGGGTGCTCATCCCTCCGGGCGAGGGCCGTCCGGTGGCGGTCTATCCAGGCTGTACCCAAGGGCGAAACCCCAGGGAGACCGGCCCCCGCGGCTGCTGTGTGGTGCATGTCTCGCAAGGGCGAGTGGCGCACGTGGAGTTCGTGCCCCTCGATACCGTCAGGTGGACCGCCTTCGATCTCGACATCACCGACCTTGCCGGTATGGACCAGCTCCTCGACACCCTGACGCAGAGGTGCGCGGTTGAGGCCGCCGAGGCAAGCCGCGACGCCCTGGCAGTCCGGGTGCGCCTCGTGGGGCGCGGCGCCCTCCATCGCGAGCTGGCGCGCATGGGGCCGGTTGAGCTTGGAACTTGGCTCCGCGACGGCCTGCAGGACGAAGCCCAGGCCCGCGGCCAGTGGTGGTGGCTGGAGAGCGTCAAGGCCGCCACCCGCCCGCCCATCGACACGGCAGCGCTGGCGCAGAGCGGCGGCCTCGTGGCTGAACTGCTGGCGGAAGCCGACAGGCTTGCCGCCGACGATGGCAGCCTCGCGGAACTCGCCAGCTGTCTGCAGCAGGAGTTCAACCACCCTAGGGTCAGGGCCGTTCTTGAGAGCATTTCCCCTGGAGACTGGCGCGACCTGGTGGGAGAGGCGGAAGCCCTCGCCCTAGACCTCCTCCTGGACGGCGAAGGGGGTGCTGGAGCGTGAGGATCGAGGGTGCCACCATCAAAGGTTTCGGAGTATTCTGCAATCAGCACATCGACGACCTGGGCGACGGCGTCGTCCTGTTCACCGGCATGAACGAGGCCGGCAAGTCCACCCTGCTGCAGTTCTTCGTGAGCATGCTCTTCGGCGCCAGACGCCGCGTTCCGCCGCCGTACCCGCCGCTTCGGGGTGGGGCCCACGCAGGGATCATCTCCATCACCATGCAAGACGGCACCGCCCGCACGGTGCACCGCACACTTAGCGGTCCCGACAGGTACGGACCCATACCGGAACTGCAGGGGATGTCGCGCGAGCTATACACCAACATCTTCGCCTTCGGCCTTCCTGAACTGGTGGACCTGGAGCGCATCACAGGCGAGGAGGTGGCCTCCAGGATCTTCAGCGCCGGAGCGGGTCTGGGGGCCGAGGCGTACGCTAGGGCCCGCGAGCTGTTGGTCCGAGGCATGGAGGAGCTGGGCACGAGAAGCAGCCGCACGCGGCCGATCAACCAGGCGTGCGACAGGCTGAACGAGGCGCTGCGGCGCGTGGAGGAGATCCGGCGGCAGCAGGGCAAGTACTCTGAGCTCCTGTGCCAGCTGGAGGCCAATGAGCGGGCCAGGGCGGAGCTGGCCGAGAGAGCAGAGTGGCTCTCTGACCAAGCCGCATGGCTGGGTCAGCTCGCCCGCACCAGGGATCTGTGGGAGTCCGTGGTCGCGGCTGAGGCGGCTCTGAAGTCGATGGCCGCCGAGATCGGGCCAGATGACGAAAGGCTTCTCTCGGTAGCCGAGGCCATCGACTCCCTCGAAAGCTCCCTTCCGCGGTGGCTGAAGCAGGTGAGCGAGGTGGGCGTGCTCCAGGTGAAGCTGGATGGGGCCGAGCTTCGCGTCAGGGACCTGTTGAATCGCCTTGGCCCCGACTGGACCGAGGAGCGCGTGGCCGCCTTCGACACGTCCCTGGAAGTGCGCCAGCAGGTGAGGAAATATGGGGATGATATGGAGGCGGCAGGCCGAGCCGTGGAGCTTGCCAAGGCCGACGTGGAGGCCGCCCTAAGGACGGTGCAGGAGTGCCTGCGCGCCCACGCAGACGTGGAGGCTGAGATGGAACGGCACGACCAGTCTAGGCTTCCTGCCGAGTCGGAGGCCAAGGCGAGGCTGGAGGCGGCATCGGCGGCCCGAGCCGCTCTTGCGCGCCTGAACGAGGCCCGCGCCAAGCACCTGGCAGCTGTGGGCCGGCTGGAAGGGGCCAGTCAGGCAGCGCGATGGGCCGCTGCCCTGGCTCAGGCGTCGCCGCCCGGCACGCCTTGGGCAGCGGTGGTCGTGATCGTTGCCGCGCTGGTAACCATGGTGGTCGCAGTCTCCGTGAATCAGCCGCTGCTGTTTCTCGGCGCGCTGATGCTGGGGATCGCCGCCGCGGCCCGTGCCATGGTCCGAAGCAGGCGCCGTCGCCTGGGCGATGGGTCAGCAACGTCGAACGAGGCTCAAGAGGCTCGACAACAGGCGGAAAAGGCCGCAGCCGAGGCGAAGCGCTGTGAAGAGGCGGTCTTGGCGGCAGAGCAGGAGCTGAAGGAGCGCATGATCCAGGCAGGGCTTTCGACCGACACTTGCGAGCCCCGGATAGCTGAGGCCCTGTCCTCCCTGGAGGAGCAGACGAGGGAGCATCTGGCCGTCCACCGCGAGCTGGGTGGCCTCAGAGTCAGGTTGAAGAGGACGGCCGACCACCTGAAGGCCGCCCAGGAGGAACTGGAGGCGCGGCGGCGCGAGCTCGAGAAGGCGCAGGACGCCTCGGCCGATGCCAGGCGACGTTGGGCAGAGTGGCTGTGCGTTGCTGGTCTGAACGATTCGCACACCCCTGAGTCGGCGCTGGACCTTCTGGAGACGGTGGATGAGGCGCGGGCGGCTCAGTCTGAGGCTGAATCCTGCAGAAGGCTGCTGGAGCAGGCTAAGGCGGAGGTCCAGTCTTACATGGAAAAAGCATCGGAACTGGGCATTCGAGGTGACGCCCCGCCCGGCGACGTGCAGAAGGCGGTGGCGAGCCTCGCGGGCAAGCTGGCGGAGGCGCGAGGGCGCCGAGCGGACTTGGATCGGGCCAGGGAGAAGCTGGTCTCCCTGTCCACGGCGCTGGATGCGGCCTACCCGGAGGAGCTCAGGAGCAGGGCCCGCGACGATCACAGCCGCCTAACGGCGGAGCAGATCGAGCAGCTAGCGCAGGAGGCAGAGGAGAGGCTGGCGGCGGTCCGCGACGAGATGGAGGAGCTGGCCGGGGAGCGGGCGGTGCTCATGCAGCGGAAGGCCAGCATGGAAGGGGAGGACGCGCTGCAGGTTGCCCAGGTGCAGGCGGAGTCGGCCCGCCAGGAGCTGGCGCAGCTGGTGAGGCATTGGGCGAGGCTTGCGGTCTGCAGGAGGCTGCTGGATGCGGCGGTGAGGACCTACGAGACGCAGCGTCAGCCCAGAATGATGCAGGAGGCGTCCAAGGCGCTGGCCGGCTTCACCGGGGGGCGCTGGACCAGGGTGGTGGCACGGATCTCGGAGCTGAACCGCATCGACGTCCAGGACGAGCGGGGCGAGAGCCGCAGCACCCACCAGCTGAGCTACGGGACGCAGCAGCAGCTGTACCTGGCCGTAAGGTACGGCCTGGTGAAGGAGTATTTGAACAGCTCTGAGCCGCTTCCGGTGATCCTCGATGACGTGCTGGTGAACTTCGATCCGGAGCGGGCGCGGGCGGCGGCCAGGGTGCTTTCGGAGCTGAGCTCCGACTGTCAGGTGCTGGTGTTCACGTGCCATCCGCACATGGCCAGGTACTTCCTGGACACGGGCAGGGTTTCGAGCCACTTCGTTCTCGATGACGGTGCCATAAGGCGGCTGGGGGTAGCGCCGGCGTGAGGCCTGTCGTGGCCGCCGGCGGGGGCCGAAAAGGGTAGTCGGCGCCGCGGCGCCGACTCTCGTTCTTGGTACTGCTGAGTCCCTGTTCCCCGATGAAGGCCGGCGCCATCAGACGCCGAACGCTCCAGCTTCAGGCGCCGCACACTGGAGACCGGGATTACAGGGGAGTAGTGGTGCCTGTAACCAGGTGTACGTGGGGTGCCACCCGCGGCGACCTGGGGCGGCCCGCCGCCGAGGAACCTGCGGAGCCGCTGCCTGCCTGCGCAGGAGGGGCAACAGGCTCCAGCGTGGAGACATTCACATCATGCACGTGCCCGATGCCGGTCTCGGCTGACGGCGCGGTCCAGCCGCGCACGTGGTGCTGGTGCCCGCTGGCGTCGGGCACGGTGTATCCGGTGATCATATGGATATGTCCGCCCCGCCCCGGCCAGGGCCGACCGGTGCGGAGGGTCAGCTTGTGCGTGTGGTTGGCCTCCTCAAGCGACAGCCCCACCAGGGCGTGCCAGTGCCTCTTGAAGTCTCTGACGCCGAAGGACCGCTCCTCCAGCTTGGTAAGCCACGTTTCCAGCAAAGCGAATCACCTCGATACATGCTACGCCCCCTCTGTGCCAGCGGTGTTGATACCTTGGTCACATACAGGACAAAGTCACTTGGGGGCGAAGTATGTCGTAGTGGTTTCTGCAGGCGCCGCGGACTCATGAGACGCCTGGGCTCACAAGCGCCTCGGACCTGAGCCTCAACGGGCCGCCGCAGGTGCATTGACATTGACACGTGGATAGGCGCGAGAAACGGAGTGGTGCACGTATGACAAAGACGACGTACGATTTCGACACAGTGCTTGATCGGCGCAACACGGCATGCGAGAAGTGGGACAGCCTCAAGAGAGTGTTCGGCACCGAGGATGTGCTTCCGCTGTGGGTTGCGGACATGGACTTCGCTTCACCGCCGCAGGTGGTAGGCGCCCTGCGCGCCAGGGTGGACCATCCCACCTACGGCTACACCTTCGCCACGGAGCGCACCCGCGCCGCCGTCGCCGGCTGGCTCCAGCGGACGCACGGCTGGGCTGTGGATCCCGACTGGATCGTGTTCTGCCCTGGAGTGGTGCCGTCTATTGCAGTCGCGATCCTGGCATACACCGCTCCAGGCGATGGAGTGGTCATACAGTCTCCAGTGTACGGGCCATTCTTCAGGGTGATCAGGGCCAACGGCCGCACCATCGTCAACAACAGGCTGCTCCACAAGGGCAGCAGGTACGAGATGGACTGGGAGGACCTCGAGGCCAAGCTCAGCGGCGCGCGCGGCGCCGACGACTGCACCGCCAGTGACGCCAGCGAAGAGGCGGGAGCCCCGGCCCCCGTGCGCATGATGGTGCTGTGTAGCCCAGCCAACCCCGTTGGCCGCGTATGGACCGAGGCCGAGCTCTCCCGGCTCGTGCAGCTTTGCCGGGAACACAACGTCCTGCTGGTGTCGGACGAGATCCATGCTGATATCGTATACCCCGGCCACGTGCATCGCCCCACAGGCGACGTGGTGCTCATGGCTCCCAGCAAGACCTTCAACATGCAGGGACTGGCCTCCGCCTTCGCGGTGATACCAGATGCCAGCATCCGCGAGAGGTTCGCGCAAGCCCAGTCCGGCCTCGGCATGGGCGACCCCAACGCGTTGGCGCTTGCCGCCATGGAGGCGGCCTATACGTGCTGCGACGACTGGTACCACCAGCTCCTCGACTACCTGCGCGGCAACCGCGACTACGTGATGGACTTTGCAGCGCGGTTCCTGCCTGGGATCTCGCCGCTTCCCCTTGAGGGCATGTACGTGATGTGGCTTGACTGCCGCGGCCTGGGCCTCGAACACGACCAGCTCAAGGAGTTCTTCATCCACAAGGCCCGCGTCGGGCTGACCGACGGCCGCTTCTTCGGTCCCGGTGGCGACGGGTTCATGAGGCTCAACATCGGCTGTTCGCGCCAGGTTCTCTCTGAGGCCCTCGAGCGTATACAGGCCGCCCTGGACACGCTGTAGCTGTTAGGAGCCGCGGGCGCGACTGCGGGTCGGTGGCGCTCCCCAGATTCGATGAAAGCGAGGGGTTGAACATGGATGTCGGCAAGGCCAGGCTCGTGATGGTGCTGCACAGCCACGTGCCGTGGGTGATGGGGTGCGGCAGATGGCCCTTTGGCGAGGAGTGGGTCTACGAGATCGCCTGGAGCTGCTACCTGCCGCTCATCCGCTGCTTTCGGAGGCTCGCGGCCGACGGCATCCCCGCCAACGTCACCCTGAGCGTCACCCCCGTGCTCATGGAGCAGCTGGCGTCCTGCGAGTTCAGGCAGGGTTTCATCTCTTACCTTGGAGACAGGAAGCTCAGGGTCATCGAAGACCGCTCAGCTTTCCAGCGAGACGGCAAGCACGAGCTGGCCGCCCTCACTCGTTGGGCTGAGGGCCTGCTGGATGCGGCAGCGCAAGAGTTCGAAAACCTAGGCCGGGACATCCCGCGGGAGCTTGCGCGCCTTGCGGCCCAGGGCAGCATCGAGCTGATGACGTCGGCTGCCACCCACCCGTACCTGCCCCTCCTCAGACGCGATCTCAGCCGGAGGCTGCAGGTCAATGCAGGCAAGGCCATGTTCCGGCGCATCGCTGGCCTCAATCCGCAGGGCTTCTGGCTGCCGGAATGCGCCTACAGCCCTGGCCTGGAGTGGGTGATCCAAGAGGCCGGCTACAGCTACACCGTTCTGGACGCCGCGGCCCTGCAGGGCTCCCGGCCTGGCCTGCGCGAAGGCGCCCGGCGTAGCCGCGCCGGGCACAGCACATACACAGGCTCCGGCGGCTCTGACGGCTCAAGCTCGAGGGTTGCCAGACGCCCCGGAAGCCGCGGTTACGGAAGCGGCGCCTGGATGCAGCCGGATCCTGGCGGCGGACGTCCGCTCGACCGCGTGTACATGCTGGCGGATTCCTCGGTGGCAGCCTTCGTGCGCCACACGGAGCTGTGCTCGCAGGTTTGGTCCAGGTGGATCGGTTACCCCGGCGACTTCGAGTACCGCGAGTTCCACGTTCAGAGCCCCGTCTCAGGAATGCGATATCACAGGGTCACCGACGCCAACGGAGACTTAGGCTCCAAGCAGCCATACAGGCCAGACGCGGCAGTGGCCAAGGCCAGGGCCCACGCCGCCCACATGCTCCAGAAGGTGCGCCTGGCGGCGGAACGGTCGAATTCCAACACACCCGTCCTGACCCTGGCGTTCGACACCGAGCTCTTCGGCCACTGGTGGTTCGAGGGGCCCGTCTTCCTGGAACACCTGATCAGGCTCGCTGCGAGCGACGACGAGCTTGAGGTGCGCACCGGGTCACAGGTGGTAGGGAGGCTTCCAGCACTGGGTGCCGGGCGAATCCAGGCCAGGGAGTCATCATGGGGCGAGGGTTCCGACCACTCTGTGTGGATGAACGAGCGGTCATTGCCAATGTGGGAGAGGATCTGGGAGCTCGAAGACGGGCTGGAACAGGTCTATCCCAGGCTTAGCGCGAAGGCTGGCGCGGACGACGACGGAGGCCCACTCTGGCCGGACGATCCCTTCGGTGCCGAAGACGACGCGAACGCTCTGATCAGGGAGTTCCTGTTGGCCACCGCATCGGACTGGGAGTTCCTGCTTTACACTGGGACGGCGTCGAGCTATCCCAAGCTAAGGTTCGAGACGCACGCCCCGGCGTGTGAGGACCTGCTGCGCCGCCTGGCGTAGGCGCCGGGCGCGTGGTGGGAAAGAGGGAGTATGGAACATGAGAGTGCTCTTCGCCGCGGCCGAAGTCAACCCGTTCATCAAAGTCGGAGGTCTAGCCGATGTCGCTGGCAGCCTGCCAAAGGCCCTGGCTGAGGCAGGCTGCGACGTGCATCTCGTGATGCCCCACTACGCCACGGCCAGCTGGGGGCAGCTTCCCATGCGACAGTGGGGTTCGGTGTATCCGCCTATGGGCTACGGCAGAGAGGAGGCGGAAGTATTCTCCGCCCAGCTTTCGCCTGGCCTCACCCTCTATGCCGTCGCCAACGGGGCATACTTCTCCAGGGAGCGCCCGTACGGCTTTCCTGACGACCTAAGGAGGTTCGCCTTCTTCTCCAAGGCTGCCTACGAGATCGCGCGGCTCGTGGAGCCGGACACTGTGCATGCGAACGACTGGCACACCGGCCTTCTTCCGGCGTATGTGAAGGTATTCGGCTGTCCCTGCAACCCGAATACGGTCATCACCATACACAACCTTGCCTTCCAGGGCGTCGGCGCGTGGGAGGATTTCGTCTACTCGTCGCTGCCTTGGACAGAGTTCAACCCGGATGGTGCCGAGTTCTTCGGCCGTTTCAACATGCTGAAGACAGGGCTGGTCTACTCCGACGCCATCACCGCCGTCTCGCCCACGTACGCCCGGGAGATCCAGACAGAGGAGTTTGGCGAAGGGCTCCACGAGGTCATTGCCGCTCGGGCAGAGCGAGTGCACGGCATACTCAACGGCATAGATTACGAGGAGTGGGACCCGGCCGCCGACAAACACATCAAGGCGCAGTTCGACGTAGAGAGCCTAGAGCGCAAGGAGGCCAACAAGGCGGCGATGCTCGCCGAGTTCGGGCTGGAGCATAGGCACGAGACCCCGGTCTTCGCCTTTGTGGGAAGACTGTACGAGCAGAAGGGCGTCGACATCATGGTCGACTCCATCGAGGGGCTTCTGCGGGAGGACGCGCAGTTCGTCATCCTCGGACAGGGATCGCCGCAGTATGAGGGCGCCCTGCGCAGGCTTGCGGAGGCTAACCCTGGCAAGGTAGGGGTCAAGCTGATGTTCAGCAACTTCCTGGCGCACATGGTCTACGCCGGAGCCGACTTCTTCCTGATGCCCTCCAGGTTCGAGCCGTGCGGTCTCGGCCAGATGATAGCCATGAGGTACGGGACCATACCCATCGTCCGGGCCGTGGGCGGGCTGCGCGACTCGGTGCAGGAGCCCGAGACTGGCATCGTATTCTGGGACTACACCGAGCGCGACCTGCGGCATGCCATACACAGGGCGCTGGCGCTGTGGCGCGACTCCGAGGGGCTGCTGGCCCGCAGGATCAGGGCCATGAATGCCGACTTTTCGTGGGGCAAGTCCACGCAGGAGTACATGAAGCTTTACAGGCTGCTTTCACAGGAGGTTAAGTAATGTCCGAGCTGAGGAAGGATCCGGTCACCCGCAGGTGGGTGATAGTGGCCACCGAGCGGGCCAAGCGCCCCCATCAACTGCAGAGCAACAGTCCGGTGACGCCCCCGGGTACGCCTGCAAGGGACCCGCACTGCCCGTTCTGTGAGGGAAACGAGGGCATGACGCCGCCGGAGACGGCCGCTTACCGGCACGCCGGCACTCAGAAGGACGCCCCGGGTTGGTGGATAAGGGTTGTTCCCAACAAGTTTTCGGCTCTCGATCCCCACATCGAGTTCGAGCGCCTCGGCGAGGGCATCTACGACATGGCCACCGGCTTCGGCGTGCACGAGGTCATCGTGGAGTCGCCCCGGCACAGCTTCACCTGGGGCACCGCCACTGACAGGGAGTTCGAGGAGCTGTTCTGGGCATATCGCGACAGGCTCATAAACCTGATGAACAACCCCAAGCTCAGGTACGTCCTGATCTTCAAGAACTACGGCCCGGAGGCAGGGGCCTCGCAGCCCCATCCTCACTCGCAGCTGATCGGATTGCCTGTGGTGCCCAAGCGCGTACTCGAGGAACAGGAGGCCATGGAGGACTACTACAGATACAAAGAGCGCTGCCCGATGTGCGACATCATCAGACAGGAGAAGGCTGACGGGCGCAGGCTAGTCCTGGAGACCGAATACTTCGTGGCGCTGGCGCCTTTCGCATCGTACCACCCGTTCCAGATCGTGATAATGCCCTCATCCCATCAGCCGTTTTTCGAACGGATGGAGAAGCGGATGATGATGGACCTGGCCCGCCTCTTTAGGAAGGTGTTCTGGTCGCTGGCGCAGGTGCTGGGGGATCCTCCGTTCAACTGCGTGCTCCACACCACCCCTCCTGCCGTCGCCGGCGACGAACGCTACAATCACTGGCACTTCGAGGTGGTGCCAAGGTTGACGCGGGTGGCGGGGTTCGAGTGGGGTTCCGGCTTCTACATCAACCCCAGCACGCCTGAGGCCTGTGCGGAGGCGCTGCGGAACAAGATCGCGGAAGGCATCGAGGAGGAAGACGACTGAGGCGCATGTGCAGGGGTAGCGGTAGCGGCAGCGGCCGGTGCCCGGGAAGGTGCAGGGCAGGGGCCGATGCCGGGGCACGGGCGGCGGCACCAGAGGGCGGCGGTTGTGCCAACCTACCGGTGGGGCGGTTTGCCGCGAGAACGACCCACCGGTGGGTCGAAGGTCTGCGAAAGCGACCCGCCCATGGTCGGCGGAGCCGCCGATCCAGACCTTTCGCTCTGTGAGCGTCAAGAAACCTCCGCCTCGATCCCGTCCGGAAGCGCATGCCCGGTCCTGGCCCTCTCATCCTGTCTTACCTGCCTAGAATAGTGAAGGCGGCACCGAAGCGCCGCCTCCTGTTCTCGTCTTGATGAGGGTCAGCATCAAGCCATCAAGCGCCCACAGCCGGCTTCCTGGAGCGCAGCCGGATCGTCTGCGTCACCCAGCACAGCCCGAGCAATGCCGCGCCGATCAGGTCGGTGACCAGCTTGGGCTCTATAAGCAGCAAGCCACCAACTAGGAACAGTATTCGCTCCCACCATGGCGAGTAGGTGCGGAACCAGCCTGCCACCGCTGCGCCCACGCCGATCATTCCGACTAGGGCGGCGACGGCGATCCTGACCGTGTGAAGCCCCGGGTTGATCATGAGCAGGTCGGGGCTGTATACGAAGAAATACGGCACCAGGAAGGCTGCGATGGCCAGCTTGGTCGCGTTCACGCCCGTCTTGAACGGATCGGCCTTGGCTATTCCGGCTCCTGCGAAGGCTGCAAGGGCCACCGGCGGGGTGATGTCAGCCACGATCCCGAAGTAGAACGCGAACAGGTGGGCCGCCAGCGGGATGACGCCCAGCTTCATGAGGGCGGGCGCTGCGATGGTTGACGTGATGATGTAGTTTGCGGTGGTAGGCGCGCCCATGCCCAGGATGATCGACGTCACCATCGTGAACATCAGCGTCAGCAGCAGGTTGCCGCCGGACAGGTCCACAAGGCCCGTGGCCAGCTTAAGCCCGAGGCCCGTCAGGGTGACCGTTCCGACTATGATGCCGGCGCCCGCACAAGCCACGGCCACGCCCACTGCTCCTCTGGCGCCCTGTTCAAGTGCTGCCAGGAGCTCCCTGAGGCTGATCTGAGGCTCGCCCACAAGCGCTCTGCTGAGGAAATACAGGCCCACAGCGTAAACCACCGCTGGCTGCATGGAGTTGCCTGTGGCGAACATGTAGAGGGCACCGATCACCGGCAGGATGTAGCATCCCAGATCGTTCAGACGGCCATACTGGCCACCCTTTACGGCCGGATCGCCTCCGGCCATCAGCCGCAGAACCCCGTGGTAGGCCAGAGTGGGCACGGCCGCCAGCAGCATCGCATGGATCAGCGTGATGCTGAGGAACTCCCGGAGAGCGAAAGAGCCCGCCAGGAAAGCGATGATTATTCCCGTCAGGCGGTCAAACGGGGTGTACTCCCGATCCTCGTCGGCTTGGGCCACGTCCCTCTTGAGCACGCCCGCTAGCACCGATAGGATCAGGCCATACAGGGCGGCCTTGGTCGGTGTGCGCCCCGTGGCCAGGAAGAAGATCATGCCGATGATGGGCAGGATCAGCTGTCCGCGTTCGCGCAGGATGACGCTGAGCTTCGGGAGCTTGCTCTTGGGCAGTCCCCTAAGGCCGGTCTTGGCGGCCTCAAGGTCGACGCCTATCCAGATTCCGGCGAAGTACAGTATGGCAGGTATGATGGCCGCTCGGGCGATGGTAGTATAAGGTACGCCCAAGAACTCGGCCATCAGGAAAGCCGCCGCTCCCATGATTGGTGGCATCAGCTGGCCACCTGTGGATGCTGCGGCCTCCGATGCCGCTGCGAACTCAGGCCTGTAGCCCAGGTTCTTCATCATCGGGATGGTGAAGCTTCCGCTACCCACGGTGTTGGCCACGGAGCTTCCTGACACGGTGCCTTCTAGAGCCGAAGTGAACACCGCGACTTTCGCCGGGCCGCCTCGCTGACCGCCGGCCACCGCGTTGCCCAGATCGATGAAGAATCGTCCGATACCGGTCTTCTCGAGGAACGCTCCGAACATGATGAAAAGGAAGATGAACGTGGACGACACGCCGAGGGGTATCCCGATAATACCCTCCGTGGTGTACCACATGTGAGTCACCAGGCGTTGGATCGATGCCCCTCTGTGCTGCAGGAAGCCTGGCATGCTCCTTCCGAAGTAGATGTACAGCAAGCAGACTATGAGCACCGTGAAGATGGGAATCCCCACCACGCGCCTGGCGGCCTCCAGCACCAGGAGTATGCCGAGCCCGGCGATTATCATGTCGGCCCTGGTGTAAGCCCCGGCCCTGAGCATGAGGTCGCGGTAGTTGATCAGATAGTATGATGTAACAGCCACTCCTGCCAGGGCAAGGAGCAGGTCGAACCAGTTGAACCTGTCACGCCACTTGAAGCGCGGCGGGTAGAGCAAGTAGACGAGCGTCAGAACGAAGCCCAGGTGGGCCATGCGCTGTATCTGCGGAGGCCGCTCGCCCATGACCGCGGTGTACAGCTGCCATACCGCGAACGCTATGGCGATGATCTTGACAGCCCAAAACAGCCAGCCCTTCAGGTGACGGACGGCCGACTCCCTGTCGTACCTCGCCATGAGCTCTTCTATGTCTACATCATCATCGTTGGAGGCAGCTACCAGCTCCGTGCTCTTGGCTTTTTCTAGAACGTCTTCTTGCCGAGTGTCTCGGCTCTCCTTGTTGCTCGCCAAGGTCGTGATTACCTCCTCATGGACCATTGCAGCCTGTGATAGGCTCGACCCGGATTTCGATCTGCGTGCCCGATCCGACCAGGTCTGCCAACTCCAGGACTGTACTGCCGTGTTTGAGCCGATGCCTGGCGATGCTACCTACGCGCATGACTATCCGCGGCATCACTCTGTTCATATCATAGATCCGAACCCCGGTGGGTTCGACAACCACTTTCGCTCCCACGTCCACCTCGCTTGGCAGACCAGCTCCAAAATCCTGGTAGACAGTCTCAAACACGACGATAGTCCCATCAGCCTGCACGCGAAACCTTTCGATAACTGGGGTGCGCTGTACTGAATGTGTGAAGACTATTTCGAACTCGTCTCCAGGCGATACCCATTCAGAATACAGAATCCGGCCCTCGGCTGTCGTGACCACGAGCTTCATGTTCCTCTCACGTGCCGAAACCATGGGGGCCGGAGCCAGGACGACGAGAAGTGCCAGCGCGATGGCTAGGCCTTGATTGTTTACCATTTCAGCCCCTTCTCTGATAATGCGGCGGGGACTGCCATATTCCCCGCCGCGCACAGACTGCCTCTGTCAACGAGGCCGAATCAGCGTGCCCTACTGAACTACACCCTTCTCCTTGAGGTACTTCTCGGTGCCAGGGTGCAGCGGCGTTGTGATGCCGTCGAGAGCAGTCTCCAACGTGATGGACTTGCCCTTCTCATGAGCCAGCGCCAATTCGCCGTCGTTCTCGAACAGAACCTTCGTGATGTCGTAGGCTTCCTGCTCCGACAGGTGATTGCCGGCGATCAGGATGGCCATGATGGCGGGGGTGTACGCCGCCTCGGTCTGGTTGATGTAGGTGTTCACCGGTATGGTGACGGGCGCGAGGAACGGATATTCGGCGGTGAGCTCCTTCATCTTCTCCTCAGACACGGACATGATCTTGATCCTGTGCTGGGTCGAGACGTCGGTGATGCCGGGGTTCGGAACGCCGCCGGTCACGAAGAACCCGTCGATGTGGCCGTCCTTAAACGCGTTGGCGCTCTCGGCGAACGACAGGAACTGCTCCTGGATGTCATCGTACGTGATCCCGTAGACGCCCAGTACCTGGCGGGCGTTGACCTCCGTGCCGCTGCCAGGGGCACCAACGGAGATCCTCTTGCCCTTCACATCTTCCCAGGTCTTGATGGGGCCGTCGGCCGCCACTACGAACTGGATCACCTCGGGATACAGGGCTGACACCACGCCGAAGTTCTTGATGGGCCTGCCAGCGAAGGCCTCTTCGCCGTTGTATGCCTGGTACGCAACGTCGTTCTGAACGATGGCGAGGTCGACTTCACCGCTGCTCACGAGGCGCATGTTCTCAACCGACGCGCCGGTGGCCTGGGCGGTCATGTTCATTCCAGGGATCCTCTTGTTGGCAATGTTGGCGATGGCGCCGCCCAGCGGGTAGTAAGTTCCGGCTGTGCCGCCCGTGGCCAGAATGAGGTACGACGCCGAGTTGACGCCAATGGACATGGCCAGAACTCCGAGGATAGCAAGGACTACCAGAATGCCCCTTTTCAAAGTTGACCCTCCTCACGTTGTATTGCAGTGGCCCAGGTAGCAACAGGGCCCCATTGATACATGCCCTATAATTCTCCGCAACTTGGATGTATCCCTTCCAAGATGAGCAGGAATTGTTGTGCATAGGGCAAAGGTACTCCAGGACACATGCAGCCTGCCCTGTGAGACCCCGAATGACGCCCGGATACTGCGACCGGCGATGGCGCCTCTCAGGCGGCTTGGGCCGTTTGACGCGTGTTCCGTGCGGGGTTACACTTAGGCAGGATCTTTCCTGAGGAGGGTTCAGGATGCTGCGAATCGAGGGAGTTATGAAGACATACCGGCCAAGCGCCCGGCCGGCTGTGGACGGCCTGAGCCTCCATGTGCGCCCAGGTGAGATATTCGGGTTTCTGGGGCCCAACGGCGCAGGCAAGACCACCACCATTAAGATGATCGTCGGCCTGCTATCGCCCAACTCCGGTAGGATAGCCGTCGGAGGGTTCGACGTAGCCTCCCGCCCTGTGGAGGCCAAGCGCCTGATCGGCTACGTCCCAGACACTCCCGATCTCTTCGACAAGCTCACAGGCATCGAGTACCTGAACTTCATCGCCGACGTATACGGGGTGAGCCGCGCCCAGAGGGCGGAGCGCGCCGGGCGGCTTCTTAAGATGTTCCAGCTGGAGTCGGCAGTGGGCGACCTGATCGGAAGCTACTCCCATGGGATGAGGCAGAAGCTGGCCCTCACGGCGGCGCTGATGCCCGCTCCGAAGCTTCTGGTGCTGGACGAGCCCATGGTCGGGCTGGATCCAAGAAGCGCCCACATGTTCAAATCCCTGATGAACGAGCACTGCCAGTCCGGGGGCGCCGTGTTCTTCTCCACTCACATCTTAGACGTGGCGGAGCGCCTCTGCCATCGCGTGGGCATCATCCACAAAGGCAAGCTCATCGCAGACGGCACCATCGATGACCTGAGGCGGCTCAAGCGGTCTGCGGAGGAGGGCGCCACCGACGCCACGCTCGAAGAGCTGTTCCTCGCCCTTACCGAGCCCGAAAGCCCGCTTGCTGAAGGTGATTTGACATGAGCGAGCGCGCGGGTTCCTTCATGAAGTGGTGGGCCGTGTTCCGAACCCTGCTCAACGTGAACCTGCGGATCTCCTACGTCAGGCAGATGTTCACCGGCGACAGACGCCGGCTCCCGGGAACCCTCGCGGTGGCAGGGGCGATGGCATGGGCGGGCTACGTGCTGATCTCCGGGTACGTGAGACTGCTGGAAGGCCTCTACGGGCCTCTTCGGGCCGCGGGGCAAAGCGGGGCCATACTCGCACTGGCCACGGTAGGGGCGCAGCTGGCGGTGATGTTCCCCGGCGTGTTCTGGGTAATGAGTTCCTTCTACTTCTCTAAGGACAGCGCCCTGCTTGGCAGCCTGCCCATCTCCCACCGGCTGGTGGCGGCGGCGCACATCGGTGTGCTGCTCATCGGCGAGTACGCCACCGTCGCCCTGTTCCTCGTGCCGGCGTTGGCCGTTTGGGGCGTGAAGTCCGGCGCAGGTGCGGCCTACTGGCTGTCGGCCGCGGCGGTCTTCCTCATGTCGCCGGCGGTCCCGTTGGCGCTGTCGGCGTTGGCGGCCATGGCCATCATGCGCGTTGCCAACGTGCGCCGATACAAGAACGCCATCATGGTGGCGGGCACCGTGGCCTTCTTCGCCCTCTACCTGTGGTTCCAGTACTGGATCGCCGCTCAGGCACCGGCCACCAGCGAAGACATGGCGGCGCTGTTGATGACACAGTCGGAGTCGCTGATGCGCCTGGTGGGCCTAAGGTTCCCTCCGGCCATCTGGACGTCGGAGGCGTTGGCCTACGCGGGGTCTGCCCGCGGCCTCGTTGGCCTTGCCGGCACCTTCGCCGCGAGCCTGGTCGCCATGGCTGTCGTGGTGCTGCTTGCGCCCAAGCTGGTTGGCGCGGGGCTGGCGTCGACGATGAGCGTTGAGCCTGGTCGCCGGGCCCTGCCTGGATCCGGCGCCGGAGAGGGGGCTTCGGGCCTTCCGGCCTCGATGTGGACGGAGCGAAGCGCTGCCAGCGCCATCGCGCTCAGGGACATGAGGGCGCTCTTCAGGACGTCTGCCTTCGCTTTGAACTCCATCGCCAACTCGCTCATCCTTCCAGGGTTGCTGGCGGTGTGGTTCCTTGCAGGCTCAGGGAGCAACGTGTTCACCAGCGACATACCTGGCCTTGAGACGCTCCTTCAGTCTCCGGAGACGGAGCCGTACCGCGGTCTAGTCCTGAGCGGCCTCATGACCCTTGTCGCCGGCATGAACATGGTGGCGGCCTCGTCTTTCTCCAGGGACGGCGCGCAGTTCTGGATGGACCGTTCGATTCCCGTGGCGGTCTCCACTATTGTAGATGGAAAGGCTCGGTTCGCGTTGGCTTTCAACGCGGCGGCCGCAGGTATCATGGCAGTGGTGGTGCAGCTCATCGTGGGGCTTGACGCTGCCACGCTGGCTCTGGCGGTGGCCACGGGCCTTGCAGGCGTCCTCTGGGCGACGCTGCTTGCCATGGCCATCGACGCGTTCAGGCCTTACCTCACCTGGAACGACCCGCACAAAGCGATGAAGCAGAATCTGAACGGCATCGCTGCCGCGCTGGCGGTGGCGGGGGTGCTGGTGGCTCTGGGCTGGCTAGTGGCGAGGGCTGCGGAGCGCGGCGTGTCCGGGCACGTGCTCCTCGTCGCCGTGGGCGTGGCCTTCGCTGCGTTGGCAGTACCTAGCGGCTGGTGGCTGGTGGCGGCCGCGACCAACTCATACGGGAGGATCGAACAGTAGAGACCAATAGATGAGGAAGGAAAGTGACGTAGATGCGCCGTGACGTGTGTTGTTCTGGGAAGACTGGATGGCGCGGTGTGGTACACGCATACGCCGACCTCATTGGGCTCCCAGACGGCTGCCCTGTGGTGACGCTGTTCGAGGGCGGCACCCCCCTGGTGCCGGCGCCGGGCCTGGCCAGGGCGGCCGGGATGGACCTTGATGTCAGGCTGAAACTGGAGGGGCTGAACCCGACGGGTTCCTTCAAAGATAGAGGCATGACGGTGGCGGTGTCGGCCGCGCTGGGGGAGGGCGCGAGGCTGGTGGTCTGCGCGTCGACGGGGAACACCGCGGCGTCGGCGGCGGCCTTCGCGGCCAGGGCAGGCGTTGCGTGCGCGGTGGTGGTGCCCGAGGGCAAGATAGCCCTGGGGAAGATGGCGCAGGCGTGCGCCTATGGCGCGCGGATCGTGGCCATCCGTGGCAATTTCGACCAGGCCCTCACCGCGGTGAGGGCCATCGCCGCGACGGGCGCAGCCGCATTGGTGAACTCGGTGAATCCCTGGAGGATCCAGGGGCAGATGACCGCCGCTTTCGAGATCGTCGACGAGCTGGGTTCGGCCCCTGACTGGCTGGTGCTGCCGGTGGGTAACGCGGGAAACATCACGGCCTACTGGAAAGGATTCAGGGAGTACTGGGCGAAATACAAAGCACTCGGACGCAACGTCGGCCTGCCGAGGCTCGGCGGGTTCCAGGCCTCCGGCGCGGCGCCGATAGTGCGCGGGCGCCCCATACCTGACCCGGAGACAGTCGCCACCGCCATCCGCATAGGGAACCCCGCCAGCTGGCGAACGGCAGTGGCGGCCGCCCAGGAGTCGCAGGGCTTCATCGACGAGGTCACCGACGAGGAGATCCTGCGGGCCTACTCGCTTCTGGCCTCCACGGAAGGGGTGTTCGCTGAGCCCGCGTCGTGCGCGGCCGTTGCGGGCATGCTCAAGATGGCCAGGACGGGCCGGTTACGCGCGGGCGACCGGGTGGTGCTGGTGCTGACAGGCAACGGCCTGAAGGATCCCGACACCGCCGTGGCGGCCAGCCGCGCCGAGATAGCGGAATGCGACGCTGACGTCGACAGCGTGGCGAGGGCCATGGGGCTCTAGGCATGGGCCCTCGGTCAACGGGCTTCAGTGGAGAGGTGTAGCGACGTGAGTGCTCTGAAGGCGTCTAGGGTGGTGGTGCACGCCCCCGCGACATCGGCAAATATGGGCCCCGGGTTCGACTGCCTGGCCGTGGCGGTGGGGCTCTACGACGAGTTCACCTTCACCGTGCTCGGCGAGGGACCTTCACGGGCCGTCACCTACGATGCCAGCGGCCTGGGGCAGGCCGGAGCTGGACAGGCCCATAGGCCGCCCCAGGGGCCGGCCGCGCGGTCGCTGACTGTGTTGACGCGCATCCCGTCTGACGAGCGCAACCTGGCCGTGAGGTCCTTCAAGGCGTACTTCGCCGAGATGGGCCTTCGCCCGCCGGACGTGGAAGTGACCTGCTTGAGCCGGATCCCCGTCGCCCGCGGGCTGGGCAGCAGCGCCGCCGCGATCGTGGCGGGGATCACCGCGGCAGAGGCGATGGCGGGGCAAGGCGTTGACGTGCAGCGTAAGCTGAATGTGGCGGCCCGCATCGAGGGGCACCCTGACAACACGTCCGCCTGCATACTCGGGGGAGTCACCGTGTCGTCAATGGTGTCGTCGACGGTGCTGTGGGCCAAGGTGCCGTTGGCGCTCCAGCTTGACGCCGTGGTGGCGGTGCCCGACTTCACGCTGTCGACGGCGGTAGCCAGGAACGTGCTGCCCGGAAGCGTGCTCCATTCCGATGCCGTGTTCAACGTGGGCCGCGCCGCGCTGCTCGTGGCGTCGCTGGCGTCGGGCGACTGTGCGAACTTGCGCTGGGCCACCGAGGACCGCCTGCATCAGCCGTACAGGGCGTCTCTGGCTCCGGGGATGGTGACTGCGGTGCGCATGGCCATCGAGGCCGGTGCCCTGGGCTCGTACGTGAGCGGAGCCGGCCCCTCCATCATGGCGCTCGTGCCCAGCGAGGCCGATGCGGCGCCGGTGACCAAGGCGATGCTGGCGGCGTTCGTGCAAGCCAAGGTGACGGCCACGGCAATGCGCCTGGCAGCCGGGGTGCCTGGCGCCAGAGTGCTGGAGGTCCAGGGGTGACGCGGTTGGAGGAAGCGGCGAAGGGACCGGCGACAGGGGTGGTGACGGCCTATTTCAGTCTGGGTTCCAACCTTGGAGACCGTGAGGCCAACATAAGGCGAGCCTGCATGGAAATGGCCGCTTCGGGGCTTCTGGCCGAGATGGCCGTGTCAAGCCTTTACGAGACCGAGCCCTGGGGCCCGGTGCCGCAGGGACCTTACCTCAACTGCGTCGTGGCGGGGCGCACCGCCGCATCGCCGCAGGACCTGCTCCATATGGCCCAGAGCATCGAGGCGTCCATGGGGCGGGTCAGGGACGTGCGCTGGGGGCCCAGGATCATCGACATCGATATCCTGCTCTTGGGCGGCCTCCGTCTGCGCCGGCCCGAGCTGGAGATACCCCATCCGAGGATGTGGGAGCGGGCGTTCGTGCTTGTGCCCCTCGCGGAGCTGTGCCCGACGTTGCCGTCTCCAGGGGGAGAGGAACTGAGATCGTTCGTGAAGCGCCTGCCGGATCTGGCCACGGTGCGCAGGCTCGACGTCGACATGCGAGGAGTTTTCGGCGAGCTGCAGAATAGCGTACCTGGCGGCGTCGCCGGCTGTTGACTTGTGGAGGGTTTACCTTGCCTAACGCAGCCATTCTGGACTTCGAAAGCAAGCGAGTGGAGCTCAGGTTCAAGCGCCTGGCCAACCGGCTGTTCGCCTTCATGGACTGGCCGGAGCTGGCGCACGTGGGCCTGTCGGGGCTGTCCGTTTTCATCGACAGCGTGGGTCAGGATCCCACCGACCCTGACTCCAGGGCCTGGGCCGGGCTGGAGAACGAGTTCGTGGAGTGGCTGCTTCTGGACTACGTCGATGCCGACGTCGGGGCCACCGCCGCCAGCATGTTCCTGGCGAGCCCCGACAACGACCTTGCAGACTGGGAGGTGGCCAGCCTCCAGCAGTGGGCAGATTCGGCGCCGCGCCTCTACGAGATCGTTGAGAGGCTGTCAGACAGCAGGCTGCTTCTGCGCGACGTCATGAGCAACGACGTCTACCTGGTGGTGTCGCCGCAGATGTCGGCCAGCGCCCTGAAGTGGTCGCTTTACGTGGCGCGCCTGCTGCGGGTGGACGACGTATACACCGTGGGGGCCATGGCGGCGCTACTGCCCAGGAGGATGCTGGGCTACCTCTGGCGGATGCTGGGCCACGTCTACCGCGGCATGAAGGCGCAGGGCTACTCCGGTGACATCGACGACTTCCTCAAGGGCTCCGCGCTGAACCTGATGAAGATAATGAGGGCGTTCAGCGTGACCGACGATGGCGACGATGAGGACGACGATGATGACGCCGGTGCCTCCAGGTCTGACACGAGCCTTGCCTGCCTGGAGGTGCAGATGGCCGGCGCCGACGCCAACGCCGCGCTGGAGGCCTTCAGCGCCCTGGCCCCGGTGCGCCCGGCCGGCGACGGCTACGTATGGGTGAGGTTGCCCAGGAAGGACGATTTCGCCGGGGTCGCCATGTACGGCAGGTCTGATATCGCTTACATCAAACCTGTAGACGGAGGCGTTCGCATCTACTGCACTGGCAGGGGCGTTCCGGCGTCAGTCGCAGACGCCCTCCGGAGGCTCTCGCGACGCGCCAGCGTGCTGGGCGGCGGCAGGCGGCCGCAGGGCAGCCGGCAGGAGGCGGCGAAGCGGGTGAGGAAGCCGGAAGGGCACGAGGCCAAGGAGGCGCTGGAGGTCATCGACGGGCTGCTTTCCGAGCTCAGCCGCAACCACTACGCTACGTGGGTCGACCGGCCCATGCCGGTGCTGCGCGGCGAGACGCCCCGGACCGCCACGCGGATGCACGCAGGCAGGAGGCTCGTTGAGGAGCTGCTCAAGGATATCGAGTACCATGAAGACTTGAAGCGCCGTGCAGGGCTGCCGTGGGTGGACGTGGAGGCCATGTGCCGCGGCCCGCTGGCGGAGGCCCTCTCAAGCGAGACCGCGCCCGCCGACAAGCATGAGGCGGCCGTGAGGGCTGTGGAGGCGCTCCTTGACGAGAAGATGCGGCTGGACGGGTACTCCTCTGAGCAGGTGTACCACGCGGCCAAGATGTGGAACGACTTCGCCGCCATGGCGAGGCCCAGGATCGTCCACGCTCCGATCTGGGCTGCCGCTGCGGAGTACGCTTCAGCCACGGCGCAGAAGGAGCCGGTGACCCAGGCCAGCATCGCCAGCAAGTACCAGGTTTCGGTGTCGTCGGTGAGCCAGAGGTCCAGGCAGATATCGCGGGCACTGCGCCAGAGGGCGAGGCAGTAAGGGTAACGAATGATGAGGCCCGGCGGAGACGCTCCGCCGGGCCCGTTCATTAGGGGAGACTGAGAGATCCAGGTTCAGCCTCTCAGTTCACCGGGACGATCCTGAGCTCGTCGGTGACGGTGATCTCGCCCCGGGCCTCCACGTAGGCGGCCAGCACGTCGCGGAGCCAGTCGCCGGAGTGGAACAGCACCCTGGCACCTATGAACCACTCGTAGCCGTCGCCGCCGGCGGCCATGAAGTCGTTGGTGGCCACGGCGTAATTCCTGGCGAGGTCGAGAGGCTCATCGCCAACCATGACCTCCAGCACGCGGCTGCCAGCCGGACGTGACGGGTCGAACTTGACGGTGAGGCCAGCCACCTGCGAGAAGCCGCCGTTCTGCTCGGGGTAGAGACGGAGGCCGTGCTCAAGGGAGTTCAGTATGGCCTCGCCCGAGAGCTCCAGAACCACCAGAGTGTTATCGAAGGGCAGCACGTTGTAGATGTCGCCCATGGTGATGTTGCCCGCGGCGATGCTCGCCCGGATGCCACCGCCGTTGGTGATGACGATATCGGCTCCGGTGAACTCGCGCATGGCGTCAGTGACCAGATTCGACAGGTTCGTCGTGCGGGTGCGCACTTCGGAGCGCTCGCCCACCAGAGCCACTGGGGTGGAGCCCACCACGACTGCCATCTTCTCTTCCAGCGCCTTGTTGTACTTGGCCAGGGTGGCGCTGACGGGGCTGTCAGGCGCGACGGTGGGCATGTCAGCGGTGATGGGGATCAGACCGCCGGAGTGCGAGACGATCTCTCCGTTCTCCACGACGATCTTGAGCTCTCCGAGGTTGCCGGCCCACTCTCCGGCCTGAACGATGATGGTGTCGCCCACCAGCTCAGGCGCGGGGACGACGGTGTGAGAGTGGCCGCCGACGATGACGTCGATGCCTGGCACCGCAGCTGCCAGCTGGATATCATTATCGTAGCCCAGGTGCGAAAGGCACACAATGATGTCGACCTTGTCTGCGAGCGCCGCGACGCACTTACGCGCCACCGCGACGGGGTCGATGAAGCTCAGGCCTATGACGTTCTTCGGGTGGGTGACGATGGGCGTCTCCAGCGGGGAGAGGCCGAAGATTCCTATCTTGACCCCGGCGATCTCCTCGATGGTCCAGGCGTCCACGAAGCTGGTGCCGTCAGCCTCGTACACCACGTTCGCGGCCAGGAACGGGAATCCGGCTGCCTCCTCCAGGACGAGCAGCTGCTCCTGACCGTAGTTGAACTCGTGGTTCCCCAGGGTCATGGCATCGAACCCCATGTGGCTCATGACCTCCACCATGGGCAGACCGCCGAAGAGGTTGACGACGTTCGTGCCGTGCACCATGTCGCCGCCTGACAGCAGCAGGATGTTGGCCCCTGGATCCTTGCGGAGGTTGTCAACGTACGCGGCGACCTTGGCCAGGGCTCCCACCTCAGCCTCAGCGTCAGTGGGCGTGAACGGATCGAACCTCCCGTGGACGTCGTTGACGTGCAGGATCGTGATGGTAGTGGCGCCTTCGGCAAACGCAGGGGCGTACGCCGCGAAGGCCATGACCACAGCCACTACGACAGCAATGAGCGCCAAGTGGAGTCTGGTCCTTCTGAGCATGCTAATCCTCCTCGCTGTAAGTATTCGGGCATTCTTAGGGCATTACAGATTTCTGTGAATCACGGATAATTCCTCCCCATCCGCGCAGGCGTTGGGCGCCTGCGGAAATGCCGGCTAAATGTTCACTGACTGGCGGGTTTTCTTTGCCCATATCCGCAGGAGTTCACCGACGGGAGGCGAATATCTTCATACGGTATTCTACCAACCGAAGCATAGGGAGGGACGTTCTAATGAAGAGACGGATCACGGTTCTGGCTCTGGCAATGGTGCTAGTTCTGGCCCTCAGCACGTTCACGAGAGCCGCCAACTACGTCGGTCTCGGCATCGGCATCGTGGGCCAGGCAGCCTCGGGTTATGAGCCTGCCGGACCTTACATCGGCACCCTGGCGCTGGATCTTGATGTCGTCGACAAGCTGACCCTTTCGGCCCATGGCTATCTGGAGGTAAACAAGGAAGACGCCCCGGA
>ERZ773359.207-NODE-207-length-79788-cov-7.586106_pt1 | contig 79788 bp, 70 predicted proteins | sample MGYA00374955_ERZ773359 | MGnify/ENA primary metagenome ERZ773359 (study PRJEB29098, sample SAMN04486028) | biogas fermenter metagenome | study: EMG produced TPA metagenomics assembly of the Biogas fermentation microbial communities from Germany - Plant 4 DNA1... | reverse complement strand
CATCTCGAAAGGGCAAACCTGTACGAAAGTCAGGGACGCAAAGCCACGGGTCTTTAACATGATAGCCGGGCTACCGAAGGATTTCTCTATATGAACTCCTTGGGATCAAGGTGTTTTGTTGTTTTATCCGGATAACAGAAATCCGAAGGATAAAACCAACAATTAAACATCTCGAAAGGGCAAACCTGTACGAAAGTCAGGGACGCAAAGCCACGGGTCTTTAACATGACAGCCGGGCTACCGAAGGATTCTCTATGTGACTCCTTGGTATCAAGGATTTTTGTTTCCTCAAAAATAGAACATATGTTCTGGAAGGGAGTTTGGATAATGGCCTTTGAAGTATACAAACCCTATGAAAAAGAAATGAAGGTGAAAATTTCAAAAAACATAATCGTTCTGGACAGGCTTACCCTTGAGAATTTTAAAACTAAAACCATTGAGTTGGCTTACGACAAGGATAAAAGAATAATTAAGATTCAACCTTCTAAGAATGGACATGTATTAGGGAATCAAAAAAAGATATATGCCAAAGGTTTCTTTAACAGTTTTAACATTAATAAAAGAGGGCTGTTCGGCGCCCAGTATGACAAGAAAAAAGATACGCTTTATGTCTATTTGAATAAGGAATTAAAGGTTTGATTCAGGTCCTTGCCGCCCGGAAATGAAGACGTTTCGCTGTCACTGTTTTGCTTGTTTCAGCGCACAAGATTAACAGGAAAATTCAGAGCACGGGTAATTGCCATTTCCTTTTACAAACCCTACACCCGTTACCAGAGTCCCTTAGTAAAGCAAGCCTGAAGAGATCCGTTTTTTCAGCCTTCTCTTATCAATTAAAAGGACAGGCCCTGTATAATAACAGTCCTGTCCTTAGTATTTTCCCAGATCGAAAAAGGAGATCGGTATCCCTAAGTTTTGGGGAGAAAAGAATCCTTTAAAGGATATTCTGAATCTTAAAGGCTTCTTTTTCCGGAATGTGCTGAATCATCAATCTCAACTCCGCAAGCTCCCCCCAGACCAGATGGTCGCTTTTTTTTTCAAGATAAGCTCCAATCCTGGCCATGGAAAACTCAATATTGTCTATTTCCTGGTGGTCAATGATAACCGTCCACCATTTAGATTTTCCATCCCAATATGTTACCAACTCCTGGAACTTTTTTTGTGCGACGTCCCACTGTTCCCTTTGCAGGTTCTGCTCAATTTCATCAATGTTAGCAATTAATTCTTCAGTTGTTGTTCCTAAAGTGTGATTTGTCCAAATACCCACAGAGATAATGAGGATAAATACAAGTAATAACCCTACCAGTACACGCATTATATCGATACCCCTGTTTTTTTGCTTAGTTGTTCCTGGATTTTAGCTGGTAAAACAGTTTTCCATTAGAGTCCAGGCTGGCAAAAAGTACTTCTTTGAAGTGTTCTACACCGAACTTCTTTAATTCAGATTTTAACCAGTCTATACTGAGGTTTATCTTCTGTAAGTTTTGACGTAATACACAACCGTCAATCACCAGGGTTGTAGGAAGTCCTTCATAGGATGTCTCAATATTCAAGTCTGCTGGTACCACAGGCCTTTTTTGAGATTTTGGTATAACACTTAACTGTCCACTGGTTTCCAGAATGGCAAACTCAATATCGGCTATATTGGACATGTTCTTGGCCCGCAGCTGTTCAAGTAAATCATTGATGTTATAACGAAGACGTTTTAACTCCTGCTCAACAATTTTGCCGTTTTCAATCAAGACGCTGGGTGTACCGCAAATGATCCCCCTGGCCCTTTCACTCTTAAGGGATAAATAGGACAGGGCAACTTCCACCAACAGCAGTGTAATGATTGGAAAAAGGCCGGTGAAAAGGGATATCCCGGTATCTTGCATGGGAATTGCCGCTAGAGCCGAGAGCATAATAACTATAACAAGCTCATAGGGCTGCAGCTGGCCTATTTGCTTCTTGCCCATCAACCTCAAACCAATAACAACCACGATAAACAATATTATTGTACGAAAGATCCCCAGCAGCATTTAAACTTGCTCCTTAATTTATTTAAATCAATCATATTATTTCCCCTACTGGTTATTTTATTATGGCCTGCACTTGATTGCCTGTTTTAGCCATAATCAGAAGACAGGCCATAGAGACCCAGCCATTTTTGACCTTTAGACAGAGTAGACGGAGCAACATCCAATTTCCGGCGCTGGATGGAAGGTTCATTCCACAAAAACAATGATGCAACCAAAGGCCCCATATTATCAACTGTTCCATTGCTCGCCCATAACTGAAATAAGCCTCCCCTAAACGACTGTTAAGAACATAATTCGGTTACCGGCCACAACCCCTGTAACGGGAATAAGGGAAAAAATAATTAATACAAGAAAAAACCGCGGTATTAAGCATTAACCAAACCCACGGTTTATTGAAAAAATGTTTTAATAAATCTTTCATAAACTTTACTTTGTTTGAACAGGAATTAAAATTTACTAGCTTTAAAGAGGAGCTTACCGAACCATAATAATATCAGTTCCAAATAAACAAGGAGGTGTTGGATTAAGTGACAATTGGATCCAAAATGCACCATACTCTGGCAAGTCTGGAAGGGGCAGCCGCAGATTTACAGACCTTTGCCATGGAAACTCAGGACCAGTCGGCTAAAAAAATGTTTAACGACTTGAACCGCCAATTAGAAGATATTGTTCAGGCCTTAAAAGGACGAGTAAACTACATTGAAAGCCAGGAACCCCAGTATAAGATGAACAAGGATCTTTAAACAGGTTTACCCGGGGATATGGTCAGCAACCATATCCCCTTTTTAACACAAACCGGCCTCTAATCCATTACAATTAATGCTTTCTTTTCAGCCAGCCCAAGCTTATCGGGCGAACCTTAAGGATGCTCGGTTTAAAATCAGAATAACAAAGAAGCTTGTTACACTTCTTGCAAAAATATATTTCTCTGGTTTCGTTAGGGACACGTACAGCCTCTTCGCCGCATAGACATTTTACCTCTTCAAACTCAGGATTCTTCTTACCCATAATTTTATCAAGCAAGTTTAACATATTAGTAAACCTCCTTGGTTGTCTGTATACAATTTAATCTAAAATTGAATTCTAGCCATCCTGCCGTTGCTGCCCCGGGGCATGTCTAATTAATATGTAATATTTATTCAGATGGAATCACCTGTTTATGGCATTGCTGTGGAAAGTGCACCTAACTGTTAAGCTGCTCGTATGATTCTTCAACCGTTGACATTCTTATATTCTGACCTTTTACCAGGATTACAAGCGGAGGACCCACAAAAAATGTCCCTGAACCTTCAAGTGTTGGCTCGTAAACATCATAGCCCTTCCACTTGCCGATATACAGGGCATTATCATATCCTTGCTCTTTGGCAAACCGTATCACAGTTTCTTTTGTCATTTCTGCACACCCTCTAGTATTTTATTAACAATCTCCAGGTTAAACCTCTTATCATCTATCCGCAATACTCTATTTTAATTAAGTCTTACATGTTTATGGTTAATGAGAAGGCTGCAATGACACAGAAAAGCTTTTTTGGCTTAAAAAGGTTTAATCTCGTTATTATCACAATTATAAGAAGGCTTAATTATATATCAATTAATTTAACTTAGTTATATTAAAAATGATAAATATTTATTAAATTAGATCTAAATATTTGACTGCATCGAAATTATCATTTATAATTCATATAAAAATTATAAGGGGTTGACAGGTAATGGCTTTTGAAGTTTATAATCCACGTATTGAGAAAGAAGCCACTATCGCTATTTCAAAGAATCACCTTACTCTAAATAAAAAATTGTTGGATAAAATTAATACAAAATATGTTGAACTGGCCTATGATCCGGAGACAAGAAATATCCGGATTAAACCTACAACTAGCGAGAATGGTCTTGTCCTTAATCGAAACAAGATAGGAGCAAGGGGTTTTTTCAAATATTTCAAAATTGATCAAAAAGGTAAATATAATGTTGTGTATAATGAAAAGGAAAATGCCTTTTACGTTCAAATTTGAAGACCAGCGCATGTAACAAGCCGGGCTTAACTCCGGCTTGTTTACATTCTCTCCTTAATAAGCCCGTTTTATCCATTAATGTACTTTTATTGTTTAAATCCCTAGAGGTTTGATCCTGTGCAGTGAGCAAGCAGGCCATTTGGTTGACCTATAGTATTTCCAGTTGCCGGAACAGTTTTAGCGCTGTCTTCACAGAACATCGCCAGGCCGGCCACTTTAATGCTAAGAGTACTCATCCCACGGCTATCATACCGGACCAACAGTACCCTGGTCCGGGCCTAACATATTCATGCCCGCCAGATACCCTCCTCGATTAGTTCCAGTCAGTAATAAATAAAAGGTGACTCTTATGTGATACCGGCAGGTATTCCCACGTATCCAGGGTAAAGTCAGTGGCTAATACCTCCTCTCAAAGACCATTTACTCACCATTACAGGCAGTGCTCAACTTCCAGTTAAACCATTAATCCAATATTTTCCCTTATATCATTAAAACGTTTACATCTTGTGGATGAATTACATTTTAAAATATTCTTAATAATACTCTTTAAAATTAAATCCTGTAGTTTTATAATAAAAGCGGGGTGTAAAAATATGGTAAAAAAGCAGTGGGCCATCATCGAAGAAGTGGAAAAACTCACGGAAGAAAACGCCTCGGATTTTCTAGCGCCATCCGTGTACGGGCAAGTTAAAATTAAAGGTAAATTCATCAGGGACGAACAAGGTAAACTGGTCCCTGTTCTGGTTAAAACCAGGAGACAGGTTCAGATCCAGCAGCCTGCTACAGTTAAGGATGAAAAGGAAACGATCCGGAAATCCGAAAAAAATAGCCAGGGCATTATCGACAGGCTCAAACAGTGGTTACACTCGTTTTTATGTTAGTTATCAAAACAGCTGGTTAAACAGCTGGATGTGTTTTTAAGCAAGACCCTTTTTCAGGTGTAGCGCCATTTTTTCAGCCTGTCTGGCAAGAGCCAGGTAGCCGAACCGGTTTGGATGGGCATCATCGTCATAATAGTAGGGGCTAGCCTGTCCAGTATCCGGATCCGACAGGGGTGCGTGAAAATCCAGTACAGGCAGCATCATTTCGTCTGCAAATTCCTGGATCCATTTTTTAAATGCTGATAACTCGGTTTCCAGGGACTTCATCACAGAACGCGGGATAAAACTGCCCACCTGGAAAATATTGAGCGGAGGCGGCATCCCGAGCACCGGAGAAATACCATTATTCAAAGCTTCCCTGACCATGTAAAGAATATTCTCCTGAACACCCTTTGCGGAAATCCCTGTCAAGATGTCATTTGTCCCGCCCAGAATAATTACATAAGCTGGTTCCAGCTTAACCACATCATCCCAGAAACGGTTTAACATGTCCCAGGTTGTATCTCCGTTGACTCCCTTATTTACCAGATCCAGCCCGGAAGAACCGGCACAAATACCTACCCAGGAAGCCTCCGGTCCATAAGGATACCCATAGGTGATACTGTCACCCAGACATACGATCCGGCGGCGTCCGGCAATCCTGGAAAATGCCTGGAACCCCTTTTCATCAAACAGGGCAAACAAAACTTCTTCCAATTCTGCGCCCCTGGCCAAGTGGCTGCGCACTTCACTTATCATTACGGCAGCGGCAAGATCCAGGTCCAGCCCCCCTACACCCGTGCCCAGAGCAGGGAAAACCACAGTTTTAAGCCCCAGCTCCCCGGCCCTCCGGAGCGCATTCCGGGTGGCCAGCCTGATTTTTTCCGCGTCTGTAACCCGGTCAGGCCCCATAACCACAGCGTGAATCACATAGCGCGCCTTGAGCGCCCCGGCTCCTGTAACCACCGCTTCACCCACGGGTACCGGGCCATTGGCCACAGCTTCTTCCTCAATAATGGAACCACCTTTGCGCTTGATGGCCCCAGCCACACCGGCCTGCATGGTGAGCTGGTTATTGGCGGCATTGACCACGGCGTCTGCAGAGATTTCGGTGAGGTCACCCTGTATAACCTTAATCATTGCTCTACCCCGCTTACCTGTTTATATTTTTTTACTGGTAGTATTCTCGCCAGGTTTCTAATATTCCTCCAGAGTTTGCAAAATTGCTGTTCTATTCAGACACATGTCAAATATTTTTTATCCGTTTTTTTTGTTTTTTGAAGTAGACATAGGCAAAGTATAGAGCCAGTAGCCCTAACCCCACAAAGGGCAGGCCGCTGTTCAGATAGCTGGAAATAAGCCGGTAGTTGTGACCGAAAAACATGCCCAGCAGCAGGTAAAGGCCTCCCCAGCCCAAAGTGAAGAGTGTATTGTAAAAAAGGAAGTAACCGGCCCCAATCCTGCTTACACCGGCCATATACGGGGTCAAGTTGCTCACACCAGGCAAAAAACGCCCGAAAACAATAAAAGCCGGCGCCGAACGGTCCAGCCAGGACTGTGTTTGTTTAATTCGCTCAGGCGTGATCCTCAGGTATTTAGTGCACCATAGAAAGAAGGGCTGACCCAGATTCCGGCCTATCAGGTAGGCCGTAAAGGAACCTGCCGTGTAACCGGACAGGGTGACGGCCAGGGCACTAAAGAAATCAAGTTTTCCTTGATTAACTAAAAACCCCGTCAGGACTACCATAATACCCCCTGGAAAGGGTAAGCCCATTGCTTCAATGAATACACCCGCCAGCAGCCCGGTAAGGCCGAGGGTGGTAAGATAATTTACAATAAAATCGACCAAAAAAAACCCCCCTCCGGCGTTTAAGGTTAGGATGCCCGGAGAAGGAGAGTTTCATTAATCCTATAAAACCCTGGCCGTACCTTTGTAGATAAGTCCCCTTAGCCCGTCCACAGTTACAGTTTCGCCGTCCGGCAGGCGTACGGAAGCCCCCTCCACTCCCACGATCACTGGTTTGCCGAACTCCAGGCAAACGATAGCAGCATGGGAGGTCAGGCCGCCCACCTCTGTTACAACAGCCCCTGCCTTTTGGATCGCTGGGATGTAATCACTATCGGTGTCTATTGTCACGAGGATGTCACCTGTCTGCACCTTTTCCAGGGCCTCCCGGGCGGTTCGGGCAAGCCGCACAGGGCCTGTTACTGCCTTGCTGCCGATGCCGGTGCCGCGAGCAAGGATATCGCCCACCGTTAAAACACGGATCAGGTTTGTTGTGCCCGGCACTCCCACCGGCACGCCAGCTGTTAAAACAACGAGATCGCCGCCTTTAATGAGGCCTGCCTTTAAGGAGGCCTCGACGGCAGTGGACATCATTTCATCCGTGCTTCTTTTTGACATTGCCAGGAGTGGCTGGACACCCCAGATCAAGGCCAGTTTCCGCATCACACTGGCATGGGGCGTGACCGCCACAACCGGTGCCTGAGGCCGGTATTTTGAAACCATCCTGGCGGTATGGCCGGACTCAGTCGATGTAATAATTGCTGCCGCTCCCAGGTCCTGGGCAGTGGCGCAGCTGGCGTAGCTGATGGCATCTGTGACCGTGCGCTGGGAAGCGAACCTCTTTTCAGCAAGGATTTCACCGTAATGCAGGGCGGCTTCCGCCCGCTCGGCGATCCGGGCCATAGTCCTGACGGCCTCCACGGGATATTTGCCCACCGCCGTTTCCCCCGAAAGCATCACCGCGTCTGTTCCGTCAAAGATGGCGTTGGCCACATCGCTGGCCTCCGCCCGGGTGGGCCGCGGATTATGGATCATCGATTCCAGCATCTGGGTAGCTGTCACCACCGGCTTACCGGAACGGTTGCAGAGTTTAATTATAGTTTTTTGCACCAGGGGGACCTCTTCCACCGGTATTTCCACACCGAGGTCCCCCCTGGCTACCATAACCCCATCTGAAACCTTGACGATTTCTTCCAAGTTTTGTACTGCTTCCCTGTTCTCGATCTTGGAAATAATATCTATTTGGGCACCGCCCTCTTCCAAAACTTTGCGAATCTCCAGGACATCAGCGGCTTTTCTGACAAAGGAAGCAGCTAAAAAATCAAAGTTATGTTCGATCCCGAACTTGATATCCTCAATATCCTTATCTGTTAAAGCCGGCAGGTTCAACTTTACCCCCGGCACATTGACGCCCTTCTGGCTGGTAATTTTGCCGCCATTCACAACCCGGCAGAGGATCTCCTTTTCCAGAACGCTGAGAACCTCAAGCTCGATTAAGCCGTCGTCCAGGAGGATCGTATCCCCTTTCCGGATATCCCCGGGCAGGCCGCCGTAGGTAACGGGAATACGCTCCCTGTCCCCCTTGATCACTTCCGTGGTGAGGGTCACCCGGGCACCTTGCTCAAGATAGACCGGTTCTTCCTTGAAAAAGCCCAGGCGGATTTCCGGCCCTTTGGTATCCAGCATTAGAGCCACATTTTTTTCAGTCTCTTCCGCAGCCCGGCGGATCATGGCAATGCGCCGGGCATGTTCTTCATGGGTTCCGTGGGAAAAATTCAGGCGGGCCACGTTCATACCGGACAAAAGCAACCCTTTGAGGATTTTCAAATCATCGCTGGCAGGGCCGATGGTACAGACAATCTTGGTTTTGCGCAAAACCAAAACCCCCTTCAAATTGACAGGACCCCGGCCAGGTTGTACATGTCCAGGTCGATTGTCCTGGTCTGGGTCAGGGCTTCTTCGATATCCAGGGCCACCAATTGCCCTGCCTTGATCCCCACCATCTTCCTCTTTTCTCCGGCCATGAGCAGTTCAACCGCCCTCGCACCCAGGCGGCTGGCCATAATCCTATCGGTGGCAGTGGGCGAGCCTCCCCTCTGGAGGTGTCCCAGAATCGTAACCTTTGTGTCGAAGCCGGTGCGTTCCTTGATCCTCTGCCCAATTTCCAGGGCGTTTGCCGCACCTTCGGCCACCACAATAATGCTGTGCAGTTTGCCGCGACGGTAGCCCCGCATCAGGCGCTCGCAGATGTCATCAAAGTCGAAAGGTCGCTCCGGAATCAGGATGGACTCGGCACCTCCGGCCAGCCCCGCGGCAAGCGCAATAAATCCGTGCTTCCTGCCCATAACTTCAACAATGAAAGTGCGCTCGTGGGAAGTAGCCGTATCCCTGATTTTGTTGATGGCTTCCACTACTGTATTTACAGCGGTATCAAAGCCGATGGTCTGGTCCGTTCCCGGGATATCATTATCGATTGTACCCGGCACTCCAACAACCGGCAGGTTATATTCCAGGTTAAACTGATGCGCACCCCGAAAGGAACCGTCGCCTCCTATGACGACGAGTCCTTGCAGGCCAAACCGTTTTACATTCTCATAAGCCCGGGCCCGGCCCTCCGGGGTAAGAAATTGCTCCGAACGGGCAGTGCGCAGGATGGTGCCGCCCCGGTGAATGATATCCGCCACCGAACCGAGGTTCATCGGCGCCATATCCGCTTCGATAAAACCGTTAAAGCCACGGTTTATCCCAATGACTTCCATTCCGTGGTAGATGGCCTTGCGTACCACGGCCCTGATACAGGCATTCATGCCCGGTGAATCCCCGCCGCTAGTTAACACGGCGATCCTCTGCAAGTGATTTACCTCCCTGTAACCTGCCTTATTATGAGCTATGGCTTATGAAAAAATTAGACCAGATATGCCTGTCCCATAGTCCGGAACTTGTTGTACCTGTTTTTTATCAGTATCTCCGGGTCGATTGACACTAATTCATCCAGGCATTCAGATATTGCCTGACCCAAATTCTGGGCAGCTGCCTCGGGATCACGGTGCGCGCCTCCCAGGGGCTCGGGCACGATCCTGTCAACCACACCCAGCTCAAAGACATCCTGGGCGGTAATTTTGAAAGTTCCAGCAGCCTCTTTGTACCGGCTGGCATCCTTCCACAGGATACTGGAATAACCCTCTGGTGAGATAACCGAATAAATTGTATGCTCCAGCATCAAGACCCTGTCTCCCACACCGAAAGCCAGAGCGCCGCCGCTACCTCCCTCCCCAATTACCACCGCAATAATGGGCGTTCTGAGGTTAACCATGGTCAGAATACTCCGGGCAATGGCTTCGAACTGGCCCCTTTCCTCCGCGCCCATGCCGGGATAGGCCCCTGGTGTGTCAATAAAACAAATCAAGGGTCGTTTAAACTTCTCAGCCTGCTTCATCAGGCGCATGGCCTTGCGGTAACCCTCGGGATGAGCCATGCCGAAATTCCGGGCCAGGTTTTCTTTGGTGTCCTTCCCTTTCAAATGACCTATAACGGTCACCGCGCGTCCCCGAAAACGGCCGATCCCGCCCAACACCGAGGGATCGTCCCCGTAGAGCCGGTCTCCAAACAATTCGTAAAATTGAGTAAACAGGTATTTAATATAATCATAGACATTGGGCCGTTCCGGGTGCCTGGCAATGAGAACCTTCTGCCAGGCATCAAGATTACTGTATATGGACTCTTTTACTTCCCTGGCCCGCTTTTCCAGGATGGCGATCTCATTTGTCAGGTCAATACCCTTTTCCCTGGAAAACTTCCGCAGTTCAGTAATTTTTATTTCCAGTTCCTCAATGGGTTTTTCAAATTCCAGAATAGCCGGCATTGGATCTATAACTCCTCCCGCAAATGTAAATCCAGAAGTTCGATCAGAGTAGCTCTCAACTGGGGTCTGGGAACAATCATGTCCACAAAACCGTGCTGCTTTAAAAATTCCGCCCGCTGGAAGCCCTCCGGCAACTTCTGACGAATGGTCTGTTCGATAACCCGTTGCCCGGCAAAACCGATTAATGCCCCGGGCTCGGCAATAATAAGATCACCCAGGGCAGCAAAACTTGCACTAACACCACCCGTGGTTGGATCAGTCAGGACCGAAATATAGAGCTGGCCTGCTTCCTCCAGTCTGGCCAGGGCTCCGACGGTCTTGGCCATTTGCATCAAGGAAAGGATACCCTCCTGCATCCTGGCTCCTCCGGAAGCTGAAAAGATTATCAAAGGCTTGCGGCCGGCAGCAGCAGCCTCAATGGCCCTGGTGATCTTTTCACCCACAACGGAACCCATGCTCCCCATCATGTAACGGGAGTCCATAACCACTATCACAACAGGATAGCCGCCAACAGATCCCTCTCCGGTTACCACTGCCTCATTGAGCCCGGTGTTCTTTACAGCGGAGACCAGCTTGCTTTCATAATCAGGTAAATTAAAGGGGTTGACCGGAAGCATGTCGGCATCCATTTCTCTAAAGCTGCCCTCGTCCAGAGTCATCGCTATCCGCTCGTAAGCGGGGACCCTGAAATGGTAGCCGCACTTGAGGCACACCCTGTGGTTACGCTCCAGCTCTTTATTGAATAAGATTTCATTGCAACTTGGGCACTTCACCCAAACTCCCTCCGGAATATCTCTGTTCTCCGAATCAGGCTGTACGGTTACATATTTTTGCTTGCGAAAAAAATCCAAAACCAACTATAGCACCTCTTTAAAAGTTTACTGCCATAAAAAACAATTTATCATGAGCTTTTAACTTCTATAACAATAATTTATGTTTAACTATTGCCTCAAAAGCTTCTTCTCTTTATAAATTTGATAACTCCTGACAATAAATTCTTTCCTGAGCAATGTATTACTTACATTCTGCTCACATTTATTACTAATTTCCAAAACCACAATTTTTAGACTTCAATGGTATTGATAATCTCCAGAGCCTCGTCCACTTCTGACTCCGGTACCAGGATTTCAACAGAACAAGAGTTATTGGCCTGTGGCAGCCCGATGGTCCTCAATTTTACCAGAAACCCCTCTGCAGTAAGCATTTTTTCCAGCTTTTCAGCTTCTTTTTGATTGGGTGCAATATATACCACCGTCCACACAGCTAAGCCTCCCCTATCGTTTTGCCTTGCCTAATAAGGTCATTCTACCTAATCCAGGAAGATTCCTCTTATCAACTAAGACAAGTATATCCAGAGCTATCGCCCTGGATACTGTATTTACTCATCTGTCCGGAGCCTGCCGTGCTTGGTCAGCACCTCCACACGCCCCCGGATTTTAATAGCAGAGGTATGCTCCGTGAACTGGGCGATCATAACCTCGCCTTTATCAAGCTTTTCCGAGTGGTGGAACTTGGTGTCCTTGCCTCGGGTCAACCCGATAATGGTAACACCGTTTTCCAGTGCTTTTATTACAACATATTCGCTTGCAATATCGCTAATATTTTGCAACAAAGTTCACCTCTTAAAATATTCCCTTTTTATTACAAAACAATCATAACATAGGGTAGATACTTTTACAAGCGCCTGCCTTTCTAGTATTTTACATCCAATCACCAGAATTATTTTTTGCAAGGGCGGCCGGCGTTATGGGCAATTTTTGCCGCTGCTGCCGAGGCTATGCCTGCTACAAGGTCGTCCATAAAGGTGTTTACTTTATTAATCTTATTATCATTTAGTTTACCAATGACACCGACCTTCTCTTTATCCAGGTAGCCGAAGCTGGTTGTTCCGATGGTCCCGTAGATATTTGCTATTCCCAGCCCCAGAACTTCATCAATACCGTACAGGAGGTTATCGGTCTGAATGATCTCTTGAAGCGGTGACGGGAGCTTTTTTTCCTCTGCCAGGATGTCCAGAGCCGCTCCGGTGAGCACGGCAAACTGGACTTCCCGCTTGCTTAAAACAGCAGTTACAACCTCTACACAGTGCTCCAGGGTCAGTTCCGGAACAAAACACTTTTGCAAGTCGAAAACAATTTGTGCAATCTCATGCAGGTATACTCCTCGCTCCTGCAGCAGTGCCGCCATCTCTTTGCTCATATTAGCCTCCTATAATAACTTATACCTTCAAAATTATATGCGGCGCCTGGTTTGGACTTGATGGGTTGCAAAATATAAAGTTTATCCTTACAATTCCAGAATGCTAAAGAACTTCTTCGCTTTTTTCACACCCTTTTCTCTGGAATCAACAGCGACAGTAGAATTAGAGGCCTTTGCGGCAACAGGAATCTCCTGTAAACTCTTTGAATCGCATTCAAGGGGCTGCTGGTTTACAGTCTTTGGTGGAACAGTACTGCTGGCTGAACCGTCAGTCCCATCCCCGGGCATCTCCGATATTCTTTTAATTTTAACCCCGGAACTCCCTAAAAGCTCCTCCAGCCTGCCCACAACCGGCCCGGACAGGTCCACCCAGAACTCTTCACCCGTCTTAATCACTCTTCTTTCTTTTACAAAATGCAGGTAAACAGGGCATCCTCCCCTGAAGTTGCTCAGAATAACCTGCACCTGGTCCAGCAGGGGCGAATGCAGGCTGTCGATCTTTAAGTGAAGTTCTCCCCCCAGGTGGCAGTCAAGGGTGGAGATCTCTTCCCCGATGATCTTGACATCTTCCCCGTTTCCGCTGCACCGGCCCTTTACCAGAACCACTTCGTCCTTGCGGATGGCCAGTTGACTCTGAAGGTAAACCCGGGGGAAGACGACAACCTCCACCGTGCCGGTCAGGTCCTCCAAAGTCAAGAAAGCCATACTATCCCCTTTTTTCGTATTGATTTTCTTAACTCCGGTGATCATCCCCCCCAGCACTACGGCACTGTCCTCAGCCAGTTCGGAAATCTCCGCCGCACTACTGGTGCAGAGCCTGTTCAGGGCGCTACGGTACTGGTCCAGAGGGTGGCCACTGATATAAAGACCCAGGACTTCCTTTTCCATGGCCAGCATTTCGTCCTCAGGAAACTCAGGCAGATCCGGCAGGCTGATGCTGACTACCTCCCGTGCCCTTTCACCCATCAGGTCCAGCAGGGAAATCTGCCCGTTTTCCCTCTCGCGCTGGGACTGCTGGGCCAGGGCCAGACCCTGGTCCACAGCCGCCATCAACTGGGCCCTGCGATGGCCAAGGGAGTCAAAGGCGCCGCACCTGATCAGGCTTTCCAGGACCCGCCGGTTGACCACCTTCGGATCCAGGCGCCTGCAGAAATCTACGAAACTATTAAAAGGCCCGCCCGCTTCCCTGACCCTGATAATGGACTCCACTGCTCCCAGGCCGACATTTTTTACAGCCGCCAGGCCGAAGCGAATCTTGGCCCCGGCTACCGTAAAGCTTTCCTTACTTTCGTTTACATCAGGTGGCAGGACTTCGATTCCCATTCTCCGGCATTCCTCGATATAAGCTGCCACTTTGTCCGTATTGTCTTTTACGGAAGTCAGAAGGGCAGCCATATAATGAAGGGGATAATTGGCCTTCAGGTAAGCGGTATGGTAAGTAATCATGGCATAGGCTGCCGAGTGAGATTTATTAAAGCCGTAGCCTGCAAAATACTCCATCAAATCAAAAATCTGGCCGGCAATATCCTTGTCGACCCCGTTATTAACAGCGCCCTCTATAAATTGGGCGCGCAGGCCAGCAATAATTTCCGGCTTTTTTTTGCCCATAGCCCGGCGCAGCATATCCGCCTGGCCCAAAGTAAAACCGGCAAGGTCGCTGGCAATACGCATAACCTGCTCCTGGTAAAGAATAACCCCGTAGGTGTCCTTTAAAATGGGTTCCAGCCTGGGGTGAAGGTAAGTTGTCTTGTTGAGGCCGTGCTTGTTTTTGATAAAATCAGCAACCATGCCGCTGCCCAGGGGCCCGGGCCGGTACAGGGCCACCAGGGCCACAATGTCTTCAAAAACCTCAGGTTTGAGGTCCCGCAAGATGCTCCTCATACCGCTGCTTTCCAGCTGGAACACCCCTGCTGCTTCGCCCCTGGACAACATCTCATAGGTAGCCTGGTCGTCCAGGGGAATTTTATCTATGTCGATCCTTTCGCCGGTGCTTTCAGCAACGAGCTTTACAGCATCACTGATTACGGTCAAGGTCCGAAGGCCCAGCAGGTCCATTTTCAACAGGCCCAATTCCTCCACCGTATCTTTGGCAAACTGGGTGGTCACTGGACCGTCGGAAGCTTTGTATAATGGGAGATAATGGGTCAGCGGCTCCTTCGTAATCACCACGGCAGCGGCATGGGTGGAAGCGTGCCTGGGCATGCCCTCCAGGGCGGCCGCCGTGTCGATCAGTTTCCTGATCTCCGCATTCTGCTCGTAGATTTCTTTCAATTCCGGCGCTTCGTTCAGGGCTTTTTCAATGGTAACGTTCAATTCCGGCGGCACCATCTTGGCCACCCTGTCCACTTCACCGTAAGGCATGTTCAGCGCCCGCCCCACGTCCCGGATAGCTGCCCGGGCCGCCATGGTCCCAAAGGTGATGATCTGGGCAACCTTGTCAGCGCCGTATTTTTGCACTACGTAGTCAATTATTTCACCCCGGCGCTCAAAGCAGAAGTCAATATCAATATCCGGCATGGACACCCTTTCGGGGTTTAAAAACCGTTCGAAAAGCAAGCCGTACTTCAAAGGATCGATATTGGTAATCCCCAGGCTGTAGGCTACCAGACTGCCGGCGGCAGAACCGCGGCCCGGTCCCACCGGAATCCCTTTTTGCCTGGCAAAATGGATAAAGTCCCAGACTATTAAGAAATAGGCTGAATAGCCCATCTGCTTGATAACTCCCAGCTCAAAGGCCAGGCGCTGCTTGATTTCCTCGCTCAGTTCACCATATATCCTGCGGGCACCCTGATAGCAAAGCTCTTCCAGGTAGGTGTCGGCGTTGTAGCCTTCTGGCACGGCATAATGGGGCAAAAAATATTTGCCGAATTCCAGCTCAACGTTGCATCGTTCGGCAATTTCCACCGTGTTGTTTATGGCTTCCGGCAATTCCCCAAAGAGAAGGTTCATTTCCCGGGGACTTTTTAAATATAGCTCTTCGGACTGGAATTTCATCCGTCCGGGGTCGTCTACACTCTTACCGGTCTGAATAGCTAAGAGCACATCCTGGATTGCGGCATCCTCCCGCTGCACGTAGTGGACGTCGTTTGTGGCTACCAGTGGGATACCCATTTCCCTGTGGATTTTCACCAGCTCCCGGTTGGCTATCCTCTGTTCCTCGAAACCGTGGTCCTGGATCTCCAGGAAAAAGTTATCCGGACCGAAGATTTCCCGGTAAATCCCGGCGGCCTGCCGGGCCTGGTCGGGCTGTCCTTGCAGCACTTTAGAAGCCACCTCCCCGGCGATACACCCGCTCAGGGCGATCAGCCCCCTGCTGTTCGCGGCAAGCACTTCCTTGTCCAGCCTGGGCTTGTAGTAAAATCCCTGCGTGAAGCTCAGGGAGACCAGGTTCAACAGGTTGCGGTAACCCTCCTGGTTTTCAGCCAGGAGAACCAGGTGGTACAGGTTGTCGTCCAACTTAGGAGTGCGCTGGGACATACTGCGGGGCGCCACATAAACCTCGCAGCCCAGAACGGGCTTGATCATAGCCTTTTTGCAGGCCTTGTAGAAGTCAACCACTCCGTACATGGCTCCGTGGTCGGTGATAGCCAGGGCAGGCATCTCCATCTCTTTGGCTTTGCTTACTGCATTATTAATTCTGGCCGCTCCGTCCAAGAGACTGTATTCCGAGTGAAGATGCAAATGAACAAACAAACGGCCGTCACCTCTTAACTAAACTTTAAAGTATTAAACTTATAAACTCATTACACCTTAGGGAGTTATTCTTTTTTAAAACCGGAAACTCCTTCAGTCAATTAGTCTCATCTTACCAGGAACCTTCATAACCAGGTCAAAGGTTGAATTAAAACCTTTTCTTACCATCAAAAACGACTGAAATAACAATAATAACAAGAAGAATAAGTACAGGCATTCCCCAATTAACCCGCTTAAAGTCGCCGTTAATCCCGGGATGAGGGAAGTGCAACAGAGCCCTCGGCGCCAGGTTTAAACCAAATCTGCCCACTGCCCCCCGGTGATCCTTTCCAACTGTTCCATAGTCACGGGCAGGGCGGAATTTGGTGTACCGGCAGCAGCATAAACAACCGGAAAACGGTGCATGGTTTCGTCCAGCAGGATGGGCAGCTTATCAGGCAGCGCCACCGGGCAAACACCCCCTACCGGGTAGCCGGTTACGTGCTCAACTGTCTCGGGATCAGCCATCTTTACCTTGGATGCTCCAAGAAGCCGTTTCAGTTTTCCTGTTTTAATCTTTTTGTCGCCGCTGGCCACAACCAGTACGGGCTGCCCGTCAGCCAGGAACACAATTGTTTTGGCAATCTGACCAACCTCTACACCCAGGGCTTTAGCAGCCAATTCGCATGTGCGGGTACTCTCTTCAAACTCGATAATCTTCAGGCCCATATTGTATTGATCCAGGTAGGACTGGACCTTTTCAATGACGCTCATAGAAAAATCCCCCTCTTTTATCATTTCAAGGGGGATTATATCAGAATTCTTTCCAGAAGAACAAGAATACCATCTCAAAATGCAGAGATGTTTCCTTAAGTTTCCCATGTCTGAAACCAGGAATTATAGTAAATAAGTTAAAGGGTTTTGTTTTGCAGCTTTTCAGCATTTGTGGTTCTTTTATGGATTATTTTAAGCCCGGAAAACCCTGCTGCCTCAGCGCCTCATACAGGACCACGGCCACTGAATTGGCCAGGTTCAGGGAACGTGCTCCCTCTCTCATTGGTATCCGGACCTGGTTTTCCGGAAATGTGTTTAAAATCTCCAAAGACAGCCCCTTGGTTTCCTTACCAAAAACCAGAAATGAATCCCTTTCGTATTGCACGGATGTGTAAGAGCGGGGTGCTTTCGTTGTAACAAGATAAAAACTGTGGCCTGAATATTTTTGCACGACTTCGAAAAAACTATCATAATAGTGGATTGTTAGAAGGTGCCAGTAATCCAGGCCGGCACGCTTGAGGTATTTATCCTCCGTGGAAAAACCCAGGGGACGGACCAGGTGCAGGGTGGAGCCTGTGACGGCGCAGGTCCGGGCAATGTTGCCGGTGTTGGTGGGAATTTCAGGCTCAACCAGGACGATGTTCAAGATTTCTCTCCCTCCTGTTCCGGATAAGGGCATAGTTCTTTTAAGCAACAGTCGCCGCAGGCAGGTTTCCTTGCCCTGCAGGTATTCCGGCCGTGGGCGATTAACAGGTGGTGAGCGTCCATTCTCTGATGCGGCTCAAGGTATTTCACTAAATCCTCTTCGACCTTTTCGGGATGCCTGGCCCTGGACAGGCCCAGCCGCCGGGCCACACGGTAAACATGGGTGTCCACAGGGAGCGCGCTGCCACCGTAAGCAATCCCGAATACTACCCCGGCAGTCTTCCGGCCTACACCCGGTAAAGCCTGAAGCTCCTCCCTGGTCCCCGGTACCTGACCATCATGAAGTTCCAGGATCTTACGGGATGCTTCCACAATATACTTGCTTTTACTTCGATACAGCCCGCAGCCCTTGATCTCCCTGGCCAGCTCTTCCGGAGTCAATTCCGCAAAGTCCCTGGGAGTCTTGTATTTTTTAAACAGGGAGCTGGTGATCTTGTTTACCTGCCGGTCCGTGCACTGGGCAGACAGAATCGCGGCTACCAGGAGTTCAAAGGGGTTGTTAAATTTCAAAGCAGTACCGGCTCCGGGGTAGGCTTGTCTAAGGGTTTCAATTATTCTGGCCGCTTTTTCTTTTTTATCTTCAATTTTAAAAATAAATAACCTCCTTTGGAACAGGGTATTATCTATTGTTTTATCAGTTTTTCGTTACAGTTTTTAGGTTTCCTTCCTTATCAGTTTTTTACCAGGTTTTTCATTTATTGAAGTTTGCAAATTTGATTTGAAGTAAATAAACCTTTTTGGTCCGGGCAATAATAAAAAAAGATTTTTCGGGTAGTTTCAATTATAACCGTTTTTTCTCTGGTTAATCTTTTTACCTTTGAGAGGGGGACCTAACTCTATGAATGTGTTGTTGCCATTGTTATTATTGGCATTTATAGTGATCGCAGCAGCGGGTATTTTTTTGTTGGCTTTAAAACGCGGGCGGGCTTCACGAAAAACTAATTTTGAAGCCGTTCCCCGTACTTTATTCCAGTCAGAAACCGCTCAAGAACCCTGCATCCATATCCCAGCCCCTACAATGCCTCCAAAGCAGGCTGACCAGGAACCACAGCTCCCGCATCGCTACGGAGTCGACCGGCTGGCTTTAATGGCCCGGGACCCGCACTGGCTTTACGCCTACTGGGAGATTACCGCCACAAAACAAGAGGAATTTAACACAGTTTACGGGCCTGATGCCTGGTCCTCCACCAGACCTGTTTTGAGGGTTTATGACGTTACCGGTGTGGATTTTGATGGTACCAACGCCAAGAGTTATGTTGATATACATGTGGATGAACATGCAGATAACTGGCACATTCAGGTTGGACAGCCCGACCGTTCTTTTTGTGTAGATTTGGGTCGTATGTTTCAGAACGGTCACTTTGTAACCCTCTTAAGATCAAATATCGTTACCACACCCCGGGCATCTCTGTCGGACCGCCTGGACGAGGAATGGATGTGGATTGAAGGACTTTACCGCTCCATCGGCAGGTTCAGGTACGGCGCCAGCTCACCTATGATTGTTGAAGAACTGGCCATACGGGCAGGTAAACTACCCCTGGAGGTCAGTTCACCCGGCATTTGGAATCCGCAACAAGAATAAACCGGGAATTTATGGATAATTTGAAAGGGGTTTATTATGGCCATAGGATACCTTTGTTTAGTACTCCATGCTCACCTTCCCTACGTAAGGCATCCCGAGCATGAGCATTTCCTGGAAGAAAGATGGCTTTACGAGGCCATTACAGAAACTTATATCCCTCTAATTCAGGTTTTTGACCGCCTGCTGGAGGATAACGTCCCATTTAGATTGACAATGACGCTGTCCCCCACCCTCATATCTATGCTCACCGATCAGCTTTTGCAAGATCGCTATGCAAAGCACCTGTCCAAGTTGATTGAACTGGCCCACAAAGAAGAGGGGCGCACCTACGGCAGCCCCTTTCACGAGTCTGCTCTGATGTATAAGAAGCGCTTTCATGAGGCCATGTTCGTCTTTAATGAGCGTTATCAGCGCAATCTTGTTACTGCCTTTAAAAAATTCCAGGACGCCGGGAGACTGGAAATTATCACCTGTGCTGCCACCCACGGCTACCTCCCGCTGATGCTGCTGCACCCTGAGGCGGTGCGGGCCCAGATCAGGGTAGCTGTGGAACATTACCGAAAACACCTGGGGTGTTCCCCCCAGGGGATCTGGCTGCCTGAATGCGCCTATGCTCCGGGCGTGGACGGAATCCTAAAAGAAAACGGCCTGAAATACTTTTTTACCGACACCCACGGCATTCTTTACGCTTCGCACAGACCCCGCTACGGGATCTTTGCGCCAATCTTCTGTCCAACCGGGGTAGCCGCCTTCGGCCGTGACGTTGAGTCCTCCAAGCAGGTCTGGAGCGCCATAGAAGGCTACCCGGGAGACTATAACTACCGGGAATTCTACCGGGACATAGGACACGACCTTGATTATGAATACATCAAGGACTATATCCACCCGGACGGAATCCGGATCCATACAGGGATCAAGTACTATAAAATTACAGGCAAAGTGGATTTGAGTCAAAAAGAACCTTATAATCCCGGGGCTGCCCTGGCGAAGGCTGCTGAACACGCCGGCAACTTCATGTTCAACCGCCAGCACCAGATTAAATACCTGGCCAGCCTGATGGACCGCCAGCCTTTAATTGTAGCACCCTATGATGCTGAGCTCTTCGGTCACTGGTGGTATGAGGGGCCGGCCTGGCTGGAGTATCTAATCCGCAAGATTGCCTTTGATCAGGATGACATCGAATTGATCACCCCCAGCGATTACCTGAAACGCTATCCCTGCAACCAGGTGGCTATTCCCTGTTCCTCCAGCTGGGGCAACAAAGGGTATCACGAAGTCTGGCTCTGCGGGGCGAACGACTGGATTTACCGGCACCTGCACATAGCGGCAGAAAGGATGACGTCTCTGGCCAACCGCCACCTTCACGCCGGCGGGCTGCTGCGCCGGGCCTTGAATCAGGCGGCCCGGGAACTGCTGCTGGCCCAAAGCAGCGACTGGGCTTTTATCATGAGTACGGGTACCATGGTGCAATACGCGGTGAGGAGGACCAAGGTCCATCTGGATAATTTCCTGCGCCTGTACGACCAGATTGAAAACAACCGCATCGACGAAGGGTTTGTAAGTCACCTGGAATATCGCAACAATATTTTCCCGGACCTCGACTACAGCTGGTACCGGACCCCGGTTCAAGAAACAAGGGCGGCGGTATAGCAGTGCGGTATAAAAGTTAGTCTGAGGAATTAAATTCCTCAGACTAACTTTTGTTGTATTATTTGCTGTTCAGTTAGTTTTCATTTTTTTCTACCATTATTTTCAGGGCTATGGCACGGCCAATGGCCAGCCAACCATCTCCGCTGGAAACAATCAGCGGACTACCGCAGTCATTTCTGATTACCCTGAGTATGCTGCCGGGAAACAGGCCCATCTTCGTTAGACGCCGTTTCAAACTCCAGCCTCCGCAGAATTCTTTACATCAGGGCATGCCGACCGCTCTGCACAAAGACCAGGGGTATAGCTTTACCGTTCATGCCCGGACAACACCTCCACTAAGATGTTACTTGCTTCTTCCTTCCTGAGGCTTAATCTGTAACCTTTAACCAGTACCTCCATGGGATCACCCAGCGGGGCAACACCCTTAACGCTTATTTGCTTCCCCGGAGTAAGACCCATTTCCAGAATACGGCGGCGAACAGGACCCTTTGCCGTAATGCCAATAACCCTGCCGTACTCCCCCGGTTTTAAGTGGCTGAGCGTCTCAGCACCGTCCCTTTTCACCATCCCTACCTTCCCTTTTTTATTATTTAATGAAAATGATTATCAATATCATTATCATCAAGGGTAACCCAATTTATCCTGCCTGTCAAGGAGTTTTCTCCTGTTTTCTTATTTGTTTAATACGGTTTCTTGCGGAGGCAATCAATGGCCTTCTAATCAGGATGAACTAATGGACCTGTTCCCATGCTCATTAAGAGCTTTGGTTGATCAATCTCATAAATTAAGAAAAACTTCGGACCGGAGGCCCGAAGTTTTTGTCTAAAATAAGTTTTTTACTTATTATGAAAACAGAAAGGCTTTTCTAAAACACTAATCCCTTTCAGGTTTTAGCTCCAGCGATTTTGCTGATTTTATCGATATAGAAATCCGTAAGGGACTCTGCAATTTCCATGGTGCTGCCCTCGCTGAACACCCGGCAGACCGGCTCATCGGGGTCGGGAAGCACCAGGGCCCAGCCATCCCGGTGATAGACCTTGACCCCGTCCAGCAACTCCAGGCGGCTGGCCGGAGGATCCTGAATCAAGCTCCTGATTACCCTGCCCTTGGACTCCCAGGGCACGGGAACCTCCCTCCTGTCCATAAAGAAGGAGGGGATTTCAGCAACCAGCGTGGAAAGGGTTGCCCGGTTCCGGGCCATATAATCCAGTACCCTGGCCAGGGCAGAAAGGGCGTCAAAGTGCAGGAAAAACCGGGAGATACCGCTGACTCCCTCCAAACCCGGTTGATTATTGGGATCCATGACTTTTTCCAGGAAATCCTGCAGGGCAGTTTTGGTTCGCACGACCCTGCCCCGGTAACGTTCGGCCAGCGTCTCAATAGCCCTGGGCGCAGTGACCGGTACAACAACCGTCCCTCCCTGCCCCTTCAGGATAATCAAGGCCAAGAGGGCTGTGAGCATTTCATCCTGGATGATTTGCCCCTTCTCGTCAATCATGATCAGACGGTCGGCGTTGGGGTCAAGTACAGCTCCGGCAGCGGCGCCGCTCTCCACCACCGCCCGGGCCAGGGAAGGCAGCACTTCCTGGCGGGAAGACCAGCTGCGGTAGCCAGGATGTTCTTCTGAACCATAGCTTTCCAGGACAAGCCCCAGTTCCCGGCAGAGGGAACGGGCGAATTTGTCCAGATTCGAATGGTCGTAGCACAGCACCAGCTTAAACCGGGCTTCCCTCAACACACCCGGGCTGAGATCCCCGCAGATGGCAGAAATATACCTGTCTGCGATTCCGTGTGCATCAACCGGCTTCTTGATCCGGCCGGTATCAGCCCGCAGAAAATCTTCCCGGGCCAGGGCGTTCTCAATTTTACGTTCCTGCCCCCTGGAAATATTACCACCCTGAGAGTTGCTAAAAACCAGAACAACCTTATCCGTACTCAGGGGCGAGATTTTTACATGCACTCCTCCCTTGCAGTCCAGAGCGCGCACTCCGTAGCGGTGTACCGGCGTAATACAGGTTCCCAGGTCCAGCACCTCGGCCCCGGAGGACTGCATGCCGCTGGCAACCGCTTCTTTAATCATTTGCGAAGCGCTATAGCTGTCACAACTGACGGCAAGACGCGCTTCCGGACCGTTGACAGAGGCGAAGGCAGCACCGGCCCTGGCAGCAAATTCCGGGGTTATTTCCACGTTAACCAGGCCGGAAATACCTTCAAAACCAAATATTTTTTTAGGTGCGCAGGTACCCCAGATCAGGCTCTGCTGCACAGTAACCCCTTTTTCCACCAGCTTGTTGGGCCACAGTTTAATATCGGGCTTTATGACAGAGTTTTCCCGGATAATGGAACTATCTCCCACCACAGCCCCCTCGTAAATCCCTGCACCGGCCTCTACCCGCGCCCGGCTGCACAGGACTGCACCCCTCAAGGCAGCCCCTGTCCCAACATAAACATTATCCCAGAGGACGCTTCTCTTGAGGGAAGCCCTTTCCTGAATCAGGCAACCGCTTCCGAGGACTGTGTAAGGTTCGAGCCGGGCCTTGTTCCCTACCCGGCAATTGGCGCCAATAAACACCGGGCCTGTGATTAAAGCGTCGGGATCCACAAAGGCGCTATCCTCCACCCAGACCCCGGGTGAAATTTCTGTTCCCGGGACCTTAATCCGGACCTTTCCGGCAAGGGCATCGTGGTGTGCCTCCAGGTACTGCTGAAGGTTGCCGATATCGCACCAGTAGCCCGGCAGGTCCAGGCCGAATAAAGGTTTCTTTTCTTTTAACAGAAGTGGGAAGAGGTCCTTGCTGAAGTCGAACATCCGGCCCGGTGGGATATAATCCAGGACTTCCGGTTCCAAAATATAGATGCCGGTATTGACCGTATCGCTGAAGACCTCGCCCCAGCCCGGCTTCTCTAAAAACTGGGTGATTCTGCCGTCTTCACCGGTAATCACAACACCGTACTCCAGCGGGCACTCCACCCGGGTTAAAACCAGCGTAGCCAGGGCGCACTGTCTTTTGTGAAACTCAACAGCCCTGGACAGATCCAGATCGGTCAGGGCATCCCCGCTGATGACCAGGAAGGTTTCGTCCAGAAAATCCGCCGCATTCTTAACGCTGCCTGCCGTACCTAGAGGTGTCTCTTCCACATAATAGCGTAAATTGACCCCATACTCCGCTCCGTTGCCGAAATAGTCCCGGATAGCTTCCGGCTGGTACTGAAGCGTTACGCCGATATCTGTTAAATGATGCTCCTTTAACAATTCGACAATATGCTCCATAACCGGCCGGTTTAATACCGGCACCATCGGCTTGGGCCGGCCACAGGTAAGGGGCCTCAGGCGTGAACCCTCGCCTCCGGCCATGATAATTGCCTTCATTTCCAACCTCCGTTTCCTAACCTGATAACATCTTTCCTTTTATGAAGGTATGCCCCTTTTACCCCGGCTAGACCGGGCAAGCTGCCTGCGTTTCTGTCTTAGTAACGTCAGGCAACAACCATGCTTCCCGGCTCTAACTAGCTATACCTGGCCAGCAGGCGGTTAAACCGCCCGAAGAAACCGCTTTGCCTCTCCTCGGAGAACCACGGAGTGCTGCGGTGGGCTTCCCAGACCTCCCGGTACACAGAAGCTGTCTTACGGGCGATTGCTTTCCAGTTGAATTCTTCTGTAACCTTACGGTAAGCCTCTTCTCTCAGTGACTCACCCAGCTGGGGCTGTCTCAGGAGAGCCAGGATGTTTTGGGCCAGGGAATGGCTGTTACCGGTATTCGCTTTGAGTCCGTCTACGCCGTGTCTGACTATTTCACTGATACCTCCGCAGTCGGAAACCACAACCGGCGTCCTGGCAGCCATAGCTTCCAGCGCCACGATGCCGAAGGGCTCGTACAAACTGGGAAAGACTGCTACGTCCGCCCAACTGTAAAGGCTGTTTCTGACTTCATCAGATATGTACCCTGTAAAATAGACCCTATTGGCAATTCCCAGAGCTGACGCTTGATTCTTTAAGGCATCCAGATAGGGACCTTTGCCTGCGATAATAAATTTTGCCTGGGGATAGTGAGCGAGAATTTCAGGGGCGGCATCCAGGAGCACCTGGACACCCTTTTCCTGAACCATTCTTCCCACATAAAAAATAATTTTCTCGTCCGGCGCAGCATAGTCGCTGCGACGCGCATTTTTACTCAGTGTTTTGAAGTTACCGGGAGCAACACCGTTGGGAATGACAGCAATTTTGTCCTGGGGCAGCTGGAAGACGCGCTTCACCTCGTCCTCCATAAAGTGGCTGCAGCAGATTACCCGCCAGGCCTCATAGGTCAGCCACCATTCGATGTCGCTGATATGTCTCTGGGTGTCATTGTGCAGACCGTTATTGCGGCCGTATTCTGTGGCATGGATAGTGACCACAAGCGGCAGCCGTCCAGCGTGCTTGATGGCCCTGGCGGCGTATGCCACCAGCCAGTCATGGGCATGCAGGATTTGAAAGTCATAGTTACTGGCCATGAGGGGTATGGCTTTCTCCAGCAGGGCCACATTGAACTGGGCCACCCAGGTCACAAAGTCCGGAGATGATACCCTGTAGGGCTCGACCCGGTGTACCTTTACCCCGTTAATCTCTTCAAAATGGGGCGCTCCCATCCCCCCCGAGGTAATCAGGTGAATATCCACCCCGATGGACGCCAGGGCATTGGTGAGATCATAGACATGCCGGGCAAGCCCACCAACGCTTTTCGGCGGGTATTCCCAGGACAGCATTAATACTCTCATGGATCAATGTCCCCTTCCTGCTTTAACAAAGTAATTAGATAAGAGCCATAAACCAAAAAACTCTTTTTCTAAGAACCTAAATCAGTACATAGAGAACAATGCAAAGGGTATTTATATTTATTTAAAAAAATCCCCACCGGGCTAACAGCGGGGATTGACCTTTTAGTAGCGTTGGCTCCCGTTATGAATTTGAAAGCTCCAGTTGACATTATTGTTATTGTCCCAGTTATTGGCATCGTCCCTGAAACACATATTGAAGCGTCCTTCTTGCTCCGGCATCACGACACTGCCTACCCAGCCCCAGCCGGTTTTCTCCATTCGCAATTCTGAAACATTTCGCCAGTTGTCATGCCTTCCGAAACCGTAATGCAGGTATACCTGTCCCTGGCCTTCCCGTCCCAGTATTCCATTATAAAGTACAGTTACTTCCTCGCCGGCTGTTATGGGCACAGGATCCACCACAACGCCATCGGGCCGTTCAGCCTCATGCATGGCCTTCAGCCGGGCATGGCTATCCCCGAACCTGCTCCGGTTCGCCAAAATACCCACCTCCCAGAAAAATAGCATTAAGTTTTCGTCTACCCTAGTATGGTTGGAAGGGAAACGTTTTATGCACTCTGCTCCCGTATATTGCATGATTTTGCCTCAAAGGGGAAATTACAACAGTTAGGCCCATATTAACGGCATTATGAACAGGTATTAATTTCTTATTGTCGAATTGTTCAGATATCAGGCTTTAAGCTTAAGGGAGGGGGTGTAGTTTTGAAAAAACTTGGCTTATCTGCTCAGGAACTGTTTGAGATCGGATATCAAGAATACCTGAATACCAGCAACAATTTCGTCGGTAAGATATTTGAAAACAGTGAATTATTTAATAACGCGGCCATATTAAAGAGCTCGCTGGAGAGTGCCACCAATGAAGCTCTGTTGAGGGCTATATCTGAAATGATTGCCAGGAATAATGAATCCTTGAGGGATTCACTGGCCGGGATAGGCATACTTTCCGGGGATTAGGTTTTCAGGCTGGAGCACAAAAAACACGGCGGGTCTTAAAAATCCTGCCGTGTTCTCTTCTTTATACATGACTATCTATGTCATCTCGTTTAATGAAAATTAGAGCAGCAGCTGGTGGTCACCCGGCACGCCCCGTACAGATACCGGTGTGCGGAATTACAGCACCGGGCTCCTAACCCGGGGCAAAGGTGGATAAGTTGACCAGGGTGCTGCCGTCCTTTGACTGCCGCCGTTCAAACCTACCCTTACCACTTTTTACCCTCTGTCCATGGCCTCGATGATTGCGTCGGCCATTTCGCTGGTGCCGGCGCTGCCGCCAAGGTCGTAAGTGAGGCTCTTCTTTTCTTCCAGAACCCTGATTACGGCCTCCATAATCCGGTCCGCTGCAGCCATCTCGTTCAGGTGCCTCAGCATAAGCACGCCGGAGAGGATGGTTGCCAGGGGATTAACCCTGTTTTTGCCAGCATGGCGGGGGGCGCTGCCGTGCACCGGCTCGAAGACCGCAACGTCGTCACCTATGTTGGCCCCTGGCGCTACCCCCAGGCCGCCCACCAGGCCGGCGCAGAGGTCGGAAACAATATCGCCGTAGAGATTGGGCAAAAGCAGCACATCGTAAAGTTCAGGGGTCTGAACAAGCTTCATGCACATGGCGTCCACGATCATATCGTCAAAGGCGATTTCCGGGTATTCCTCCGCAACCTGCCGGGCGCACTCCAGAAAAAGCCCGTCAGTTAGCTTCATGATATTGGCCTTGTGGACGACAGTTACCCTTTTGCGCCCCTGGCGCCTGGCCAGTTCAAAGGCAAAGCGGGCAATCCTGGTGGACGCCTCCCGGGTGATAATCTTGATGCTTTCAGCCGCGTTTTTGCCTACCCGGTGCTCAATCCCGGCGTAGAGGTCCTCGGTATTTTCCCGTACTACGATCAGGTCCACCCCGCTGTAGCGGGTTTCAACCCCCGGCAGGTTTTTAGCCGGGCGCACGTTGGCGTAAAGGTCCAGTTCCTGGCGCAGGGTCACGTTTACACTGCGGAATCCCTTTCCCACCGGTGTGGTCAGGGGGCCTTTCAGGGCTACCCTGTTTTTTCTGATGGAATCCAGCACATACTGGGGCAGCGGTGTACCGTACTGCGGAATCAGGGCCTCTCCGGCCTCCACGACTTCCCATTCGATAGGAACGCCGGAGGCATCGATGACCCTCCGGGAAGCTTCCACAATTTGCGGTCCAACCCCGTCTCCGGGGATCAGGGTAATCCTGTAAGACATAAGTAGACCTCCCAGAGTTATTATTCTAATAGTTGCCATTAACCTGAAGACCATGCCGCCGCGCAATGCCGTGCATCATCCAGGTAAAGGCCCGGGTATGGCTTTGCATAGCTTTTAGTTAAGCACAGGTCCACGGCAATAACCAGCCTGCAGGTAAGCTAACGCCAGCAATGGATTTTAGGGGAGTAAGCTATCTGACAGGCAGGCCGGCAGAGCCGCGCCGGCCCTCAATCAAAGTTAAACCCGCCGTATTTCCTGAAATGCGGGGCCAAACCGCCGTCCTTCAGGATTTTAATCATCACCGCCGGCAAGGGCTTAACCGGGATGACCGTACCCTTAGACCTGTTGTTGATCACGCCCGCCTCCAGATCAACGGAGAGTTCGTCCCCCGCCTCAATTTGATCGGTGTCGCACTCCACCACGGGAAGCCCTGTATTAATGGCGTTGCGGTAAAAAATCCGGGCAAAGGACTTGGCCAGGACCGCACCTACACCGGCGTACTTAATGGCCAGCGGCGCCTGTTCCCTGGAGGATCCGCAGCCAAAATTTCTACCGGCGACAATGAAATCACCAGGGGCGACCTTATGGTAAAAGCCGGGTTCCAGGTCCTCCATCACGTGTTTGGCCAGTTCCTTCATATCCAGGGTCTTGAATTTGTATTTGCCGGAAATAATGTAGTCGGTATTAACATCGTCACCAAATCTGTGGGCCTTACCTTTAAAATGCATTTAAAACACCTCCTCGTCCCGGTTATTATTTATGAAAAGCCGCTGCATTCAGACCTGCCGCACAGCACCTTTAGAGCTATTTCCAGGCTTTAAGCCCAAGGGCGCCGGATTATGCCTACAGGGACTAAAAAGCGCAAATGATTTTTATGGTCATTTCTACCATTCAATGGAAAAATATTCTCATGAATCTGAATATTTTCTTTATTAAAAAACCGTCCCCAATGCTAGGCCGAAAACAACTCATCTATAAACTCCCGGGGATCGGTGATTTTGCCGGTCACGGCGCTGGCGGCTACGGTTGCGGGCGAAGCCAGGTAAATCTCGGCGTTGGAGTTGCCCATTCTTCCCTTAAAATTACGGTTGGCGGTGGAGATAACCCTTTCTCCGTCCGACGGTACACCGTTGTGGGTACCAACACAGGGCCCGCAGCCCGGTGTCACCATCGCCGCCCCGGCTTCCACCAGGGTCTGAATAATACCTTCGGCCATGGCGTCAAGTAACACCCTGCGGGAGGAAGGGGCCACAATGAGGCGGACGTCCCGGTGGATTTTGCGGCCTTTCAGGATCCCGGCGGCAATGTGCAGGTCTTCCAAACGCCCGTTGGTGCAGGTGCCGATAAAGGCCTGCTGGACAGGTCTTCCCGCCACCTCGCCTACCGGAACAACGTTGTCCACCCGGTGGGGTCTGGCCACCTGGGGCTCCAGCTTTGCGGCGTCGCATTCCAGAACCCGGGCGTATTCTGCGTCTGGGTCGGCGGTCACCGGTGTGAATTTCCGGCTGGTAAAGCGCCGCAGCCAGGCGAAGGTTTTAGCGTCGGCCTCCATGAGGCCGGCCTTGGCTCCCATCTCGATAGCCATGTTGGAAATAGTAAAGCGAGCCTCCTGGGATAGGGCACTAATGGCTTCGCCGCTAAATTCCACAGCCATGTAAGTAGCTCCGTCGGCGCTAACCCACCCAATCAGGTGCAGGATCAGATCCTTGGAGAAAACACCGGGGGGCAGAACACCGTTGCAGACAAACTTGATTGTCCCGGGGACTTTGAACCACATTTTTCCGGAAATCAGCCCGCCGGCCAGGTCTGTGGAGCCCACCCCCGTGGAGAAAGCATTCAGCGCCCCGTAGGTACAGGTATGAGAATCAGCCCCGATAACAAGGCTGCCCGGTCCAACCATGCCGCTCTCGGGGAGCAGCTGGTGGCAGACGCCTTCACCTATGTCGTAGAGTTTAAAACCCTTTTCCCTGCTAAACTCCCTCATCAGCTTATGCAGCGCGGAAACACCCTCGTTAGGGCTGGGGGCGCTGTGGTCGATGACAAAGGCTACGCGCTCCCGGTCAAAAACATCTTTACCACCCAGCTCAGCAAAGGCCCGGATGGCCAGGGGGGCAGTTCCATCCTGAGCCATGACATAATCAAGCTCAGCCACCACAATCTCGCCGGCACGGGCTTCCTGTCCGCTGTGGCTGGACAATATTTTCTCAACGATGGTTTGCCCCAACCTCAATCCCTCTTTCCAAAGTAATCTTCGTAAATATAGACAATTTCCTTGTCAAACAGCGGGCGCTTGAGCGAAATGGTTGCAGCACGGATTTTGGGCAAAAGCTCCTGGGCCTGGTGATCGGTAAGAGTTTTACCGAATTCAGCAAACTTGGCCTTCAGGGAAGCTGTTCCGGAGTGTTTGCCGATCACAATCTGGCGCATCAGGCCCACCTCTTCGGGCTGGAAGGCTTCATAGGTGGAAGGATCCTTAACCACCCCGTCAGCGTGAATCCCGGCCTCGTGGGCAAACATGTTGGAGCCCACAATGGCTTTCCAGGCAGGGAGCTCCCGGCCGGAAGCCCGTGAGACATACTCTGCAACCTCCACAAACATCTCTGTTTTAAATCCCAGGTCAATGTTATAAAGGTGTTTTAAGGCCATAACTACTTCTTCCAAAGCAGCGTTGCCGGCCCGCTCACCCAGACCAATGACCGTCACCCCCACATGGCTGGCGCCTGCCCGGATCCCCGCCAGGGCGTTGGCCGTGGCCATCCCGAAATCATTGTGGGTATGCATTTCAATATTGATATCCACTGCTTCTTTAATCTTTTTTATGGTTTCGTAAATTGTAAAGGGCTCCATAATCCCCACGGTATCACAGTAACGCAGGCGATCCGCGCCGGCTTCCTTGGCGGCCCGGGCGAACTCAATCAAGAAATCGATGTCTGTGCGGGAGGCGTCTTCCGCGTTGACTGAAATCTCCATTCCTTCCCTCTTGGCAAATTCGGTGGCCTTGACCATTTGCTCCAGGACCCATTCGCGGGTTGCTTTCAATTTATGCTTGATATGAATATCCGAGGTGGAAATAGATATGGCCACTGCATCGACCCCGCAGTCCAAAGATGCTTCGATATCCTTGATTACAGGGCGGTTCCAGCCCATTATGCTGGCTTTTAGCCCGGCCTTGCAGATTGCCCGGATCGCTCTTTTTTCATCTCCGCCCATAACCGGTATACCGGCCTCGATCTGGTGCACACCGATCTCGTCCAAAAACTTTGCTATCCTGACTTTTTCGCGGTTAGCGAATACGACCCCCGCCGTCTGTTCACCGTCTCTCAGAGTAGTGTCCACGATGATAATGCTTTTTTTGTCTTTCATCTTAATTCACCCCCTAATTAGCCAACTGGGATCGCTCTTTCAAAAGTTGAATTCGTTTTTCAGGATGCACGCTCAGATCCACTAACAGGAAAGACTGGCAGTACATCAATATAAACCCCAAAATACCGAGGGGGACTAAAACTTAAAAAAATAGTATCACAAATACCTGGTGCTGAAAAGCTGTATGGGTCAGTTATGCAATATACATCAGCCGGGCAATAATACCATTATATTCCATATCTTAAATTAACCTGTAGAAGATGTACAAAAGCCGGAAAGGAGGTCTAAAACCTCTCTCCGGCTATTGAACCTTCTTTATCGAAAGTTTATTAAACTCCCCTAAAGCTTTTCTTGCAGGAGTTTTTCTTTCAGGAGTCTGTTTACCATTTCGGGGTTTGCCTTACCCCTGGTTGCCTTCATCACCTGTCCCACCAGGAAGCCCAGGGCCCGTTCCCTGCCGGACCGGAAGTCCTCCACCGATTTGGGATTGCTGGCCAGCACTTCCGCCACTACGGTCATAAGGGTGTTTACATCACTGATTTGAACTAGTCCCTTTTCCTCAATAATATCTCCCGGGTCCTTACCGGAAGCAAACATTTCCTCAAAGACGGTTTTGGCGATTTTCCCGCTGATTGTACCCTCATCTATAAGTTGAAGCAGGGAGCCCAGCTGGGACGGCTTTATTTTACATGCTGTAATATCCATTCCTGAGGCGTTGAGCAATCTTGAAAGTTCACCCATCACCCAGTTGCTGACCGCCTTGGGGTTCGGGTAGGCTGACAGGCATGACTCAAAAAAATCAGCCAGTTCCTTTGTGCTGGTAAGAATCCCTGCGTCATAAGCGGGCAGGCCGTATTCCTGCATATACCTTTCCCTGCGCGCGTCCGGCAGCTCGGGCAGGGAATTCCGGATATCCTCAACCCACTCCGGGTCAATAACCAGCGGTACCAGATCAGGATCGGGGAAATAACGGTAGTCATGGGCGTATTCCTTGCTGCGCAGGGGCAGGGTGACACCCTTTTCCTCGTCCCAGGTCCGGGTTTCCTGAAGAATCCGGCCCCCTTTGCTCAAGATCCCGGTCTGGCGCTCCACCTCGTAGGAAAGCGCCCTGTAGAGAGCTTTGAAAGAGTTCAGGTTTTTAATCTCCGTCTTCGTCCCCAATTGTCCGCTGCCCGCTGGCCGGAGGGAGATGTTGGCATCGCAGCGCAGGCTGCCCTCTTCCATTTTACAGTCGGATACACCGGTGTACTGAATTATGGTTTTTAACTTTTCCATGAAAGCACGGGCTTCCTCAGGGGAACGCAGGTCCGGCTCGGAAACGATTTCAACCAGGGGAACCCCGGCCCTGTTATAATCTACCAGAGAATAGGGTGTGCTGGTAATCGTCCCCTGATGGACCAGCTTGCCGGTATCTTCCTCCATGTGGAGGCGGGTAATACCGATTCTCCTTACTTCATTGTTAACTTCGATATCCAGGTAACCATGCCTGGCGATGGGCAGGTCATACTGGGAGATCTGGTAGTTCTTGGGCATATCCGGGTAGTAGTAATTTTTCCGGTCGAACTTGGTAAAACCAGCAATCTGGCAGTTTAAAGCCAGAGCGGCGCGAATGGCGTATTCCACCACCCTTTTATTAACCACTGGAAGCACCCCGGGCAGACCGAGGCAGACCGGACAGAGGTGGGTGTTGGGCTCTCCTCCGAATTCCGTGGTGGAGTCACAAAAGATTTTTGACCTGGTTTTAAGCTCTACATGAACTTCCAGGCCGATCACCGTTTCGTAATGGCTCAAGCTAAAACCTCCCGGCGGTCGTCGGCTATTGGTCTTCGGACGTCAGTTAAGATCAGTTAATACCAAGAGAATACTAAAGGGCAGGAAAGGCCCTGTGGTAATCGGTGTTTTGTTCGAAGGTGTAAGCAGCCCTCAAAAGCGTTCCCTCGTCAAAGTGCCTGCCCATCAACTGCAGCCCTACCGGCATCCCTTCTACAAAACCGCAGGGTATGGACATGCCCGGAATCCCTGCAAGATTAACGGAAATAGTACAGATATCGGACATGTACATTTCCAGAGGGTCCTCCGTTTTCTCCCCGCAGCGGAAAGCCGGGGTGGGCGAAACCGGTGAAACCAGCAGGTCGTATTTTTCAAAGGCCCGGTCAAAGTCCTCTTTAATCAGGGTCCGGACCTTCAATGCCTTCAAGTAGTAAGCATCGTAATAGCCGGCGGAAAGAGCGTAAGTCCCCAGCATGATCCGTCTTTTTACCTCGGCCCCGAAACCCTGGCTGCGTGTCTTCATGAACATGTCCATAACATCACTGGTCTCACGGGCCCGGAAGCCGTAGCGCACTCCGTCGTAACGGGCCAGGTTTGAACTGGCCTCGGCGGGAGCAATCAGGTAGTAGGTGGAGAGGGCGTATTCCGTATGGGGCAGGGTGGTGTATTCCACAAAGGCGCCCAGGGATTCCAGGAGGGCTATGGCCTTCTCGACCACTTCCCGGACACCGGGATTAATCCCCTCGGCCATATATTCCTCCGGCACCCCGATCCTCATCCCCCTGATGTCGTTAACTAAAAAACGGGTAAAATCGGGAACGTCAAACCTGGCCGAGGTGGAATCCAGGGGATCATGCCCGCAGATAATATTCAGCAGCAAGGCACAGTCGGTAACATCCCTGGAAAAGGGTCCAATCTGGTCCAGTGATGAGGCAAAGGCAATTAACCCGTAGCGGGAAACAGCCCCGTAAGTGGGTTTGAATCCTACCACTCCGCAGAAGGAGGCGGGCAGGCGGATGGAGCCGCCGGTATCGGAGCCCAGGGCACAAATAGCTTCCCCGCAGGCAACCGCAGCAGCAGAGCCACCGCTGGAGCCGCCGGGTACCCGCCCGGTATCCCAGGGATTCCGGGTGGGGAAAAAGGCGGAGTTTTCCGTTGAGGAACCCATGGCGAATTCATCCAGATTGGTCTTGCCCGGCAGGGTAGCCCCGGCAGCCTCAAGCCTTTTGACCACAGTGGCGCTGTAAGGCGGCACAAAGCCGGCAAGCATCCTGGATGCCGCAGTTGTCAGGATCCCGTCGGTACAGATATTATCCTTGACAGCCACGGGGATCCCGGCCAGGGGTGGTATTCTCTCGCCGTTTTTAATTTGCTGGTCCACTGCCCGGGCCTGTTCTAAAGCTTTTTCCCGGGTCAGGGTAATATAGGCCGCGATCTTGTCCTCCACAGATTCAATCCTGTCAAAAATAGCCAGGTTTAACTCCTCGGCCGAGATCTCTTTATTTAATAAAAGGTTGTGTAATTCGTGGGCTGTACGCTGGTAAAGCTGCAGCAAAATCGCCTCCCCTAAAGTCGGGTTTAAGATCAGGTAGATTAGATTTAGACAATTCTGGGGACTTTGAAATAGTTTTCATCCCGGTCGGGGCAGTTGGCCAGGGCATCCTCCCGGGGCATATGCTGGCCCACCCAATCCTCCCGGTAGACGTTATTCAAGGGGAGAACATGGGCCGTGGGCTGGACGTTGTCGGTATCCAGGCGCTGGAGAGCCCGGAAGTGCCCTAGCAGCTCATTAAGCTGCCTGGCGTAGATTTCCTTTTCCTCGTCAGTCAATTCCAAACGGCCCAGAAGGGCAACATGTTCCACATCTTCCCTGGTTACCATATGTTTCACCCGCTAACGTTAAATTTCTTAACAGAGAGCCCGGAGCATAAAAACAGAGTGTTAAGGCTTATAACAAAAGTACCAAGTGCATAGTGCATATATCAATGGTTCTTAATGCCGGCCAGGAGCTCTTTAAACTCCTCTTCATTCAGAATCCTGACCCCCAGGACCAGCGCCTTTTCATATTTTGACCCTGGTTTTTCGCCGGCAACCACATAATCGGTATTGCGGCTGACGCTGGAGGCAACCTTTCCCCCGCGCTTTTCCACCTCTTCTTTGGCCTCCTGACGGCTGAAACTCGCCAGGGTACCGGTAAGTACAAAAACCTTGCCGGAAAGCGGCCCCCCTTCGCCCGCACCAGTACCTGCGTCCCGGGTATTGACACCCGCCTGAACCAGCTTTTCCAGCACCCGCCGGTTCTCCTCACTGGCAAAGAAATCAACAATTGCGGCAGCAATTTTTGGTCCAATTTCCGGGATGGCCACCAGGTCTTCCTCCCGGGCAGCCATCAGGGCTTCCAGGGATTTGTAGCGTTCAGCCAGGATCCTGGCCGCACGCTCACCCACATGGCGGATACCCAGAGCAAAAATCAGCCTGGCCAGGGAGTTGCTTTTGCTGGCCTCGATAGCACCCAGGAGGTTCCGGGCAGACTTTGGTCCCAGGCGCTCCAGTCTTACAAGGTCTTCATAGCGCAGGGAATAGAGGTCCGCCGGGTCTCTCACCAGGCCGGAAGCAAGAAGCTGGCCGATTACCGCCGGCCCCAGCCCGGCTATGTCCATGGCGTTGCGTGAGGCAAAATGAATCAATCCTTCCCAGAGCTTGGCCGGGCAGGCCAGGTTGGTGCAGCGGACAGCCGCTTCCCCAGCCGCCCGTACTACGGGCGACCGGCAGGAAGGGCACTCCCGGGGCATGGACCAGGGCACTTCGGTGCCGTCCCTCTCACCGGTAAGAACAGCCACGATTTCCGGGATGATATCCCCGGCCTTCTGCACCAGCACCCTGTCACCGATGCGAATGTCCTTTTCCCTGATCAAGTCCTCATTATGCAGTGTTGCCCTGCTCACGGTGGTACCGGCGAGACGCACGGGTTCAAGATCCGCGCTGGGCGTTAAGACACCGGTGCGTCCCACCCGGACAAAGATATCCTTCACCCGGGTCACCGCCTGCTCCGGGGGAAATTTATAGGCTATGGACCAGCGGGGACTTTTCATGGTGGAACCCAGCCGCTCCTGCTGGGAAAGTGAATTAACCTTGAGCACCAGCCCGTCTACGGCATAGGGGAGGTCAAAGCGGCGGGACTGCCACCTGCTGACGTATTCAATCACCTCGTCCATCCGGTCAAATACCCTGTACTCCGGGTTAACCTTAAAACCCAGCTCACTCAAAAGCTCCAGGACTTCTTTGTGCCCGGAGGGAGCTATCCCCCTGCTATGCCCTATTCCGTAAACAAAAAGAGCCAGCTGCCGGGAAGCCGTAACTTGAGGATCCAGCTGGCGCAGGGTACCCGCCGCGGCGTTGCGGGGGTTGGCGAAGAGACTCTCGCCGGCTTCCTCCCTGGCTTCGTTCAGCCGGGCGAAGGATTCCTTGGACATATAAGCCTCGCCCCTCACCTCCAGTTCAGGTACGGGGCGGCGCAGCCGGAGGGGTACAGTTTTGATTGTTTTCAGGTTTGCGGTGATATCCTCCCCTGTTTCACCGTCACCCCGGGTAGCTCCCCGGATAAAGTAACCGTTTTCATAATAAAGGGAAACCGCCAGCCCGTCAATTTTTGGTTCCACCACATATTGAACTTGCTCGCCCGGCAAGGCCTGCCTGACGCGCCGGTCAAAATCACGCAGTTCTCCCTCGTTAAAGGCATTGGCCAGGCTCAGCATAGGTGTAAGATGGCGTATTGTGGCAAAACCTTCCCGGGGCCGCCCCCCGACCCTTTGGGTCGGCGAATAGGGAGTGATCAGTTCTGGAAACTGTTCCTCCAGTTTTTCCAGTTCCCGCATCATCTGGTCGTACTGGGAGTCCGGAATGACCGGCTTATCCAGAACATAATAATTGTAATTATGTAACTCGATTTCCTTGCGCAGAAATTCAGCCCGCTCCCGGGCAGCTGCAAGGTCCAATTTCACTGTAAAGATCCCCCCCATCTGGTTCTTCAAGCCCTGCAGGTTGCCCCGTCAAGCAAGCAACGAGGCCATAAATTTAATTAGCAAGGCCGAAGGGACAAAGATCACCTGGGCAAAGCCCGTGCCAAGTAACCTGGATATGGTTAAATAAATGCCCATCTGTTTGACATCTTCCTCGCTCCGGTCCCCCCTCAGAGCCTGGTCGGTGATCATAGCGGCAGTGGGATCAACTACCGTTGCCGCGAGGATTGTGGCAACTCCGTTTACAACCGCCGAAAGGGTGGCCGCCGCAGCCCGGAAGTCGGGGAACAATGCCCCGGCGTAAAGCGCAGACAGCACCCCTGTGGTATAGATACCCGTGACAAAAAAGTTCAGGATGATAAAGGTTTTTGGAATTGCTACCCTGCGGGAAGAAAGGCTTTTTAAGGTTTTCCTGCCGGGTATCTTCACTTGCCCCGTCCCTTTGAATACCTTTCGCGGAGAAAAAAGCATAATCCTGAGCATCCGGGGAACGGAACCGGTCTCTTCAAAAATGAAGATGGCTTTATTGAAAATATTAACGAAGGCCGGAATCAGGAGCGCCCCCAGAAGGGTTCCCAGGGTTGCCGCGCCAATAATCAGCCGGATCCTGTGTTCAAGCAGCACCAGCTGTGCCTGGTAAGCAGGATGATAAACCAGCTGTTCCAGAGGCATGGCAAACCCTACCTGTTCCTGGCCGGCTTTAATGGCTTTCTCCACAATGGAAGCCAGAAGGAAGCCCTGGATGCTGTTGGCAGTGGTGGCCAGGAGAAAAAGTACGTTAAAAAGGGATAGGGCTGTGGCCAGACGCTTTGTGTGCACTCCAGAAATACGGACCGCGAAGATCAGCGTATTGATCATGTGGATAACCGCAGTAAGTGCGGCGACAATCAGGAGTCGCTCCATGATTCCTCCGAGTTACGGCTAGATATATTATTCCCGTGTTCAGTTAAAATCCAACCTCTTCCAATAACTTAATTCCGGTACCGTTTACAGGGATATTAAGTTCTTGGGGGCAGGATGTTCACAGGTTCCCGGGCCGGGCCAGTGGCCATAATCCTATTCTTTTAAGATTTGGGCCTCTGTCCCGGAGGGCCTCTTCAGCGGCGCGTAGCGGGCCAACAGCACCTTGATGCCCTGCTCGGGGAAGGCTACCTTGTATTCAGTATCTTCACCCTGGCCCTTAACTCCCACAATCACACCTATACCCCATTTCTGGTGCTGGATCTTATCACCCAGGACGAACTGTTCGACGGCCTTAACCCGGGGCTCTGGCTTGCTCCCTGCAGGCACCTGTTCCCTCCGGCTTCCGGGTTCACCCGCAGAATCCCCGGCTTCTATCAAATGTGGCGGAATTTCTTCTAAAAAGCGGGAAGGCTTGTTGTAGCGCTCCATCCCGTACAGGGTCCTCTTCCAGCAGTGGGTTAGATAAAGCCTCTCTTTGGCCCTGGTTACCCCCACATAGCAGAGCCTGCGCTCCTCTTCCAGTTCGCCGGAATCCAGCAGGGAACGGGCGTGGGGAAATACACTTTCCTCCATGCCGATTAAAAAGACCACCGGAAACTCAAGCCCCTTGGCGCTGTGCAGCGTCATCAGGACCACCTGGTCAGCAACCTCGTCATACATGTCTACTTCTGTAACCAGGGCTATGTTTTCCAAAAAACTCCGGAGACCCTTTTCCTCCGCCTGCCGGTCAAACTCCACAGTTCCGGAAATGAATTCTTCCAGGTTTTCCAGCCTGGTTTGCGACTCTACAGTTTTTTCATTCAACAGTTCCTGGCGGTAACCGGTACGTTCAAGAACCGCCCGGGTCAGCTCCGTAACAGTAAGCTTCCCGGACAACTCAGTTAATTCCCGGAGCAGCGCCCCCAGGGCAGCACCCGCGGTCTTTACCCTGGCTGAAAGACCTGGTATTTCCGCTGCTCTTTCCAGCGCCTCATAGGGTTTAAGCCCCTGTTGCAGGGCAAAGGCCATGATTTTCTGAAAGGTAGCCGGACCGATGCCGCGCTTGGGAACATTTATAATGCGGGACAGGCTCACCGTGTCCAGGGGATTCAGGATCAGTCTCAAATATGCCAGTACATCCTTGATTTCCTTGCGCTCGTAAAACTTCTGTCCCCCGATTATTGTATAGGGCAGTCCGGCCCGGATCAAACTCTCCTCAACAACCCTGGACTGGGCGTGAGTCCGGTAAAGCACGGCAAAATCACGGTTGCACCTGTTTTCCACTTCCTTCAAGTGCAGGATGCGGCTGACCACGAAGTCTGCTTCGGCATACTCGTTCTCAGCAAAATAATGGACCAGGGGGAAACCCTGTCCTGCAGCTGTCCAGAGGCGTTTGTCCTTCCGGTTGGCGTTGTTCCGGATCAGGTGGTTGGCGGCCTCCAGGATGCAGCCAGTGGAACGGTAATTCTGTTCCAGCCTGATGACGGCGGCTTCGGGATAATCCCTTTCAAAATTTAAGATGTTTTTAATGTCGGCTCCCCGCCAGCTGTAAATTCCCTGGTCGGGATCTCCCACCACGCACAGGTTGCGGTGGGCCTTTGCCAGCAAATTAACCAGCACGTACTGGGCGTGGTTGGTATCCTGGTACTCATCCACCAGGATATAGCGAAAACGGTTCTGGTAATAGGCCAGAACCTGCGGTTCGCTCTGAAACAGTCTGACTGTTAAAAAAATCAGATCGTCAAAATCCACCGCGTTATTTTTTCGCAGTTTATCCTGGTAGCTCATATACACCCCGGCTGCAATCCTGGAAAAATGGTCACTGGCGCTGCGCTCAAAATCCGGGGCGTCCAAAAGCTGGTTTTTGGCCTGGGAAATCACTCCCGCCACAGCCCGGGGCGGGTATTTATGATCATCCACATTGAGTTCTTTTAGACATTCCTTGACTACAGTCAGCTGGTCATCAGCGTCATAGATAACAAAATTGCGGTCTCTTCCGAAAAAAGCCTCTTGGCGTCTCAAAATTCTCAGGCAGGCGGCGTGGAAAGTACAAATCCAGAGGTCCCGGGCCGCTTTCGGAACCAGTGCTTCAACCCGCTCCCGCATTTCCCTGGCGGCCTTATTGGTAAAGGTTATCGCCAGAATATGCCGGGGCGACACACCTAATTTCTTTATAAGATAGGCGACACGGGTAGTGAGCACCCTGGTCTTTCCACTGCCGGCCCCGGCCAGCACCAGCAGCGGGCCTTCACTCCAGGTTACTGCCTCAATCTGGTCCGGGTTCAGTTGGGATAGTAGTTCCATCCTGTCCTCCTGTTATCTGTTATGCTCATTTGCCTGCTCTGGTAGGATATAAAGAGTTATTTCCGGCCTAAAAGGTTCTAAATATGCCCCTGCTGGCCAACTCTGCAGGGAGAAGCTCTTCATAACTTTTCCGGCTCACAGTATGCTGGACAGCTGTACTGTAGATTATTGCTTTTCTACCCTGGAAAATGCTTTTCAACCCTTTACGCCGGTGCCGCACAAGCGGCATGGGAGTTTAAGTATTTTAATAAAAAGATTCTAAGAAAGGATAAAAAAATCCTCTAAACTGGAAGAAAAAGGTATAAACAGTGATCTATAATTTTCTTCCTGGATTCATAAAACCGCCCTGTTGGGCGGTCAAGGCTACCTTGCCTCTTTATTTCTTGCCGTAAACCTCTTCCGGATTAAATAGTTTCTCTCCTACAACTGCAACGCTGCCATCGGTTTCGATCCGGTAGTGAAAACATGAGTAATACCCCTCATGACAGGCTGCCCCTCGCTGCTCCACCTTCACCAGCAGGGTATCCCGGTCGCAGTCGTAAAGGATTTCCCGCACCTTCTGAACGTTGCCCGACGTGGCTCCCTTATGCCAGAATTGCCGGCGGCTCCGGCTCCAGAACCAGGTCTCACCTGTGGCCATGGTCCTTTCCACAGCTTCTTTGTTCATATAGGCCACCATCAGCACAACGCCGCTGTCCACGTCCTGTATTACGGCCGGGATCAAACCCGCCTCGTTATATTTTAAACTGCCTGCATCAAACGACATGAATTAACGATACCCCCAGTGTTTATGTGTCTGCAATCTACGTAATTTGGCTTAAATGGTTTTCTTAAGGTTTTCTTAAAGTTATGTCCCTATTTACACCCTTTTAAAACAGGTTTATTATATGAGGCCCGGTCTCAAATCCTTACCTGAACCCCCCTGGAGCTCAGGTATTGCTTTGTCTCCCGGAGGGAATACTGGCCAAAATGAAAGATAGACGCGGCCAGGGCAGCGTCTGCTTCTCCCTCCATCAATACTTCGGCTATGTGCTTCAGGTTGCCGGCGCCGCCGGAGGCAATTACGGGAATATGCAGCGCCCTGGCAACAGTCCTGGTTAAAGGAATGTCGTAGCCGTCCCTGGTGCCGTCCCGGTCCATGCTGGTCAGGAGAATCTCACCGGCGCCCAGGGACTCCACCTTTTTCGCCCATTCTACGGCATCCAGTCCGGTAGGAGTGCGCCCCCCGTGGATATAGATCTCCCAGCTGGCTGGCCCGCACTGGCGGGCGTCGATGGCCACAACAATACACTGGCTGCCAAATCTTTCGGATGCCTCAGCCACCAGACCGGGGTTCTTGACGGCTGCCGTATTGATGGACACCTTGTCTGCCCCGGCCGAAAGCATGGCGCGAATGTCCTCCAGGGTACTGATTCCGCCCCCCACGGTAAAGGGGATAAAAACCTCGCCGGCGGTGCGGTAAACCATATCCAGGGTGGTCTTGCGCCCTTCGGAAGAGGCCGTGATATCCAGGAAAACCAGTTCATCGGCCCCCTCCCGGTCGTAAAAGGCGGCCAGTTCCACCGGGTCGCCGGCATCCCTGAGGTTTATAAAATTAGTGCCCTTGACCACCCTGCCACCGGTAACATCCAGACAGGGAATGATCCTTTTTAACAGCACCTGTCCCTTTCACCCCTTAGCTTTTAGCTCCTGCTCAGCCATCATACCCAGCCATTTCCGGGGCTCCTTCAGCTATGGCCAGGGCTTCCTTCAGGCTAATTGCCCCCGAATATAAAGCCTTGCCGATGATCACGGAATCCACGCCCAGGTGCTCCAATGCCTTCAGCGACCTCAGGTCCCCGGTTGTGGAGACCCCGCCGGAGGCAATTACCTTCAGGCCGGTGGCCCGGGCAAGCTCCCCCGTGGCCTCCAGGTTTGGCCCCTTGAGGGTCCCGTCCCTGCGGATATCCGTAAAGACAACCCTCTTAATACCCATCTCTTTCATTTCCAGGGCCAGTTCAACCGTTCCCTTATCGGCAGTCAGTCCCCAGCCCTCAATGGCCACACGGCCGTTTCTTCCGTCTATGCCCACCAGGACGGCTTCCCCGTAACGGGCACAGGCTTCGGAGACGAGTTCCGGCTTCAAGATGGCCGCAGTACCCAGGATAACTCTAGCCACACCCAATTCCAGCAGGCTTTCCACAGTACCCAGGCTGCGAATCCCGCCACCCACCTGAATAGGGATGTCAACGGCAGCCAGGATTTCCTTGATGACCTCGATGTTCTTGGGCGAACCCGAAAAAGCGCCGTCCAGATCTACAACGTGCAGCATCCGGGCTCCCTGTTCCTGCCACAGGGTCGCCATGGCCGCCGGCTCGTCGGAATAGACGGTTTCCTGATCCAGCCGCCCTTCCACCAGGCGCACGCATTTTCCCCCCCGCAGGTCAATCGCCGGAATAACTAACATTTTTGAACCATCCTCCCAAAGTTTTTTAAAATCTTGAGCCCCAGGACGCTGCTTTTTTCAGGATGAAACTGGATTCCATAAACATTCTCTCTGCCAACGATGGAGGCAAAGCGCAGGCCGTATTCGGTGAGGGCGAGTACCAGGTCCTTTTCCTCCGGGTCTACATAGTAAGAGTGGACAAAGTAAAAGGAAGAGAGGTCGTCAATATATTGCAATAATGGATCCGGTCGCTGTATCTCAATCTGGTTCCAGCCCATGTGGGGAACCTTCAGGGCAGGAGGCAGGCGTTTTACACCGCCGGGGAAAATCCCCAGTCCCTTTGTCAGGCCCCATTCTTCACTGAATTCAAAGAGTAGCTGCTGCCCCAGGCAGATACCCAGCAACAGCTTTCCCGCCAGGACCGCCCGGTGTATGGCTTGATCCATACCTGTGGAGCACAGGTTGGCCATCGCGTCGGCAAAAGCGCCCACCCCTGGCAGCACTATCCCGCCGGCCTGTTCAAGCCGGGACGGGTCCCCGGTCAGGAAAACCTTTACGCCCACTCTTTCAAAGGCTTTAGCGACGCTTCTCAAGTTCCCCATGCCGTAGTCAATAATGGCGATCATCTCTACCTCCAACGGTCAGTGCTGACCTGAGCCTTTGAAAAGAGTTTTTTTCCAACCCTGCCGGACCGTCCGGGCACGGGGTGAAGTGTCAGGCAAGTGTCAAGGGACGGCAAGTGTCGAGTCAAATGAAACCAGCTGCATTTTCCCAATAGGTTTACCTGCAGCAGGTCAGTATCCTGGCTGCTCTTTACAGGACGCCCTTGGTCGAAGGTATTCCTTCACCTGTAATGGCAGTGGCCTGCTTCATTGCCAGGGCCATGGCCTTAAAGGTGGCTTCGATAATGTGGTGCGTGTTATTGCCGGCCAGTTGGCGGATGTGCAGGTTAAATTCGCCATTGGTAACAAAAGCCCGCAGGAATTCTTCTACCAGCTCGGTATCGAAATCTCCAAGCCTGGGCGAGGTCATCTGCGCGTCAAAGGCCAGGTAACTGCGGCCGCTCAAATCCACCACAGCCATCACGAGGGCATCGTCCAGGGGTACAATGGCATACCCAAAGCGGTTAATCCCCTTCTTGTCTCCCAGGGCCCTGCTGAGTGCCTTGCCCAGGCACATCCCGGCATCCTCCACAGTATGGTGACCGTCCACTGCCAGGTCTCCCCGGGCTGTCAATTCCAGGTTAAAGGACGAGTGTTTGGAAAAGATCTGAAGCAGGTGATCGAAGAAGGGTAGACCGGTGCTAATCCAGTATATACCGTTTCCGTCAAGCTCCAGGGAAACATTTACCTCAGTTTCCTTTGTCTTGCGGCTGACCAGACTCGAACGTGTTTCAGTTTCAGACATTTTTACCACCTCTTGAATTATTTTTTAACCCGGCTATGTTCTCCCTCACCTATATACCCGCAATCCGGCAACTCAGTTTCAGGTAGACTTTAAATCTGTATTTAACTTACCCCCGGGACGCCTCTGTTAAAATATCACTTAGTTTTTCAATAAATAGTTTGTTCTCTTCCGCCGTACCCACGGAAACCCGCAGGCAGCGCGATAAAGCGGGACCCTCCACGCTCCGGACCAGCAAGCCGCGCTTTAAAAGCCCTTCATAGACCTCCCGGGCCGGCAGCGGCGTCCGGAAGAGGATAAAGTTGGCCTGGGTGGGGAAAGCCTCCACCCCGGGAATAGCTGACAGTTGGTCAAAAAACCTGTCCCTTTCCTCCAGGATTTTCTGGATTCTTTCCTGGAAGGGCTGCAGGTTTTCCATCACAACCCGGGCAGCTGTCTGGGAAAAAACATTCAAATTGAAGGGTTGCTTTACTTTCAATAAATCATTAATAATGACTGGATTGGCTAAAAGATAGCCCACCCTCAGACCGGCCAGGCCGAAGGCCTTGGAGAAGGTACGCAGGATAATAAGATTGGGGTAGCGCCGGAGCAGGGGGATGCAGGATTCCCCCCCGAACTCACCATAAGCCTCGTCCACTACCACGATGGCCCTGGTGCTCCGGATAATGTCTTCGGTTACGTCCCTGGGAACAGTGTTCCCGGTGGGATTGTTCGGTGTACAGATAAAGACCAGCTTTACATCCGGTCTGGCAGCTGCCTGCTTCATCCCAGCTGCATCAATTTGAAAATCTTCCAGACGCGGCACGTCAATGATTTCAGCGCCTGCAACCCTCCCCTGCAAGCCGTACATGGCAAAAGTCGGGCTGGCTACCACAAATTTTGCTCCGGTCCCATAGGCCAGCATAATATTCAAGATGAGCTCGTCCGAGCCGTTGCCCACCATGATCCCTTCCGGGGCAACCCCTGTATAAAGGGCCAGGCGCTCCCGCAGCTTAACCGCCATGGGATCCGGATAACGGTTAAAAGCCAGGTTGTTCATTTCTTCGTAAATCCGCTCCATGATCCCAGGGGGGAAAGGATACGGATTTTCGTTGGCGTCAAGCTTAATGACGGACGCGTAATAGGGGGCATTATAGGGTACCATTGTTTTGAGGTCTTCCCGCAACAGAGAAGCCGGATCGAATACTGTATTCATTCTCTTATTCGTCCCCTTTCCCTTTTTCTCGCACATATTTTTTCATCCTGACCTTCACCGCATTGGCGTGGGCAGAGAGACCCTCAACTTCGGCAAGCTTGACGATGGCCTCTGCCTCCTCATCCAGGGCGGCCCTGGTGTAAGCAATCAGGCTGGTTTTTTTGAGGAAGGCATCAACTCCCAGGGGGGAATAAAATCTTGCGGTTCCACCCGTGGGCAGGACATGATTCGGACCGGCAAGATAATCTCCGGCCGGTTCAGGGGTATGGGGACCCAGAAAAACGGCTCCGGCGTTCTTCACCCGGGAGAGCCAGTGGAAGGGCTCATCCACCATTACCTCCAGGTGTTCCGGTGCAAAGCGCCCGGCCAGCTGGAAAGCCTCTTCCAGATCAACTGTAATGACGATGGCCCCGTAGCGTTCCAGGGAACTTTCAATAATATCCCGGCGGTCCAGCAGCGATAACTGCCTGGCAACCTCCTCCTGTACCCTTACTGCCAGCTCCCCGCAGGGGGTCAGCAATACAGAAGAGGCCATTTCATCATGCTCGGCCTGTGACAGCAGGTCAGCAGCTATAAAGGAAGGGTCTGCCTTAGCATCGGCAATGATCAGGATCTCGCTGGGCCCGGCCAGCATGTCAATATCCACCACGCCGTATACCTGCCTTTTGGCCAGGGTAACGTGGATGTTGCCGGGGCCGGTAATTTTATCGACCCTGGGTACAACGGCAGTTCCAAAGGCCAGAGCGGCAATTGCCTGGGCGCCCCCGATTTTATAGATTTCGCGCACCCCGGCCTCGGCAGCAGCCACAAGGGTATAGGGGTTAACGGAACCATCGCTGGCGGGGGGTGTAACCATGGCGATTTCTTTCACGCCGGCTACCTTAGCCGGAACTGCGTTCATCAGGACAGAGGAGGGATAGGAAGCCTTGCCTCCAGGCACATATATTCCCACCCTTTCCAGAGGCCTGACCAACTGGCCCAGGATAGCCCCGTTTTCCTGTGTTTCAAACCAGGACTGCTGAAGTTGTTTGCGGTGAAAAGCGGTTATATTAGCCAGGGCCCGGCGCAGGGACTGTAAATAATCCTGTCCTACCAGGCTGTAGGCAGCCTCGATTTCCTCGTCCTTGACCTTTAAATCAGCCGGCTGGAGTGCCGGGCCTCCAAAACGCCTTGTATAATCACAGACCGCCGTGTCCCCCCGTGTCCGCACAGAGGTAAGCACCTCGTTTACCAGTTCTGCCGCCTGAACTTGAGCCAAAAAGTTTCTTTCCAGTAATTTCTCCAGTAGTGGATCGCTGGATTTAACCACTTTGATGATCGGTTCCACCACCATCCATACCCCCAAACCAGGAATGATTACATTTATTACTTTAGTACGTTAAAATAATAACATATTAATGCATTATTACGTTAAAATAATAAATTCTACCTATCCACGTGTCAAGTAAAACTTTTTAAACAAATCAAAAAGCAACCCGGGTGCCTTAAGTTTATATTGCAGCGTTGAAATGACTTTACGTGACTTTTGTTAGTCAACTCCTGGCCAATGGCCGGTAAAACCCTTTAACTCTTCTCCGGTAGCCGGGCTAAACGGTCAAGCACCAGTTTGTAGCCGTCCGCTCCGTAATTGAGGCATCTTTTCACCCTGCTGATGGTAGCCGTGCTGGCACCGGTTCTTCCGGCAATTTCTCCGTAGGTCCGGTTCTCCTGGAGCATTTTGGCCACCTCCAGCCGTTGGGCAAGGGATTTCAGTTCGGCCACCGTGCAGAGGTCCTCAAAAAACTGATAGCATTCATCCCGTGTTTTTAATTGCAGAATTGCATCAAAAAGCCTGTCCAGCAATTCGTCCTTCAGCTTTCCAGAATACAAGGTATCCACTCCTCAAGGCCATGAATTAAATAAAATTTTTTCCGGTATTAAAATTTACTTCTTTATCATTTTAATACGTTAAAGTAACTCTTTCAAGAAGCAAAACAGGGCACTTCAAAGCAGCGCCCTTTTAATTATAATAAAATTGGTCAGGTTAGTTAATAATAACTTTATACCTACGGCCTTCCAGTATTCTCGTATTCTGGCATTTGATTTTGTTATTTATGCCTATTTTTTTAAGTACGACCTGCGCTTTGCTTTAATGACAATTACCTGCTGGTAAAAGAGGCGATTTTGCAGCCGCCGGGTTTGAGAGGGGCCTGATTTGTTTACTGTATTCCTCAACGATAGCGATCCATGGCCTTTTTACCCACATCCCGGCGGTAGTGCATGCCCTCAAAATGAATATTATCTACCGCCTTGTAAGCTGTTTCAAGGGCCGCTGGTATATCCCGGCCGGTGGCGGTAACACCCAGTACCCTTCCTCCTGCCGTAACGATAGACCCGTCTTTTTCAGCAGTTCCGGCGTGAAATACAACGACCCCTTCGGGAAGACGATCAAGACCGGTTATGACCTTACCTTTTTCGTATGAACCTGGGTAGCCCCTGGAGGCCAGCACAACACAGACCGAGGCTCCTTCCCTCCATTTGATTTGGATCCTGTCCAGGCGGTTTTCCAGAACAGCGTCAATAATCTCCACCAGGTCGGTCTCCAGAAGGGTCAAGACAGGCTGCGCCTCCGGGTCGCCAAAACGGGCGTTGAACTCCAAAACCTTGGGACCCTGGCTGGTGACCATCAGACCCGCGTAGAGCACACCGCGATAGAGCCGGCCCTCCTCGCGCAGGGCGCGGACCATGGGAATCAGGATCTGTTCCATTGTCTGCCGGTGGACTTCCGGGGTGTAGACAGGTGCCGGGGCATAAGCCCCCATACCGCCGGTGTTGGGCCCCTGGTCCCCATCGTAAGCCCGTTTGTGATCCTGGGATGAAACCATGGGAACCACGTTGACCCCGTCGGTAAAAGCCAGGATGCTGACCTCCTCGCCCTCCAGACACTCCTCCACCACAAGGCGGTTTCCCGCATCACCAAAGGCCCGGTCTTCCATGATCGTCCGCACCGCAGCCAGGGCCGTCTGCTCATCCATGGCCACAATCACGCCCTTTCCCGCAGCCAGGCCGTCCGCCTTGACCACACAGGGAGCGCCCTTTTTCTTGATATAAGCCGAGGCTTCCCCGGGATCCGTAAATACAGCGTAAGCAGCCGTGGGAATGCCGTACTTGGCCATGATCTCCTTGGCTACCACCTTGCTCCCTTCAATTTCAGCCGCAACCCTGGAGGGACCGAAAATCCTCAGCCCCGCTGCCTGAAACTGGTCGACAATACCCGCAGTCAAAGGGGCTTCGGGACCAACGACGGTCAAATCTATCCCCTTTTCCAGGGCAAAAGCCAAGAGCGCGGGAATATCCTCCGCACTGATTTTCACACAGGTGGCATCCCGGGCAATGCCGGCATTACCCGGGGCACAGAATATTTCTTTCACGCGGGGACTTTGCTTCAGCTTCCAGACCAGGGCGTGTTCACGCCCGCCGCCGCCCACAACCAGAACTTTCATTTAATCACTCCCCCCTTGAAATCTCCTTTTCAAGCTTTCTCAGGAAATGGGAAATTTCCCGTTCCCGGGCCTGTAAATTTAACCTGTAACTGCGGTACATAAAGTCCTTTGACCTGGAAAATGAACAGGTCCGTTTTGGCAATAGGAAAAAGGCCAACCAGCGTTGTTCCAGTAGCTAGTGTTTAAAATGCCTGATGCCTGTAAAGATCATAGCCATATTAAACTCATCGGCGATCTTGATTGATTCTTCATCACGGATAGAACCGCCGGGCTGGACCACAGCTGTAATACCGGCCCGGGCCGCCTCCTGGAGCGAATCGCCGAAGGGGAAGTAAGCATCGGAACCCATAACCGCACCCCTGGCCTTATCCCCGGCCTGCTGCAGGGCAATCCGGACCGAGCCTACCCGGTTCATCTGACCGGCACCTGCGCCGATTAACTGGCGCCCCTTGGTTACCACAATGGCATTGGACTTGACGTGCTTGACCACAGTCATGGCAAAAAACAGTTCTTCCATTTCTTCTTTGGTGGGCTGTCTTTTGGTAACAACTTTGATTTCGGCCGGGTTCAGCACTATCCGGTCCGCTTCCTGAACCAGCAGACCGCCGTTTATCTTGCGGATATCCAGCCGGTCGCTGGTCTGGCCGGCAATTTCACCGGTTTTCAGCAAGCGCAAATTAACCTTTTTCTTGAGGATAGCAAGGGCATCCTCCTGATAACCGGGAGCAATAATAGCCTCCAGGTACAGTTTGGACATTTCCTCCGCAGTTTCCGGGTCCACTTCCCGGTTCAAGGCTACAATACCTCCGAAGGCCGAAATGGGGTCCCCCTCCAGGGCTTTCTTGTAAGCCTCCAGCAGACTGGAAGCGCAGGCACAGCCGCAGGGATTGTTATGCTTGATTATTACTGCGGTAGGCTCTGTAAACTCCCGCACCAATTCAAAAGCTGAATTCAAGTCCAGGATATTATTGTAGGATAGCTCCTTGCCCCAAAGCTGGACGGCATTGCCGGCACAGGGGCCGGTAACCGCCGGGTCACGGTAAAAGGCCGCCTTCTGGTGCGGGTTTTCCCCGTAGCGAAGGACTTGAACACGTTTGAAGGGGATATTAAGGGTGGTCGGGAATAACTCCTCGCTTTCCCCCGGGCCCTCCAGGTAGGCAGCGATGGCAGCATCATAGGCTGAGGTGTGAGCGAAGGCCTCCCGGGCCAGGGACAGCCTCAAGTCATCCCCCACCTCACCGCTGCGGAGGGCCTCCAGAACCTCATCGTAGCGGGCCGGGTTCACCACAACCAGAACATAACGGTGGTTCTTGGCAGCCGAACGTACCATGGAGGGGCCGCCGATATCGATATTCTCGATGGCTTCTTCCAGAGTGACCCCCGGTTTTGCCACGGTCTCCCGGAAGGGATAAAGGTTTACCGCCACAAGGTCAATGGGTTTAATCCCGTGTTTATCCAGCTGGCCCAGGTGGTCAGGATTGCGCAGGGCCAGGATCCCGCCATGCACGGCAGGGTGCAGGGTCTTAACCCGCCCGTTTAAAATTTCAGGAAAACCGGTGACGTCGGATATGTAAGTAACTGGTACCCCGGCTTCCCGTAAAGTTTTGGCCGTGCCACCGGTGGATATGATCTCAACTCCCAGCTCCACGAGTCCCCGGGCAAATTGAACGACTCCCTCCTTGTTGGATACACTGATTAAAGCACGCTTAACGGGCATACTTCCTCCTCCTGTCTTTATTTTGTAATAAATACTTTGCGGCCCTGGATTTTTAAACGCCCCTCGGCGTAAAGCCGGATAGCCTCCGGATAGATTTTGTGCTCCTGCTCCAGGATCCGGGTCGCCAGGGTATCAGGTGTATCGTCATCGTAAACAGGAACAACAGCCTGGATGATGATGGGACCCGTGTCCATTCCTTCATCAACAAAATGTACGGTACAGCCGCTATATTTCACCCCGTACTCCCAGGCCTGCTTCTGTGCGTGCAGTCCCGGAAATGAGGGCAGAAGCGCCGGGTGGATGTTCATAATGCGATTGCTATATGCATCAAGGATTACCCTACCCACCAGCCTCATATACCCGGCCAGGCAAACCAGGTCTACTTTATTTTGCCTCAGGATATCCAGGATAGCCCTTTCGTAGTCATCTTTGGACGCATAATACCCGAAACCCACGTACCTGGCCGGGATGCCGGCCCGGCGTGCCCGTTCAAGGGCGAAGGCATCCTTATTGTCGCTGATGACTACAACAACTTCCGCGCCGATTTTACCTGCCGCGGCTGCATCCATAATGGACTGGAGGTTGGAACCCCGGCCGGAAGCCAGAATGCCTAGACGCAGCGTACTCAATTAGATCCCCTCCAAAAACTTAATGGTCAATCCCTGGTTATTTAATCCAAATATTTTACTTTCTCGCTGCCTTCCTCCGCAACAACTTCACCGATGAGGTAACTGTTTTCGCCCAGGTTCTTCAGGTGAGCCATAACCGGGCCGGCCTCTTCCCCAGGTACTACCACCACAAGACCGATGCCCATGTTGAATGTGCGCCGCATCTCTGCTTCGGAAACCCCGCCAATCTCCTGGATCAGGTTGAATACAGGCAGCACAGGCCATGTCCCTGTGCGGATCCTGATCCCCAGGCCAGCCGGAAGGATGCGGGGAATATTTTCCGTAAGCCCGCCCCCGGTAATGTGGGCAAGACCTTTAATTTGAAAACGTTCCAGTAAGGGGAGAACGGTTTTGACGTAAATCCTGGTTGGTTCCAGTAATTCCTCCCCCAGAGTGCGCCCCAGCTGGTGCAGGTAGGTGTCCAGGCTGTAACCAGCCCGTTCCAGTAAAACTTTTCTGGCCAGAGAGTAGCCGTTGCTGTGCAACCCGGAGGAGGGAAGGCCTATGAGCCTGTCCCCGGGCTTGATCCCGCTGCCGTCGACAATCCGGCTGCGTTCCACAACGCCCACGGCAAAGCCTGCCAGATCGTACTCCTCGGGACCGTAAAAACCCGGCATTTCTGCTGTTTCCCCGCCAATCAGGGCGCATCCCGCCTGCCGGCAGCCCTCCGCCACACCGCCCACAATAGCGGCTACTTTTTCAGGAACCAGCCGGCCCACTGCCAGGTAATCCAGGAAAAAGAGCGGTTCCGCCCCCTGTACCAGAATATCGTTCACACACATGGCTACCGCGTCAATACCTATGGTATCGTGGCGATCCGCCAGCATGGCCACCCGTAGTTTGGTGCCTACACCGTCCGCTCCCGAAACCAGCACCGGTTCCCGGTATTTCTTCACATCAAGGGCAAAAAAACCCCCGAAACTTCCAATATCAGCTAAAACCTCCGGCCGAAAAGTGCTCCGTACAGCGTCGCGCATCAAGCGCACTGCCTCGTTCCCGGCTTCGATGTCGACGCCGGCGTCAGCATAGGTAAGGCCTTTATTTTCCTCAGTCATACACAAAACCTCCAATTAGCTGGGGGTGACATAAATGGTTACCCTGGTTAACATCTGAAAAAGCTAACCATGCCCTGCGGCACGGTGGCCGTAAGGACAGGCTGGGTTTAATTAATGAATACCCAGCTACCAACCCCGTGCCCTTTCTGGGATAGATCCCTCGACCAACACCTGTTGCTACCCGGGCGCCGGGCAAATACAAGGACTTACTACAGATAGACGAAAAACCTGGCCCTTTTTCCTCTTATTGTACCTGGTTGAAGCTCTTTCCCGTAAGCCTCTTAAATATTTCCTCATAAGCCCCTTCTACGTTACCCAGGTCCCGGCGAAAACGGTCCTTGTCCAGCCTTTCACGGGTTTTACGATCCCAGAAGCGGCAGGTGTCGGGAGATATTTCATCCCCCAGGAGGACTTCTCCTGCCTTAAGTCCGAACTCCAGCTTGCAATCCACCAGGTCGAGTTCCTTGTCCGACAGGTATTCAAGCAGGATGCCGTTAACAGCCAGGGCGATTTCTTTAATCCGTTCCAACTGGCGGGGTGTGGCAAGGTTGAGGACCCTGATATGATCGTCGTTAACCAGGGGGTCGCCCAGCTCGTCGTTCTTGTAATAAAACTCGACTACTGGACAGGGCAGCACCGTACCCTCGGGCAGTCCCAGACGGATGGACAGGCTGCCTGCTGCAATATTGCGGACCACCACCTCCACTGGAATAATCCTAAGGGGCTTGACCAGCATCTCCCGTTCACCGCACAGCCCCACAAAGTGCGTTGGAATGCCCCGCTCCTCCAAGAGCCGGAAAAAGACGGCCGAAATTTGATTGTTGAGCGCTCCTTTGTTTTGTATGGTTCCTTTCTTGGCCCCGTTGAACGCCGTGGCGTCATCCTTAAACTCAACCAGGTACTGGTCCGGACGATCTGTGCGGTAGATCCGCTTGGCCTTACCCTCGTAAAGCATTTCAAGCTTTTGCAGCACGCTCTAAACCTCCTGTTCCCCTGAGCTAACCCCTCGTAAAAAATTTTCTAAATAGGTCGGCTACCCGCCGGGCGAAAGCCGGTTCCCTTTTACAGCCCGGGCTTATTAACCATACAGGCACCTGCCATTACATGAGGCTGTTTATCATAATTCTTAGGAAATGTAGATTTGGATACCCCAGGCCCCTGGCAGACTCCAACCAAAACCCCTGGCCAAAACCTTCCGGTGTTTTACGCCACGGCTTTCGACCTCACAGGCCGAACCTTTTATAAATCTCGTCAACGCGCTTCAGGTGGTAGCTAACGTCGAACAGTTTGTCAATCTCTTCCTCGCTGAGCTTGGCGGTTACGTCGCCGTCCTTCAGCAGCAGGACGCGGAAGCTCTCCCCGGTGCGCCAGGACTGCATGGCATTCCGCTGTACCAGCTCGTAAGCCCGCTCCCTGGAGAGCCCCTTCTCCTCAACCAGGGCCAGGAGAACCCGCTGGGAAAAAATAAGTCCGTGGGTGCGTTCCAGGTTACGCCTCATGTTTTCGGGGTAAACCTGAAGGTTGGTGATGATGTCTACCAGCTTGACCAGCATGTAGTCCAGGATAATGGTGCTGTCGGGGACGATAACCCGCTCCACCGAGGAATGGGAGATGTCCCGTTCGTTCCAGAGGGCAACGTTTTCCACGGCCGCCAGGGCGTTCCCCCGCAAGAGGCGGGCCATACCGGATATGCGTTCCCCGGTGATGGGGTTGCGCTTGTGGGGCATGGCCGAAGAACCCTTCTGCCCTTTGCGGAAGGGCTCCTCCACCTCCAGGATGTCCGTGCGCTGGAGGGTGCGCAGCTCGGTGGCGAATTTATCCAGGGAGCTGCCGATGACGGCGATGGTGGTCAGGTATTCGGCGTGGCGATCCCTTTGCAGCACCTGCGTGGAGAGCCTGGCTGGCTTTAGACCCAGCCTGGCACACACATGGGCTTCCACCCGGGGGTCGACGTTGGCATATGTCCCCACGGCACCGGAAATCTTACCCACGCTGATAGTCTCCACGGCCTGCTCCATCCGGCGGATGTTGCGTTCGGTTTCATCCACCCAGAGCAGCATCTTCAAGCCGAAGGTGATGGGCTCGGCGTGAATGCCGTGGGTGCGCCCGATCATTACCGTATGACGGTGTTCCACTGCCTTTGCCAGCAGCGCCTCCCTGAGCTGCTTCAGCCTTGTCACCAGGTGCTCCCCGGCTTCCTTCATCAGGGCGGACAGGGCGGTGTCCACCACATCCGAGGAGGTCAGGCCGAGGTGGATGTACCGGGCTGCCTCCCCCACATATTCGCCAACGTTAGTAACAAAGGCAATAACGTCGTGATTAGTTACCGCTTCTATCTCGGCAATGCGTCGCACGTCAAAATTAGCCCTTTCTTTAATCTGAGCCAGGGCATCCGGCGGAATCTGGCCCAGTTCAGCCAGGGCTTCACAGGCGTAAATCTCCACCTCCAGCCATTTCCTGAACTTGCTCTCTTCCGACCAGATTCTTCTCATTTCCGGCATTGTATAGCGCTCAATCATAGGTTAACCTCCTGCCTAATCCTATAACCAGGACAACAGTTTTATTTGCCACCAAATAATGTACGTAATCAAAAATGCTCATTGAACCCGCGAGGGACCGGGCATTCAGCAGCACCCTTTTACTGGACCGCCTCAGAGTTACCCGCCCGCCCTGGTGCTGTATGTAATAAAAACTACTTTTCTTTCCTTTCCTGACGCTCCAGGTAACCCTTGATGCCCAGCTTCGACAGGTCATCATCCTTCGCCATGACCTGCTTTGCCAGCCTCTCTTTATAAGCCGCAACTCTGGACCGGACTTCCGGATCAGTGGCGCCAATAATCTGGGCGGCAAGGATGCCGGCATTCCGCGCACCGTTGATGGCAACAGTGGCCACGGGCACACCGGAGGGCATCTGGACAATGGCGTAAAGGGCGTCTATACCGTTCAAGGCACCTGATTTGATGGGAACACCAATAACCGGTAGAGGGGTATAAGCCGCAATTACGCCCGGCAGGTGGGCTGCCCCCCCCGCCCCCGCGATGATCACCGCCAGACCGCGCCCCGCGGCCTCACGCGCATAAGCAGCCGTTTTATCCGGCACCCGGTGCGCGGAAGAAATAACAGCCTCCCAGAGAATCCCCAATTCATCCAGGATATCAGCAGCTTCCTTCATAACCGACAGATCCGAGTCACTGCCCATGACAATGCCCACTTTGGGTTTGGACATGGTTTATTACTCCTTTACTCTTATTATTGGATTGCTTCCCAGCCTGTTGCAAATATTATAGACAGGCGGCCGGGATTCATACCCGTAGTAAAAGGCATACCCAGGCAGGCCGGGCAAGCTGGCCTTACTTTTTGCTTTTTTAGAGGGCAAGGAGAGGTTCCCTTTGCTTCCTTTACCCCCTTTTGCTACTTCACCAGGCAATAAAAAACGCAAACCCGGGCAGATAGATTTCGTTTGTGAGCGAAACCTACCCGCCTGGGCTTTTATCCCTTCCCGGTGTAGCCTGCGGAAGATGGGCCCACTCCGGCCAACCCCCTAAGGCCTGTCCCGCTTGGTCCGAACCGCCCCTCATAATAGTTGGGCGTGGAACCCTAGGCACACTTTCTCTCTTTCTTTATCGAGTTTTTCAGCTAAACAAAACAAGAACGCCCGCAAAAAGGGCATAACGGGCTACTTCCTTAACTCGAGTTTATCTTAACAAATTTTGCATAAAATTTCAATATCCAATCATTAAGTGAAGTAAAGCCTATGCTTAGGAAAAGGTACGCCAGCCATACTTATTATCTATCTAAAGCTGAATTAAAAACTTTAAAGCTAAATTAAAAACTCCTGACCATCCTCCTCAAACCACCTTATCCTTATTTAAGGATCCCCAGGCCGGTAGAAATAAAAACTGGCGGGCTGGGATCTCACCAAAAACAGGTGAAAACCCTAACCCGCCAGTAGCATGGCTGAATAAACCCTGGAACCCTCACAAACCCAGGCTTGTCAAGCCTCTTTTTCTACTCCCACTCAATGGTCGCCGGTGGCTTTGACGTAATATCATAGACCACCCGGTTAATATCCTTGATTTCGCTGACGATGCGGGAGGAGATGGCCTCCAGCACCTCATAGGGCAGGCGGACCCAGTCCGCGGTCATGGCGTCGACGCTGTTGACAGCCCGGATGACAACGGTGTGGGCATAGGTGCGCTGGTCCCCCATCACTCCCACACTGCGCATATCCGGAAGTATGGCAAATGACTGCCAGATCTGCCGGTAAAGGCCGGCTTTGCGAATCTCCTGCTCAACCACGGCGTCGGCCTCCTGAAGGAGAGCTACCTTATGGGCATCCACCGGTCCCAGAATCCGTACCGCCAGACCGGGACCCGGGAAGGGCTGACGCCAGACCACTTCTTCGGGCAGGCCCAACTCCTCGCCTAGAATCCTCACTTCATCCTTAAACAGCCAGCGCAGCGGCTCGATCAGCTGGAAGCGCATATCCTCGGGCAGGCAGCCCACATTGTGGTGGCTCTTAATTACCGCTGCTGTGGCTGTACCGCTTTCCACCACATCGGGATAAAGGGTGCCCTGGACCAGGTAGTCAATCTGACCCAGCTTTGAGGCCTCCTCTTCGAATACCCGGATAAATTCTTCGCCGATAATCTTTCTTTTCTTTTCCGGGTCGGCCACACCGGCCAGCTTGCTCAAGAACCGCTCCCGGGCATCCACATAGACCAGCTTCATCTTGAATTTTTCTTTAAAAGTTTTTTGTACTTGCTCAGCCTCGCCCTTGCGCAGGAGGCCGTGGTTAACAAAAATGCAGGTGAGCTGGTCGCCCACTGCCCGGTGCACCATGACAGCGGCAACAGAGGAATCAACCCCGCCGCTCAAGGCGCAGAGCACCTTTTTATCACCAACCCGGGCCTTTATTTCTGCGATGGACCGCTCCAGGAAGGAGCTCATGGTCCAGTCTCCACTGCAACCGCAGATGTCGTACAAAAATGCCTTCAGCACATCCTGTCCTTTGGGAGTATGGACAACTTCAGGGTGGAACTGTACGGCATAGAGGTTTTTAGCCGGACAGGCCATGGCCGCAACAGGCGAATTAGAGGTAGCGGCAGTCACTATAAAGCCAGGGGGTGCTGACTCAACCCTGTCACCGTGGCTCATCCAGCACTGTTCCACCTGGTCCATGCAGGACAGAAGCTTGTCCCGCTCCAGAACATGAAGGACCGTCTTGCCATACTCGCGCTGCCCGGAAGGTGTCACAACGCCTCCCAGTTGCTGGGCCATCAACTGCATCCCATAGCAGATGCCCAGGATGGGGATCCCTGTCTCATAAAGTGCTGGGTCGCAGGCCGGCGCTCCCTCCTGGTAAACGCTGGAGGGACCTCCGGAAAAAATAATTCCCCTGGGCCTTTTGGCCTTGATCTCTTCAACCGGTGTAGAATAGGGAATCATTTCACAGAATACTTTTAGTTCCCGGATACGCCGGGCAATGAGGTGGCTGTACTGTCCACCAAAATCAAGAACTATGACCATTTCCTGCTCGGGTAAAGACATCTATTTTCCCCCTTCATATACTCTCCTGCTTAATACCATGATATAAGGGAAGTTCCGGTAACGCTCGTTATAGTCAAGGCCGTAACCCACGATAAATTCATCGGGAACAGTGAAGCCGTTATAGTCAATCTTTACCGGTATCTCCCGCCTGGAGGGCTTGTCCAGGAGAGTGCAGACCTTGAGGCTGGCAGGTCCCCGGGATTTAAGATTTTCCACTAAATAATTAAGGGTGAGTCCCGTATCCACAATATCCTCCACGATCAGCACATGGAAGTCTTCAATGCTCAGGTCCAGGTCCTTTAAAATACGTACTACCCCGGAGGATTCTGTTGATGAGCCGTAGCTGGACACGGCCATAAAGTCATAATAAAGGGGAACCGTGATACTGCGTACCAGGTCCGAAAGAAAAATAATCGCACCTTTCAGGATTCCGATGACCAGCAATTTCTTATCCTTATAATCCCTGGATATTTCCGCCCCCAGCTCGGCAACACGAGCCTGGATTTGTTCAGTGGTGAATAGGATACGTTCTCCATCAGGATGCATCTTAAAGGCCTCCCTGGTTTATAAATCCAATAAAATACGTGATATTATAACAGGTAGACCATACCCATGTCAATGCTCAGCTCCTCCAAAGCTTTGAGTACATTCTTTAAAACCTCAAGATACGTTTTCCCTAACTCTTGAAATAAATTTATCTCGAGTTCCCGGAAGGATATCTTTAATAAATCACGTATTTGTATCATTGCGAGGGGTCATCTCCTTTCAGTTGGAGCGCTTACCAAACTAATTGGAGATCGATTCCCTCGCTCCTTCTTTTTTTACCTGTTTTTACTGCTCCACATACTGAAAACCCACATTAATTTTACTCATACCTCCTCCTGGTGGGAGCCCATTTTAAAATATGCACCGGGCTGGCCTAAAAAAAACACCCGGCATCCCCATGCCGGGCCTTTGGCCTTTCCCTTTATACCGGCGGTACAATGTTCATATTTTGATCATAATCCCAGAAACGCAGGTTAATCTCAACACCGCTCTGGGGATTGTGCTTGTCAAGGGCCTGGATTATGGCCCGGCGCAGGCGGTAGTCCCCCGGGTTCAACCAGACCTTATAGGTGTATCCGGTGAGGCGCAATTCCAGGAACGGGTCCATCAGGTTAGGTCGCATTTCCAGACACAGCAGTTTTTCCCCGTCCACCTTTTCCTGCCCCAGGTACTTGATATCGGGAACATCCTTGAAGTTAAAGTAGGCCAGGGGATTCAATTCGGCGTAGAAGAGTTCCGAATCAACCAGCTTGTTCCCCGGCAGAGCGATCCACTTACCGGTCGCCTGATTCTTAAAATAGGAGTTATCTCCCACCTGGATGAACTCAATGGGTGTATTCATCATCTGGCCCTTTATCCAAACTTTATCAGGGGCTACCCTTTCACCTTCCACCTGACTGAAGAAATCCACATTGGCCTTGCCCTGAGAGATCAGTTTTGTTTCTGCCCAGTAGCGAAAGCTTGAGCTGACCATGGTTTTCTCCAGACCGGTCATAAGCATCTCCAGCGGGGGCAGTTTAGCCCCCCTCCCGGCAATCAGCCTGACGCCGCCCCAAAGCAGCAACAAGCCTATAATCACCAGGGCCAGCACCGGCAAGGCCGTTCTTTTATTGAATATTAACCAATGCGGATAATGCACAGGCACCCCTCCGTAAAGAGTTTAATTCTACCCTATCATACTGGAAAATGATAAGAATTATGACAGTTCCCTTTAGTTTTACGGCACTATTTTAGTTAAACTGGTATTAATTGAAAAGATTGGGTTTTGCAACAAAATGAAGAAAACTTGCGTGTTGCAGCGAAAAAGGGTAAAATTTACTCAGACAGTAGCTATGGTTAATTTGGAGGCATATTGGCAGTGGAAATAAAGGAAATGCAAGCGGAAGTAGACAGCTGGATCAGCCAGTTTGAAGAAGGGTACTGGAACCCGCTTTCGATGATGGCCCGGCTAACCGAAGAAGTTGGCGAACTGGCGCGGGAAATCAATCACCAGTATGGTGAAAAACCCAAAAAACCTGATGAACCCGTGGGAGATCTGGCTCTTGAATTGGGTGATATTCTATTTATTCTGATTTGCTACGCCAATTCCCTGAACATCGATCTTGAGGATGCATTCAAGCGGGTTATGGCCAAGTACCGTTACAGGGACAGCAACCGTTGGACCCGGAAGGAATGAATGTTAAAACTTCCTTCCTTTTTACTTATTGGTTAACTGCTTTTTGTCGGAACAGAAATTATTTTGGGAAGTATTGCTTTGTAAAGTTTAGGAGGAAAATTAATGGCCATTGTGATCCCAATTAAAGGTCTACGCTATAATCCTGCGTTAATCAGCAACTTGAAAGAGGTCGTGACACCCCCGTACGACGTAATTGATGCCGCCGCCCAGGAAAAATACTACAAATGCAGCCCCTACAACATCATTCGCCTGGAGTACGGAAAAGACCTCCCCGGAGATAATGAGTCCTGCAACCGCTACACCCGGGCAGCCGCCGACTTTAAGAGCTGGTTGGAGAGCAGGGTACTGACCCCCGAAAGCAGTCCTGCCCTTTACTTATACGAGCAAGAGTTTACCATAGGCGGGGAGAGGAAAGTCCGCAGTGGCTTCATCTGCGGAGTCAAGCTGGAGCCCTATGAAAAGGGTGTGATCCTGCCCCACGAGGAAACCATGCCCAAGCACAAGGCAGACCGGCTGAAGCTGATGCGCGCCTGCAGGGCTAATTTCAGCCCCATCTTCAGCCTTTACGAAGACCGGGAAAAAAGGGTAGAAACTGTCCTGCGGGAAGCAGTGGAGGGAACCGCACCTGATGTTGATTTCACGGATGAATGGGGTGAATCCCACAGGTTGTGGGTGATTACCAGCGGGGAGGTCATCAACAAGGTCCAACAGGCCATGGCCGGAAAACGTATCTTTATCGCAGACGGACACCACCGCTACGAAACTGCTTTAAATTTCAAAAGGGAACAAGCAGCCCGGGAAACGGAAGCTTCAGGTTTTACTGCAGAAAGCGTAGCCGTGACCAGTTCCTGTAGCGTCACACCGGAGAATGCAGGATCCTGCGCCCGCACAGAGGACCATGCCTACAATTACGTTATGATGACCCTGGTCAACCTTTACGACCCCGGCCTGGTGGTCCTCCCGACCCACCGGTTGGTCAAGAATATCAGGGAAATTGATCTACCTGAACTGGTGGACAGGCTGAAAGAAAGCTTTTTGGTGGAAGAATTCCCCCTTGCCCCGGACAGGAGTAATTTCCAGGAATTTTTACAAGATCTGGCTGAACGTGGAAAGGTAAGGCCCGATCAGGCAAGTGGCAGCGGGCCCGGCGGCAGAGACACCGTCAACCCACACCGTTCCCACGCCTTCGGCATGTATGCGGGAGACAACAGGCTCTACCTGCTCACCCACTTGAACAACAGGCAACTGGACCAGGTCATGCCCCCGGGTAAATCCCGGGCCTGGCAGAATCTCGACGTATCCGTGTTGCACACACTGATAATTGAAAAACACCTGGGCATCTGCGGGGAGCTAAGGGCCAGGGCCGAGCACATCACTTACACCCGTGAGGAGGAAGGCGCCCTGGCTGCCGTAGACTCCGGAGCATACCAGCTGGCCTTTTTCCTGAATCCCACCCCGGTGGAAGAGGTCATCGAGGTGGCCGGAAACGGAGAGAAGATGCCCCAAAAGAGCACCTTCTTCTATCCTAAACTTATCACGGGCCTGGTTGTGAACCGGCTGTGAAAAACATCTATAAACATTAAAGGGGCAACACTTTTCAGATTATTCATGCATCTGCCGGGAACAGGGCTTCTTAAGAAGCCCTGTCTTTCGTTAAGATGACCTTAATCGTCTGTAGTAAAATGGCCAGATCCCTGGCGGGGGAGTATGATTTTGTGTAAAGCAAATCGTACTTGAGTTTATTCTCCGGAGTGGTGCTGTACCTGCCGAAAACCTGGGCCAGGCCGGTGATGCCGGACTTGATATTCATGCGGTAGGCGTATTCCGGTATTTCCTTGACCAGTTCATTGACGAAAAAGGGTCTTTCCGGACGTGGTCCCACGATACTCATATCACCTTTTATAACATTGATTAACTGCGGTATTTCATCGATCCGGGTAGCCCTTATAATCCGTCCCACCCTGGTTACCCGCGGGTCGTTTTCTGTGGCCAGCACCGGCCCGCTATCCTGCTCCGCACCGTCCACCATGGTCCTGAATTTATACAGGTAAAAGGGCTTTCCCTGCATGGTCAGGCGCTTCTGCCGGTATAAGACAGGACCCCGGGAATCAAGTTTAATAGCTAAGCCCACCAGCAGGCACAAAGGAGCTGTAAGTAACAGGAGCAGGAGGGAAAGAGCTATATCCGTCACTCGTTTTAAGAACATGTATTCCGGAGAAATACTCAATTGCCCGATTGTGAATACCGGCACATCGTCAACCTGTTTCAGTCTGACCCGGGCCAGCATAATTTCATATAAATCAGGAATCAGGGACACTGTTATATCTTTATCCACACAGGCATGGACAATCCTGGCCTTTTGCTCCTGGGACAGGGTTGAACAAACAAATACCTCGTCGGGTTCGACATCTACTAAAACCTTGCAGATATCCTCCACATCGCCCAGCACCGGCGGGTTAAAAGCCCCGCTGCCTGATCCAGGGTTCCGGTCCCCCACCTTATACTGTTCAGGTTGCGGGGCACTGTCAGGCCCGGGCAAGGCATCGAAAACCACACCAACCACCTTCATCAGCTTGCCAGTGGCTGTTTCCAGTTTCTCAGCAAGGGCAAAGGCGTCCAGCGGCCTGCCGGCAACAATGACCCTTTTTGTTGGCTGAATTCTTCTCTCAATATACCAGGCCGCCCTGCGCCACAAAGCCAACAGGGCCAACTGAATGAACGGCGCTGTCAATAATACCGTGCGGGGAAAGGAAAAACCGCGAAAAAAGAAGGACAAGGCCATGGCAGCCAGAGCTTGAAAGAATACGACACAAACCAGGGAAGCAAATACCTCTGTCCACCGCCAGTGGTAGCTTCCATAGAGCCTGTAAAAACAGAAAAAAGCCAGGGCAGATAGGGTGAGCCAGGGCCATGTGGATATGTAGGCTTCAAAGTTATAATACGGGATGTCCCAGCCGAATTTTAGAACGAAGGCCAGGATATAGCCCAGGTTTACCAGAGCTAAATCCGTAATCAGAAAACCCAGTTTGAGCAAAAGCAGGTTCATGCGCTTGTCCAAATGTCTTCTCCCCGAACGAGTCCTGGAATTTTTCTCCCAGTAGAATTATTTCCTAAAGAAGACATTCGTCACCATCAAAGCAATTTCCTTTAAAAACGGGGATCAAAACAGATAAGATTAATTCTGCCAGACCAGTAAACCAGGCCTTAATTCAGTACTTACTTATTAAGAGAGGTAAAGCTCCCTGTACTTCTCCACCATTGTCTTCAGGCTATAATGCTCCAGCGCCCTGCGACGGCCGGCTTCTCCCATGGAAAGGCGCAATTCCTTGTTTTCAGCCAGCTTCCATGAAACCTCAACTGCTTCTGCCAGGTTTCCTTGCTTAATCAGATAACCTGTCTCTCCATGCACCACCAATTCGCCGACACCGCCAATATCGCTTGCCAGCACCGGCCGGCCGGCCAGCATCGCCTCAATGACGGTAAGGGGCAACCCCTCCCAGCGTGAAAACAGGGTAAACACATCGAAGTCATGGATCAGTTCTGCAGCATTTTCCCGTGTTCCCAGCAGAAACACGTGACCTGTCAGACCTTTATCTTTAATAAATGCCTGGCAGGCAGCGCGCTGGGGCCCGTCGCCAATTAAAACAAAATAAATCTTGTTCCTAAACCCTGTTTTATCCTTTGTTTTTCCAACAAAGCTTTCTCTATTATTGATCATATGTTCTGCTAATTTTAAAAAAAACATCGCGTCCTTCGGTGCGGCAAGGCGGGCAACCATTCCAAATATTAAGTCTTCCTTTCCAATATTAAGTTCCTTACGGAGTAAGTTATTTCTCTGTTCGGGTTCTGGAAGCCCGTTGTAAATCAGGACGAATTTTTTCTGAGAAGCTATTTTCAACTTTAGCCCGTTTAATAAACAATCCCGGGACACACAAATTATTTTGGTGCTTATTGCCCCTGCTATTTTTTCTACCAGCGTATATAAATAACGCACAGGTAAACTTTGATACTCGTTTATCGACCACCCGTGGGCTGTAAAATAGATCTTTGGAACCCCTGCCAACCTCGCGGCTAAACGCCCAAGTATGCCGGCTTTGGAACTGTGGCAGTGCACTATATCATAACTACCCTTCCTTAGCAGGAGATAAAGCTTCCAAAAAGCGAATAAATCGTGGAATAACGATATATTCCTTTTTAATTGGGGAATTGTAATAACCTTTATCTCTATATCTCTCAGCCAACCAACTAACTCACCACCTGGCGCACATGCAACTGTAATATCAAAGGCATTTCTATCACTTTCAGCCGCCAGATGGTAAACGATCTTTTGCACCCCGCCTATCTCAGATAAAGTAACGATATGCAATATTTTAGTTTTCATATTTCTCATATCTCTCAAATTTTTAAAACACTAACTCAGTTTTGGCAGAGCTTTAAGTCCCTCATATTTCTTGGCCAGTTCAGGAACCAGGTTCTGGGCCCGGGACAAGTACTCCTGCGCCTCCTGCGCAAGACCTTGCTTTTCGCGTATGAGGGCAAGCCAAAAAGCAGCTTCACCCTCTGTCCTTTCAGACTGAAGAGCAGTTTGCAGGAGAGCATCAGCCTCGACATAATGTCCCAGAAGATAATGGGCTGAGCCAACAACAAGATTCACATTCACATCCGCCTCGGCGCTCATTAAGGGAGCAACATTCCAGAGTTTCCTTTCAGTTTCGCCAACCCTGGACATTTGGGCCTCAATCCTGGCAGGAATACTAACAACCGCCTCCAAGTGTCTCCTGGCTTCGTCCCAGTTCCCGTCAATAAACTCGTTGTACCCCACGATAAAATAGGACCGGGCCAAAGTTCCATACCACATAATATGAAAAGGAGCTAAAGCAAGGGCCTTTTCGGCATACTCCAGAGCTTCCTTATTATTATTTAAACTCAATTGTATACTGGCCAGGTCGGCGTAGTTCTGAGGGTTGTACCGGCCCATCCTGACAGCCTTCTGGGCTTCTAAAAGCGCCTTGTCCATAGCGCCGGCCTGACTGTAAATACTTGCCAGATTGCTATGGTAATCTACTTTAAAGGGATTATAAGAAGAAGCTTTTTGCAAAAACTTCAACCCTTGATTATAATCCTGCTTTTGAAAAGCCATGTTTGCCTGCTCAAAATAGGTATCAGCCATTGCAAGGGTTCCCGAGAAAATAACAACAATCAGCACTCCTACCGATACTGCCAGTAAGGGCACATAACTAACCGTCCCGCTGGTCTTGCTCTTCTTTACACCCGCTATTGGTTCAGAATACATGCCAATGCTCCTGGCCAGACCGAAAAAGGTCCACAGGACAATGGCCAGGGCAGAAAGGGAGAGGTTGAAGTCGATGGCTGCGTGGAGACCGACAGTAATAGAGGCTGCAGTTATTGTCCAGACCAGCAGGCGCTTCCCCGCATCTTCTTTAGCCCTGTGGTAAAGACGGTGTGCAAGTAATAAAAAACCGAACCATATACCAAGGATTACTATCAGACCCACCAGACCTGCTTCTACCATAATCTGAAAATAGTGGCCGTGTACCTGTTTGGAATAATATAGATAGCTCTGGTAAGCACGGTAGGCCTCTTCCCAGCCTCCGCCGCCCCAGCCCAGGATGGGGCGCTCCTTGAACATTTTAATAGCATCCTGATAGAAATATAGCCGTTCAGTAGCGTTGCGCAGACGAATTTCTTCGGCCATAGCTTTCACTGTTTCGTCGTGGCTACAAACCAAAAGGCCCAAACCGGTGCTACCCACCACGACGACCAGGAGCACGCCTGTCAATACAACCTTTTTATAGGCTGCGAGCCACTGGTACAGCCCTCTTCTCTCCAGGCTACTGTATAGGAACTGCCCCAGACAAACCATGGCTAATCCGGCAATGACCCAGAGCCAGGCAAGCCCCGGCCGGTCGCCGGAAACACTGGATAGAAAGCGCCAGATTGCAATGAAGGCAGGTATGCCAAAAAGAAGGATATGGAGGAAAACAGGAATCCTGTTTCCCTTCGGTAAACCGATGAAATAAAGTACAAAGACTAAGGAAAAAACCATCAGGCCGCCGTTCGACTTGGTGCCCAGAAGCACTGCAAACAAAAGAAAATTACCTGCAGCGTAAAGATAAGGGCTCAATTTCGTCCAGGTCAGCCAGTTAGGCATTCCTTTAATTAAAGAATTAACAACTTTACCGTTAGACCCGGGTGTTCCGGCTCTTCTCCAGAGGTATAGACCTGTAAGTGTCGCCGCGGCCAGGTAGCTGGCCAGGGCGTTAGGGTACTGGAAAGTGGAATAAATCCGTCCGTCGAGGAAACCGTCCTTAATCTGGACCAGACCAGTTGCAGTGGCCAGACCGGCCAGGGCGACCCCCACAGCACTCAAGTAAATAACCCCCAGGATGGTGCCGGCTTCTTGATCGTTTCTGACCAGCCTTGATGCCAACCAGTAAACCGTGAAGTACAGTGTCGTCTTGACGACCTCGTCCAGGGCCAGTCCGTGGTTTACCGCCTGAAAACTAGAAATAAGGTAGGTGGCGGGAAAAGCCAGCACGAAATAATCCAGGGGATGGGAAAGAAAGCTGTAATCCCGGTTCAGCCACTTCCACAGCCAGGCAACCCATAGAATTACAGCAGCGAAAATCAAGGCCTTCTCCTGTTCTGGCGCGAAAAATAGTCCCCTGAAATATGGGGGCAGGAACAACAAAACAGCTAGTCCCCAGAAAGCAATGGTATGGAGATAGTTCCCTCCGGCTTCCTTTACCTCTTTATTATTTTGAACAGATTTTCTTTTTCGTGCTTCTAATTTCCCTTTTTTTATTTTCTGAGGATTATCAGTCACCCCGGAAGTTTTCTTTCCGGGCTTTATTACGTTTCTAGCCAATTTTAGTGTACTCCCTTTATATTTTCATGGTTTACCCCTTCTGAAACTACAAGCTCAAAAGTCCCCAGCTAAATTATTGATAAAATTAATGTTTACGGCATGTATTGCTAAAAGAAAGCTGGCACGATCATAACAAAAGCAATAACGAGCAACATATTCTACACATATTTGCAATATCCTCCCTTAATTGCCATTCCTTAAGGAAGAAACAACTCTGCATCAGAATGTCTATACTACTAGTTTTTTATGATTGGTTTATGCAAAATGTAACAATTTGTTACCCAATTCACAAGGCTAAAATGCTTTTGAAACTATCCTTAAAACTTGAAAAATCAAGATGTTTATTAGCCCAATTACTAATTAATGGGCGCTCCATATCCATAAGTTGTTTTAAAAATATACCTACATCAGAAGCCTGAATTTCTTTCATCTCCCTAGTAACAATACCAAGTCTATTGGCAATTACCCATTCGTCATAGTCTCCTATACCGGCAGTCATCAAAACAGGCAAACCCACCGCCAGGTATTCCGCTAATTTAGTTGGTGATGCTACCTGGTTAATTGGGCTTCTTATCCTACAAATCAACCCGATATCTCCAGCTGACAAGTAACTAGGCATATTATTATGTTTCACTTCCAAAACTTTTGCAAATGATTGCAAATTGTGGTCACTAAGCAAGGCGTTTAATTTTTTCAAGTCTGGTGATAAAAATAAAAATCTTGCTGCCGGGATATGTTGTTTGCATAAATTCATTAAATAAATTATTCCTTCAATATCAACCCATGGGGCAATAATACCTGCGTGTACAATAATGATCTTATTATCCCATCCGAAACTCTGACGTATATGAGATCGTGCTTGTTGATCAAATTTAAACTTTTTTGTATCAACGCTGCACGGTATAATTACAGAAGTTTTATTTTTAAGAAAAGGATATTTTGCTATCATGTATTTTCGCAAAGCTTGACTTACAAATATTAGACCATCAACCTGTTTAAGCAACGTTCTCTCTATTGCTGATAATACATCTTTCTTTAGACCAGAAACATAACATAGCCTTTGAATAACTTCCTCTAGCCATAAACCATGAACGTCAAGAATTATTGGTAGCTTCCAGCGCTTTCGCAGTGCCATAGCCAAGAATAAAGAATTAAATGAATGTGCAAAAATAAGCCTGTAAGTCTTTCTAAAATTTATAGGACAATTCCCCCAACGAAGCTGATAAATATTTCGTAATAAATTAGTTATTGATCTTGTCCTAGGAACACCCACCTCCAAATAATCCTTTTGATTATTAACTATTTCCTCATCAATGTTCGGATCAAAAATTAACCAATCCCCTGGAGACCCGATTGTCATCTCCAATAAGCGACGTATTAGACTTACACGTACGCTAAATCCATTATTAGCATAATACTGTCCATAAACAACTGAGATTATAGATTGAGAATCCAATTTTTATCTCCTTTTGTTTTCCTATTATTTATTACTAAGTCGATAAAATGATTTAAATATTGTCTAGCCATTCGTTCAGCATTGTATTTTTGTACAATTAGTTTCCTCGCTCTCTCCCGGTCCTGCCTTGTATATCTTCTTTCTGTCATTTCTATCATAGCATTAGTGAGGTTCTTACAAAGACTTTCATGCTCACCATTTGCCCCCAAAATAATACTGGCTACATTTCCATAATAAATATCACTAACTTCCGCAGCGGCAGGAATAAGTATACCAAATCCACTTTCATCTATTAATTCTCTTGCTGAACCAACATCTGTTGCAACCACTGGCAAGCCAAAGTAAAGCGCTTCTGCTAACGCTAAACTCCATCCCTCCCATAGCGATGGAAGTATGAATGCATCCGCGGCTGAATAAAACATATATGGATTCTCTTGAAACCCAAGAAAAAGTGTATTATTTTGTAGTCCAAGACCTTCAACCGTCTGCTTTGTTAACTTATAATACTTCTCATCACTGGCTGATCCCAGAAAGGCCACCTTAACATTAGGACATTGCTTTATCATATTTGATAATGCTCTGACGATTAGATGCTGCATCTTATGAGCAAAAAAATTAGAAGTACACAAAAACAGGAAATCTGTTTCTTGAACACCTAATTCCCTGCGTATCTCTCCCTGTTTTTCCTTATAATCGTGTTCTGCTAACTCTTTAATATCAAGTCCATTTGGAACTACAAAAAGACGGCTTACTGACAAGCCCAATCGCGCATCAGAATATTTAGCCACACTTTTAGAAACACAAATATATCTTGAAGTTAACGAATCCAATTTGCGATAGAGTTGAACCTGTTCAGGATCAAACCAAGCATAACTGTTATGTATTGTTTGAACAATAGGAATTCCTAATTCACAGGCAATATCCAGGCCAAATGTTGAATAATGTGCATTAACGAGATCAATATCTTCTGAAATTAACATGTTTCTGTACTTTTCTCTATCATTTTTCAAATCAATAACTTTAATTCCTGCCTCAGGAGCTCTTCTTGAGTAAAAACCAGCATAATCGGCAACACAAACTATGGGATCAACATTCAAATCTCGAAAACATAGGGCCAAATTATATACAACTTTTTCCAATCCCCCCTTGTCAAAACGGTCAACCTGTAAGACTACTTTTAATTTCCTTTTGCCAAATTGCCAAAGGCGAATATTTCTATAACAGTTGTCTTTTTCTATTATACCTCTTGATTCGTTTATCTTATTAAAAAGGCGAATATTTGACGCTGCTAAAATTAGCATTAATGACTGTTCTTTATTTGAAACAGAAAATACATCATCTCTAAAAATTCTTGCTCGTAAGAACCCTTCATCATTAAGGGCCAAACAAATGTCAATCTTCTCCCATAAACTATCATTTATTCCGTATGTAATGAATGCATCGGAACTTATGACGAAAACTACACATATATTTTTTTGGGGATAAAAGTCTTTTAACCAATGTAGAGAGTGCTCAGAAATTATCACAACCTGCTTTGTAAATTTATCTGACTTTTTGCATAATTCATCTATCGAGTAGAACTGATTGTTTTCAAACCAAGGATTATCAGTACCTAACAACCATTTTTTTGATGTTTCATCCAGGTAAATATTAAATGGCTTTTCATAAAATTCTCTACGCTGTTTATCATAATCCATAAGGCGATCAACGCGTTCAAATATTCCTAGTTCCTCAGCTTTTGCATTTAAAGTATTAGCGTGGACACGATATTTATATAGGATCTCGTCAGTTCCAAGGTGGGCTAATTTAAATAAACTATTAATCCGCATCCAGTAATCATAATCTTCAGCACCCATTAATAATTCATCGTATGCACCAATAACTTTGGCGACCCATGCCCTATACATAAAACAGGGGCCAATAAAATTGTCTTTCACGATATTCAATTGCTCAGTTGATCTAGGCAAGCGAATTACTGGGGAATCCCAACTTTCTTTGTTATGAGGTCTAAAGCTGGGGTCTATTAATGGGTTTCCAGCATCATCAATTGCAATGTAATCACTATAAACCATTGCAATATCAGGGTGCTCCTGAAGATAATGCACATGTCTCTCAATATGTTGTGGCAACATGATATTATCTGCAGATGTCCAAGTCAAAAATTCACCTTTGGCAAGCAAGAATCCAGTATTTAAGGCTTGAGGTAACCCCCTGTTTTTTTTGTGGTTAATAATCTTGATCTTAGGATTTTGCAAAAATTGTTTTAAAACACTTTCAACATCATCTGTTGAGCCATCATTAACAATAATCAACTCACAATTTTCATAGGTCTGCCCTAATACACCTAAAATTGCCTCTTTCAACAAAGTGGCCTGATTATATACTGGGAGCACAATGCTAACAAGACCTTCTATGCCTATTCCAAATCGTGTATCTAAACATCCATCTACAGCTATTTTGGGTATAACTTTAGAGTTAATATTGGCATATCTTTTTTGCAAAATCTTTATACGGTATGCTCTAAGCTTCCATTGAATACCAAATGGAAGCATATTCAAGCACCTTTTGGCAAGCCTAATAGAAACGTTTCCTAACAAATTAACTAAAGAAGCTGCAGATAGAGAATTATTTGTTGTTTTTTTACCTGTTTCTAACATATTTCTTTCCAACTCGCAATTTTAATCTTTCGAATTTTTACCAATTGTCCAGGATTAGGCCTGATATTTACGCGCACATAATGAAAATGTTCTTTAAGTTCTTGAGGTACCTGTTGCATAATGTACATTCTATTGTTAGCATGATCAACTCGCCTACCTGAACCAACCATTTTAAGTAGATTATTCTGACGATCATACCAATCAAATTGCACAAAAACATCTGCACTATTTTCAAAATCACAAATAATTAAACACGAAATACGGTCTGCCGATGAATTTGGATAATACCTATAACAAATAAACCTGTCGTAAGTAGAAATAATTTCGCTGCTGACTGAGTTCCTTTTATCTTCAACAGTCCAATCATTATTGGAACTTTGAGAAATGAAGAAAAATCCCTCAGAAAATTCGTTTTCTGATAATTCACCTGTATTTTCAATTTCCTCTAAACACATAAGCTCTACCTTTGGATGTTTTGATCCAATTTCATAAGCCTCTTTTATCACCTTTCTAAGTTCAGTAACATGCTTTTTAGGAGAAAAAACTGCTTGAACAACTTCTCTAACGTTCGGTTCTTCTTCTAAATTTAAGGCATATTCAATTTTCTCTACTAAATCATTAACATTTTCTGAAGCAAAAAGAATCAATGGTTCAGGCATCCCATTGTTTCTTGCAATCTCGTTAATAACCGAATGCCCTGGAATATCTGAGGCAACAACCCTAACATTACTGGCAAGTGCTTCAAGTACAGCCAAAGGGAGACCCTCCACCCGGGCTGCTGTTATATATAATTTATATTCCCTATAGACAGGCGCCGGATCACTTAAAGGGCCTCTAAAATCGACATTTAGCCCTAGCTGCCTGGCCTTACGTTTCAAGTTTTCTAATTGATCACCTGCACCATAAAAACGCACAATAATGTTAGGATATTTTTCTGCTATTTCAGCCCATGCTTCTAAAAAAATATCTATTCCTTTAGTCTCATAGTAACTCGTTATTGCCCCAATTACATTTTTTTCTATAGGCTCCCCAGGCTTGAAATGTTCATCATCAACACAATTTGGAACAATTCTGACGTCAGCATTAAAGTTATCTTTTAGATACTCTGCAACATATTCAGAATGGGTAACAACAAGCGTAGGTACTGATTTATCGCATTCAGACGTATCAATTCGGTGAACAAATTCTATTGAGGGCAAACCCGAATCCTTTATTGCCTCAACTGCCCAATCTAAAGGCCAATGATAAAGTATAACATCAAAATGTTGCAGCTGGTCTCTCAGTTCTTCATAGGTCGATACATAAGTATAGGTAAATGGACACGTTTTTGCTGGATCATTAAGGCCTCCAGCTACAATTACTGGCGCTTTAATGCCATAGCTTTCAAGTTTTATTAAAGTCTCTACCCCTCCATGGTAAGCATTACGAGTAACTATTACTGTCTTAAATGCCTTTTCTTTACAATCCTTCTCACTGTCCATGGGAATACCGGTTGATTTTACCGGATTTTTTATCCAGTTATTTCGCTTAAGAATTTCAAGCCATGCTGCTTTCCATCGTTCAATGGAAAAAGCACGCGATGAATTAACGCCATTTTGCTGTAGACGCTTTCTCTCTTCCTCGTTCTCTATAAGTTCATTAATAGCAGTAGCAATAGCTTGTGGTGTAGGATCAACTAATCGGCCATTAATGCCGTCATGAATAATATCCGGAAGCCCACCTACATTAGTAGCAATTACAGCGCAACCGGATGCTAATGCCTCAATGCACGATAGGCTAGTTCCTTCACAAGCTATAGTGGGAATAACACAAATATCAGCTTTACGGTACCAATCAGGCATCTCTTCAAATGAAGCACTAACGTATCGTAACCGAGAATCAAATATGCAAAGGTCTTTAATTAATTTAGTATCCTGTTCATCGCCTTCGCCAATCCAAAATATTTCAACATTTTTACTATGAACACGCTTCAATATTTCTCCCAGTATACGACTACCTCTATTAATCTGACTCCTCCTAGGAAAAATGATAGTTAGCAAATCATTTGCACTATCTTTATCATCTTTCGGATAAAAAAGACGGTGATCAACAAAATTTGGAATATAGGTCATTTTAGTAGCCAGTTCTGGCCATAAAGAACGTATTACGTTTATAGAATTAGTATCAACGCTGACAATAGTTTCCGGGTTTTTAAATGCATTATAAAGATATCTAAACCACTCTTTTTGCCTAAACTTGGCCGCTGGATAATTATCATGGTCAAACCAAATTCCATGGCAAATCATAATTGCATCGGGTCTCATGCGAGTTGCGGAAAGTTCAGGCATATTATAGATAACATGATCATAATTAAGAGAGATATCATAAAATTTATTTGACGCACCTATATTGAATTCTGAATAAAATTCCCCGTGGGGTATCGCTTGTACGCTGAATCCATGGTATTCACCCTGAAATTTATTAGGCGCCAATTGATATAAATCCACTTCAAAGCCGTTTTCTCTTAATAATTGGGCGATATTTAAACAGTATCGTTCACCACCACCATATCGTGGCCTTTGATCATGCCAATCAAGTAATTGGTTAGTAAAATATGCCACTTTATTTCCTTTTGTTCGATTTTTCTGGTAAGTGATACGTCTATTTTCACGTACGATATTTTCTATCTCTGGAAGATGTGGCAGACTTTGATTTTTTTCCTTTCTTAATTTAATAATATTATCTTGGATTAATTGTAAATTGTGATATATTATGTCACTCTTCCAATAGTCAGCCAGAACATTTCGTTTCCCCATAAGATAAACAAAAAATTTCTTTAACACAGCAATTATTCTTGAATACGAACATGAAAGTAACTCATCTTTTAATAAACGGAATAAGCGTAATATTTTATAAGATCGTGATATATATAGTTGGGATAGATCGGAACTCACCTTTTCTGCCAGCTGAATACATTCGTTTATTTGTCTCTCATATTCTGTAACTTTTTCTTTATACATTGCTTCAGATATAAGCAACTTATCCAATTCACTTATGCGTTGTTTTAGTTCATTTATTTGTTTCTCATAAGCATTTTTTTGCTCAAAATTGGTTTGCTTAAGCATGGCTTCGGAAATTAATAATTTATCCCTTTCATTTCTTAGAATATTTACCTCCTCTTTTGGAACCATTAATCTGCGAAGCTCTGATTCTACCATAAAATGCCTTGCTCTTTCGCATTCAATAAGATCAGTTAAATACTTAGAATTCTTTATCCAATTTAGCATATCAGCATAATATAAGCTCAAGCCTCTTAGAAACATTTTTCTTCCAGTAGAACCAAAGCTATCTTTCCGCATTAGCGGTTCATATTTTTCCCAAACCTCTCTTAAACAATTGAAAAAATCAATACCATTTAGAGATGGTATAATATCTGTTCGCTGCTTTGATAAAGCTTGCTGCATAGCAGCCGCCATTTGGTTAGGATCATTTTCTGCCAAAATTTTTATGATTTCGTCTAAACAAGATTCGCTCCACTCAGCGCAAAAAGAAAAAGTATATAATAACGTAAATATTGTGAAACACCAAATATCTGTTTCAATCTGTAATATCCCTTCACCAAGATTTCCTAGATCAACCCAAACTGAATGTTTGTCTAAAATTAAGGCATTATAAGGAAATGGATCTCCATGTGCTAAACCTTTACTATGGAGAAAAGCCAGTCCTGAAGCTAATCCAGCCATCCATAGAGACCAAGTATTGTAATCAATCCCTTTGTTTTTTGAAAAAATATCAGGCTCCTTCACTCTCCAACGTTGCCACGGTGGTGTAGTGTTTGCATCTACCAGAGGTATTCCCTCTTGTAATGTAACTAGGGCCATACAATGGCAAATTTTATTTATAGACATAATATTTGAACATTTATGGCCAACAAGCTTACTCCATCTTTCATGAGCATTTTTATACTCCTGTGGTCCTAGAACATGTTTTTCAGTTCTATTCACACCTTGAATTGGTATTATTAACTGGGAAGTAGATTCCAATAATACAGCCAACCATGTACCTGGAGTTTGTCCATTTCTTACATAAATAGCATCATCTGGCATATTTCTTAATAAGCAAGTTTCAGAACAGAAACTCACCTCAATATCTCTAAGTTGATATTGTAGGGCAGTCTTATCAGTATAGTTATTATTCTTTAGGTACAATGGCATGCTATATTCACCTTTCTATTCTTAATAACTGTCTAAGATATCCATTGGGTCCAATGGTTATTTCTATTTCATACAATTTGTATGATGCAAAATTATTCACATACTTCTGGAGCATATGATAACCATACCCAAAAGGGAAGCCTGGCTCTTCTAATGGACACTCATAATATATTGCCTTTCTAAATGAAGTGAAAAGTTTATTAAATACTTTACTTATCTGCGCTTCAGTATATTTATTAGTCTGGCTTTTGGCATATCCCGATTCCCAATGATGAGCAACTGATAGAAGCAAGATAATATCCCATACATTTGTGTCTACGTCGCAAAACTCTAAAATATCTTGTTTCACCAGATTCAATCTTGCACTAATTTTGTTAATAAAGGGAAACCGTATTTGATCATACAACTCTTGGACATCAATCACAAAATTATCGAGACCCGTTACTGTATTTCCAAGTGCAGCCATAGATATTGAAAATAGTCCAGTATTACATCCTACATCAAGTATTTTCAACCCTTCACAAAACCCAAATCTTTTTATGCAATCCAATACTATTGTCAATAATCTATCAAAACCCAAACGTTCATAAGTAGACTTATCAATACTTTCTATATACGCCACTAAATCTCTCCATGATTTGGCGCCAATTATTTGCCACAATTTAGTTGCATCTATATGCGGGAGATAACTATACAAACAAAAATCCCCCTTTTTAAATCAACAAATAACAATAATCTATCAACAATGCTTTATAGAAATATCCCCTTGTACATCAAAAATCAGGGGTACAACACGGGAACTAGTATTGATTACTTCAAAAATTGCCGCATTAAATACCTTATCCACGTACTCTCCTTGAACTGGCATTCTGTATCCCAACGAAACCGAATATTTTCCTGGTCCTAATTTAACTGGGAAAGTAAAGTCAATAACGGACATTGTTCCAGCTTGTTTAGCTGGATAAACCATATTATTAAAAAAAGAATTTATTGCAAATAAATCAATCCCTTCTAAAGTACGAACAACAATCCCAACTTCCCCAGGAAACTCACAATTTTCAAAATGATACAACCACACACGAATTACACAATATTTACCCAACTCAACACATGAAGTTTCTTTACCATCTAAGAAAACTGCACACTCAACATATCGTGCTTTACCATTTCCGAATCTTTCTGTGATCCTACGCTCGAAAGGTAACATACAAATTGATTTATAATTATATAATAAGGTATATTTCTGTATATCATTTTTTGAATCAATTAACCCAATGGTTTGCTCCTGTTTATTTCTTTCTTCCAAATTAAGAGCATAATATCTATCTATGACATTATCACTTGTACCTACCATCTCAAGTTTTCCATTATGCAATAGAACAGCCTTAGAACATAATGCTTTAATAGTGGCCTGAGAATGCGAGACAAGAAGAATTGTACAGCCTCGAGCGCATAGTTGATTAATCGCACTCATGCACTTCGCCTGGAAGAAATGATCGCCTACACTAAGCACTTCGTCAACAATTAGTATTTCTGGATCCATATGAATACTGACCGCAAAAGCTAATCTGGCAAACATTCCACTTGAGTAGGTTTTAACAGGTTGATCAATAAAGTCTCCGATATCAGCAAATGCTACTATACTTTCATATTTGTTTTCCATTTCTTCACGGGAAATTCCCATAATGCTTCCATTCAGAAAAACATTTTCCCTACCACTAAATTCAGGATTAAAACCACTTCCCAACTCAAGCAAAGCCGCAATACGTCCGTTAATCTTAATTTCGCCTTCAGTAGGCATTAATGTACCCGCAATAATCTGTAAAAGAGTACTTTTCCCCGAGCCATTTTTTCCGATTATACCGACTATTTCTCCTTTTCTTACTTCAAAAGACACGTGCCTTAATGCCCAGAATTCTTTATAGTATTTTCTGTGTCCAAACAATAATGCTTGCTTTAATCTTTGGCTAGGATGTTCATAAATTCTATAACATTTCCCAATATTATTTACTAGAATTGCAATTTCGTTGTTATTGCTCATATTTCCTCCAAACCTACATCACATCTGCAAAAGCCCTTTTGCTTTTCATAAACCATAAATAGCCTAATTGCATTACAATTAATGAAGCAATTGTTACTATTCCCCAGGAAATCCAATTGGGCTCCTGACCCCACATCAATACACTTCTTGAATCCTCCACAATTACAGTTAAAGGATTTATTTTCATTACAAGCTGATATCTTTCTGGCACTGCAGAGATAGGATAAAAAATTGGTGTCATAAAAAAGAGAACTTGGGTTAAAAAACTAACCCCATGCATTAAATCTCTTATAAATACCCCCAGCGATGAAAATAGCCAACTTAACCCCAAACTAAAAAAAATAACTGGCATAATAATAATTGGAAACATAAAAATTGTTAAGTTAATTTTATGAAGACAAAGCATAGTACCAATCTCAAGAAGTATTAAACTAATAAGCGTATGTATTAGGGCTGAACCCAAAACAGAAACAGGTAATATTTCTAACGGAAATATTACCTTTTTTACATAATTAGGATTGGAGATTACCAGGCCTGGTGCTCTGGTTATACATTCACTGAAAATATTAAATACAATTAACCCGCAGAAAAGTGTTAAAGCAAATTCAGCTTTATTATCGCTTGTTTGTAATCCCCATCTAGCTTTAAATACAACACCAAAGACAAAAGTATATACAATTAACATAAATAATGGATTAATAATGGACCAAATAATTCCAAGGTAAGAACCCTTATATCTGTTTTGTACTTCTCGCAACGTAAATTGCCAAATTAATTCACGGTAAACCCATAGAGTATTAAATATATTTATTGGATTTAAAAATTTCATTGTTTCTTTATTAACACACACCAATTAATTTCACCTTGTTCAATAATACTATATTTATATTTTAATTCTTCACCAAAAACAAGAAGACATTTATACACTTCAAAAACAATAGTCCATACCATAAAGCAACGGCACGGAGATAGTTTCCTCCGGCTTCATTTACTTCTTTAGCTTCTTGACCATTATTTTTTCTTGTTTCTAATTTCCTTTTTTATCCTCTGTGGATTATCCCCCGGAAGTTTTCTTACAGCCTTTACGACGGTTTTGCTCAACTTTAATATACTCCTTTAATTCTATTTATGGTTGTATTTTCCAGAAGGTACAAGTCAAAGTCCCCGCTAAGCTATGGGTGTACTAACTGACAAAATCAATGTTTGCGTTATGTATTGTTTAAAGGACCAGAAAAGGCCATAACGTTAGCACTATGAGATAATATTTTCTATGCTTATTTACAATATCCTCCTGCTTAGCTATTCCATTATATAACACAGTTTTTCTGAAACTGTAACTTACCAGATTAATGCAACAACCGGCTTGCGCAAAGCTCATGAACATGCACAGTATTACAGGTACATATGGTATAATCAATAAAAAACCTCAGAGCTAAAACCAATTCTTTCCCGGGGGTTTACATGAAAGCAGACATTATACCCGTTTTTGACAGCATCACAAGAGAACAATTAGAAGGCAAACAGGCTGTCGTTTTTGATGTCCTGCGGGCCACCAGCACCATCATCACGGCACTGGCCAACGGCTGCAAAGAAGTTGTTCCGGTTGTGACAGTTGATGAGGCCCTGGCTTATGCTGAGCATCACGCCAATGTTATCCTGGGCGGTGAAAGAGAAAGCCTTTTAATCCCGGGATTTCACCTTGGAAATTCACCCCTCGAATATACATCTGAACGGGTGAAGGGGAAAACTGTTGTGCTTACAACAACAAACGGCACAAATGCCATTCGCCGGGCCGCCCAGGGTGCTGCAAGAGTTATCATAGCTTCCTTTCTGAACGCCAGGAGTGTGGCGAAAGAAGTATTAAAGACAGGAAGTGACGTGGTTTTAATCTGTGCAGGAACCCGCGGCAAACTCTCGCTGGAGGATATTGTAGCGGCGGGCAGGGTTTGCCGGGAACTGGCAAGAATAGCCGCAGGAAAGGAGGCCTTGGTTCCCGGGTCGGATCTTGTGGTAGCTGCCTGCCGGCTGGCTGATTTCTACAAAGAGGACCCTTTGCCTGCACTCAAGGACTCTCTACATGGGCAAAAACTGGCAGCCCTTGGCTTTGCCGAAGACCTGGCCTTTTGTTCACGGCTGAACTCTACCGAAGTGACGCCGGTCTTTCGGGATGGACGGATTATCGTTGAAACCGGGTAATAACCTGGGCTTTTCCCAAAAACAGTGCATTCCCTCCTATTGTTAGTGTAAAGTTATTGTAGGAGTTTTACAGACAAAAAGAGAAGATATCA
>ERZ773359.203-NODE-203-length-80036-cov-22.520786_pt1 | contig 80036 bp, 69 predicted proteins | sample MGYA00374955_ERZ773359 | MGnify/ENA primary metagenome ERZ773359 (study PRJEB29098, sample SAMN04486028) | biogas fermenter metagenome | study: EMG produced TPA metagenomics assembly of the Biogas fermentation microbial communities from Germany - Plant 4 DNA1... | reverse complement strand
AAAGGCGTCTTTCTTCGGCAAAGGGGAATGTTTCATTTGCTTCAAGAAGTAGATCAACTATCGGATCTTCCTGTATTTTACTTGGAAATCCCATTCCACGATCCTTATTATTTAAAATAAAAACATAATCAGCCTGTAAGCCTTTGGATTTATGGGCTGTTATGAAAGTTATTTTAAGATCTTTTCTTTTCGAATATGTGATTTTGATTGTTCCGTTTGTATTGTCGTAACTACAGTGAAGTTGCGAGGTATTCTCAAGTATTTTCATATCAAATGAATATCTACCAATAAAGAATACTGATTTATTGGCAGGTAATTCATCTAATTTATTTAGCATAAACTGAACTGCATAGTCTTCTGTATATCCTTTTATAACACCAAGTGCAAAGCCATATTCATTTTCCTTACCTTGAATATTTTTTTTAATTTGATTGGGATTTTTCATGACAAAAGAACCACTTATATCAATAAGACTTTTGGAAAACCTATATGTCGTTTCTATTTTACTTATCTCTGTAGGACCCCAGAAGTTTGAAAAGTTTAATATATATGCCATATCACTTCCTGCAAATCTATATATACTTTGCCAGTCATCACCTACACAAAACAAATCATAATCATTTGTGTCTCTAAGTGCTTTGAGTAAAGAAAATCTTGCTTTTGATATATCTTGATATTCATCCACTATTACATACTTATATGGATTTATATATTTACCCTCTTGCACATATGCAGTGGCTTTATTAATCATATCGTTAAAATCGATTTCTTCATTTTCTTTAAGTTTATTTGTATATGTCTCAAAAATAGGTTTAATTAAAGAAGCTACTTCAAGGTTTCTTTTTCCGAAAGTAGAAGACGAGCATTTTCTTTCATATTCTTGAAAGGAAATATTGTTGCTTTTAATAAGATTAATAACAGTTCCGAATATTTCAGCTACACCGGATAAAACATCATTTTCACTATTATTTGTAATAATACTCCACAGTGTATCAGTATCAATTGGAGATATATGAACACCTCTATCGGTAAGTCTCTCTTTTAACTTGTCTTCCAATTCATTGATCATTTTTTCATATGCAAAACACTCAATCATAGTTGTATTATTTTGCTCATGTATATTCCTTTTCCAATTTATACCTTCAAGATATTCTTCTTTTGCAGACTTCCCCGGGGTAGTTGAGGTAAAATATGAGGGAACATTTCCATTAACATCTATTCCGAAATATTCAATATATATTTGGTAATCTGGTAAATAAAAATCAGGATAATACTGCGCCTTATTTTCGGTGCGCGTGTCTATTTCATACTCTTTCTCGTATTCATAATTTATTCCGTTTATAAATAAGAAATTTGCTATCTGAAGCTCACCGTAACTCTTAACAATTTCTCCCCTAAGGGTTTTGGGTGGGTGTGTTTCAAGATATTTGTGGTATTCGGTCATAGAAGTAAAATCAAATTCTGTTTTTTGATACTCAATTCTATAATGCAAAAACCGACACAATTTATTTTTATAACTTTGGTCAAGCAATAATGTTTTTAAATTTTCCTTAATAAACTTATTTACATTGATTTTGGATATTTTAGGTACTATACCGTCTACTTTTGTGATTATATTTAGACCAAGTTTGTGAAAGGTAGATACTTCAATGTTACTCTTTGTTTCATTGAGTATTCGTTCACTCATTTCGGATGCTGACTTGTTGGTAAAGGATAACACAAGTATATCCTGTGCTTTGTATTGGCCGCTAAGAAGTATATATTTGATTTTTCCTACAATAGTAGTAGTCTTTCCTGTGCCAGCTCCTGCCACAACGAGATGATTGTGTACATTTTTAACAATACACATCATTTGTTGGTCATCAAGCTTTCTGTTTTCTACAGGCTCTATTATTTTACTTGCATCCTTAATTCTTTGTTGGGCTACAATATTGTTGTGGTTATTAATAGAAAGATCTATTTCAGTAACTACTTTATCAAGCATTTTCTTACTCCTAATGAGTTTTGTTCTATGAGGAGTAAAGAATTTTATTGATTTATTTATATCATCAATAAGTGCACCATATCGTTCTTTTACTTCTAATTCGAAACTCGGATCAATAAAATCGGATAGATCATCCAGATATTCATTATCCTTCTTTATCATAGCTTTTGATCTTTCAATTAACCCATTGTTTTTAATAGATTTCTCTTTAAATGTATTAAAGATACCCATATTTCACCTCGTCATATAAGTACTAAGTATATTTTGTTGTTAAATAATAATTAGTCATTATCTGATAAGTAGGTCGATTGTTGTTATACAGTAATAAAAAGTTAATGTATTATAGAAAAGACCTCGCAAATGATTTTTGTTCCATCAAAGAGGTCTTTTCGTCGGGGTATTTTGTTAAATATAATAAATTTTTCTTGCATATTTTATTACATTAATTTTATTATATCATAAAACAACTTAAATCGATAATTTTTTACTGTCGGATTTCTATAATAAACAACCCTATATAAACAATTAGTTAAAACGGCCCACATCCTAAATAGTTATATAGGAATGGGCCATTAATAATCTGTAGAACTAATTTATTATAATAAAATTTTCACCAAAATATATGTACAGCTTTTCATTATATATAGTCCAGCTTATATTAGAAAAATTCTCAATTTGCTCCAATTCTTTCAAACCATCATTTTGATTCCAAGTATAGAGATATAATAGATTTTTGAGATATCCCATATAAAATGTGTTATTATAAATAAATGAGAATTCTATACTACCTTCTTCTAAATTATCGATAGCTGTAATCTTGCTTTGTGTATTATCTAAGCTAATTATAATAGGATCAAAAGTATATAAACTGGAACTCGCATTATATAAACTTAAAAATCTATCTCCTGATTCATTTAAGCAGAAAGTATTACTTGTTGGGTAATCTAGCAATTCTCTTATGGATATATCATTTTTATTAATTTTACAGCTATATGATTTACCATCCATACTATAGCAACAGTAAATTTCATCAGAATCATAATTGCTGCTTGCTTTAGTTATAATGAATTTACCTGTTATTTTTATTTTTTTATCAGTGAATTCTATCGTATCATTTTCCTTATTTAATTGGTGAATGTTAATATAATTATCATCTATTATAGAAAAGTAAACATAATTTGCAGTCTCCCCTAATATTGTTACTCTTTCTGAATCTATTTTATAAAGCTTGCATTTTTTAGAATCAAACAGGAGACTCATTGTTTCATTATTTCCTTTTAATAAATGATAGTTTATGATGGAAGAGAAATCCACAAAAAAACTTTTTTTAAGCAGAGGATTTTTAAAATACATCTCTTTAGTCTCATTGGTTTCTATATTTATCATATCCATATATAGCTTCCCGTCTTTTATTTTCGTAATATATCCAATTGAATCTCTGCTATTTTCTACTGTTAATTCGGTGCCTTTTTCAGAACAAGCTGTTAGTAATAATGAACATAAAATAATAGTAAATAAATATCTCATCATTTTAAAAACTCCTTAAATAGCTTAGCTTTATTTAATTTTTTAACCCTCCTGCTTATTTGTAAAAAGCTAACAAGGCAGAATACCAGAACTGAAATAGTTAAATTTAGTATAAGATAGATTAAGAAATAATCGGTTAACAAGTCAAGGCGCAATACCATTTTAAATAATACAAATAATATAAGGTTGGAGAGGGTGGCTATAATAAATGTAATAAATCCGTAAAAAGAAAATTCATGTATAAATATAGATTTTATATATTTATCACCGGTTCCAAATAAGGTTAATAAACCAATATCTCTGTTTCGAGTATCTAATATTTGATTCACATTATTTCTAATATTAATAATACATATAATTAATAAGATTACTATAATAATACTGCTTCCTGTAATTAACATTACTGAAAATGTAGGTAGTTCCTTACTATATTTCAAAGAATATCGAATAGTTGCATCCGGATAAATTTGAGATATTTGTGTTTCTATATCCTTCATAGATGATATATCATCACATGTTACTAAGATTCTATGTACATGAACTTTCCCGTCGGGATACATTCTTTCGGTTATAGCCAACATTCTGGCTTCGTCAATCAAGGCTAAATCAGGAGGAAGCATATCGAAATCAAATTCCTTATAATAATCATCAATTATAACTTGATGATTTACTAATTTACTATCCAGGTTCCCTTCTTCATTTATAAAATATTCTCCCTCTTCAAATACTGCCTCAGAACCTTTGCTAAATGAACCCTTTTGCCTTGAAGGTATAAAAAAATATTCACTTTTATCGGTTGTAATATTAAAGTATTTTAAGGCTTCTTTAGGTATTCCGATTATATTTAAAATAGCATTTGCATCGGAGTCTACTGCATTAAGCATAATAGGATGACAAAAATCCCAAACAATACTTTCAATTTTATTTATCTTATAAAGATTTTCTTTTATTTCATCTATACTACCTTCATTGGCACTGTCAAATATAACTTCCATAAAGTGCATTGTATTATTGTCTGTTAATGAATCTGAAAAAATCCCGGTTGTTGATAATATAATACCCAGTAAGAGATTGACAATTAGCAAAAATGAGGCAAGGGATAAAATTGAGGATGTAAATTTTTTAACATTTGATTTTATAAAGATTTTAGATACACTAATTACTTTTGACATAGCTTACCCCCCTCTAAAAGATATATTTTATCAGCTAAGCTGTCAAAGATATCATCATGAGAAACAATAATTATAGCTGTATTCTTATCTTTTAGCTTATTAAATATATTAATTAATTTAGCTGAATTTTCTTCATCAATATTAGCAGTAGGTTCATCTGCAAATACCAACTTACGAGGTAGCAACAAAGTTCTAGCTAAAGCCACTCTTTGTCGTTCGCCCCCTGAAAGCAGCTTGGCCTTACTTTTTATTTTTGATAGTAAGCCTACCTCATCTAGGCTATTTCGGATTAATTCATTAATCTTACTCTTATTTAAATCCGAGCTTAATGTAAGATAAATATATAAATTATCATACACTGTTAAATCTTCAAATAAATTATAATCTTGAAATATGTAGCCAAGATGATTTCTTAGTATATCTTGTTTTTCCTTATGATCATATGAATCTAAGTTTTTACCGTCAAATATTATCTCGCCGGCGTCGGGATTTTCTAACATGGAACAGATATTTAGAAGTGTAGATTTGCCTGTACCGGACCTTCCCTTTATTAGCATTATTTCATTTTGTTTTAATTCGAATTCAACATTTTCTAATACGGTATGGTCTTCGTAGCTTTTTGTTAGCCCACGAACTTTAAGAATGTTTACCAATTTAAATGTACCTCCTATTTTAACTAAGTGCCTGTTAGGGATATTAGCTATTAAGATGTCAGTATATTTAATAACTGACTATATTAAACATAAGTTACCTAAATTACATTTAAAGTGATTATAATACATAAAATTACTAAGTCAAGAATAAATTAGAAACTAATGTATAGGTAATTAGTTGTTGTCAAGTGGTGTAAAATAAAACTACAAAGGGGATAAGTATGGAAAATTAAAAGAATTTTGTTATATATTAAATGTTCTTATATTAAGTATTGTAATAGCGCAACTATTAATTTTACTTTATAGAAATGAAAGAGTGCAAACTTTTTTAGAATCAAATGAACTGACGGTTGAATTAGTTTCAAAGATTCAAAGTAAAGTTTCAATATTGTGGATAAATTAAATGTAATAAAAGAAAGCTAAACTTTTATTACAAAGTAGTTTAAAATTTTAAAAATAATGCTCCATCAGTCTCATAACCCATTCTGGAACAGTGGCATTTTTGCATTTTTATTTATTTTTGCAAAGGGAATACTCTTTTTCCGCTTTAACATTTACAACATAAGATTTAATACAAGAAAAAATCGCTAACCCTTAATGTATAAGGATTAGCGATACTTTTATCTTAAGCGCGAGACGGGATTCGAACCCGCGGCCCTCGCCTTGGCAAGGCGATGCTCTACCACTGAGCCACTCGCGCATTTTTCATGTGTCACAACTTTTTAAGCAGTTCCCCCTGAGCACATGACATAATATACTATATAAAAACAGCTTTGTCAAGTAATAAAAAAATAATTTTTTAAATTTTTCTTATAAATCATACTGTTTTTACTTTTTTAGTAATTCAATCAATTAATACAGTTAGAAGGTACTCATTATTTTGCAATGATTTACTTTTTATTGAATCTGATTTTGTTAATTTGACATCTACCCAGAGTTCTTCGGCAGCTATCATCAGATTAGCCAACATTATTCCCATATCTATCATTTTAGTTTTATCCATTACTTTTTTAATTAATGTATTCTTTTTAGCAAATATATGGATACGGTTACTATATACTACAAAACGCCAAGGTTGGTTATTAAAGCTTGAAGGAGCAAGTCTTGCTGCCTCCAGTAGTTTCCGTATATCGGATGATACTTCTTCTTTGTAAACTACCAGTTCTTTCTCAGGAAGTCGTTTTGCATAAAAGGAATCCCTATATACAGGCTCCTTGGCCTTACCAAAGGCAAGAGCAATTACGTAATCATATTTCATGGAATCTTTAAGTTCTTTTCCCGGATTAGCTAGTCCTAAAAAACAACTTCCAAGACCTAATGATTCTATATATAGGCTTAACTGCTGCATAAGATAACCGGCATTTAAAAGATAATCCTCACCTTTTTCCGAGCATAGGCATATATAATAAGGAGCTTTAATAGAAAATGGACCGCTAAATCCCTGTTTTCTTTCAATGTTACTTACAAGTTTATATTCTACATTAATATCCTTGTTAAGCCTAGGTAAGTTGTCGGCAAAATTCAGGATATCCTCGAGAATCTCCCAGTCAATCCTTTCCTGATAATATTTGCGTACGCTTTTCCTTGAGAAAATAGTATCAAACATATTCATATATCATACCTCACTTTACTACTGGTTAGATGCTCTCATTTCCAATTCCTTTTTTCTGTAATGTAATGGAGAAATACCATAATATTTCTTAAATAACTTGCTGAAATGGTAGGCATCTTCATAACCCACTTGATTGGCTATGTTTTTTATGCTGCTATTTACATCTTTAAGTAAAATATCTTTTGCTTTTTCCAAACGGATTTTAATTAGATAATTAATCGGTGACTCACCGGTTTCTTCTTTAAATATCTTTGATATATATACAGGACTCAGGTACATATTATGTGCTAACTGTTCCAAAGATATCTTTTTATTATAATTTTCATTAAGATAATTTATGATTTTTTTTACTGCATGATTCTTATTATAAGAATCAAAATTACATGTGGACTGTTCATAATCTTCATTATCCACTATTTCACGCATAACAAGCAGGAGCATTTGCATAAGATGGGTTTTTATCATAAAGTATTTACCGACATTGCAGCTTTCTTTTTCTGCTATCATGGCATAGCAATGCATCATTATTTTTTGCTTTATTTCTGCGGTGGTTTTTAAGATACAAGTACCGTCTTTGATTTCTAAGGAATTTTGAGTCATGTTCTTAAAGTGATAATCAGTAAAACCGGCGATAAACTCAATGGTAGGTTCTTTTGTATTAGTAACTATATGTGTATGCATAATGCCGGGATTGCATATTACAAGATCCCCGGCTTCAACATCATACTCTATACCATCAACCAGGTATTTTCCCTTACCGGATAGGATATAAGCTAATTCTGTATAATCATGATTATGATATACACCATTTTTGGTCATTTTACATTTGGAAACATAAAATACAGTGGGATTAAAATCGTTATATGTTAAGTCGTAATTAATAGACACCCGCTTCACCTCTTCTATATGAAAAAATTAGGCTTTTGTTTTTGTTTCAGTTATATTATAGATTTATTAATAGATTATAACATTTTCCAATTAAATAAGAAAGAATATTTTAGAATTAAAGTTGCTACAAGTAAAATTTATTGATTTTTGATAAAATAGAGTGTTGAACTCTCGGTCAAATGTGCTATGATTATATTTATAGTTATATTTATATACTTATATATGTAATTGAAGTTTCAATATTTTGGAGTGATAATTATGAAGAAAAATAAAATTTATATAATAATTGCTTTGTCGGTATTTATTTTAGCAGGATGTAAAAGCAATAATGATCAGGAAACTTATTTTATACCCACCATGGCTCCGGAAATTATAGAGGATGAATGGGCTTACTTAGATGAACTTCTTGAAGATGATGAGGAGGAAAATGAGGAAACAACTAATGAAGAAGAGCCGACTAATCCAATTACCATAAAATATGTAAAGCTTAGTTCAGCCGGTGCTTCATTAAATGTAAGATCTGCTCCATCAGCAACTGAAAGCACTGTGGTGGGAACCTTGAAACATGCAGATTCGGTTGAAGTCATTTCTATAGAAAATGGCTGGGCCAGCATTAATTATAACGGGCAGACATGCTATGTAAGTGCCGAATTTCTGGTAGATGATATTCCTTCACGGTAGCATTTTAACCATTTGTTATGAAATCTATAAATTTAGTCATGGAATTTGAGAGGTAGCTATTATGATTATAACAAAAGCCAACCTCTCTTTTATTTACCGGTTTTTTTAGAGGAATTTGAATAAGCTGGCCTTTTTTTAATTCTTCATGGACAAATTCCTTGATAACACAGGCAACCCCTAGACCTGTCTTGGCAAATTCAATTAAAAGGTCCATACTGCTTACCTCAAGTATATGCTTAGGGGTAAGATTGTTTTCTTTAAAATAATTATTTATATATATTCTTGATATATTTTCTTCATCAAGGAGCATGATATTGGCAGTGGCAAATATATCCTCATCCATTTCCCTAAGCCGGAGATTATCAAGATAATCCTTGGTGGCTACGAAGATATCTTCAATTTCATCTACCGGGAGAAATTTATAAAGTTTTTGATTAGCCGGTTTTGCCACCAGTCCTATATCTAGGGTGCCCTTTTCCAGTTGTTTTAGGGTGTGTATGGTGGATTGACTTTCTATTGTTATCTTTATATGGGGATATGCCTTTAAAAAGCGGTTTAGGTAGGGCAGCAGGATATATTTGCATAGGGTAGAGCTGACACCGATTTTTAGATGGCCCACTCCCAGTTCCTTCATATGCATCATCAAGTCTTCCCCTTTTTTTAGAATTTCAAAAGCTTCTTTTGTATATTTATATAGGAGCTGACCCTCATCGGTTAATTTTACCCCTCTGGAACTTCTTATAAACAATGTCTGCTTTAAATTTTCCTCTAGGTTTGTAATTGCCTTACTTACGGCAGGTTGACTAACATATAAAAGCTTAGCGGCATGGGAAATGTTTTCAGTTTCTGCAACACAGTTAAATACGAAGTATAAGTATAATTGATTATCCATGGTTAATCCTTTCTATAATAATATCCCTCAACACTATAACCACAAGTTATAATAAGTATTCTTAATATGTATTTCTATTATACCAGTTTTTATGCTAAAATATCAATAAATATATGATAGCCATTAATAGGAGGATAGTTTATCATGGAGTATAATATAGCAGTTATTCCCGGTGACGGTATTGGCCCTGAGATTATAAGAGAGGCGATGAAGGTACTTGACGCAGTAGGAAGAAAATATGGCCATAATTTTAGCTATACCCAGGTTCTTATGGGTGGAGTATCAATTGATGCCACTGGAGTACCTCTTACCGATGAAGCACTTATGACTGCCAAAAACAGTGATGCAGTTTTATTAGGTGCTGTAGGAGGCAATGTAGGGGGATCTAACTGGTACAGCCTTCCTCCCCATTTAAGGCCTGAAGCTGGACTTTTAGCACTAAGAAAAGGCCTAAATCTTTATGCAAATATTAGACCGGCTATTCTTTTTGATGAGTTAAAAGCTGCCTGCCCATTAAGAGAGGATATTATAGGAGAGGGATTTGATTTTGTGGTAGTTAGGGAATTAACAGGGGGATTATACTTTGGTGACCGGTGGACTAAAGAGGTTGACGGCCTTCGGACTGCCACAGATACATTAGTTTATAATGAGAATGAGATTGCTAGGATTGCAAAAATTGCCTTTGAAATTGCCAGAAAAAGAAGAAAAAAGGTTTGCAGTGTTGATAAGGCTAATGTACTTGATTCATCTAGGCTCTGGAGGCAGGTAACAAAAGAAGTTGCAGAAAATTATCCGGATGTGGAACTGGTTGATATGCTAGTTGACAATTGTGCTATGCAGATTGTAAAAGATCCCGGCCAATTTGACGTAATACTTACTGAGAATATGTTTGGTGATATTTTATCCGATGAAGCCAGTATGGTAACAGGTTCCATAGGTATGCTATCTAGTGCAAGCCTTGGGGAGGGCAAACTTGGCTTATATGAACCTAGCCATGGTTCTGCCCCTGATATTGCCGGACAAAATAAAGCTAATCCTATTGCAACAATCTTATCCGCTGCCATGATGCTTAGGTATTCTTTTGATCTTGATATGGAAGCTGATAGGGTTGAAGAGGCCGTAAAAAAAGTTTTAAAGAAAGGATATAGAACGGTGGATATTATGTCACCGGAAAAGACCTTGGTAGGAACTGATAAAATGGGAGATTTGATAGCCCAGGAAGTTTAACTTGGAATAAGATTGGAGGTATAATTATGGGTATGACAATGACTCAGAAGATTTTGGCTGCACATACGGGCTTAGATAAGGTCAGTGCAGGTCAACTTATAGAGGTGGATTTAGACCTGGTTCTAGGTAATGATGTTACCGCTCCAGTAGCCATAAAGGAGATGGAGAAGTTTAAATCTAAGCAGGTGTTTGATAAGGATAAAATTGCCTTGGTGCCGGATCATTTTACTCCTAATAAGGATATAAAATCCGCACAAAATTGCCAGTGCATGAGAGAGTTTGCCATGGACAATGATATTACTAATTATTTTGAAATCGGTGAAATGGGCATAGAACATGCACTTTTGCCGGAAAAAGGCCTTGTGGTGGCAGGGGATGTGGTTATAGGAGCAGATTCTCATACCTGTACATATGGTGCCTTAGGGGCTTTTTCCACAGGGGTGGGAAGTACAGATATGGCAGCAGGTATGGCAACAGGTAAGGCCTGGTTTAAGGTACCCTCAGCAATAAAATTTGTCCTAAAGGGCAAGCCTTCTAAATGGGTTAGCGGCAAGGATATTATCCTGCATATTATAGGTATGATTGGTGTAGACGGAGCCAGATATCAAAGTATGGAATTTGTAGGAGAGGGAATTAAAAATCTTACTATGGATGATCGTTTTACCATTGCCAATATGGCCATAGAAGCAGGAGCTAAGAATGGAATCTTTCCTGTGGATGATATTACCATTCAGTATATGAAGGACCATTCAACAAAGCCCTATACTATTTATGAAGCAGATGAGGATGCTGACTACGACAAAGTTTATGAAATAGATTTAAGTGCTATTAAGCCTACGGTAGCCTTTCCTCATTTACCGGAAAATACCCATACTATTGACCAGGTAGGGGATATAAAGATTGACCAGGTTGTAATTGGTTCATGTACTAACGGAAGATTAGATGATTTAAGGATAGCTGCCAAAGTCTTAAAGGATAGAAAAGTAGCTAAGGGAATTCGTACAATTATCTTTCCTGCCACCCAGAAGATTTACTTACAGGCCCTTGAAGAAGGCCTGATATCAACCTTTATTAAGGCTGGGGCAGTGGTAAGTACCCCTACATGCGGACCTTGTCTGGGAGGACATATGGGAGTACTGGCTGCCGGAGAAAGAGCGGTAGCTACTACCAACCGTAATTTTGTCGGCCGTATGGGACATGTGGAATCGGAAGTTTATCTGGCCAGCCCCGCAGTAGCTGCAGCCAGTGCTGTTACCGGCAAGATATCAGGACCGGAAGAGTTAGGCTTATAGGAAGGAGGTCTTTATAAAATGAAAGTAGCAGGAAGAGTACATCGGTATGGAGATAATGTGGATACGGACGTTATAATCCCGGCAAGATACTTAAATACATCTGACCCAAAGGAACTTGCCAAATACTGTATGATAGATATTGATAAGGATTTTACAAGCAAGGTAAAGCCCGGGGATATTATGGTTGCAGGAAAGAATTTCGGATGCGGATCTTCAAGGGAACATGCTCCTATTGCAATTAAAGCATCCGGTATCAGCTGTGTTATAGCAGAAACCTTTGCAAGAATTTTTTACCGAAATTCAATTAATATCGGACTACCTATTATAGAATGTCCCGAAGCTTCTAAAGATATAGAAGATGGTGATGAACTTGAGGTGGATTTTGACAAGGGAATAATCTATAATCTGACCAAGAAAAAGCAGTATCAAGGTCAGGCCTTTCCGGAATTTATGCAAAAGATAATAAAGGCAGAAGGTCTGATAAATTATATAAATACAAAATAATTAATTTATTATTGGAAATCCTATTAATCAAATTGACCTATATGGATACAATTTGCTTTAATAGGATTTTTTGTAGATTAAAATAGATAATTATGTTAATATATTTGATACAAGATGATTTAGATAAAAATATATATAGAAAAAGGAGAAAAATATGTGGGTTATATACGCATTACTATCTGCAATTTTTGCTGCCCTGGTATCAATCCTTGCCAAAAAAGGCTTAGAGGGAATAAACTCTAACTTAGCAACAGCTATTAGAACCTTTGTTGTTCTTATTGCGGCTTGGGGTATTGTTTTTCTTACAGGAAAACATAAAGAGATTACCAATCTTACAAGTAAGAACTGGCGTTTTTTGATTTATTCCGGTTTAGCCACCGGTGCCTCTTGGCTCTTTTATTTTAGGGCCCTACAGCTTGGGGAAGCATCAAAAGTTGCCCCTATTGATAAATTAAGTGTTGTATTTACCATGGTATTGGCTTTTATATTCTTAGGTGAACAAGTTTCGGCAAAGGCAATTATAGGAGGATTATTAATTGCTGCAGGTACCTTAGTATTGGTTTTATAAATGAGTGTAACCTTTTTATATCCATCATCATAAGTTGAAATAGAACTTTATATAGGTGATGGTAATTTATATGAATGGTACGATACAGTATACAATTCGACCCTATGACACCTTATGGATGTTAGCACAAATATTTAATACCACTGTAGAGTCGATTATGCAGCTAAATCCGGGGTTAGATCCAAGAAGTCTTCAAGTGGGGCGAGTGATTACAATTAGACCCGGATTTCAGTATTATTCTTCATATCCCCAAGATAATGATATGATGGATGACATGATGGATGATGAATTTGGCAGTATGCTGCCGGATTTGATGGATTACTTCCATATGCTTTGGAGCCAGCATGTAATGTGGACTAGAATGGTAATGCTGGGTATTATCTTTGATCTTCCTGAGCTTGAATTTGCCACTGCAAGACTTCTTCGTAATGCCAGTGATTTTGCCAATGTACTGCGCATCTTTTATGGTAGTGATGTTGCACAGGAGTTTGAAAATCTCTTTAGAAACCATATAACAATTGCAGCGGAGTTTATACAGGCAGCCAAGGCAGGGGATAATAGTCAAGTAGAAGAAGTATGGCAAAGATGGGTTGACAATGGCAATCAGATAGCTGAATTTCTTGCTAGAATTAACCCCAATTGGAGTGTTGAGGATTGGAATGCAATGCTTATGGAGCATCTGGAGTTATTAGCTGATAATGTAATGCTTATGTTGGAGCAAAATTATCAAGCTTCCGTGGAAGGTTTTGATGAAATATTTACACAGGCTATGGAAATGGCAGATATGATGGCTGAAGGAATTGCTATGCAGTTTCCTGAACGATAGAGAATTAAGAGGCAAAAAGGATGATGCCAACTGGCAGCATCCTTTTTGCCTCTTAATTTTATTTTTTTAAAGTAAAAAGGAACTGTATTTATTAAATGTAATAAACTGTTAGTGATGGCATTTTAAAAGCTTATATAATTATAGAATAGGAGGTTTATATGTTATCACGGGCAGAATATATTAGGCAATCCCTTGAGACTCATTTGTTTTTTGGAAGAATTATGAAGGAACATTCTTTTTTCTTAGAAGTAGGTTTTACCCCCAGAGATGAGAAATTTACCAGACAGGCCGATGAACTTAGGATTGCTTTTGAAGAATTTCTGGCAGATTGTGTTGCACTGGCTGACGGAGTTATCAGTAAGACGGCCATAAAATCAGGAGAATTTGTTACTCAATATACCTTAGAAGCAGAGAAGTTGACGGAATTTTATACAGGAATACCTTTTAAGACTAAGATTACTCAGGCAGAGAAAAACTTAATGGCAGGCAGTGACTTCCATCCATTAATGGAACGGAAAGTATTTGCCTTAAATAGAAGAGCTCTATCTTTACTGGATAGTATTATTAGATTTAAAACAACAATCCTTAATGAAGTCTTAAATTGCAAAATGTTTACCCTTAACTATCCGCTTTTGATAGATCATATCTTAAGAGAAGCTAAGTTATACCGGCGGCTGATTCAAAAGCTTCAAGCAAGGGAATTTATTAATATTCAAAAAGAGGCATTGGATCAGGAGGCCTTCTGGAATCGAATCATGGCAGAGCATGCTAAGTTTATCCGGGGACTTCTAGATCCTTCTGAAGAAGAATTGTTTGATATAGCAGACCAATTTGGACAGGAATTTGATGAACTGACATGTAAAGCTAAAGAAGCCATGGATAAGACTACACCGACGGATCTTATGAGGATTACAGAGGAAAGTTTAGAAGCTACTAGGGAAATTCGTGATTTTAAAGGTCAGGCAACAGAAGGACTTTTAGACTGCAAAATAAAGTCCATAATATTACCGCTTCTGGCAGATCATACCTTAAGGGAAGCTAACCATTATATTAGACTTTTAAAAATTTTCCAATATAATAAATAAGCAAAACTGAATTTTTTCTTTCTTTCTGCAAACAATAGTAGGGTAAACTAATGCTTTGGAGGGAAAGAAAGATGCTTACAAGAAAAATGGATAAACCCAATGAAGGAATAAGATGTGTAGTTAATACCTGTGAATATTATATGAACGGCGACCATTGTGCCGCTGAGCAGATACAGGTAGAACCAAGAAATGCCAGTGATTCTGATCAAACAGACTGTGCTACTTTTAAAAAGAGGGATAGCTTTAGCTAATAAGAATAGGGGCAGACGGTATAACCGTGCCCCTAATTTTAATTATGGATTTTTATTTAAATAGATGAATGGTTCCTTCATCATTTAAGGTTTTAATAATGGTTGCAATTACCGGTAAAAGCAGTAAGCCCAGCACACCTATCAGTTGTGCCCCCACATACATTAAAACCAAGGTTATAATCGGATGAAGTCCTATTTGCTGTCCTACAATCTTTGGTTCTATGGTTTGCCTTACAGCTGTAATTACAATATAAAGGATAAGCATCCCTATACCAAGTTTGGTATTTCCCAGAATTAGGTTTATTATTGACCAGGGAATAAGGACTGCACCGGTACCAAGAATGGGCATTACATCAATAATAGCAATTAAGGCACCAAATATAAATGGATTAGGTATTTTCAGTATCCAAAATCCTATGGACAGTTCTAGGAAGGTAATAGATATAATAGCAGCGTAAGCCTTAATAAATTTGCCTATGGTTCCTAAACCATTATCCTTAAGTTTTACTATCATTTCTTTACGTTCTTCATTAAATTGACGGAGTATAAAATCAGATATTTTATAGTAATCAATAGTAAAAAAGAAAGATGATACTATAGTAAAAATCAGTTTAATTAAAATAGAGGGAACTCTTCCGGCAAATCCCGTTATGGTAGTTATAACTGCTGTGGAAGCATTTTTTACAAATGTAAATAAAGTATCACTAATATTAAGGGTAAATTCTTCAACATAGGTTCTTACATCGGGAAATTGTTCAATAATATTATGGGCTGTTTTTTCTATGGCCGGTTCTATGGCATATCGGTATAAATCAGGAAGCTGACCAAATAAATCTTTTAAGAAGGTAAATACCTTGGACCCGATTTTACTTATAATCATTATCAAAATACTATAAAAAATAATTAGAATTATAATAGAAACAAGGGAACGCTTAATACGGGTCTTTTTTTCTATATAGTCGATTATTTTCCTAAATAATATAGCAATTATTAAGCCTATTACAAAGGGCATAAGTAAGGGAAGGATATACTTAATAGCAATATATCCAAGCCCCAAAATAAATGCTATATAAATTACATGTAATAGAAATGCTTTCTGTTTTTCAATATTCATTAAGTAGACATACCTTTCTTGGATTTATATCAAATAGTTTCTTAGGAGTTTTTCATAACAATCTGTTCTATAATATCCGCGACATCTTCACAATTATCACAACATTTTTCTAGTCTATGTAGTATTTCTGTCCATGTCATTAATTCAACAGGATCTTTAGTAGAGGAATATAAATTACGCATCATCTCCATATAGAGGCCATCCCCTTCTTCCTCAAGGCGATTTATTTCTACAATCTTATTATGGAGAGATTTGGAATGTTTGAAATTTTGAAATTCTATCATAAGTTCATACACAGATTTACAACAGGTGGAAATAAGCTTAGTGAATTTTAAAACTTCTGCTCGAATACTTTTTATATTAAACATATTAATGAATAAAAGAACATCTTCAACTGAATCGGTCACATCGTCGATTTCTTGAGATAAGGTAATAATATCTTCCCGTTCTATGGGAGGAAGAAATTCTTTTACTAAGTGATTCATAATATCATGTTTTGCAAGATCTGCACTATGTTCGATTTCATGCATCTCTTTTACCCTATTAGGTAACTGGGAAGATTTAAATTCAGTCATGGTTTTATGGAGGATTTCTGCTGATGATAAGGAGTATTTTGATAAATTTACAAAAGCTTCAAAATAGTTAAATCCTTTTTTTCTCTTCATGATATTTAGTACCTTCCTTTGATTTATATTTATATTATGATTGATAATTTAACTTGTTATAGTCAGATGATATTATTTGATTTATTAGTAAGTATAGCCCTTTTATGTACTTTTAAAATAATCTCATAAATAGATGTGCCATAAGAAATCCTAGTAAACCGCAACCGGGAAAGGTTAGTATCCAAGCGGCAACCATTTCTCTTACAATACTCCAATTGACAGAGGAAATTCTTTTAGAAGCCCCTACACCCATAATTGCGGTAGTCTTAGTATGAGTAGTACTAACAGGAATTCCTGTTAAAGATGCTGCAAGAAGGCTGATTGCTGCGGCAGCGTCGGCAGAAAAACCTTGATATGTGTCTAGTTTTACCATACCCATACCTACGGTTTTAATAATTCGATAGCCTCCGATAGAGGTTCCCAGTGCCATAACAGCCGAACACAAAACCATAAGCCAGATGGGAATTTCTAATTGGGCAACACTGCCTTTTCCCCCGGAAAGGACAATTCCCAGCATGAAGATACCCATAAATTTTTGTCCGTCTTGGGCCCCATGCATAAAGGCCATGGCAGCTCCACCGGCAACCTGAGCGTTTTTAAAGAATTTGGTGGTTTTTCGTCGGTCCACATTTTTAAAAATAAAGCCGATTAGTTTAGTTACTCCAAAACCTAATCCAAATCCCAAAAGAGTGGACATAAACAGACCATATATAACATTGATCCATTCATTGCCGTTAATTCCTTTTCCACCCTGCAGGGCAATTGCTGCACCGGTAACTCCTGCAATAAGTGCATGGGATTCACTGGTAGGAATACCAAATGCCCAAGCAGCGGTAGCCCATACTACTATGGCAAATAAAGCTGCACAAAGTGCAACCAAAGCATTTTTGCTTTCGCCAAAGTTGACCATTTTAGATATGGTCTCTGCAACTGCCTTGTTTACCATAGTCATTATAAGGACACCTAAGAAGTTAAATACAGATGCCATTATAATTGCATTTCTAGGGGAGATAGCTCTAGTGGATACACAGGTAGCAATTGCATTGGGTGCATCTGTCCATCCGTTAACCAAAATAACCCCTAGTATTAATACAACTGTAATAAATAATGCAGGGTTAGACAGCTGCTGTAGGAAATCATTTAATGAGATTGTCATGATTATGCCTCCTATAGCATAAAAATATGTTATTTATTTCTACTATCAATAAAATAGTATCACTAAATTTATCCATAAGCAATATGAAATCTCAGAATGTATAATAATCAGATAATTTGTAAAAATTCTCATAACAATTATTATTTAATCATTGATTTTTATTAAGAAATCCTTTAATATATACTGTACTACTTTAAAGCGACGTATAGAAAAAGAGTTTCTATCTAAATGAATAAATACAAAATAATTGAAGGTGGTATTATTATGAGAAGTGATGCAGTAAAAAAAGGTATCAAACAAGCACCCCATAGATCATTATTTAATGCCTTGGGTTTTACCAAAGAAGAATTAAACAAACCACTAATAGGTATAGTAAGTTCACATAATGAGATTGTTCCGGGACATATTAATCTTGATAAAATAGTAGACGCTGTAAAAATAGGTGTCGCCATGGCCGGGGGTACGCCGGTAGTATTTCCTGCCATAGCGGTTTGTGACGGAATTGCTATGGGACACCAGGGGATGAAATATTCATTGGTGACCAGGGATTTGATTGCGGATTCTACTGAAGCTATGGCTATGGCCCATCAATTTGATGCCTTGGTTATGGTACCAAATTGTGATAAAAACGTACCTGGCTTATTAATGGCTGCGGCAAGGCTTAATATTCCTACAATCTTTGTCAGCGGAGGCCCTATGCTGGCAGGAAGGGTAAAAGGTAAAAAAACCAGTTTATCCAGTATGTTCGAGGCTGTAGGAGCTTATAGTGCCGGTAAGATGACAGCGGAGGAAGTAGAGGAATACGAGAACAAGGTATGTGCTTCTTGCGGATCCTGTTCGGGAATGTATACCGCAAACTCCATGAACTGCCTGACTGAGGCAATCGGCATGGGACTTAAGGGTAACGGAACCATACCGGCAGTATATTCAGAAAGAATCCGTCTGGCAAAACAGGCCGGCATGAAGATTATGGAGCTGCTTGAAAAAGATATTCGTCCAAGGGATATTATGACTAAGGAGGCCTTCTTAAATGCACTTACCGTAGATATGGCCCTTGGCTGTTCTACCAATACCATGCTTCATCTGCCTGCTATTGCCCACGAAGTAGGAATTGATTTAAATCTTGATATAGCCAATGAAATAAGTGCTAAGACTCCTAATCTATGTCATCTTGCCCCTGCCGGTCCTACTTATATGGAGGATTTAAATGAAGCCGGCGGCGTATATGCAGTAATGAATGAATTAAATAAGAAGGGACTTATACATACAGATTTAATTACCGTAACAGGAAAAACCGTAGGTGAGAATATTAATAACTGTATAAATTATGATCCTGAGGTAATCAGACCTATTGATAACCCTTACAGCCAAACCGGAGGCATCGCAGTACTTAAAGGTAATCTGGCCCCTGATAGCGGAGTGGTTAAGCGTTCTGCGGTAGCACCGGAGATGTTAAAACATGAAGGACCTGCCAGGGTATTTGACTGTGAAGAGGATGCTGTTGAAGCTATATTAGGAGGAAAGATAAATCCCGGGGATGTAGTGGTTATCCGTTATGAAGGACCCAAAGGGGGACCGGGAATGAGAGAAATGCTAAATCCCACCAGCGCAATTATGGGTATGGGCCTAGGTTCTAGTGTGGCACTTATAACCGACGGACGTTTCTCAGGAGCTTCTAGGGGAGCTTGTATAGGCCACGTATCTCCTGAAGCTGCAGTGGGCGGCAATATTGCCCTGGTTGAAGAAGGAGATATTATAAGCATAGATATAGAAAATAATGCCCTTAATTTCCTTGTATCAGATGAAGAACTAGAAAGAAGAAGAGCAAATTGGCAACCCCGTAAACCAAAGATTACTACAGGATATCTGGCCCGTTATACGGCTATGGTTACCTCCGGTAACCGCGGTGCTATCCTAGAAGTACCTAAGACTGATTGATGGAGGTGTTTGATATGGAGTTAAATGGATCTCAAATTGTTATAGAATGTTTAAAAGAGCAGGGAGTTGATACTGTATTTGGCTATCCCGGCGGTGCCATATTAAATATTTACGATGAGCTTTATAAGCACAGTGACGAGATTAGGCATATTCTCACTTCTCATGAACAAGGGGCTGCCCATGCGGCGGACGGATATGCCAGAGCCACCGGTAAGGTAGGAGTCTGTATGGCAACTTCTGGTCCCGGTTCCACCAATTTAGTAACCGGTATAGCTACCGCTTATATGGACAGTGTTCCCATGGTTGCCATTACAGCCAATGTAGCCGTAGATTATCTGGGAAGAGACTCCTTTCAGGAGACAGATATAGCCGGTATAACCATGCCTATTACAAAGCATAACTTTATAGTTAAGGATATTACAAAACTGGCAGACACCTTAAGAAGGGCATTTCGTATAGCACAAAGCGGAAGGCCCGGCCCTGTCTTGGTTGATATTACAAAGGACGTAACTGCTCCTAGCACAAAGACAAAATTTGAAAGAGTAGAAATTCCCCCTATAGAGCCCAGTAGGGAACAGATTTCAGCCGATGATTTAGAGGCGGCAGTTAAAATGATTAAAAAGTCGAAAAAGCCCTTTGTTTTTGTAGGAGGCGGTGCCGTAATATCCAATGCCTATGAAGAATTGAAGGAATTTGTAGAAAAAGTAGATGCCCCTGTAGCAGATACCTTGATGGGTAAAGGTGCCTTTGACGGTACTGATTCTAGATATACAGGTATGGTAGGTATGCATGGAACCAAAGCCTCTAATCTTGGAATTACCCAATGTGATTTGCTTATAGCCATCGGTGTCAGATTTTCTGACAGAGTTACAGGGAATGCTAAGAAATTTGCCAGAAAGGCAAAAATTCTTCACATTGATATAGATCCGGCAGAAATTAATAAGAATGTTTCTGCCCATCAGTGGATTGTAGGTGACGTTAAAGAGGTTTTAAAAAGACTAAATGGGATGCTTGAGCAGCAGGACCATAAAGAATGGCTGGCTCAAATCGGTGACCTGAAGGAGAAATTCCCCTTAAAATACAGGAAAGATATCTTGACCGGACCTTATATCTTAGAGAAGCTATATGAACTTACAGAGGGGAAGGCAATAATTTCCACGGAGGTAGGCCAGCATCAGATGTGGGCAGCCCAGTTTTATAAATACACTTCACCCAGAACCTTTATTACATCCGGTGGATTAGGAACCATGGGTTATGGACTGGGGGCTTGTATAGGTGCAAAAATAGGCAGGCCTGATCAAAAAGTTATTAATATTGCCGGTGACGGTTGCTTTAGAATGAATATGAACGAAATTGCCACGGCAACCCGATATAATATTCCGATAATTGAAATAATATTTAATAACCGTGTCCTTGGAATGGTTCGTCAATGGCAGACCTTATTCTATGGAAAGAGATATTCTCACACCAATCTTAATGATAAGGTGGATTTTGTTAAACTGGCTGAGGCAATGGGGGCAAAGGCATATAGAATAAGCAAGCCTGAGGAAGTAGAAGGAGTATTAAAGGAAGCCTTATCATTAAATGAACCGGTTTTAATTGACTGTATAATTGACTGTGACGAGAAAGTATGGCCTATGGTAGCTCCGGGAGCTCCCATTGATGAGGTATTCTCAGAAGAGGATTTAACTGACAAATAATTTAGATTCAGATATTGACAAAAAAATAACATAGTTCTATAATTAAAGCTATACTTTAACTGACTAAAGTTATAAAAGATTACATTAGAACAGTAATTAAAAGGTCTAAGGGAGGATATGATCATGGGAAGAATTTATAATTTTTCAGCAGGTCCCGCTGTACTTCCTGAAGAGGTATTAAAGGAAGCAGCAGAGGAAATGCTTGATTACAATGGTTATGGAATGTCTGTTATGGAGATGAGTCATAGATCCAAGGCATTCGAGGGTATAATTAATGAAGCTGAGAAAGATTTAAGGGAACTTATGAATATTCCTGATAATTATAAGGTTTTGTTTCTGCAGGGTGGAGCCAGTCAGCAGTTTGCGGCAGTTCCGATGAATCTTATGAAGAATAAGGTGGCAGATTATATTATAACAGGGCAATGGGCTAAGAAAGCCTATCAGGAAGCCTTAATATATGGAAAGGCCAATGCCATTGCTTCTTCTGCAGACAAAACATTTTCCTACATACCCGATTGTTCTGATTTGCCTATATCAGAAGAGGCAGACTATGTTTATATTTGCGAGAATAATACCATCTACGGAACTAAATATAAAACACTTCCGAATACCAAGGGTAAACCCCTTGTTGCTGACTTATCCTCCTGTATCTTATCAGAACCGATTGATGTAACAAAATACGGTCTTATATTCGCAGGAGTTCAAAAGAATGTCGGACCTGCCGGTGTAGTTATTGTAATAATAAGAGAAGATTTAATAAGCGAAGATACATTACCTGCTACTCCCACCATGCTAAAATATAAAATTCATGCAGATAATAAATCCTTATATAATACTCCTCCGGCATACGGTATCTATATCTGCGGAAAGGTATTCAAATGGATTAAAAATATGGGTGGCCTTGAAGCTATGAAAGCAAGAAATGAGAAAAAGGCAAAAATCCTATACGATTACCTAGACCAAAGTAAATTATTTAAGGGAACTGTAGTAAAAGAAGACCGTTCCTTAATGAATGTACCCTTTGTAACAGGTGATGCTAATTTAGATGCCAAGTTTGTTAAGGAGGCTAAGGCTGCAGGCTTAGAGAACCTAAAAGGCCATAGAACTGTAGGTGGTATGAGAGCCAGCATATATAACGCCATGCCAATAGAAGGTGTTGAAGCCTTAGTGGATTTTATGAAGAAGTTTGAAGAGGAAAATTTGTCTTAAGATAGACTATATATATATAAAATAAAGCTATGTGTGGAAGGAGAGAAAGGAATATGAAGTATAGCTGTCTTAACCCCATTGCACCGATAGGCTTGAATATTTTTTCAGACAGTTATGAAAAGACAGATAATGTAGATGAAGCTGATGTTATTCTGGTAAGAAGTGCAAGTATGCATGATATGGAATTTTCAGATAACCTAAAGGCCATAGCAAGAGCCGGAGCAGGTTATAATAATATACCAATCGAAAAATGTGCAGAAAAGGGTATAGTGGTATTTAACACACCGGGGGCTAATGCTAACGGTGTTAAAGAATTAGTAATTGCAGGTCTTATATTGGCCTCCCGTGATATAATAGGGGGAGTTAACTGGGTTCAGTCCATAAAGGACCAACCGGATGTGGCTAAACTAGTTGAAAAAGGCAAGAAGCAATTTGTCGGTAAGGAGTTAAAGGGAAAGAAGCTGGGAGTAATAGGTCTTGGAGCCATAGGGGTATTGGTGGCAAATGCCGCAACCCATTTAGGAATGACCGTATATGGCTACGATCCTTTTATTTCCGTAGACAGGGCTTGGAGCTTATCAAGAAGTGTTATTCATGTAAAGAACAGAGAAGATATATATAGAGATTGTGATTACATTACTGTACATACCCCTTTAATTGAGGATGATGACCCTAACAGCAATACTAAGGAAATGATTAATAAAGAATCCATAGGAAAGATGAAAGATGGGGTTGTTATACTGAATTTCTCCAGGGGACTTTTAGTAAATGACAATGATATGGAAGAAGCCTTAAAATCCGGTAAAGTGGCTAAATATGTAACGGATTTTCCTAATGATAAGACTGCAAATATGGAAGGGGTTATTGCTATCCCTCATCTGGGAGCTTCTACAGAAGAATCAGAAGATAATTGTGCCATGATGGCTGTAAAGCAGCTTATGGATTATATAGAGAACGGAAACATCAAAAATTCTGTGAATTTTCCTAACTGTGATGCAGGAGAATGTGTTTCTGAGGGACGGATAACTATTCTGCACAGAAATATTCCAAAAATGCTGACTCAGTTTACAGCGGCCATTTCTGTTTTGGATGTCAATATAGCAAACCTGGTCAATAAAAGTAGAGGAAACTATGCTTATACTGTAATTGATGTAGATACATCAGTAAATGGTGAAGTAGTTAAAAAGCTAAAAGACATTGAAGGTGTGCTAAAAGTTAGAGTGGTTAAATAGTTTAAATGATTTAATAGGGGTTACTGATACTGTCGGTAACCCTTTAAAATTATAAAAAAATGCTTAAAAAAAATCGGATTACTTGCAATTAATGTTTTGTTGACTTATTATATTCAATATAAGTCAAGCTAATATCAAAAGTAAGTTTAAGGAGAATAGATTAATATGGCAAGAGTAAAACCCTTTCGGTGTATAAGGCCAGCAAAAGAACTTGCACATAGGATAGCTGCTCTTCCTTATGATGTTTATAGCAGAAAAGAAGCTAAGGAGGAAATTGGCAGGGAACCCCTATCCTTTTTAAGGATTGACAGGGCAGAGACTAATTTTAGTGATGATGTGGATACCTATGATCCTAAGGTATACGATAAGGCAAAAGAACTGCTGGATGAAATGATTAATGACGGCAGTTTTATTTCTGATAATGAAGAGTGTTACTATGTATATGAGCAAGTGATGAATGGCCGGGCCCAGACAGGCTTAGTAGCTTGTTCATCCATAGATGATTATATTAATAATGTAATTAAAAAACATGAAAATACTAGGGAAGAAAAAGAGCTTGACAGGATAAAACATGTAGATATTTGTAATGCCCAGACAGGGCCTATATTTTTAGCTTACCGCTCACAGGCAAGAATAAATGATGTAATTGATAAAGTTAAGAAAGAAGAAGCTCTTTATTACTTCACATCGGCAGATGGAATTGGACATCATGTATGGAGAATTTCAGACAAAGAACAGATTGAGATAATACAAAATAGCTTTAGTAATTTACAGGACTTATATATTGCAGATGGCCATCATAGGGCGGCTTCTGCTGTTAAAGTTGGCTTAAAAAGAAGAGAAGATAATCCGGGATATACAGGGGATGAGGAATTTAATAGCTTTTTGACTGTATTATTTCCCCATGATCAACTAAAAATCTTGCCCTATAACAGAACCGTTAAGGATTTAAACGGATATAGCAGCGAAGAGTTTATTAATAAACTAGAGTCTGCTTTTATTGTAGAAAAGTTAGGAAGGAATCCATATGCCCCCGATAAAAAAGGGGAATTTGGTATGTTTTTGGAGGGAATGTGGTACAGGCTAAAGGCAAAGGAAGATATTACAGGCAGTAAGGATCCTGTAAAAGCCTTAGATGTATCTATTCTTCAGGATTATTTATTAGGCCCTATTTTAGGCATAGCAGATCCCAGAACTGATAATAGAATTGACTTTATAGGGGGAATTCGGGGACTTATCGAACTTGAAAGGAGAGTATCCACGGATATGAAGGTGGCATTTTCTATGTATCCTACATCCATAGAAGAGCTTTTTGCCGTATCTGACGCCGGAAAACTTATGCCCCCAAAATCCACTTGGTTTGAACCTAAACTTAGAAGTGGCCTATTTATTCATTCCTTAGATTGAGTATTTTTTAATTTATATAAATCAATTCACACATAGGAGGTAAATTATGAAGAATTTAAGAGGTACTAAAACTTTAGAAAATTTAATGAAGTCTTTTGCTGGGGAATCTCAGGCAAGAATGAGATACACATATTATGCTTCTGTTGCAGGTAAAGAGGGTTATAAACAGATTCAAAATATTTTCTTGGAGACTGCTGAAAATGAGAAGGAGCATGCAAAAGTCTTCATGAAATTGGCATTACAATATCTTGACGGTGAAAATCCTGCACCGGTTGAAATTAATGCTACATATCCTTTTGCTTATGGTGATACTGTTGCTAACTTAAAGGCTGCGGCAGCGGGAGAGCATGAGGAAAGTGAAGTAGATTATCCGGCTTTTGCCAAGATTGCCAAAGAAGAAGGATTTGATGAAATAGCAGAGCGTTTCCTTTTAATTGCCGATGTAGAAAAGCATCATGAGGAAAGATACCTGAAACTCTTAGAAAATATTGAAAACGGTACTGTATTTAAGAAAGACGGTAAGGTATTCTGGAAATGTTTAAATTGCGGTTATGTTCATGAAGGGGATGCTGCTCCTATTGAGTGTCCTGCATGTAAGCATTCCCAGGCATATTTCCAGCTACTGGATGATTGTTTCTAAAAACTCCTTGATTTATACCCGGCTGGGTTTCCCATCCGGGTATATTATTTAAACTGATATGTAGATAATAGTGCCATTTAATTTTTATAAAATAATTTATCTTTCCTATATAATTAACTTATGATAAAATATACAAAATAATCAAAAATCTATAGTGAATATACAATATAAAAAAGGGAGACAAACTATGGGTAATTTATTTAATATGGATAATCCGTTTTTCCAAGCGCTTAGTAAATTATGTGATATGCTTTTTATAAGTATCGCCTATATATTCTTATGCATTCCTATAATTACAATAGGACCTGCAACTACAGCCTTATATTATGCGGTTGTAAAGGTTATACGCAGGGAAAGAGGATATATTTTCAGGGAGTTTTTCAAGTCATTTAGATTGAATTTTAAAAAGGGAGCCATTATAGGTATTGTGCTTACTTTTGTCTTTATAATCCTTGGCTTTGATCTTGTGTATGCATGGGGACTTACAGAGCCGGACAGTAGTAAAGGTTCTCTTTTGATGGGGGTATTTATAGGAATTACATTTTTGGCAGTTAGCTTTTCCATCTATGTATTCCCTATTCTTTCAAGATTTGATATGACAGTAAAGCAGCTTTTTAAGGCGGCTTCTTATATGTCTATGAGACATATACCATATACTTTACTTATGATTTTAGTTAATGCTTTAGTGGTAGTCATTGTCATTTTCGTTTTCCCATTTATTTTTATTGCTCCGGCAACGGCTACACTAATTAACTCTCTTATGATGGAGAGGATATTTAAGAAATATATGCCAGAATCAGATGGTCCCGGAGAAGAAACCGGTAAGGATGAATGGTATCTGGAGTAAGTAGGGAGAGGAGTACACATGTCAGAAAGATTAACTGATATTTTCGGCATTGACGTATTTAACGAAACGGTAATGTTAGAAAGACTGCCAAGGAAAGTCTATTATGCTCTTAAAAAGACCATAGAAAATGGAGAAGACTTAGACCCCTATGTAGCAGAGGTTGTGGCAAGTGCAATGAAGGAATGGGCCATAGAGCGGGGAGCAACCCATTATAGCCATTGGTTTCAGCCCATGACCGGAGTTACTGCACAAAAGCATGATTCTTTTCTTTCTACTACCAGAGACGGGAAAGTTATAATGGAGTTTTCGGGAAAAGAATTAATTAAGGGAGAACCGGATGCCTCTTCATTTCCCTCAGGGGGGCTACGTGCCACATTTGAAGCTAGAGGTTATACTGCTTGGGACTGTACTTCTCCGGCCTTTTTAAGAAGGGATGCTTTAGGTGTAACCCTATGTATTCCTACTGCCTTTTGCTCATATAACGGTGAGGCACTGGATATGAAGACACCTCTGCTTAGATCCATGGAGGCTCTAAGTATACAGGCTGTCCGTATCCTAAAACTTTTTGGCCATGATGACGTGAAACAGGTTAGCCCCTCGGTGGGAGCTGAGCAGGAGTATTTTCTGATTGATAAAGCTAAATACTTAAAGCGGGATGATCTTATATATTCAGGAAGAACTTTATTTGGTGCCATGCCTCCTAAAGGTCAGGAACTGGAAGATCATTATTTTGGATCTATTAAAGAGCGGGTAGCTTCCTTTATGAAGGAAATAAATATTGAACTGTGGAAGATGGGTGTAACTGCTAAAACACAGCATAATGAGGCTGCTCCTGCACAATATGAATTGGCACCGATTTTTACTACGGCCAATATTGCTACCGACCATAACCAACTGGTTATGGAGTACATGAAAAGAGTAGCAAATCGTCATAATTTAGCATGTTTGCTCCATGAAAAACCCTTTGCCGGGGTAAATGGATCAGGAAAGCATAATAACTGGTCTATGATTACCGATACCGGTAAAAATCTACTTGATCCCGGTAAAACACCCCATGAAAACATTCAATTTTTACTATTTTTAGTTGCGGTAATAAAAGCTGTTGATCTTCATGCAGATCTTCTTAGATTATCAGCTGCAAATCCGGGCAATGACCATAGGCTTGGAGAAGATGAGGCTCCTCCTGCCATTATATCTATCTATATAGGTACCCAGCTTGAGGATGTCTTAAACCAGATAATGAAGAACGGTGAAGCTAAAACATGTATGAAAGGTGGCAGACTAAATGTAGGGGTTCATACAATTCCCGAACTATATAAGGATGCTGCCGACAGAAATCGCACTTCTCCTTTTGCCTTTACCGGTAATAAATTTGAATTTAGAATGGTTGGGGCTTCTATGTCAGTGGCAACAGCCAATACCATAATTAATACTATAGTGGCTGATGTCCTAAGTGATATGGCTGATGAACTAGAAAAGGCCGAGGACATAAATTTAGCCATTCATCAGTTGATAAAAAGAACCATAACTGAGCATCACCGAATAATATATAGCGGAAACGGATATTCAAAAGAATGGGTAGAGGAGGCTAAAAGACGGGGACTGCCCAATATAAAATCTATGGTAGAGGCTATAGATAGCTTAGTTACCGATAAAGCTATTAAATTATTCGGAAAGCATAAGGTATTTTCAGAATCTGAGCTGGTTTCACGAAGGGATATTTTATACGATTCATATTCTAAAGCTATTAATATTGAAGCTAAGACCATGATTCGGATGGCAAGCGTTCAATATATACCTGCTGTGATTAAATATACAAAGATGCTGGCCGATTCTATTAATAGTGTAAAGGCAGCAATGCCTGAGGCTGATATATCGGTACAAGAAGAACTACTTATGGAAAGCTCAAAGCTTTTATCAGAGGCAAGGTTTGCCTTAAATAACTTAAAAAAACTGGTAGAAGAGGCAGCAGGAAGCCTTAATGGGGCAGAAAGAGCAAGGTTTTATTATTATGAAATTGTACCTGCCATGAAGGCTCTTCGTTCACCTATTGATAAGCTGGAGTGTATAGTAGATAAGGATTTATGGCCGCTTCCCTCATATGGAGATCTTTTATACGAATTATAAAAAAAATCATAAAATTAAGCCATGGGGCTGTTTCAAAATGAACTTAAATGTTATTTTGGGACAGCCTTTTTACTTTCTTATGTCTTGTTATCAAAAAAAATTCTTGACATAGTATATATTATGATATATATTTTGATTATCAAAATATTTGCTATACAAAGTAAATATTGATACTTTTACCTTATTACTTAGGAGTGAAATATGTGAAGGAAAAATTCATAGAAATCAATAAGATACTGGTGGAGATATATGACGATATTATTAGGATTGAAGAGTACTCCATAAAAAGCGGTGTATTTAAAGACCTTTCTATAACTGAAATCCATACCTTGGAGGCAGTGGGCTTATATGGGTCTAAGACTATGTCAGAAATAGCAGCAGCACTTGAAATTACCATGGGAACATTAACAACGGCTATAGATAAGTTAATTAAAAAAGGTTATGTGGAACGAAGCAGAAGTCAAATTGATAGGAGAATAGTCAATGTAAGTCTGACCAATAAGGGAAAATTAGCTTACCGTATTCATGAGAAGTTCCATCTGGATATGGTAAAAGCTATTATGAACGATTTTACTTCTGAAGAGGAAGAGGTATTACTTTGTGCACTCCAAAAATTAAATAGTCATTTGAAGGAAATCTATAAGTCATCAAAAAATAAAAGCAGTTAGTCTGATAGGAGGACACATAAATGAGCCAGGCAGCAATAATCGGCACAGGAAGTTTTGTGCCGAATCAAATAATGACCAATAATGATTTAAGTAATATAGTTGAAACCAGTGATGAGTGGATTAAAACTAGGACAGGAATCAGTGAACGGAGAATTTCTACGGGGATGAGCACAGCAGATATGGCTTATGAAGCCGGACTAAGAGCCCTTGAAAGTGCCAATCTTAAAGCTGAAGAGATAGATTTAATAATATGTGCAACCATAACACCGGATTTTTTTATGCCATCTTGTGCCTGTATGGTCCAGGAGAGGTTAAAAGCGGTAAATGCAGCAGCCTTTGATCTGACTGCCGCATGTACCGGCATGATATATGGAATTGTAACAGGAGAGCAGTTTATAAAAAGCGGTATGTATCGAAACATACTGGTAATAGGTACCGAGACCTTATCTAAGGTTCTAGATTGGGAAGATCGTTCAACCTGTGTATTGTTTGGAGACGGGGCCGGAGCCGTAGTTATATCTTTATCAGAAAAAGGCGGTAAACTTATGGCCTCCAATTTAGAAGCCGATGGCAGTAAGTATGATCTTTTGACCTGCCAGGCTATGCCTTTAAGAAATCCTTATATTGAAGATTTAGAAGAGGAGCCTGTGCTACCTAAGATAAAGATGCATGGACAGGAAGTCTTTAGATTTGCCGTTCACACAATTACGGGCAATATAAAAACCCTATTAAAAAAGACAGAGCTTACTAAGGAGGATATCAACTACATTATTCCCCATCAGGCAAACCAAAGAATTATTGAGCAGGCTTCAAAACATACCGGTATACCTATGGAACGATTTTTTATGAATTTAAACCGATACGGTAACACTTCTGCCGCCAGTATAGGAATAGCTTTAGATGAACTGGTAAGAAGCGGGAAAATAAATTCCGGCCACAAGCTGGTCTTGGTTGGTTTCGGTGGAGGAATGACCGCAGGTTCCATGCTATTAGAATGGAATTAATATATATTTTAATAACTAAAATAAAAAATCATACAAGCTAAAAGGAGGATTTTTATCATGGATTTAAATAAGGTTAAAGAAGTAGTAGCAGAACAGTTAGGTGTGGATGTGGCAGAGCTAAAGCCGGAAACATCACTAAAGGATGATTTAAATGCAGACTCCCTAGATTTATTTCAGATTATCATGAGTCTGGAGGAAGAATTTGATATTGAAATACCCACAGAGGATACTGAAAATATAGATACTATCGGTGATATAGAAGCCTATCTTGAAAAAAGACAGGAAGAAAATTAAGAATATAGGAGTTTTAATAATGAAATCACGTATTTGTGAGATGTTAAAAATCGAATATCCCATATTTCAAGGGGCCATGGCATGGATTGCCAATGCTTCCTTAGCGGCGGCAGTATCAGAGGCCGGTGGGCTTGGGATTATTGCAGGTGGTACGGCACCGGTAGACTTAATACGGGAAGAAATAAGAAAGGCCAAAAAGGCCACATCTAAGCCAATCGGTGTAAATATAATGCTCCTTAGTGAGCATGCCGATGATATGGCTAAGATGGTATGTGAAGAAGGAATTAAGGTGGTTACAACAGGGGCAGGTACTCCCGGAAAATATATGGACATGTGGAAAGCCCATGATATTAAGGTGATACCGGTGGTACCTTCAGTAGCCATAGCAAAGCGAATGGTAAGAAGCGGAGCCGATGCGGTAATAGCAGAAGGAACGGAAGCCGGAGGTCATGTGGGAGAGCTTACCACCATGGTGCTTGTTCCTCAAATAGTTGATGCGGTTGACGTTCCGGTTATAGCCGCAGGTGGTATAGGAGACGGCAGGGGCCTTGCGGCGGCCTTTATGTTGGGAGCCGAAGCAGTTCAATTGGGAACCAGATTTCTTACCGCCTATGAATGTACGGTACATGAAAACTATAAAAGTAAGATTTTAAATGCTAAGGATATAGATACTGTTGTAACAGGACGGCGCAGCGGGCATCCGGTAAGGATACTAAAGAATAAATTAAGCCGCAGCTTTATGAAGCTGGATGAAGAGAGGGCACCCCTTGATGAGTATGAAAAGCTGGGGGCAGGGGCTCTTAAAAGAGCAGTTATTGACGGTGATATGGATTATGGCAGCATTATGGCCGGTCAGATTGCGGCCATGGTGAATAAAGAAGAAAGCTGTAAGGATATAATTATGGATTTAATTACCCAAGCAAATAAGCTGCTAGGTAAAAGTAAGGACTAATCTGGGAGGATTTTATGAATAAGATTGCCTATATATTTTCGGGGCAGGGGTCGCAATATATCGGCATGGGAAAAGAACTCTATGATAATTTTCCTGAGTGTAGGAATGTTTTTGATGAGACCGATAAATGCCTTGGAATAAAACTTTCAGAGATGATTTTTGAAGGAAATAAGGAAGATTTAAATAGGACAGAGTATACACAGCCTGCTATTGTAACTATGTCTTTGGCAGCCTATAAGGCCATATCAAAGTATAATATTAAGCCATTTGTAACGGCAGGCTTAAGCCTGGGGGAATATACTGCCTTAACAATAAGCGGTGTATTTACTCAGTCTCAGGTAATTCCTTTGGTACAAAAAAGGGGAAGATTTATGCAGGAGGCTGTACCGGAAGGAAAGGGTAAGATGTGTGCCATTATTGGGCTTGAGGAAGAAAAAGTAAGAGAGGCTTGTAATGAAGCTTTAGATTACGGTATTGTAGAGCCGGCTAATTTTAATTGTCCGGGACAAATTGTTATCGGGGGAGAGGTTAAGGCAGTAGATATGGCAGCAGATATTGCTAAAAAGAAGGGGGCTAAAAGATGCCTTGATCTTATCTTAAGTGCACCTTTTCATACAAGCATGCTAAATCCTGCAGCCGAAAATCTTAAGAAAGAGCTGGAAGATATAAGTCTTGGTCAGTTGAATATACCGGTAATATCCAATGTTACATCTGATTATATACAAGCTGTGGATGAGATTAAGGATTTACTCTATAGGCAGGTAATGAGTAGTGTATTATGGGAGCAGACCATAAGAAGGATGATCAGTGACGGAGTAAAGCATTTTGTTGAACTGGGACCGGGAAGGACCTTATCAGGTTTTGTAAAAAAAATAGACAGAAGTTTAAATGTCTACAATGTAGAAGACCTGGCCTCCCTAAAAAAAGCAACTATAGCTTTAGAAACAGTAGGATAGAATTATTATTTATAGAAATGGAGTCTGATATGCTGAAAGGAAAAACTGCTATTATAACCGGTGCCGGAAGGGGCATAGGAAGGGCAATAGCCCTACAATTTGCTGAACATGGAGCTAAAGTGGTAATTAATTACAGAAGCAGTATTACACAAGTCGAGGAACTGCTACAAACCATATTAGATTCTGGGGGCAAAGCAATAGCTATTAAGGCTGATATCAGTAAGGAAGAAGAAGCCAAGAAATTAATAGAAGAAGCAGTAAGTAAATATAAAACCATAGACATCTTAGTTAATAATGCCGGTATAAATAAAGATAATCTTCTGATGAGAATGTCTGAGGAAGAATTTGATGCAGTTATGAATATAAATCTAAAAGGCACATTTTTTTGCATGAAGCACGCTGCCAAAGTAATGCTAAAGCAAAGGTTTGGCAAAATAATAAATATATCCTCTGTTGTAGGGATAGCAGGTAATATAGGCCAAGCAAATTATGCTGCATCAAAAGCCGGAGTCATAGGAATGACTAAGTCTGCCGCAAGGGAATTGGCAAAAAGGGGCATAACTGTAAATGCAGTAGCACCGGGGTTTATAAAGACAGATATGACACAAGCCCTACCTGAGAAAGTAAAGGAAGCCAGTATAGCAGCCATTCCCCTTGGCCGTTATGGTGAGGCCAGTGAGGTGGCAGGGGTTGTAAGTTTTCTGGCATCTGATGCCGCAAGCTATATAACGGGCCAAGTTCTGCAAGTAGACGGCGGAATGTTAATGTAACAAAATAATGAAGGGCATGAGCAATATTCTTGCCCATGGCAGCATGGAGGTAAAAAGCTATGAATCATAGAGTTGTCATAACAGGCATGGGAGCAATTACACCAATAGGTAATAATGTAGAGGATTTTTTTGATAATGTAAAGGCCGGAGTATGTGGGATTGATTATATCACAAATTTTGATACAGAATCATATGCGGTTAAGCTGGCGGCACAGGTAAAGAATTTTGATGCTAAGTCTTATATTGATTTTAAAGAAAGCAGAAGAATGGATCGATTTTCACAGTTTGCCGTTGCGGCAGCAGCCCAGGCAATTAATGATTCCGGTATTGACTTAGATAAATTAGATAGAGGCCGTTTTGGGGTAATTGTAGGCTCCGGTATAGGTGGTATTGAAAGTATTGAAAAGGAAGCAAGGGCCCTTTCTGTTAAGGGACCAAGAAGGGTAAATCCCTTATTTATACCAATGATAATCACCAATATGGCAGCAGGTAATATTGCAATAAAATTTGGGGCCCAAGGTGTATGTACTAATGTTGTTACAGCCTGTGCCACCGGTACCCATTGTATAGGTGAGGCCTTTAGAAATATTAAGCATGGATATGCAGATGTGATACTGGCAGGAGGTACCGAGGCTTCTATAACACCCCTTGGAATTGCAGGTTTTAGCACCCTTACGGCCTTATCCTTAAGTAAGGATCCCCTACGGGCCTCCATACCTTTTGATAAAGATAGGGATGGTTTTGTAATGGGGGAAGGAGCAGGTATTTTGCTTATAGAAGAATATGAGCATGCAAAAAGAAGGGGCGCTAAAATTTATGCTGAAATAGTCGGTTATGGAGCAACCTGTGATGCTTACCATATTACTGCCCCTTCTCCCGACGGACACGGGGGTGCAGTATCCATGATAAATGCCATGAAGGAAGCAGGTATAGAAGCTAAGGATATTTCTTATGTAAATGCCCACGGAACCAGTACTCCCATAAATGACAGATTAGAGACCTTGGCCATGAAAGCAGCCTTTGGTGATGAAGCCTATAATATACCTGTAAGCTCAACCAAATCCATGATTGGCCATCTGCTGGGGGCTGCCGGTGCAGTGGAAGCCATAACCTGTATAAAAGCCATTGAAGAATCCTTTATACCGGCAACCATAGGTTTACTTAAGACCGATGAGGAATGTGACTTAGACTATGTACCCCTAAAAGGAAGGAAGGCTAAACTGTCATATGTTATGAGTAATAGTTTAGGTTTTGGGGGACACAATGCCAGCTTAATATTTAAAAATATGGAGGTATAGTTATGGAGTATAAGGAAATAATCGGTCTGATACAGGAAATGACCAGAACCGGCCTAAGTAGGATTAAGATAGAAAAGGAAGACTTTAAAATAATACTTGAAAAGGAAAATCAAGAAAAAAAGAATATCCCTAATGTGGTAGAAGAAAGCGGCAATAAGGATAAACAGGAAAATACTGTACAGGCACCGGTACCGGTTATGGAAGAAAAGAAGGATGAAGTTGTGGCCGGTAAAAAAATTCTGTCGCCTATGGTGGGAACTTTTTATGCCCAACCGGCACCGGATAAGCCTCCTTATGTTAAGGTTGGTGATAAGGTGAAAAAAGGACAGATTGTCTGTATTATAGAAGCTATGAAGCTGATGAATGAAATTGAAAGTGAAGTAGAGGGAGAGATAGTTGAGTGTTTGGTTGAGAACGAAGAGATGGTGGAATATGGCCAGCCTCTCTTTCTCCTAAAATAAAATAAGGTAAAATATGTAAAAAGTTATTGATATTCTTGATGAAAGGGATTATTATGTTAAATGTAGATGAAATACAAAAAATAATACCCCACCGTCCACCTTTTCTTTTGGTTGACCGTATAGATAAGTTAGAACCGGGAATCCGTGGTGTGGGTAGAAAATGTGTTACTATGGATGAACCATACTTTGTAGGACATTTTCCGGGGAAAGCTGTTATGCCGGGGGTTATTATTTTGGAAGCCCTTGCCCAGACCGGGGCAATAGTTATGCTTTCCTTAGAGCAATATAAAGGAAAAATTCTTTATTTCGGAGGTATGGATAAGGTGAAATTCAGACGTCAAGTAGTACCGGGAGATGTTCTGACCCTTGACGTTGAAATTATTAAACATAAGGGAAACTTTGGTGTAGGTTCTGCAGTTGCCTATGTTGAGGATCAGGTAGCAGTAGAGGCAATCTTGACATTTGCCATTGGAGAGTAGCAAAGGGTTATTCTTCAGCACAGTTAAGGAGAATCAGGATGTTTCATAAAATATTAATTGCAAATCGTGGAGAAATTGCAGTCAGAATTATCCGTGCCTGCAGAGAGCTAGGAATAGGAACTGTTGCCGTATATTCCGAAGCGGACAAAGAAGCTTTACATGCCTTAATGGCCGATGAGGCTATATGTATCGGTCCCGATAAATCTAAAGACAGCTATTTAAATATGCAAAATATTATAAGTGCCACAGTTCTTACGGGAGCCACAGCTATACATCCGGGTTTTGGCTTTTTATCAGAAAACAGCTCCTTTGCCAGAATGTGTGAAGACTGTAATATAACCTTTATTGGGCCGGATGCTGATACTATTGATTTGCTAGGAAGTAAATCAAAAGCCAGAGAGACCATGTTAAAAGCCGGAGTACCGGTGGTGCCGGGCTCTGAAGGGGAGATTAATAATATTAAAGAAGCAGCTAAACTGGCTGATAAAATAGGCTATCCCATTATGATTAAAGCTTCAGCCGGAGGCGGGGGAAAAGGAATGAGGGCAGTATATTCTGCAGGTGATTTGGAAAATGCTATTATTTCCGCTAAGAACGAAGCCAAAGCAGCCTTTGGTGACGATAAGGTATATATGGAAAAATTAATAATTAATCCAAAACATGTAGAGTTTCAGATTTTAGCAGACAAATATGGAAATGTAATACATCTAGGTGAAAGGGACTGTTCTGTCCAAAGAAGAAATCAGAAAATAATGGAGGAATCCCCCTGTGCAATTATGAGTAGTGAACTGCGCAGTAAAATGGGAAATGCTGCCGTAAAAGCAGCTAAAGCAACGGGGTATGTAAATGCGGGAACTATAGAGTTTCTGCTGGATAGTAATAATAATTTTTACTTTATGGAGATGAATACAAGGATTCAGGTAGAACATCCGGTTACGGAGATGATTACCGGAATTGATATGATAAAAGAGCAAATAAAAATTGCAGCTGGAGAGAAGCTGGCTTACCGCCAAAAGGATATTAAATTTCACGGCCATGCTATTGAATGCAGAATATGTGCGGAAGATCCAAAGCGGGGATTTATTCCCTGCCCGGGGTTGGTTGAAAATGTTTTATTTCCCGGGGGACCCGGTATCAGGGTGGACAGTGCCTTATATCCCGGCTATATGGTACCCCCTTGTTACGATTCTATGCTGGCTAAGGTGATTGCCCATGGAAAAACCAGGGAGGAAGCAATCGAAAGGATGAAGAGGGCTCTTTCTGAGCTTATTATAGATGGTATAGAGACAAATGTTGATTTTCAATATGAGCTTTTTGAAAAAGATGAAATCCTATCTGGAGATTATCATACCGGCCTAATTGAAGGAAAGAAGCATTATGAATAGAAATCCGTTTAAAACAAAGCAATATGCTATTTCTAAAATATATCGGTCAAGACCTCAAGAACATAAACTACCTATAGAGGATAAGCCCAATGTACCTGAGGGGATTATGACAAAATGTCCCGGCTGCGGCAAAATAATTTATACAAAGCTTTTGCTTAAGAATTATAAAATGTGTGAATGCGGATATTATTTCAGAATATCTGCCAATGAGCGACTGGCAATGGTTTTGGATGAGGATTCTTTTGTTGAGTTAGATCAGCAGTTAACAAGCAGGGATCCCCTTAACTTTCCCGGTTATGGTGATAAACTGGTAAAAACCCAGACACAAACCGGTCTTGTGGACGGTTTGGTTAGTGGGAAAGGAGCCATATGCGGCCTGCCCACTTATATCGGTGTTATGGATGCATCTTTTTTCATGGGCAGTATGGGTACCGCAATCGGGGAGAAATTGGCCCGATTATTTGAAAGGGCCAAAGAGGAAAAATTACCGGTGATTGTTTTTACCGCCTCCGGCGGTGCCAGAATGCAGGAAGGGATTTTTTCTCTAATGCAGATGGCTAAGGTTAGCGGTGCTGTGGCAAAACATAGTAAGGCAGGGCTTTTATATATTACTGTTCTGACGGATCCTACCACAGGGGGAGTTACGGCCAGCTTTGCCATGCTTGGGGATATTATATTGGCTGAACCGGGGGCCTTAATTGGTTTTGCCGGACCTAGGGTAATAGAACAAACTATAGGTCAGAAGCTTCCCCAAGGTTTTCAAAGGGCTGAATTTTTATTGGAGCATGGGTTTGTGGACAGGATTGTGACCAGGGATAAGATGAAAGAAACCCTGGGTGCATTACTGAAGTTACATTATAAAGATTATACTTCTAATACAAACTTATTCTAAGGAGGGCATAATGAATATATCGCCATGGGAAAAAGTTAAGCTGGCAAGGATGCCTATTCGGCCCACCGGACTAGATTATATAGACAGGATTTTTGAAGACTTTATTGAACTTCATGGAGATAGGTTTTATGGTGAAGATAGGGCTATAGTGGGGGGAATTGCTTTTTTTGATAATATAGCTGTTACGGTTATAGCCCAACAAAAAGGCCGTAATACCAAAGAGAATATAGCCAGAAATTTCTCTATGCCCCATCCGGAAGGATATAGAAAAGCTCTTCGTTTAATGAAGCAGGCAGAAAAATTTGGGCGACCCATAATTTGCTTTATTGATACTCCCGGTGCTTTTTGTGGTATCGGTGCCGAAGAACGAGGACAGGGAGAGGCTATTGCAACTAATCTGGCAGAAATGATGATGCTTAAGACACCGATTATTTCTGTGGTTATCTCCGAAGGGGGAAGCGGTGGGGCCTTGGCTCTTGGGGTGGCAGATAGGGTCTATATGCTAGAGCATGCCATTTATTCAATCCTATCCCCCGAAGGATTTGCCAGTATTCTTTATAAAGATGCTTCCAAGGCTGAAACCGCTGCCAATGACATGAAGCTTACGGCACAGGATTTATATCAGTTTGGCATAATTGACGGAATAATTGAGGAACCTTACGGTGGCGCCCACAATGATTATGATTATGTAATAGGAAAGGTTAGAGAGGTTATTGATCTAGATTTAAAGGAACTTATGGGACTTTCTGTGGATGAACTTATAGAAAAAAGATATCAGAAGTTTAGAAATATATAATATTTCTAAACTTCTGATTTTTAATTCTTATTATTTCTAATTTATTTTGTCTATTATGGTGGTGGATTTTCCACCGATTTTTTTATGCAAAAGTTTTCTCTAATATTATAAGTTTATTATATACTTTCTATTATTGGAATGATTGGCCAAATGGTTTATACTATACTATAAAGTCAGAAAATTTTGGTATGTTTTACTTATTAAGATAATGAGTAAATAGGAGGGTATAGCATGAATTTGGAAGCGGAACATATTATGACTATACATGTGCAGTGTAGTAAAGATATGGAAGTGAGAAATAATGGAGCCGGTTTTTTAAGAGTTATTCCTATAATTGGTGGAAGGGTGGAAGGAAAGATATGTGGTGAAGTAGTTCCCGGGGGAGCAGACTGGAACACTTCATTAGAAGCAGATATCTCCCATGTATGTGCAAGATATCTCATTAAGACAGATGACGGAGAATATATAGATGTACATAACGAGGGGAATATAAGATTCGATATAAACAGTAAGATAAAAACCAGTCCCAAATTCAAAGCAGATATAAAGGGTAAATATGCTTGGTTAAATTACGGGGTATATGTTGCTGCTTTAGACTTTGGTAATCAAGAAGGACAAGTAATAATAACAGTATATAAGCTTAAATAAGGTTATATTAAAGGTAAGTTACTAATATATATTCACTTTGTTCAACCTTATAAGCTAAAATTAATATATTTAAAGTTATATTAGGAGGTATATATATGGCACTATTTCAAGTGGATTACTATTCTAGATCATTAGAAAAAAGTACCTGTTTTCATATGGTACTACCTAATGACGTTCACCCGATGATGAAAGAGGGCAATGAAAATTATAATAGAAAGATGAAGACCCTCTTCTTACTTCACGGATATTCCGGCTCTAGTAAAGATTGGTTACTGGGAAGTCCGGTCCAGGAATTAGCTTTAAAATATAATATGGCTGTAATTATGCCATCCGGTGATAATAGTTTTTATTTAGATGCAAAGGGAACCGGCAGAGCATATTGTAAATTTGTTGGACAGGAATTAGTTGATTATATTAGAAATACCTTTAATATAGCCATGGATAAAGAAGATACCTTTATTGGTGGTCTATCTATGGGTGGATTTGGAGCTATCCATACAGGACTTTTTTATCCTGAGACTTTCGGAAAGATTGTGGCTCTTTCTTCTGCCCTTATTATTCGTAAAATTATGAATATAACAGAGGATTTTACTGACGCTATAGCAGATTATGATTACTATACATCAGTATTTGGCAATCTTGATGAATTAGAGAACAGTGTAAACAATCCGGAATATCTAGTAAAGAAATTAAAAGAAGAAAACAAAAAAATACCTGATATATATATGGCTTGCGGAACAGAAGATTTTCTTATCGAAGATAATAGGGAGTTTTATAAGTTTTTAAAGGATGAAGAGGTAGATGTTAAATACATAGAAAGTCCGGGAGCTCATACCTGGGATTTTTGGAGTTCAAATTTGGAACCCTCCATACAGTGGCTGTTAAGTTAATACTTAAATAAGTGCAACTTAAAAAATCACCTTCACTAGGGAAGGTGATTTTTATTTACAAGCTTCTTTTTATTGCAGCATGGAGACAAAGTATGCTACATATTATAAAGTTAGTCAGTAATATAAGTTCAAATCTATAGGCAATATTAAAGTCCCAACCATATTTGTAATCTGATTCTGATAGAGGGTTATGTTTTAGAAATATCAAAGCAGCCCCATCTAGAAATCCCAATACCCCGCCTATAAAAACTAGTTTTTTAAGTCCGGCTGCAGCATAAAAAATCAAAAACAGACAAATTAGATATATAATTAATCCGCTTCCCTCATTTAACTGATTAGTTAAGGTGGTCAGGTGAAGATAGACAGCAGCTACAAAGCCGCATCCTAACAGTGCAGAAAACATTCTATTTCGATGGTTTTCCTTGAAATAGCTTGCAATAAATAAGGATATAGGATAAAACAACCAAATTAAATAATTAAAGGATTCAGGGGGATATTGATCCATTTTATCTGCTATAACTGACATGCCAAAGAGTAAAAATATCCCCGTAGGTAAAAGCTGGGCTAAAATTTTGTAGCCCGGCTTTAGTTCCTTATTATTATAGACCATATAATCTAATATGGCTCCCATAATGAAAAATGGTGCTAGAGTCGTAAGGACCAAACACTGGGTATCAAATTGAAAGGACTCAAGAAATATTAATGTTACTGCAACAATTATATATATGCATATAAAGGCCAGTAGAGAAAGATTTCTAGATAAAAACTTAAATATCTTACCCATATAGAATCCTCCCAATGATAATGACATCTAACCACCATATTCATTCTAAAAAAATTATATTATATTGTCAATTATATTGATTCTTCCTCTTCGGTTTTATTAATTCTCATAACCTGTCTTTTTCTGGCCATAACATCGCTGTCAAGATATTCATCATAGGTTGTAATTTTGTCGATTAATCCGCTAGGAGTTATCTCCATAATACGATTTGCAGTAGTTTGTATAAATTGATGATCCTGTGAAGTGAACAAAACTACACCGGGGAATTTAATCAGACCGTTGTTTAAGGATGTGATAGATTCCATATCCAGATGGTTGGTAGGCTCATCTAAGATTAATACATTAGAACCTGCAATCATCATACGGGACAACATAACACGAACCCTTTCTCCACCGGATAGGACATTTAGTTTCTTAGAACCTTCTTCACCGGAAAATAGCATCCTACCCATAAAGCCACGGACATAAGTTACGTCCTTTTCGGGAGAATAAGGCATAAGAAAGTCCACTATGGTCTCTTCACTATCAAATAGTTTTGTATTATCCTTAGGGAAATATGATACACTGGTGGTTACTCCCCATTTATAAGTACCTGAGTCCGGCTCTAATTCACCGGCTAGGATTTTAAAGAGGGTAGTAGTAGCTAAAGTATCAGGTCCTACAAAGGCAATCTTGTCCTCACGGCCCACGATAAAGCTGATATCATTTAATACCTTCACTCCATCTATAGTTTTTGAAATATTGCTGACGGTAAGTACTTCATTACCAATTTCCCTGCTGGGTCTAAAATCAATATAGGGATATTTTCTGCTGGAAGGGCGAATATCTTCCAGTTGAATTTTTTCCAAAGCCTTCTTTCTTGATGTTGCCTGCTTAGACTTAGAGGCATTGGCAGAGAAGCGCTGAATAAATTCTTTAAGTTCTTTGATTTTTTCTTCCTTCTTTTTATTGGCTTCCTTCATCTGCCTTAACATAAGCTGACTGGATTCATACCAGAAATCATAGTTACCGGCATATAGCTGAATCTTGGCATAGTCAATATCTGCTATATGGGTACATACTTTATTTAAGAAGTAACGGTCATGGGATACTACAATTACTGTGTTTTCGAAATTAATTAAAAATTCCTCCAACCAGCGGATTGCCTCCAAATCCAAATGGTTGGTAGGCTCGTCCAGAAGAAGAATATCGGGATTACCAAATAAAGCTTGGGCTAAAAGTACTTTAACTTTTTCACTACCGTTTAGTTCCCTCATTAATTTATAATGAAGATCTGTTTCGATGCCAAGACCGTTAAGAAGTGAAGCTGCATCGGATTCTGATTCCCAACCGTTCATGGAAGCAAACTCAGCTTCTAATTCGCTGGCCCGGATACCGTCCTCATCGGTAAAGTCCTCTTTAGAATAGATGGCATCTTTTTCTTTCATTATATCATAGAGTCTTTGATTACCCATAATTACTGTATCTAGTACAGGAAATTCATCATATTTAAAATGGTCCTGTTGAAGGAAGGATAATCTTTGACCCGGGGTAATAATAACTTCTCCCTTGGTAGGCTCTATTTGTCCACTTAATATTTTAAGAAAGGTGGACTTACCGGCACCGTTAGCACCGATGATACCATAGCAATTGCCCTCGGTAAACTTTATATTAACATCCTCGAACAAGGCACGCTTTCCTAATCTTAATGTTATGTTACTGGCTTGTATCATTAATAACCTCCTAAATTTTCGTTCATTTCATAAAAAAATTACGTTTAGACGTAATATTATCATTACTATTGTATCTTATGAAGATTATTTTGCAAGTGTTTTTGTATGGGTATTTAATAAGAAGGAAAGCAAATATAAAAATAAGGGTTACCTAAATCTTATAATATGTATTATATAAATTAGGTAACCCTTAAAATATTATTTATATTTAAATTATTTAGTTAAGTTGTGCAATTTCTTCTAACCTATCCATTATAGGAAGATGCTGTGTACATAGGTCTTCACACTTGCCACATCTTATACATTCGGCAGCCTTGTTGATTGGTAGGCTCCAGTGATGTTTTAGGCGGTCAGCCATATTTTTTCCGAATATATGTAGATTATAGGCATCCATAAATTTGGGAATTTCAATACCCTGTGGACAAGAGTCGCAGTAAGCACATCCGGTACATAGATTATTTAGAGCAAGTCCACTGTTTTCATATTCCTTATATATTTCTGCAGCAGGTTTTTCAACAAGGCCTTCAACAGCTTTAACTGCATCATCTACATGCTCTTTTGTAGTACATCCTGCCAAGGCTACGGATATTTCCTTGTGGGAAGCTACAAACCTAAGGGCTGCTTGGGCAACTGTAAGGTCACTTCCTTCAGTTAGATATGAGAAGTATTCTGGGTTTTCGGGAATTAATCCTCCACCTAAGGGATTCATTACTGTTATACCCATACCTTTATTATAGGCAGCTGCAATACCTGCCTGACGGAAACGGTAGTTAAGGGCATTATATCCTATTAGTATACCGGAAAATGCCTCCGTATCTACCAGCTTCTCCAAATCATTACCCTGCATATGGGATGATACGGTTATATGGCGAATAAGGCCCTCTGATTTTGCCTGTTCAAAATGTTTATATAAAAGATCGTATTGCTTTTTAAAAGATTCCATATCCAGCATGCACCATAAATAATAAAAATCCAGATAATCAACCTTAAGCCGTTTTAGGGAAGTTTCAAGCCTACGGCGAAAATCATCGGCTGAGGATTTTTTATCTAGGGTACCTAAGTTTACCTTAGAAGAGATAAAGTAGCTGTCTCTTGGTAATTGAGATAGGGCCATACCGGTGATTATTTCACTTTTATCCTGGCAGTAAAAAGGTGCACTGTCAAAAAAATTTATGCCTTTTTCATGGGCATATAATACTATTTCCGCACATTTTTCTAAGTTACCGGCATTAATATCATCATCGTTGTAGCGCATGGTTCCCATGCCTACAGCACTTACCTTCATATTGGTATTACCATATTGCTTATAATACATAAAAAAAATACCTCCTCTTTTGTGGTCATAATTAGTATAGCATATGAAGGAATTTTCCTCAATTATATATATGCCAATATTAATTATAAGTATAAAACAGCAATTAATTGTATATGATTTAGCTTAATATAAGCCTCTACTATAATATACTTTAGTTTGACTTTTTAATATAACTTAGATAGAATTATCTTAGCAAACTTTAGGAGGAATTTATGGCGATTAACAAAGCCATGAAAATTGCGTTAAAAGCATTGTCATATCCGGATTTGGATATTAAGAAAAATTATAAAATACACCGTCAGATAAATACTGCAATGCACCCATATCTAAAGCCAAGATATAAGATATGGGACCATACTATTACCGGAATTGATCATGAAATTCCGGTAAGGATTTTTATGCCCTCAAAGGCCTCCTTTGATAAAGCAGACCGGGTTTTGATTTTTTTTCATGGAGGAGGCTGGGTTATCGGTAATATCGACAGTTATAGTAATGTTTGTTATAATATGGCAAATCAAACAGGGGCTGTGGTTGTTTCTGTGGATTACCGCTTAGCACCGGAACACAGATTTCCTTTAGGCCTAGAAGATTGCTACACGGTTACCAGAGAAGTGTTTTTAAATTCCACTCTTTTTGGTGTCTCCATGGATGATATTACAATTATAGGAGACAGTGCCGGAGGTAACTTAGCAGCGGCGGTATCATTAATGGCAAGGGATAAGGGTGAGTTTAATATATCAAGACAAATCCTTTTTTATCCCTCAACCCATAATGACCATTCTGATGAAACGGGGTTTCCTTCAATAAGTAAATTCGGTAAGGATTATTTACTTACATCAAAAAGAATTAGGGATTATATGGACTTATATATAAGCTCAGAAAATGACTTAAGCAATCCTTATCTTGCTCCCTTGATTGCAAAGGACTTATCTAATCAGCCAAAGACACTTATTATAACAGCAGAATATGATCCCCTAAGAGATGAGGCAGAAGCTTATGGCAGAAAGCTTAAGGAGTTTAATAATACCGTTTATATATATCGAATGAAGGATGCACTTCACGGTTTTATATCCTTACCAAAGCATTTTGTTCATGTTAAGGGCAGTTATGAAATAATAAGCAAATTTTTAAACAATGAATTATAATTAATTACTAAAGTAATACTGTTAGAATAAAAAGGAGTTTTTGCTCTATGGCAAAAAGAAGGCCTGTAGAATGGACCAAACTGGATAATGCAGCAAAGATATTTCCGCCCACAAGCAATGAAAGGGATACCAAGGTTTTCCGCTTTGTCTGTGAGCTTAATGATGAAATTGATAAATCTATTCTTCAAGAGGCATTAGATAAGACCATGCTTCTTTTTCCCTTTTACCGTTCGGTACTTAGAAGGGGAGTTTTTTGGTACTACTTTGAAGGTACGGAGCTTTTGCCTGAGGTAGAAGAAGAAAATAAGTCACCCTGTGGTATCTTATATTATCCAAATCGTAGGAATCTCTTATTTGAGGTAACCTATTATAAGAACCGGATTAATCTGGAGGTGTTTCACGCCCTTACAGACGGTACCGGTGCTTTAGGTTTTTTAAAGACCCTACTTTATTATTATATTACCAAACGTTATAGAGAAGATTTTAAAGATAAACTTCCTGTATTAGACTATGATGCTTCCCTATCACAGAAGATGGATGACAGTTTTTTAAAGCATTATACAAAAAGGAGCATACCTAAGAAATTTAAAATTACAAAAGCCTATAGAATACAGGGCAGAAGATTTATAGATAATAGAATTAAGGTTATTGAAGGGATAATGCCGGTTAAAGATGTATTAAATCTTGCTCACAAATATGATACTACCCTTACGGTGTTTTTGACTGCCTTGTTTATTAAGGCTATTTATGATGAAATGCCGGCAAGAAGTAGGAAGTATCCTGTTGTACTGTCTGTTCCGGTAAATTTAAGGAGCTTTTTTCCTTCGGTTACAGCCAGGAATTTCTTTTCAACCATCAATGTAAGCTATGATTTTAGCAGCCTAGGTGACAAGCTAGAGGATATTATTGAGGAAGTTAAGAAGGCTTTTAAGATGGAGCTGACAGAAGAAAAACTAAAAGAGCATATGAATCGCCTTTCAGCCTTGGAACATAATGTATTTATGCGGGTGGTTCCTCTGATAATTAAGGACAAGGTACTTCGCTTTGCCAATTGGCTAAATGACAAGCAAATCACAGCGACTCTTTCTAATGTCGGTAAGATTACAATCAGTGATGAACTGGCACCTTATATTAAGATGTTTAATTGTTTTACCAGTGCAAAAAGGCCTCAGATTGCCATATGTTCATTTGGAGATAATCTGGTGATAAGTTTTACATCACCTTTTATAGCTACCGATATTCAGAAGAATTTTTTCCGTTACCTGGCAAATGAAAATATAGACATTACTATTTCTACAAATATGAAGGTGATTTAAATGCAAAGCTGTAACTATTGTAAAGTAAATATAAAAGGGGACCATACTGTATGCCCCTTATGTGCAGGAATTATGGAAGGTAAGGGTGATTCTAAGGAAGATGTCTTTCCTTATATTCCGACCATTTACCAAGAATTTAATCTTTTTATTAGAATCCTCTTATTGATTTCCATAGTAGCTGTGGTGGCCAGTTTTGCTATTAATTTGATATTTGGGGCAGAATCTCGTTGGTCTTTATTGGTGGCAGCCGGTGTTTTATGTATGTGGATTAGCCTGTATTTTATTATTCGCAAGAAAAATAATATAGCAAAAACAATTCTTTGGCAGGTAGGGGTAATTGGCATTCTTTCGGTAATATGGGACAAATCCATGGGATGGAGGGGATGGTCTCTTGATTATGTCATACCTTCCGTATGCGTACTGGCTATGATAGTTATGGCGGTAGGAGCAAAGTTATTAAAGATAGGTGTCAGAGATTTAATAATATATCTTTTTATAGATGCAATCTTTGGACTTATTCCGGCAATCTTTTTTATATGTGGCTGGTTAAATGTAATTTTCCCATCAATTATCTGTGTTGCCGCAAGTATTATTTCCCTTTCGGCTTTGATTTTATTTCAAGGGGAGAATATGAAAGCAGAATTAAATAAAAGAATGCATATATAATTAAATTTAATTTAAGGAAGGTATAATTTATGAGTACATTTGCTTTAAAGCTAATAGCAATAATTTCTATGTTAATTGATCATGTATCATATGTGTTTTTAAGGGAATATTCCTTGCTTTATGCCGGAGGAAGGTTAATAGGAAGACTGGCCTTACCTATCTTTGTCTTTTTATTAGTGGAAGGTTTTTTTCATACAAGGAATATAAAAAAATACCTAATAAGATTAGGAATCTTTGCCTTAATATCAGAAATACCATTTGATTTGGCTTTTTATAATACATATTTTTATTTTGGGCATCAAAATATATTCTTTACATTATTTATTGGACTGCTTAGTATATATTTGATTAATATGGTTGAGAAAAGATATAAAAATAATATGCTAATTGTTAATCTTTTAAATGCAGGAATTACAATAGCATTGAGCATTGTGGCAGCTATATTAAGAACAGATTACCGTTTTATGGGAGTACTCCTTATTGTTGCCTTTTATCTATTTAGAGGTAGCAAGCCTTTGCTTATTATATCTTTAATTATATTAAGCCCAAATGTAGTTCAGGCATTTTCTGTTTTATCCTTGATACCTATATCCTTTTATAACGGAAAGAAGGGTAAAGACATAAAGTATTTCTTCTATGCCTTTTACCCTGCCCATCTTTTAATCCTATATTTACTGAATTTGATTATTTAATCTAAATATAAGATAATATAATATAAAATAATAAATATATAATATTTTAATAAATATATGATTTAATCATAGTAGTGTTCTCTTTCCGGCATATAGTCGCAACTTTCGTTATAATCATAATGAGAAGCTTCCTTTGCATGGTCAGGTTTCTCGGGAAAATACATACGGTTATCAAGTTTTGCAACACTTTGTGCGGAAGGAAAACGATAGGTTGTTTTTTTGCTTGGCTCAAAATACATAATACAAACCTCCTCATTTTTTAGAACACTGCTACTTATATAAATATAAAGTAATTTTATTGTTTGTAATATGGAAGAATATATACCAGTAATTTAAATGAATAAGTATAAAAAAGAGAGCAGGTCTGCAAAAGAAGATGATTTCATTAAAAATTGATGATGTTAAGTCTTTTATGGCAAAACTTCTAACAAATACTTTATTTGATGAATTTGTTTTAAAGGAAATGGAAATTCAGACATTTACCAGCTTTAATGTAACGGGACAATTTCACGAAAGTTTTTTTTCCAAGGATGAATTAGAGGAAAGGGGCAGTAGTGCTGTATTCTGGAGGGATATAAGGGCTATTGCCTTAGCCATGATTCGGGGTAACAAAACTCCCCTTTCTATGAAAATAGTATTCCAATTGCCAAAGGGGGACTATGGTAAATTTTCAGAGAGCCTTGGGGTAAAGTTTAACCTAGAAGAAGTAGCCGGATTATTCCTAAATATTCGCTTTGAAAAAAATGAACTTCGTATAATAACCGGCACAGCTATGAAGATATTTACCCTTGATAAAACAATTGACCAAGAATGGGATACTTGGGTAAAGAAATTTTTACATAGCCAAAGTATCTATTTTGAAGAGGAATAAAAGTTGTTGTTAGCACTCTACCCAAGAGAGTGCTAAAATTTTCTTGACTTTTCATTTTTTACATATTATTATATCTGATAAAGGAAAGACATAAAGAACAACTAGAATAGGAAAGGAGGAGTAATTGGGCTGTGTAACTTGGCTCAATTAAAAATGTATGAGTACAGAAAGAGGTAATCTATCGATTAATTCGGAAAATATATTTCCTATTATTAAGAAATGGTTATATTCAGATCATGACATTTTTGTCCGTGAGTTGATATCCAACGGATGCGATGCCATTACTAAATTAAAGAAACTTGAAATTATGGGTGAGGCAGACATTCCGGAGGATACTCATTATAAAGTTGTGGTTACAATAAACCCGGAAGAAAAAACAATTTGCTTTTCCGATAACGGTGTAGGAATGACCGCAGAGGAAGTTAAGGAATATATTAATCAGATTGCATTTTCAGGGGCGAAAAAATTTATTGAAACATATAAGGATAAGGCCAGTGATGATCAAATAATAGGACATTTCGGACTGGGCTTCTATTCTGCCTTTATGGTGGCTGATAAAGTTACAATTAATACTTTGTCCTGGCAAAAGGATGCAGCTCCTGTTTATTGGGAATCTGAAGGTGGCTTAGAGTATGAGATGAGAGAAGGAAGCAGAAGTGAGCGGGGAACCGATATTACTCTCCATCTTAATGAAGACAGTTATGAATTCTCCAATGAATACCGAGTGAAGGAAGTTATTAATAAATATTGCTCCTTTATGCCGGTAGAGATTTATTTTGAGAATGCCAATGCTCCTAAGGAAAAGGAAAAAGATAAGGATAAGGACAAGGATAAGAAAGCCGAAGATGAGGCACCAAAGCCACTAAATGATACAACTCCTTTGTGGACAAAGCATCCTAATGATTGCACAGAGGAAGAATATAAGAAGTTTTATAGGGAAGTATTCCATGATTACAAAGAGCCCTTGTTCTGGATACATCTGAATATGGATTATCCCTTTAACTTAAAGGGTATATTATATTTCCCCAAAATTAATACGGAATATGATTCTATTGAAGGTGTAATAAAGCTTTATAGCAACCAGGTATTTATCGCTGACAATATTAAGGAAGTAACTCCGGAATTTTTAATGCTCTTAAAGGGGGTTATCGATTGTCCGGACCTACCCCTTAATGTATCTAGAAGTGCTTTACAAAATGATGGTTTTGTAAGGAAGATTTCTGATTATATTACCAAGAAAGTAGCAGATAAGCTTTCCGGTATGTATAAGGTTGAAAGAGAAAACTATGAGAAATTCTGGGATGATATCAGTCCCTTTATAAAATTTGGCTGCTTAAAAGATGATAAGTTCAGCGATAAGATGAAAGACTTTATTATATATAAGAACCTGGAAGGTAAATATATTACCTTAGATGATTATATTGAGGCAGCAAAATCTAAATCATTTGATGATAAGAAGGAAGAAGATAAATCCACCGATGAAGGAAAAGAGAAGACTGACAGTTCTTCCACTGAGGATGACCAGGAGCTTAAAGAAGATGAAAAAGTAACTGTATATTATATAACTGATGAAAAGCAGCAAAGTCAGTATATCAATATGTTTAAAGAGGCAGGCCTAGATGCAGTTTATCTAACCCATAATATTGATCAGCCCTTTATAACCCATGTTGAGTATAAAAATCAGAAGGTTAGATTTATGCGTATTGACGCAGATATTACAGATAGCTTCAGGGACGAAACTAAAAAGAAAGATAAAAAGCTATTAAAGAATAATACAGAAGCTATGACAAAATTATTCCGAAAGGTATTAGGTAAAGAGAAGCTAGAAGTTAAGGTAGAGAAGCTTAAGAACGATAAGGTATCTTCTGTAATTACTTTATCTGAGGAAAGCCGCAGAATGCAGGATATGATGAGAATGTATAATATGGGCGCCATGGATGATAGTATGTTTGCAGGTGGAGAAACCCTGGTTCTTAATGCAAATCATAAGCTAGTACAATATATAATTGCCAATGAAAATTCAGAACATACCCCTATGATTTGTGAGCAGTTATATGACCTAGCTTACTTAAGCCATAAGCCTTTAGAGCCTGAGGCCATGACAAGGTTTATACAAAGAAGTAATGAAATAATGCTGCTTCTAGCACAATAGATAAGGAAAGCTTATATAGTAGTGGTATGGGATTAATAATCCCATACCACTATTTTTTTTATACTTTTATTTTATTTAAAAACATGGGAAGAATAATTATGAAATTATTATAATATTTAGGCTTCACCCCTTGAAATAATAATATAAATGATATATCATATAGTAACAAAAACCATATCATGGAATATTGATATAACATGAGATAGAATAGTAAATAATATCAAATAAATGTAAATGTTTATATTATCTAGTTCTAATCTTTTTATATATATAATGTTAAATATTTATGCTGGAGGACAAAGATGAAATATAAAATTTTAGTAGACAGCTGTACAGATTTACCCATACAGCTTAAGACAGATTCACATTTTAAAATAATACCTTTAACTTTAATAATTGATGATAAAATAATTGTGGATAATGAGGATTTTAACCAAAAAGAATTTTTAAATATAATGAATAAAAGCCCCAACAGCCCCAAATCTGCCTGCCCCTCACCGGAAGATTATATGAGGGAGTTTGAAGGTGACGGGGATACTTATGTAGTCACCATATCTTCTGAGTTAAGCGGATCATATAACAGTGCACTTTTAGCTAAAAAATTATATTTAGAAGAGCATCCCAGTAGCAATAAGAAAATAGAGGTAATTGATTCTCGCAGTGCCTCTGTGGGGCAGACTTTGATTGCAATGAAGATTAAGGAATTGATAAATTCCGGGCATATTTTTGATGAAATCACTGAAAAAATAAAAATCTTCCGTTCAGAAATGAAAACTAAATTTGTAATAGAAAGCCTGGAGAACCTAAGAAAAAATGGCAGGTTAAGTCATATTAAAGCAATACTCTCTAATGTCTTAAACATAAAGCCGGTTATGGGAGCAACTCCTGAAGGAACTATCTGCAAGCTAGATCAAGCTAGAGGAATTAACAAGACCTTAATTAAGATGTCAGAAATTATCGAAGGGGATGTAATTAAGTCCCAGGAAAAAATACTGGGAATAGCCCATTGTAATTGTAAAGAGAGGGCTAATTTTGTAAAAGAAGAAATATTAAAAAGAGTTCCTTTTAAAGATTGCTTTATAGTGGATACAGCAGGTGTCAGCACAATGTATGCTAACGAAGGTGGTATTATAGTAGCATATTAGTAAAATAGCACATTTTTTAGTAAATTTATCATAATTTAAAACATTGAAATGAAAGCTATAATTTGTTAGGATGAATATGATTCGACGGTATAATGATAGGCTAAAGATTTAAATATAATAAATAATTAAAAGTATAAAAACCATAGAAAGGTATAAATAATCCTTTAAACTATGGTTTTTAATTTTAAACATTCCTTATAATACTATAAGGCACAGAAAGGAGTACCTATGATGAAAGATAATATTTTTGATGTACAAGAGTATGCTAAAGTTGCAAGACAAGCTGCAGCAGAAGGGGCTGTTCTACTTAAAAATGACAATAATGTTCTGCCTCTGGCACCGAAAAGTAAAGTGGCCTTGTTTGGTCGTGCTCAGTTTAATTATTATAAAAGCGGTACAGGTTCAGGTGGTATGGTAAACACCAGATATGTGGTGGGAATTTCAGAGGCCCTAGAGGGTGAAGGGGGATACCTTATCGATCAGACTGTTAAAAAGCATTATGAGGAATGGCTGAAAGATCATCCTTATGAGGCCGGTAATGGTTGGGCAAAAGAACCCTGGTTCCAAGAAGAAATGCCTCTTACAGAAGAACTAGTAGAAAGAGCCAGACAAGATAATGATACAGCTATAATTATTATCGGACGTACAGCCGGTGAAGATAAAGATAATGTGGCAGAAGCAGGAAGTTATTATCTTACAGAAATCGAAGAAGATATGCTTAAAAAGGTATGTGGTGTATTTGAACGGACTATTGTACTTCTTAATGTAGGAAATATTATTGATATGAGCTGGGTAAAAAAATATAATCCGGCTTCGGTAATCTATCTATGGCAGGGGGGCCAGGAAGGGGGAAATGGTGCTTTAGATGTATTAACCGGGAAGGTTAACCCTTGCGGAAAGCTTACGGATACCATTGCCAAGGAAATTTCCGACTATCCTTCCTCTGCAAATTACGGTAATCCCACCCGCAATTTATATGTGGAAGATATTTATGTAGGATATAGGTATTTTGAAACCTTTGCCAAAGATCGTGTCTTATATCCTTTCGGCTATGGTCTATCCTACACTACATTTTCTATACAAAGTAGGGCCATATATCAGGATGATTTAAAGGTGGCTGTGGATGTGGCTGTTACCAATACCGGAAATATGGCCGGTAAGGAAGTTGTTCAAGTTTACTGTGAGGCACCCCAAGGAAAGCTTGGAAAGCCTAAAAGGGTTTTAGCAGGCTTTGCTAAAAGTAAGCTTCTTAGTCCGGGAGAAAGCCAAGACCTAAGAATTGAAATTCCCTTAGGTACCCTGTCAAGCTATGATGATTCAGGTGTAACCGGATATAAGTCAGCATGGGTATTGGAAGAAGGATCATATGGATTTTATGTAGGAGGAAATGTTAGGGAGGCAAGTCTTGCCGGCAGTATTACAATAGAAAGTCTTAAGCTTATAGAACAGCTTCAGGAAGCCTTGGCTCCTGTAACTGAATTTGAACGGATGCGCCCCGGTAAAGACGGACAATTAAGCTTTGAAAAGGTTCCTCTTCGTACTATAGATCCTAAGAAGACCCGGGAAAAAAAACTACCTCCAGCCAAGGAGTATACGGGAGATTTAGGCTATAAGCTGGCTGATGTGGAAAGTGGTAAGGTAAGTATGGATACCTTCTTAAGCCAGCTAAGTGATGAGGATTTATGCTGCATAATCCGTGGTGAGGGAATGAGCAGTCCTAAGGTTACTCCCGGTACAGCCGGTGCCTTTGGAGGGGTAACAGAAAGCTTGAAGTCCTTTGGACTTCCGGTGGCTTGTTGTGCCGACGGTCCCAGCGGTATTCGCATGGATTGCGGTAGTCTGGCATTTGCCTTACCGATTGGAACATGCCTTGCATGTACCTGGAATATGGAGCTGGTAGAAGAACTATTTAGATATGAGGGCTTGGAACTTAGGAGAAACAAAATAGATAATCTACTTGGCCCCGGCATGAATATTCATCGTCATCCCCTTAATGGCCGCAATTTTGAATATTTCTCCGAAGATCCTTTGCTTACGGGAAAAATGGCAGTGGCTCAACTTCAAGGTATGCATAAATATGGTGTTACCGGTACTATTAAGCATTTTGCTTGTAATAATCAGGAATCTAACCGCTATGATGTAGAAGCTGTTGTTTCTGAAAGGGCCCTTCGTGAGATTTACCTTAAGGGTTTTGAAATCGCCGTAAAAGAAGGGGGAGCATATTCTATTATGACCTCTTATAACCCGGTAAACGGACTATGGACTTCCAGTAATTATGATCTGGTTACCACTATACTTCGCAAGCAATGGGGTTACAAAGGTATAGTAATGACCGACTGGTTTGCCAAAGGTAACGATGAAGGAGAAGAGGCTAGCCCTCAAAATGTAGCTGCAATGGTTCGGGCACAAAATGACCTATATATGGTGGTTTTAGATGCTAAGAAAAATTCGGGTAATGATAATTTGGCTGAAGCTTTAGAAAAAGGAACTACAAGTCGGGGAGAATTTTTAAGAAGCGCTGCTAATATTTGCAACTATCTTTTAACTACCCTTGCCTGGAGACGTCAGCAAGGGATATTTAGCCAGCTGGATGAGCAGTTGACTAAGTCTTTAGAAGAAGACGATGGAATAATTCAAAATATGATTCCTCTAGATGTAGATAAATGCGCTACCTTATCCGGGGACTTAATCAATACCCAAAAAGGAGAAAGCACCCATTTACAGGTAACAATTCAGGAAGCCGGATATTATAGACTGGAGATAACTTGCAAAGCTATGGAAGATATAAGTGAGTTGGCACAAATACCCCTTAGTATTTTCCTTAATCAGAACTTTGTAAAAACCATTACCCTAACCGGCTCAGATAAGATCTGGCGTACTGAAATTATAGATTTTGAAGAGCCTGTATTACAAAACACCTATTTTATTAAGCTTTATTTTGGACTGGGTGGAATGGAGATTAAGGATCTTAAGATAGTTAAAATAAAATAATAATTTCCTTATTCCCGCTTCATCATCTTATAAAATTGCTTAGGTGTTAAACCATACTCATTTTTAAAGGCTCGAAAAAAGTTAGAATAATCTCCAAAACCGGCATGTTCATAAACACTATTTATGGGCATGCCGTTTAATATATATTCTTTGGCAAGGATAAGTTTTTTTTGAATAATAAATTTATGTATGGTGGTTCCGGTATGTTTTTTAAATTCCCTTAACATATGGTATTTACTTATATAAAATTTCTCGGAAAGCTCATCAAGCCTAATATCTTCTTTTATATTATTATTTATATATTGAATGATTTCGTCAATAAGGCTGCTTTTTTTTATTTCTATACTGGCTTTTGAATTATTATGGAATAATTGGGTATTAATATATACAAATAACTCCACCAGGTAAGCTTTATAGAGTAAGTCCTTTCCCATCCCTTTGTAAGTCTCTAGATTTAGCAATTTAAATAAAATATTTCGAATATTAGCCTGTACTTCAAAATCTGTTCGTAATACATTTTTTCTTTTGGGATCTTCAAAGCATCTTTTTAAATCCATGGTCTTTGTAGAAAGGCTATTAAGAAATTCTTTGTTAATCCACAAGACAATACGTTCATAGGGTTTTGATACTTTGTTTATTATAGGCTGATGGAGATCCCTTGAGTTAATTAATACAATATCTCCCGGAATAAGTGTATAGGTTTTTCCCTCTATAATATAAGTTACATCTCCGGAAATAAAGAGGTAACATTCATAAAAATCATGGTGATGAAGGTTTACTTTATATAAATTGGTGTCTGAATAATGAAAGATTTCATAATCGCTGGTCATCATATTTTGTCTGGTAAGGTAGGGATGAGTTGCTTTTTTCATATTGACCTCCAAGTTACAACAATTTTCACTGGATATATGCATAATATCACAGCAATTTTTGCAAGTCAAATAGCAATAAAAACATAGGAAATAATAAGGGAGATTAATTATAATAATATACAGTACCATTACTATTTTATCAAAAACAAATTTATATAAATTCATTGTATTAATTGATTAGCTTGGTAAAAGAATATTGTATAAATAATGTTTAAAATAATTTTGATATGGAGGAATTTACTATGAAGTTATCATTTCGTTGGTATGGAAAAGACGACCCGGTAAGAATTGATTATATTAAACAGATACCCAATATGCACAGCATAGTGACAGCAATATACGATACACCTGTAGGTGAAGTTTGGAGCCAGGAAAGCATTGACAGCTTAAAGGATGAGGTGGAAAGAGCAGGCCTTAAGTTCGAGGTTATTGAAAGCGTTCCTGTACACGAAGATATTAAGCTTGGCTTGCCTTCTAGACAGACCTATATAGATAATTATAAGGAAAATATACGCAGATTATCTAAGGCCGGAGTAAAGGTAATATGCTACAACTTTATGCCTGTCTTTGACTGGACCAGAACCCAGCTTGATAAGGTTTTAGAAGACGGATCAACAGCCCTTGTATATTATAAAGACCAATTAACCAAGATGGATCCACTTAAGGGAGAACTTTCCCTGCCCGGATGGGATTCTAGTTACACAAAGGATGAGCTTTCAGAAATATTTGAAAAGTATAAGTCTGTGGATGAGGAGAAGCTTTGGAGCAATTTAGAATACTTCCTTAAGGAGATTATACCGGTTGCAGAAGAATGTGATGTGAAAATGGCAATACACCCGGATGACCCTCCATATCCTATCTTTGGACTTCCACGTATTATTACAACTGAAGCTAATTTAGACCGATTCCTAAAGTTGGTGGACAGCCCCTATAATGGACTTACCTTCTGTACCGGATCCCTGGGAAGTGCCCACTTTAACAATATTGTAAACATGGTTGATAAGTATTCAGCCCTGGGAAGAATTCATTTTATGCATATAAGGAACGTTAAACTTTTAGATGACGGAAGTTTTGAAGAAAGTGCCCATTATTCACCCTGTGGCTCACTGGATATAGTTGAAATTGTAAAAGTACTTCATAAAAATAAGTTCACAGGTTATATACGACCTGATCACGGAAGAATGATATGGGGTGAGACCGGAAGACCGGGATATGGCCTTTATGACCGTGCTTTAGGAGCAATGTATATAACAGGTATTTGGGAAACCTTAGATAAGACATCTAATTAAGTTTAAATAAGTCATATTGTATATACAAATAAAAAAGATGACTTTATTGTTAAATTAGCCATATTAGTCATCTTTTTTTATATGCTTATATCAATAAAAAATAATATCATAAATTTGAAATAAGAACTTTATATAAAATAATAAATCTTTTATCTATAATTTTACTAAAAAAAATAGTCTATATAGTAAGATAAGATTAAAGATGATATGATGTGTTAAGATAAGATTTTCCTATAATTAAGAGCTACAAAGGAGAAGTGTACATATGGATTATATTTGTAACCCAATTAATATGGAATATAAGTATCAGTTTATTGATCAAAAGGGAAAACTAAGTTTGTCTAGGGAGGCAGCAGACCCTTCTATAATATTATTTAAAGAAAAGTATTATTTATTTCCTTCTATGACAAAAGGTTTCTTAGTAAGCCATAATCTTACAGAGTGGGAATTTCACCCCCTAAAAAATGTCCCTGTTTATGATTATGCTCCGGATGTTAGGGTAATAGGAGATTATATTTATTTTTCAGCCTCAAAGTGGGATGCAAACTGCTCCTTTTACCGCAGTACAGACCCCATAAATAAGGGCTTTGAAGAAATACCCGGAACATTTCCTTTTTGGGATCCTAACCTTTTTGTAGATGATGACGGCAAGATATATTTTTATTGGGGATGTTCCGATGTAACACCTATTTATGGAGTAGAATTAAATCCCCAGGATATGACACCTATGACTGAGCCGGTAGAATTAATATTTTCTAATATCCATAAATATGGATTTGAAAGAAGGGGAGAGGATCATAAAGCTTTAAATTCCGAAGGAGAAAGCACTGCACCTTATATCGAAGGACCCTGGATGGACAAATACAAGGGAAAATATTATCTGCAATATGCCTTTCCCGGTACAGAGTTTAATATATACGGTGACGGTGTCTATATATCAGACAGCCCCTTAGGGCCTTTTAAGTTAGCAAAGAACAATCCCTTCTCATATAAACCCGGTGGATTTATACCGGGAGCCGGCCATGGTTCTACCCTAAAAGATAAGAAGGGAAATTGGTGGCACCTTGCTACCATGAGAATTAGCGTAAATCACCCCTTTGAAAGACGTTTAGGTATCTGGCCGGCAGGCTTTGATAAGGAGGGGGAACTTTTTTGCAATCAAAGATATGGTGACTGGCCTATGAAGGTAGAAAATCTTATGGAACCGTGGAAGAAACCGGATTGGATGCTTTTATCTTATAATAAACCTTGCAGGGCCTCTTCCTATGTAGAAGGAAGGGAGCCTAAATTTGCAACAGATGAAAATGTTCAGACCTGGTGGAGGGCAGCCGGTAACAAAAGCGGCCAGTGGATAGAGATAGATCTTTTAGACTGCCTTGATGTAAGGGCAATTCAGATAAATTTTGCCGATGAGATAGATGAGCCGAAATTGCCGGAAGGAAAAAGTCTAATAGGTGATATGCCAAGGTATATCGATGAGAAGAAATACTATACCAGATGGATTTTAGAAGCTTCCATAGACGGGGAAGAATATTTTGTGATAGAAGATAAATCAAAGGCAGAAACTGATCTGGCCCACGATTTTATAGTTCGGGAGGAAGGATTAAAGGCCAGATATATAAAATGTACGATTATGGAAGTGCCTTATAATCAAAATCCATGTATTTCGGGACTTCGCATCTTTGGCCTAGGCAAGGGTCCTCTTCCTGCTAAATCAGATATTATTACAACAGAATTTATCAGTGATTTAGATCTTTTGGTGAAGTGGAAGGATGTTAAAGCCACAGGATATAATGTTCTATGGGGTTATGCCCAGGATAAATTATATCACAGTTATATGGTATTTGGAAAAAATAAACTAACTATTGGGGCCCTTATAAAGGATCAAGCTATTTTTGTAAGAGTAGATGCCTTTAATGAAGTAGGGATTACAGAAGGAGATGTAATAAAGGTGAAATAACACCAATAATTAAGCTAAGTTATAAGTTACTGATGAAAAAAAGGAGAAGTAAATTTGGACAGTTTTTTACTTGATAAATTGAAAGAAATTACAGATGAGGAAAGAGAAATATTAGAAGGTAAAAAACCCTCCACTAATATTGTATACAAGCATAAAATATTAGATGATGGGAAGCTAATTAAAATATGGCCCCATACCAGATTTATTCATTTTCCTGCCCATTCTCATAATTATATTGAAATAGTATATATGTGCCAAGGTTGTACTCACCATATTATTAACAATAATGAAATTATATTAAATAAGGGAGAATTACTTTTTATAAATCTAAATGCCCTACATGAGATATATCCTGCAGATAAAGATGATATTGCCATTAACTTTATTATACAGCCTGAATTTTTTGATATAGCCACAAAAATGATGGATGAAAAGGATAATTCTTTGTTTAATTATATAATAGAGAGTTTAACAAACTGTGAGGATAATATGGGCTACTTTCATTTTAAAGTTTCTGAAGTTCTTCCCATACAGAATTTGATAGAAAATTTGATTTGGTCAGCTATTAGTAATCAAGATAATACCAGGGATATTACTCAGTATACCATGGGTTTGTTATTATTACATCTGATGAATTTAAGCAATAAGATTTTTTCTGAAAATAATTATGAGCAGGAGTTAACTTTAAAGATTCTTAAATTTGTAGAGGATAATTATAGGGAGGGGACACTTAGTAAACTGGCAGAGAGTCTTAATTGTGACATGGTATGGCTAAGCAGGACCATCAAAAGGCTTACGGATAAAACCTTTACGGAGTTAATTCAGATTAAAAGATTAAATCAGGCAGCCTACCTCCTTGAAAATACTAAAATACCCATAGCAGATATTGGTTACTTTGTAGGTTATGAAAATTTAAGTTATTTTTATAGAATTTTTAAAGAACACTATGGTCTTACACCTAGGTACTATCGTTTAAGTAAATTAAAAGAAACATAAACTTCTTAATCAATAAGATTTTAAACCCTTAATCTATGATTTATATCAATAGATGAGGGTTTTTTTATAAATTTTACATTTTACTAGTAATTTTTTCATATAAAAATTGACAAACACTTATATATTATAACATAATATAGCTAAAATGCTTTTTATGAGGAAGATAGTATGGATAAAAAAATATGGGAAGTATTAGGTATTGAAGAAACTAAGGATGAAGAGAAGATAATACAAGCATATAGGGATAAATTAATAGCTGTTAATCCGGAGGATGATGCAAAAGGCTTTATGCAACTAAGGGCTGCATATGAAGAGGCCCTTCGTTTTGTAAATGAGCCTGAACAAGAAGAGATTAGGCAAGAAAAAAATGATGTAGATTTATGGATAGATAAAATAGCAGGTATTTATAGTTCCTTAGATAGTCGTAGAGATGAAAAGGCTTGGGAAGAGCTTTTTAGGGATGATATCTGTATTGGATTGGATACAAGCATAGAAGCCAGGGAAAAATTGCTGGTTTTTCTTATGGATCATTATTATTTGCCCCACCGGATATGGAAGCTTATGGATAGGGAATTTGATATTGTAGCTGATAAGGAAGATTTGTATGAGATATTTCCCAGAAACTTTATTGATTATGTAGTTAATCAAATTACCGTAGAAGGATTTCTTGATTTTACCTTGTTTGATTATAAGGAAGGGGAAGAGGCGGATGAATATATCAGAACTTATTTTCAGTTAAAGTCTAGCCTAGATGAAAATAAATTAGATGATTGCCAAAAAATTATTGATGATTTAAAAAAGTATCAGACCCATCATCCTTATGAAGATGTTGAAAAAATCAGGTATTATTTATTAACAGACCGGTTAGAAGAGGTAGAAAATCTGGCCAAAACCCTAGTTAACCGGTATCAGGATGATGGTTATATTCTTTCGGTATATGGTAAGTTAAAAAGTAAGCAAGAATTATATGATGAAGCTAGTAACTGGTATCAAAGAGTTCTTGAGCTATATCCGGATTATTACTGGGCAAAAATCGGATTGGTGGAATGCTTATATAAGAAGAAAAAATATACAGAAGCTAAGGATTTAGCATTGAAATTACTAAATCAATATTATCATGATGAAACTATAAGTTCTTACTTGATTGAAATAAATGAAATCTTAATTCAAAGATATCAAGAAAAGTTAAAACAAAAGCAGGATAATAAAATCAAATTGGAACTGGCTTGGTGCTATTTTCAAAATGAAAAATTAGATGATTGCATAAATCTCTTAGAGGAATTACCTGATACAGCCCGCAGAGAATATGATTTTATAAATCTTTATGGAAGGGCTTATCTAGCTTTGGGTAAATATGATCTTGCCTTGGATAAACTTAAAGTTTGGCTACAAGCAATCCTTGATACAAAAAAAGACGACAGTGAAGAAGCAAAGAAAAGATATGGCAGATTGGGTTATGCCTATTATTCAATTGGCCTATGCTATACAAACCTTCAAGCTTATGATGAGGCTGTGTTTTATTATCAAAAAAGCATTGAAGTGGAAGAAAGAATACATGAAAAGTTAGTTGCAATGGAGAGGCTGGCATATACCTATCTGAAAGCAAAAAACTATAAGGAGTGTATAAAAACCTGTGAAAATATTATAGAGATAAGCAGAGATTACTATCCGGCTTATCTTCTTAGACAAGAAGCCTTTTATGACCTTCATAATGATCAGGAAGTTATTAATGATTACTATAGGGCTGTTGAGATTTACCCAGGCTATATAAGGCCTTATCTATATGCCATAAAAGTATATATAAGACATAACCAATATGAAGATGCAAAAGCCGTAGCAGAGGCGGCAAGGAAAGCCGGTTTAGAAAGTAATGAGTTTAAATTACTTTGTGTAAAGCTAATCAGGCTAAGGGATAATACAGAAGAAGAAAGAGAAGAAGCCATACAAGAATGCATAAAGCTAAAAGAAAGCCTAAAGGAAGATGATAATGATATAGAAGATCCAAGCCTTATAGATTTTGAATTGGCACTTTTATATGCCCAAAGTAATCAATACGGACAGGCATTAGCCCTGATTGACTCAATTATAGAAAAGAAACCGGATGAATATTTTTATGTCCTTATAAAGGCCGGGCTCCTAAAAGATATAGGAAAATATAAGTCTGCAATTGATTTGTTTAATAGCCTTCTAGAAAAAAATCCTGAAAATCTAAGGATATATTATGAGCTGGGATTTTGTTATTATGAAAACAATAATAGGGAAAAAGCATTAGAAGTTTTTCATAAAATACTTGAAATAAATCCGGAGTATGCCAATGTCAACGATAAAATAGCAGACATATATCATACTATGCTAAATGAAACTAAAAAGCTGGAATATTATAAAAAGGCATTGCCCTACGCTGACAAGCAAGTAGAAATTGCCGGAAGCGATAACTATTATGTAAACAGAGGCTTATTACATATGGATGCATATGAGTTTGATAAGGCCTTATCTGACTTTTATAGGGCTTTAGAGATTAATCCCGATGACTGGATAGCTTATAATAATGCCGGTTGTACACATATGTTTATGAGAAATATGGATAAGGCAATTGAAATCTTGAAGGAAGCAGTGGCTAAGACATCCATAGAAGATAATCGGCTGCCATATGGAAATCTGGCTAAATGTTATTACATAATAAAAGAATATGATAAGGCATTAAAGTATTATGAAGAGCTTCACCGGCTATATCCTACAACAGCCTTGTATATCGAATATATATCAGAGATATATAAAATAAAGGGTGATTTACATAGTAGTATAAAATGGTTATACAAATTAAAGGATATAGATAGTAAAAATCAAGGAACCATAGAAAATGAACTGGGGAAAATTTATTTTCTGCAGGGTAATACGGATAAGGCCTATAATCATTATAAGTTATCTTTAGCTTATGATAGTTTATCAAATTATATGGATTATGCAGAATTTTTATTATTAAATTATGATTATAATTATTCTCTATCTATAATAAAAGAAGCTTTTAAGAGTATTAAAACCAAGGATAAAAGTTATATAAAAACCTGTAAAAAAGCAGCAGTCCTTTACTTAAGTGTAGAGCTTTTTAAGGGTAATTTATCAAAAAGGTTGAAAAATAAATTTAAAAAGAAAGCTAAGAAATTGGCCATAGATGGAATAAAAACAATCTATAAATTTTATAACAATAGTATAGAAAGTTATTATGAATTTCCAAGTAACCGGGTTGATCGCTTGGCAGATTTGGCCTCTATCTACCTATCCATGGGGGATGAGCAGGGGGCAGAATATTATCTTAAGATGGGCCTTGAGTCTTTACCATGTAGAAAATGCATCTATGAAAAATGTGTCAAACTTTATGAAGTATATGGAATTTTATACGAAATAAGAGATCAATTGGATAAAGCCATAGAATGTTATAAGATAATACTAAAGGAAAATCCAGGTAATATGACTTATATTAAAAGATTAGAAAATGCAGAAGAGAAATATAAAGCACAACTTAAGGAGAATGTGAAATGATTATTGGTATTGATTTAGGAACTACAAACAGTTTGGTAACTTATTTTACAGAGGAAGGTCCAAAGATTATACCTAATCGCTTGGGAAAATACTTAACCCCCTCTGTAGTAAGTATAGATGAGAATAATGAAATTTATGTGGGAGAGACAGCAAAAGAACGGGAACTTTTGTATCCGGGAAGCAGTGCCAGTGTATTTAAAAGAGATATGGGAAGTAATCGTAAGTTTCAACTGGCTAATAAAAAATTTACCGCAGAAGAATTATCTTCCTTTATAATCCGCTCACTTTGCCAAGATGCCGAAAGTTATTTAAATGAACCTGTCACTGAAGCGGTTATAAGTGTTCCGGCTTATTTTAATGATATAAGAAGAAAGGCAACCAAGCGGGCGGGAGAATTGGCCGGAATAAAGGTTGAACGTATTATAAGTGAACCTACGGCAGCAGCCATAGCTTATGGACTTTATCAGGACAAAGAAAATAAAAAGTTTTTAGTCTTTGATCTGGGGGGAGGAACCTTTGATGTCTCTATCTTAGAATTATACAAGTCTATAATAGAAGTAAGGGCAGTTGCCGGAGATAACTTTCTTGGAGGAGAGGATTTTACTAAGGTTTTAGAAAAAATGTTTTTTGATAAAAACAAGCAGATAAAAAAAGAATTACTCTCCGAAAAAGATAGAAAGTACATTCATAGACAGATGGAACTATGTAAATTAGAGTTATCTGAAAAAGACAGTATAACAAAGAGTTTTCAAATTGAGGGAAATGAAGTATCATTTCATACAGATATAGAAGCTTATGAAAAGGCATGTGAAGAATTATTTGAAAGAATACGAATTCCTATTAAGAGAAGTCTCTCCGATGCCAATATCCGGGTAAGGGATATTGATAAGGTTGTTTTAATAGGCGGGGCCACCAAGCAGCCCCTTATAAGAAAATTTGTCAGCAAACTATTTGGAATGATACCGGATACATCTATTAATCCTGATGAGGCAGTAGCCCTTGGGACAGCTATTCAGGCTGCTATGAAAGAGAGGAATGAGGCTATTAGGGAAGTTATCCTAACAGATGTATGTCCTTTTACCTTGGGTACGGAAGTAGTAATGACCTTAGGGGAAAATTGGATAGAGTCGGGACATTTTTGCCCTATTATCGAAAGAAACACCACAATTCCCGCAAGCCGAACTGAAAGACTTTATACGGTCTATGATAACCAGTCAGAAATTTGTGTAAATATCCTTCAAGGGGAGAGCAGATATGCAGCTAATAATCTTTCCCTTGGAGAGATAACTGTTAAAGTTCCAAAGGCTAAAAAAGGGGAAGAAGCCATAGATGTGACCTATACATATGATGTTAATTCAATTCTTGAAGTAGAAGTAAAGGTTGTATCCACAGGGGAAGTTAGAAAACAGGTGATAAAAGGACAGGATAATAATATGACAGATGAGGAGATAAAACAGCGTTTAGAGGAGTTATCTTATCTAAAAATATCACCCAGGGACCGGGAAGAAAATAAACTTCTACTGCTTCGTGGTGAACGGTTATATGAAGAAGCCTTAAGTAGCGACCGACAGAGAATTCATTATGAATTAAACAGATTTGAAAGTGCTCTAAAGACCCAAGATCGGGATAAAATAGAAGAGGCAAGAAGAAGGATAAAAGAATTTTTAGATGAATATGAGATGGATTTATAAGTATAAGCTAAAAATAAAAATCCAGTTGACATTTATGAAGTTTTGTTAGATAATAGTTGATGCGGTTAAATTAAAGATCGCATTTTCGAGGCGTGGCTCAGTTTGGTAGAGCGCTGCGTTCGGGACGCAGAGGCCGTGGGTTCGAGTCCCGTCGCCTCGATTAAAAATTAGGCCAAAATAAAATATAACGAGGGTTTTGAATAAAATTCAGAACCCTCGTTTTTTATGTCTTTAGGCTGCATAAAAGTAATAAAGGATGCCCTGTTTTTAATGTAAATCATGGTTTCGGGACATCCTATTTGTTGGGCTTGTGCTTTAATCTAAAAAAGATTTTCAATTACTAAACTACTTTAAATTAAATCAAGCCTATAGCTATATTTTATATTTATATGGCCATATTATATTACTTTTATAAATATGTCAACATGTATCACCAAAATTCTTCATAGCTTTTCTTTATCAGACTGTCAAAATCGTAACAATCTACAACATCTTCCAGTGTTATAACATTAAGTTTCATAGCCTCTTCTTTATAAATAGTAGGCATAATAGCATAAAAATCAGAATTACGATATTCGTAGCGGTATATAAATATTTTGTTTGTTTTATATAGGTTTTTCAATATATTATATAGTTCATATTCCATTATAGAGCTGTAAGTATCTTGATTTTCCACATAATATTTTATTTCAATATGTTTTAAATATGTATTACTTTTTGCTACATTATCAAGATTGGTTCTTGCATAGTTTTCGATATTTTCCCAGACTTCTTCTTCAATCCTTTCTATATATAAGGGTTCTTCCATTTGGATATTAAGAATATCATCTAGGGTAATGTGTTCGTCGGGTACATTACATAGGGCAAAATCAAAGTTGCTACCGACGGTAAGGAGAGTAACTTTTCTTTTATTTAGCCTAATGGTGTTAAGTAGAGGTGACATATCCTTGTCATTGGACATAATGATGAATTCATCAATATTTTCATTGATATACATGTCATTTAGAGCGTCAATTGTTATTTGAAGATCTGCATAGTTTTTTCCACGATTGGAGGTATGAATTGTGCTGACTCCGTATTCCTGTAATCTTGTCTGATGGCGGGACTCCATTAAATCCCTATTGTCAAAATTACAATAAGCTATAATCTTTACAATCCTTAGGTTTTTGCTTTTGCACCATTTATGGATTTTTTCGAAAAAACCTAAGCGAAGAAGATTTTTGTACTGAAACAAGAGGGTTTTGTACACATTTTCATAATCAATGTAGATGGCTACATTATATAATTTATTGTCCATACTTCACTCCTTTATATTAATTTAACCTTATTATAACACGTTTCGTCAAAATGAAATAAACAAGTTTTTAATTTTATATTGAAATTTTATTTTTTTTATATTAAAATCATTGAATAATAGATTGATTGGAATATATATATTAGTGATGCTTCTGTGGCTCAGCTGGTAGAGCAATTGATTCGTAATCAATAGGTCACGGGTTCGAGTCCCGTCAGAAGCTTAATATAAGCCTTATAACACACTGGTTATAGGGCTTATATTTATAATAATATAAAATTTATATGGAGTGTTTATGGACATAATGTAAGGTCCCATCATATATAAAGGGAGTATTATCGCTTTTCCCCCATAAAACATAGTCCTATTGCCCCGGGACCTGAATGGGAACCGATACTGGGACTGATAGTGTTTATTAATATCTTCTTATGAGGAAGAGCCTCCTTAATAAGTCTTTTAAGATACATGGCATCATCTGGGGCATCCCCGTGGGCTATGCAGATTATATCATTGTCATCTTTATATCTACCCATATTGTCTATCATATAATTAAATATGGTAGAAAGAGATTTCTTCCTGCCCCTAATCGTAGTAAGGGGAACTAGTCCACCTTCTTCGTTTATATATAAGATGGGTTTCATATTCATTATAGAACCGATTAATGCTGTGGTTTTGGAGATTCTTCCACCCCTTTGTAGATGATATAAATCATTTACGGTAAAAAAGGTGGAGAAATTCATCTTATGCTCCTCTAGCCAGGAAGCAATCTCGTCAATGGTTTTTCCTTCCTCTTTCATTTCTACAGCTTTTATTACAAAAATACCTTCACCAAGAGAGGCATTTAAGGTGTCTATTACAATTATCTTAGCATCCGGATTTTCCTCACATATATCTCTGGCTCCGGCCATGACATTGCTGCAGCCTCCGCTAAGGCCGGAGGAAAAGCTAATATGTAAAATATCAAGGTCAAGGTTTATGTAGTTTTGGAAAGTCTGTCTGATAACTTGGGGATTACTGGCCATGGTAGTGGGCATTAGACCTGCTCTCATTCTATCATAGAATTCTTTTGGTGTAAGATTTACTTCATCCCCATAGGTTATTCCTCCTAGGTTATAGTAGTGAGGAATTATACCTATACTTTTCTCTTTTATATATTCTATTGGTAAATCAGAATTTGAATCCGTGGTAATAACAAAATTTCTCATCTCTTAAAACTCCCAAAAATTGTAATTTACTTTATTATACTAAAATAAAGCATAAATAGCAAGAGTTTTATTTACAAAAATAGTAAAAAATGTAGCTTTTTCTTTATTTTTCTTATATAAAATTCAGTATCTTTGTCCATGTATTTTATAAAAGGGGGTTCTGCTTCCCCCTTTACCTAGTATACTTTTTTTGAAAGTAGGCTAATAGTTTATATAGACCGGTGGCCACTATACATAAAATAACTATACTCATAATTACATAATCTAGCTTAAAGACTTGGCTTCCGTAGATTATAAGGTAGCCTAAGCCAGCCTTTGCGGCTAAAAATTCCCCGATTATTACACCGACCAGTGATAAACCGATGTTAACTTTCATCAGGCTAATCATAGAGGGGATATTAGCAGGCAGGATTACCTTTAGAAGTACATCTTTCTTTTTTCCTCCAAGGGTATAGATTAATTTGATTTTATCTTCTTCAACTGCTTTAAAATCAGAGTGTAAGGTTATAATGGTACCAAATAAGGCAACCGAGATTGCGGCCACGATAATTGTCTTCATATTATTTCCCAGCCATACGATAAAGACAGGAGCTAGGGCAGACTTAGGTAGACTATTTAAGACAATCAGGTAAGGTTCAAGAATTTTTGATATAGTTTCATTCCACCAAAGAATCACCGCAACAAGTAATCCGATTAAGTTTACCAAGGCAAAACTTAAAAGAGTTTCATATAAGGTTATACCCAGATGATAGAATAGTTGGCCGTCAACTGTCATTTGTACTATGGTATTTACCACTCTAGAAGGACTAGAGAATATAAACGGATCCACTATGCCAATATAGGTACTTATTTCCCAAAAAGCAACAAAACCTATTAATATCATAATTTGTATAGTACGAATTCTTCGGTTTTGTAATATATGCTTTTTGATATATGCTTTCTGAGCAGCTGAAATATCTAAGCTTTCACTTGTAACTTTTCTATTCCTTCTGCTCAAGATTGTTTAACTCCTTCCATATTAAATTAAAGTAATCTGTAAATTCCGGTGCGCTTCTAGCCCTAAATGGAGTAGGATCCGTTATAGATAGTTTTATATCAATAATCCGCTTTACACTGCCGGGTCTTTTTGTCAATATAATAACTCTGTCAGACATGCTGATAGCCTCTGATATATCATGGGTTATTAAGATTGCTGTTTTCTTCTCTTTACGGATTATTCCCCAGATATCATCTGCCACCTCAAGCCTGGTTTGATAATCTAAGGCAGAAAAAGGTTCATCTAAAAGCAAAATATCTGGTTCCAACAAAAGGGTACGAATTAGAGCCGCTCTTTGACGCATTCCACCAGATAATTCAGAAGGATATGAATTTTTAAAAGTAATTAGACCATAAGTGTTCAAAAGTTCATTTATGTGGACATAGCTGTTATCACTTAATTTATTTTGAATTTCCATTCCCAAGGTTACATTTCTTAAGGTATCACGCCATTCCAGCAGATGATCTTTTTGAAGCATATAGCCGATGTTTTTACCGGAGGATTTAATGTCTTTGCCGTTTATATATATTGAACCGCTGCTTGGAGTAAGCAAGCCGGCGATTAGAGAGAGCAGGGTGGATTTGCCACAGCCGCTTGGTCCTACGATGCCTACAAATTCTCCGTCATTTACATGGAAGGAAACATCCACTAAAGCAGGTGTTTCTCCCTCGAGGCTGTGGTAGCTATAGCTGATGTTGTCAATTCGGAGTAGTTCGCTCATATAATACCTCCCTATTAGTTTATACTGTATTATATGACTAGCAAAATGATAAGTTACATAAGATAAATAAGGTAAGATAGAAATAATAAGGGGTTATTGACTTTACTATTTGCCCATAATATAATGAATTCAATAAAAATGTTAAATAATTCTAACAATTACATGGAATTATTTTAATTAGCCAAATATTTATTATCAAGGCAGCTAATAACATGTGTATCCCAAGAATAGGGTAGGAGGAATAATATATGGAGAAAAAAACAGTTCTTTATGATTGCCATATAGATTTAGAAGGGAAGATGATACCCTTTGGGGGATATCTTATGCCTGTACAATATAAATCAGGAGTTATAAAAGAGCATATGGCAGTAAGAAAGGCAGCCGGACTATTTGATGTATCCCATATGGGAGAGGTAATATTAAAGGGTAGTGATGCCTTAAATAATATTCAAAAGCTTGTAACCAATGATTGCAGCTTAATGGTGGACGGACAGGTGAAATACAGCCCTATGTGCAACCAGGATGGGGGTGTAATTGATGATTTACTAATCTACCGTATTGGGAAAGAGGAATATCTTCTTGTTATTAACGCAGCTAACCGCTACAAGGATATTGACTGGATAAGGAAGCATTTATTTGGTGATGTAAGGCTTTCTGATATTTCCGATGAAACTGCTTTGCTGGCACTTCAAGGGCCTTTATCAAAGTCAATACTTACAAAGCTTACAGATGAAAAGACCCTACCCATAAAGTATTATACATTTAAAGAAAATGTAGATATTGGGGGAATAAAATGTATGGTTTCAAAGACAGGCTATACCGGTGAAGAGGGATATGAGATTTATTGTAAAAACAAGGACGCTGTAAGCTTATGGGAACTACTTTTGGATAAGGGAAGTGGTGAAGGATTAATTCCTTGCGGACTTGGAGCTAGGGATACTCTACGGCTAGAAGCGGGACTTCCTTTATATGGCCATGAAATGGATGATAGCATATCACCTATTGAAGCGGGTTTGGGATTTGCCGTTAAGTTGAATAAAGAAGATTTTATCGGTAAGCAGGGTATTATTGATAGGGGAGAACCCACAAAAATCCGTGTGGGCTTAAAAATAACCGGCAGGGGGATTGCAAGAGAAGATTGCCCGGTATTTTATGGTGATAAAGAGGTGGGAAGAACCACATCCGGTACTCATTCACCTTATCTTGGCTATCCTATAGCTATGGCTTATGTTGATTTGAACTACAAAGATGTAGGAACTAATCTTATGGTGGAGATTAGAGGACGAAAAACATCTGCAGAGATTGTTCCTTTACCATTTTATAAAAAATCATAATTAAGGAGGACATACTATGAGTAAGGAGTATTTATTTTTACAGTCCCATGAATGGGTGCAGTTTTTAGATGAAACCACAGCAAGAATAGGAATTTCCGATTATGCGCAAAATGAACTGGGAGATCTGGTTTTTGTTAACCTTCCGGAAGAAGGGGAGGAAGTAGAAGCCGGTGAGGTATTTGCCGAGGTTGAATCTGTTAAAGCGGTTTCTAATGTATACAGCCCTGTAACAGGAGTTGTAAAAGCAGTTAATGAAGAACTTCTTGACCAGCCGGATCTTATTAATTCAGATGCTATGGAAGCTTGGTTTATAGAGGTTGAAAATATTACTGACAAGGCAGAACTTTTATCTGAAGAAGAGTATAATAAATTAATTTCTCAGTAGTAAGAAATCTTATATGGAGATGGAATTTATACTTTTCATCGACCTTTAAAATATAAAGAGGAGGTCACCATGGGAAATTATGTTCCGAATACAAAGGATGAACAGGATCAAATGCTAAAGGCCATTGGGCTTAGCTCTATGGAGGACTTATTTGATACCATACCTGAGGAAGTAAAATTAAAGGCTCCACTTAATATACCTAAGGGAATGTCTGAGATGGAAGTGTTTTACAGAATGAGAAATATTGCAAATAAGAACAAGGTTTTTCAGACTGTATTTAGAGGCTGTGGAGCTTATCGCCACTATATACCTGCCATTGTAAAACAAGTTACCTCTAAGGAGGAATTTATAACTTCATATACCCCATATCAGGCGGAAATCAGCCAAGGAATTCTTCAATCTATTTTTGAATTTCAGACCATGATATGTGAGCTGACGGGAATGGATGTAGCTAATGCTTCCGTTTATGATGGTTCTTGTGCAGCTGCTGAGGCTGTTATTATGAGTAGGGAAAGAAAGAGAAAAAAAGCCCTTGTATCAGCTTCAGTTAATCCTATGACCGTTGAAACCATTTCCACTTATCTTAAGGGAACTGATATGGAGATGGAGCTAATTCCCCTTAAGGAGGGAATTACTGATATAGACAGCTTAAAGAAAATGCTTGGGGATGATACAGCCTGTGTCCTGATACAGCAGCCCAATTACTTTGGCCTGCTAGAGGATGGGGATACAATCGGAGAACTTCTTAAAGATAGTGATATAAAATATATTATGAGCTGTAATCCCATCTCCTTAGGAATATTAAAGACCCCTGCAGAATATGGTGCAGATATTGCAGTGGGAGAGGGACAAGCCCTTGGAATTAGTTTGTCCTTTGGAGGTCCCTATCTGGGTTTTATGGCAACAAGAGATAATTTGAAGCGCCGGCTTCCGGGAAGAATCGTAGGAGAGACAAATGATTTGCAAGGAAGACGGGCCTTTGTCTTAACCTTGCAGGCCAGGGAGCAGCATATCCGCCGGGAGAAGGCCTCCAGTAATATATGCTCCAATCAGGCCCTGTGTGCTATGACAGCGGCTGTCTATCTTGCAGCCATGGGAAAAAAAGGCCTAAGCCGTGTAGCTACCCTTTCAATGTCTAAGGCCCATTATCTTGCCCAGCGTTTATGTGAGATAGAGGGATATAAATTGGTATATCCGGGAGAATTTTTCAATGAGTTTGTAACTACAGTTAATACTGAAGTGGATAAAATACTGGCTATTCTTGAGGAAAGAGGAATTTTAGGAGGATATCCTGTAGGTAAGAATCAGCTGCTTTGGTGTGCTACAGAAGTCAATTCCAAGGAAGAGATTGATACCTTGGTTGAGATTCTTAAGGAGGTGCCATAGGATGAAGCTTATATTTGAAATCGGAAATACAGATAGAGGATGTGATTTGCTGCCTGAATCTGATGTTCCTGTGGTATCGGTTGAGGAAAAGTATGCAAGAAGGAAAGAACTTAATCTTCCCCAGCTTTCTGAAACAGAAATCAGCAGGCATTATACAAGACTTGCAAAAGCTACTTACGGTGTCAATAAGGGTTTTTATCCTTTAGGTTCTTGTACTATGAAGTACAATCCAAAGATTAATGATGAGATAGCCAAACTTCCTAACTTTAGCGAAATCCATCCTTTACAACCGGAACATACGGTTCAAGGGTGTCTTGAGGTTTATAAACTGGCAGAGGAATATCTGTGTGAAATTACCGGGATGGATTATATGGATTTTCAACCGGCAGCAGGAGCCCATGGGGAATTTACAGGATTAAAGCTTATTTGGGCCTATCATAGGGATAGGAATGATTTAAAAAGGGATAAAATTATTATTCCGGATTCAGCCCATGGCACCAATCCCGCCAGTGCTGCCATGGCAGGCTTTACCGTTATAAATATACCTTCTACAAAAGAGGGCTTGGTAGATATAGAGGCCCTAAAAGATGCGGTAGGAGATGATACCGCAGGCTTTATGCTGACTAATCCCAATACCGTAGGTATATTTGAAGAGCAGATTCTTAAGATTACAAGTATAGTTCATGAAGCCGGAGGCCTCAATTACTATGACGGGGCTAATTTAAATGCTATAATGGGACTTACAAGACCGGGAGATATGGGATTTGATGTGGTACATTTAAATCTTCATAAGACTTTTTCTACACCCCATGGGGGAGGAGGTCCCGGAAGCGGGCCTGTAGGCTGCAAGGAGATCTTGGGAAAATATCTTCCATCTAGGAGGATTATTGAGGTAAACAATAACTTAAGATTTGCAGATAAAGAGGAAAAGAGTATAGGCAGGGTAAAAGATTTTTATGGAAATTTCCTTGTTGTAGTTAGGGCCTTGACATATATAATGACTTTGGGTAGGGAGGGACTAAAAAATGCTTCCCAAAATGCCGTTTTAAATGCCAATTATATGATGCATATGCTTAAAGATACATTTACCATGCCCTTTGGCAGTGGTCGCTGTATGCATGAATTTGTCATGTCCCTTGAAAATCTTAAAAATGAAAAAGCGGTAACTGCATTGGATTTTGCCAAAGCCTTGCTTGACTTTGACATTCATCCCCCTACAATGTACTTTCCTTTGATTGTTAAGGAAGCCCTGATGGTGGAACCTACGGAGACAGAGACTAGGGAGACTTTAGATGAAGTAATAAGAATCTATAAAGAGGTATATAATAAAGCATGGCAAGATCCTGAAGCAATTCATAAATGTCCCACTACAACTTCCATAGGTCGTCCGGATGAAGTAAGGGCTGCAAGAAATCCGGTTTTACGTTATCATTTTTCCGACCAATAATTAAAAGAAGCTGCTTCAAGTTATATTTTTTATTTTACTTGGGGCGGCTTTTCTTAAACTTTATTATAATTTAAAACTTTAAAAAATTTATTCTGGTTTAAATGATTATGTTTTAAGATTTATATAAATAAGAAATATTTTTACAATGGTTTGTATAATATGAGATTTATAATGTAGATATAGCTTTATAAATATATATTACAAATTATAAGAAAGAGTGATTGCCATTAAGAAATTGTTATATTATATCACAGAAGAAACTAACCCCTATAAAAACCTGGCTTTAGAGGAGTATTTACTACATAATGTTAGGGAAGATGAATGTATCCTTTATTTATGGCAGAATGAAAAAACAGTAGTTATCGGAAGAAACCAAAACCCTTGGAAGGAATGCAGGATAAATCAGTTAAATGAGGCTGGGGGAAAGCTGGTCCGTAGGTTATCAGGGGGAGGAGCGGTATATCATGATTTGGGTAATCTCAACTTTACCTTCCTTGTAACCAAGGATAACTATAATGTGGACAGGCAGCTGGAGGTAATAATTAAGGCAGTCAATAATCTGGGTATTTTGGCTGTCAAATCCGGTAGAAATGATATTACCGTAGAGGGAAAAAAGTTCTCCGGCAATGCATTTTATACTATGGGGAATAAATGTTATCACCATGGGACAATTTTAGTTAACGTGGACATGGCCGACTTGTCAAAATATTTGAATGTATCAAAAACCAAGCTGCAATCAAAGGGAGTTGCTTCAGTTAAATCCAGAGTAACTAATCTAAAAGACTACAATAGGGATATTACTATTGATAAATTAAAGAAGGAGCTTATTAATGCTTTCGGAGATGTCTATGGACTTAAGCCGGTAGAGATGGATGGGGCTAATTTGCCACAAGAAGATTTAAATAGCAGAGCAGAAAAATTCTCTTCCTGGCAGTGGAATTATGGCAGAAAGATAGAATTTAGCGATAGTATAGAGAGAAGATTTAGCTGGGGAGAGATTGAGATACAGTTTGTAGTGCTTGGAGGTATTATAAAAGACTGCCGGGTATTTTCCGATGCACTTGATACAGAGCTTTTTGAAGAGCTTCCTAAACAGCTTATGGGACTTAAATTTACTTCAAAGTCTATTAATAAGGCTTTAAGTAATATAAGGACATCAGATAATAATAATGAGATATTAAAAGATATAATAGAGCTTATTGGTGAAGAAGTCTAGTAAAATGGTTTGGAGGTCATTAAAATGAATGAATCTTATGATTTGCTTGTAATCGGTTCGGGACCCGGAGGTTATGTGGCTGCCATTAAAGCTGCAAAGCTTGGGAAAAAGACAGCTATTATAGAAAAGGGAGAGATTGGAGGCACATGTCTAAATCGAGGCTGTATACCCACTAAGACTCTAATCCATAGCAGCCATTTTCTTTCTATGGCAAAAAGTATGAAAGAAGCCGGCATTACCTTTACAGGACTGGATATTGATTATGAAAGGCTTAAGGAAAGAAAGGAAGAAGTAGTATTAAAAATACGAAAAGGTGTCCTAGGACTTCTTAAGGCAAATGGAGTTAAGATATACCAAGGAGAGGCTAAGATTATCCAAAGGCACCTTGTAAGGGTAAAATGTGGGGAGGATGAAGAGAATTTACAGGCAGATAATATTCTTATAGCCACCGGTTCACAACCTGTAAGGCCAAATATTGAAGGGGTAAATTTGAAAAATGTTGTAACCAGTGATGAGCTTTTATCCGGCAATTCTAAGCTTTATAAAAAACTATTAATTATAGGAGGCGGTGTTATTGGTGTTGAGATGGCCTCCATTTACAAGGAATTGGGCAGTGAAGTTGAAATTATAGAGGCCATGGACCGGATTTTATATGGAATGGATAAGGAGATTTCCCAGAGTATTGCCATGGGCTTAAAAAAGAAGAAAGTCTCAATTCATACAGGGTCTAAGGTCGTTAAGATATCAGAAGGGGGCAGCTATGGATTAGTATGTGAATATATAGAAAAGGAGCAAAAAAAGACCTGCGAAGCAGAAGGGATTTTATTGTCTGTGGGCAGAGGTCCCAATATAGAAGGATTATTTGAGGATATAGATATAGAGATGGATGGGCCTTATATTAAGGTAAATGAAAATTTTGAAACAAGCCTTCCTAATATCTATGCCGTAGGTGATGTAATCCGAGGAAAGCAGCTGGCCCATCTAGCCTCCGCTCAAGGGATAGTGGCAGTAGAAAGAATATGTGGCCTTGAACCATCTATAGATCTTAAGGTAATTCCATCCTGCATCTATACTGTTCCCGAAGTGGCTACAGTGGGTATGGATGAGGGGGAGGCAAAAGCCCGGGGATTTAAGGTAGAAACCGGCAAGTATCCCATGCTTGGCAACAGCAAAACCTTACTTTCAATGGGGGAGAGGGGCTTTATCAAGCTGGTATGTGATGCCGATAGCAAAAGACTCCTAGGAGCCCAGCTATTATGTGACAGGGCTACTGATATAATCGGTGAATTGGCCCTGGCCATATCTAATAAACTTACCTATAAAGATATAGCCTCAATTATTAGGCCTCATCCCACCTATGAAGAGGCTATTACAGAGGCTGCCCATGATATAGATGGTATGGCAATACATCTTATCCCAAAAAAGTAGTTACCACCTATGAATATGTTTATAAAAAGTTTATAAATTTTTTATAAATAATTAATGGCAGGGAACACCAATAATTTGATACAATACAACCAGAACAAATGTTTGGTAGGTGGGTGCAAATTATGGTTATACATGAAGGTATGTCAATCCAAAGGAAATTAGAGATTTTATCCGATGCTGCAAAATATGATGTTGCTTGTACATCTAGTGGTGTTGATCGTAAAGGTAATAAATCAGGTATCGGTAATAGTCTAGCCTGCGGAATTTGCCATACCTTTTCTGCTGACGGAAGATGCATTTCCCTACTTAAAATTTTATTTACCAATGAATGCATCTTTGATTGTAAATATTGTATTAACCGGTCTTCCAATGATATTGTAAGGACATCTTTTACTCCCGAGGAATTATGTCAGCTTACTATGGAGTTTTACAGGAGAAATTACATTGAAGGATTATTCTTAAGCTCCGGTATAAAGATAAGTCCAAATCATACTATGGAGTTGATGTTTGATACCCTAAGAAAGCTGCGAGAGGATTATCATTTTAACGGTTATATTCATTGCAAAGCAATTCCCGGTGCAGATCCGGCCTTAATTGAAGCCCTCGGTTGGTATGCCGATAGGATGAGTGTTAATTTGGAGCTGCCCACGGCAAGTAGTCTAAAGCAGTTGGCCCCACATAAAAACAGAAAGAATATACTTAAACCCATAAGGCAGATTCAACTTAGAAGGGAAAGTAATATAGAATATCTAGGTTTATATGATAAAGGGAAAAGTAGAAATTATGAACTAAGTTATAAGGATAAGACAGACAAGTCAGAAGGGTTAATTACTGATAATATTAATAATAAGCTTCTTGCTTATAATGGGAATAATAATAATGATGAAAATGAATTTAAAGAAATTTTAAAACCGGCAAATGAAATAATACCCAGCAGTAGATTTTTACGGGCCGGTAAAAGATATGTCCCTGCAGGACAGAGTACCCAGATGATTATAGGTGCTACTGAGGATAGTGATTATCATATAATGTCAGTATCTGAAGCCTTATATAATAATTTTGATTTAAAGAGGGTATTTTATTCGGCCTTTGTAAATGTTAATCAGGATAGTACCCTTCCTTCTACACAAACAGGTCCGCCTCTTCTAAGGGAACATAGACTATATCAGGCAGACTGGTTACTTCGTTTTTATGGTTTTAAAACCAGGGAACTTTTAGATGAGAAAAAGCCCAATTTTAATATACTCCTTGATCCAAAATGTGATTGGGCTCTAAAGAATTTGGACAAGTTTCCTGTTGAGATTAATAAGGCAGACTACTATACCCTACTTAGGGTACCGGGAATCGGGGTAAAATCAGCCCGCAGAATTATTGCTGCAAGAAAAAACGCAGTCCTAGATTTTAAGGATCTTAAGAAGCTTGGCATTGTATTAAAACGGGCAGTTTATTTTATTACCTGTAAGGGCAAGATGATGTATCCCATTAAAATTGATGAGGATTTTATTACAAGAGAGCTTTTGTCTACTAAGGACCGCCTGCCATTTGGGATTGATAAGGATATTACTTATCGTCAATTATCCCTATTTGATGATATGAAATATAATTTATCCCAGGGATAAATTGAATATATTGTGAGGTAATCCATGAATAATGTTAAAATTTTTTTATGTGAAAATAGTATAGATGGTATTTTTACAGCAATTTACCAGGCTTGGAACTCGGGATATGGCCATGCTAATGTGAAGATTGAAGAACAGTCTGAGAGTAATAATTATTCAAATATGGAATTATTTTCAGACTATATTAATGTTAATACAGACCTTGGTAAAGCCATGAAAGTATCCCGCTCAATTAAGCAAAAGTTATCTAAGGAAATATATGAAATGGTATGCAGGGTAGCTTTATCAAATTATCATCAAAAAGGAGATTTGATTTATAGATTTTTGATTTTAGCATTTCATATTGGCAGGGATATAGTAAATCATTTGAATAATGATGTGGTAAATCGTGTTTTTAAAATAAACCGTAATGTATATAATGAAGTTCATCACTTTTTAGGTTTTGTTCGGTTTACTGAAGTGGAGAATGAAATTTTGGCAGCAATAATTGAACCAAAAAATAATATACTAACTCTTATAACACCTCATTTTGCAGATAGACTGCCCAAGGAAAAGTTTGTTATTTTTGACAAACTACGTAATATATGTACCCTACACATTCCACAAAAACCTTGGATTGTTACCAAAATTTCTGATATGGATTTGAATTTATATGATCTGTTAAAAAATGATAGTGATGAATATCAGGATTTGTGGAAGATTTTTTTTGAAAATATAGCCATTAAAGAAAGAATTAACCCAAAGTTACAAAGAAATAATCTTCCCTTGCGATTTAGAAAAGATATGACAGAATTTTTATAAAATTTTTTTCTTTTACTTAGATAATATAATATGACATATGTATAAGGGTATATATATGAATAAAAGATACAATCGGTGGAATACTAAGCGAGTAAGATGAAATAATTAAATATCTAGGAGGAGTATCCATGAAAAGAAGATTAGGCATATTTATAGCCCTATGCTGTGTCATTATGTTTACCTTCACTGCATGTGCCGATAAAGAAGGAAATACTAATAATTCGGGCAACAATACAGGTACCGATAATACTTTGGATGATGAAACAGATGATACAACAAATGATACTAACGATACAACAAACGGTACTAATAACGGAACAAATGACACTACTAACGG
>ERZ773359.200-NODE-200-length-80191-cov-12.943409_pt1 | contig 80191 bp, 77 predicted proteins | sample MGYA00374955_ERZ773359 | MGnify/ENA primary metagenome ERZ773359 (study PRJEB29098, sample SAMN04486028) | biogas fermenter metagenome | study: EMG produced TPA metagenomics assembly of the Biogas fermentation microbial communities from Germany - Plant 4 DNA1... | reverse complement strand
AACCAACGCCACCATATTTCGACTACTCCTATTCTGAAAACTGTCTAGACAAGAGCCTTCCCATTAATTCATGCCTATTCTCATTCACCCCACGAAGCTGAGAACTCCGTCCTAGTCCTGATGAATTTCACGGTACAGCCGAAGTAATTCGTTATTTCAGTAATTAGTTGCGACGACCGCGAACTGTTCGACGGTGCGGCTTCCCATGGTGATTGAATGGATCGAATCAGGAGTCCATGCGCGTCTTGCTGAGGGGCGCTTTAAGTAAGGTACAAGGAGGATCAGCATGCGTAATCTAGCGACACAATTTGTCCGGGAAGTACGCTTAACAGGAGGTTTGCTTGCAGACCGGGCCAAGGTAGTGCGGGATCAGGTGATCCCTTATCAATGGAAAGCACTCAATGACGATGTCCCAGGCGCTGAGCCAAGCTATGCTATCGAGAATCTGCGCATCGCTGCCGGCGAGAAAACTGGGAAGTTCCGCGGAATGATCTTTCAAGATAGTGACGTCGCAAAGTGGCTCGAAGCCGTTGCCTATAGCCTCATGGCTGAACCTGATCCTGAACTTGAGGCAAGAGCCGATGAGGTCATCGATCTTGTTGGGAGGGCGCAGCAGAGCGATGGCTATCTAAACTCGTACTATACTGTCATGGCCCCTGATAAACGCTGGACAAATCTGCGGGATCACCACGAGCTGTACTGTGCTGGCCACTTTATTGAGGCAGCAGTGGCGTACTATGAGGCGACAGGTAAAGATAAGCTCCTCCAAATTATGTGCCGCTTTGTGGATCACATCAATGAAGTCTTCGGCCCAGAGGAGGGCAAGAAGCGCGGTTATCCGGGACATGAAGAGATTGAGTTGGCGCTTATAAAGCTATATCGAGTAACGAAGGACCCGAAACATCTGAAGCTTGCCCAATTCTTTATTGAGGAACGTGGAAGAAAACCGCATTATTTCGACATCGAAGCAGAAGCCCGCGGTCAGAATCCAGACGATCCTTGGTTTAACGGCCACCGATATAGTCAATCACACCTGCCTGTACGAGAGCAGGAGACAGCAGAAGGCCACTCGGTAAGAGCAATGTACCTCTATACCGCAGTCGCCGATCTCGTACTTGAGACTGGTGACAAAGAGTTATATGAAGTATGCAGACGGCTGTGGGATAATGTGACAAACAAGCGAATGTACGTTATTGGCGGCATAGGTTCTCAAGCTCATCACGAAGGTTTTACCATTGACTATGATCTGCCTGGTGACCGGGCCTATACTGAGACGTGTGCTGCCATTGGGCTTGTCTTCTGGGCTCAACGGATGCTTCAGATCGAGCCCCGCCGCGAATATGCTGATGTGATGGAGCGGGCCCTCTACAATGGTGTGCTCAGCGGTATGTCCCTCGAAGGAACCAAATTCTTCTATGTGAACCCGTTGGAGGTAGATCCTGCTGTAGCTGCTGCCCGTCATGATCACCATCATGTTAAGACTACTCGGCAGGAGTGGTTTGGGTGCGCATGCTGTCCCCCAAATATTGCCCGCCTGTTGGCTTCGGTTAACCAGTACATCTACAGCACCAGGGAGAGCGACGTTTTCGTGCACCTGTTTACTCAAGGCGAAGCACTGTTCCAAATCGGCGAAGCCGAGATTAGGCTCAGTCAGATCACAAATTACCCATGGGATGAAAATGTAATGTTTGTTGTGGGTGTAGTGGACCCGCAGACATTTACTCTCAACGTCCGGCTGCCGCAGTGGTGCCGGGCACCAAAGGTCAAGGTGAACGGTGAGGACATCGAGAGCCTTGAAGTCGTAGACGGCTATGCCAGAATTGAGCGGGCCTGGTTTAATGGTGACCAAGTGGAGGTTTGTTTCCCGATGCCGGTAGAAAAGGTCTGGTCTAATCCAAGAGTATCTTACAGCGCCGGCAAGATCGCTCTGCAGCGCGGGCCGATTGTGTACTGCTTCGAGGAAGTAGATAATGGGCCAAATCTCTCTCAAATCTACATTTCGGCCGATGCTGCTTTTACGGTGGGCAAAGACGAGCAGCTGGAGCTGCCCATCCTCACAGGGCCTGGATATAGGCGAATAGTATCTGACGAAAGTCTTTATACCACAACTCGGCCTAAGGTAGAGGGCGTAGAGTTGAAGGCGGTACCCTACTTCGCATGGGACAACCGTCAAACAGGCGAAATGCGGGTTTGGATGAATGAAGGGTAAACACGGGGAAGTGCCCCCGTGTTTTCATCTGACTCTACTTGGAAAAGGAAGGTTAAAACCGAAAAAAGGAGAATGAAATTACTTAAGGTTTTGCGGAAGGGAGAGAATTGTGATGGAAAGCCCAAAGTATGTTATTGGGGTCGACTTCGGCAGTGATTCGGTGCGGGCATTAGTTGTCGATGCCCTGACTGGCAAAGAACTTGCCGATGACGTAGCTGTATACAAGAGATGGATTCAGGGTCTGTACAGTGATCCAGCGGCAAATCAGTTCCGCCATCATCCCCTCGATTACCTAGAGGGCTTAGAAGAATGCATCACCGGTGCCCTAGCAAAGATTGGCCCAGATGCGGGTCAGTATGTGGTCGGAATTGGTGTCGATACCACTGGATCTACACCAGCACCGGTTGATCGTAATGGTACTCCCTTAGCTTTACTGGATGAGTTCAAAGAAAACCCCAACGCCATGTTCATTCTATGGAAGGATCACACTGCTATTAAAGAAGCAGATGAGATCAACCATTTAGCCAAGACTTGGGGTGGCGTAGATTATACCAAGTATGAAGGCGGGATTTATTCGTCAGAGTGGTTCTGGGCGAAGATTCTCCATATTCTCCGGATCGACCCAGAGGTTCGCGAGGCAGCCTATTCGTGGGTTGAGATCTGCGACTGGATTCCTGCCGTACTTACTGGCACTGAGAATCCGGATGTGATGAAGCGCAGCCGCTGTGCCGCGGGGCATAAAGCTATGTGGCATCCTGAGTGGGGCGGGCTGCCGTCAGAAGAGTTCCTGGTTAAGCTTGATCCCCTGCTTCAGGGGCTCCGGGATCGTCTCTTCGAAGAAACTTATACTTCTGACGAAAAGGCAGGCGGGCTCACTGAAGAATGGGCAGAGAGACTTGGCTTGCGCCCGGGTATTGCTGTGGCTGTTGGTGCCTTTGATGCCCATATGGGTGCAGTAGGAGGCGGTATTGCGTCTAATACCCTGGTTAAGATCATGGGTACCTCGACCTGTGACGTCATGGTAGGTTCAGAAGATGAAGTAGGGGATAAGACAGTCCGCGGTATCTGTGGCCAGGTCGACGGTTCTGTGATACCCGGTATGGTCGGCCTTGAGGCAGGTCAATCTGCTTTTGGTGACGTATACGCCTGGTTTAGAGAAATCCTATCCTGGCCAACTGAAGTGCTTGGGCCTGAAATAGGTTTGACTGAGGAGCAGCAATCAGCTCTTAAAGATAGGATCTTGGTGCGGCTTACAGAAGAGGCAGCCAAGATTGATCCAACAGATACCACTGTGTTGGCGCTAGACTGGCTCAACGGAAGGCGTACTCCCGATGCCGATCAGAAGCTTAAAGGTGCTTTGATCGGCCTTACTCTGGGAACTGACGCACCCCGCATTTTCAGGGCATTGGTAGAAGCAACAGCCTTCGGCAGCCGGGCAATTGTTGATCGCTTCCGTGACGAAGGCCTGACCATTGACGCTGTCATTGCCCAGGGGGGCATTCCCAGCAAGAATGATTTCGTGATGCAGGTTACTGCGGATGTTCTGGGTATGCCGATTAAGGTTGTCCGTTCTGCCCAAGCAGTAGCATTGGGTGCTGCCATGTTTGCTGCTGTTGCAGCCGGCGTATATTCTGATGTCTCTGCAGCTCAGAAAAGCATGAGCAGCGGCTATTCTAAAGAATTCCAACCCAACCCTGAGATGGTTGAGCACTACAACCGGCTGTACAAGGAGTATCTCAGTGTGGGCAGCATCTTGGGGGACACTCTCCGCAACCTGTAATCAGAGGAGGTAACTAGAATGCTGCAGGAACTCAAGCAAATAGTGACTAAAGCCAATCAAGAGCTGCAGCACCGTAATCTTGTAATCTACACATGGGGTAACGTGAGTGGAATTGATCGGGAACAGGGTCTTGTCGTGATCAAGCCCAGTGGTGTGGCATACGATGAGCTCACTCCCGACAAGATGGTGGTGCTTGATTTGGACGGTAATGTGGTTGAAGGGAGCCTGCGGCCGTCATCAGATACCCCCACTCATCTGGAGCTGTACCGTAGGTTCCCAGACATCGGGGGAATTGTTCATACTCATTCTCCTTGGGCAACGATTTGGGCTCAAGCGAAGAGGCCGATTCCTTGTCTAGGAACCACACATGCTGATTATTTCTACGGGGAGGTACCTTGTACCAGGCCGTTGACTAAAGAAGAAGTTGAGGAAGAATACGAACTTAACACTGGCCGGGTGATCGTAGAACTGTTCCAGAACAAGGACTATAAGGCGGTACCAGCTGTACTGGTGGCTGAGCATGCTCCATTTACTTGGGGCAAAGACCCTGATGAAGCTGTCCACAATAGCGTCGTTCTCGAGCAGGTGGCTATGATGGCATACCATACGACCGTTTTAGCAGGAAGCTCTCAGCCTATCTCGCAGCATGTTGCCGATAAGCATTACTTGCGGAAACACGGGCCAGGTGCCTATTACGGTCAAAATTAGTTTTTAAGGAGGTATTTGTATGGACCTTAATTTAAAGAAGTTTGAAGTCTGGTTTGTCACCGGAAGTCAACATCTCTACGGTGACGACACTCTGCGTCAGGTAGAAGACCAGGCTCAACAGATTGCGGCGGCGATTAATGATCATCCCAAGATCCCAGTAACAGTGGTGCACAAGGCTGTTCTAACTCGCTCAGCCGATATCCGCAACCTCATTGCTCAGGCCAACGCTGACAACAACTGCATCGGACTTATCATGTGGATGCATACATTCTCGCCAGCCCGGATGTGGATCAGCGGCCTGAACATGCTGGCTAAACCGTATGTCCACCTCCACACCCAGTTCAGTCAGGATATTCCGTGGTCTGACATCGATATGGATTACATGAACCTTAACCAGTCGGCCCACGGCGACCGGGAGTTTGGCTTTATCAATACGCGCCTGCGTAAGGCCCGCAAAGTGGTTGTAGGCCATTGGAAAGACGAAGAAGTCATTGAGCGGCTCAATGTTTGGATGCGCGCGGCTGCTGCCTGGCAGGATGGTCAGGGTGCGAAGATTGCCCGCTTTGGCGACAACATGCGCGATGTAGCGGTTACCGAGGGTGACAAAGTCGCAGCCCAGATCCAGTTTGGTTATGAGGTAAATGGCTATGCACTGGGTGATTTAGTCGAACGCGTTAATGCCGTAACTGACCAAGAGATCGCTCAACTGATAGAAGAGTACGAGGCTTCTTACACTCTCACCGATAGGGTGAAAGAAGGCGGGCCCGCTCGCGCTAACCTGCTGGAAGCCGCCCGCATTGAACTTGGCATGCGCAAGTTCCTAGAAGAAGGTGGTTTCAAAGGATTTACCACCACCTTTGAAAACCTAGTCGGTTTGAAACAGCTGCCGGGCCTTGCAGTTCAGCGCCTAATGAAGGATGGCTATGGCTTTGGTGCGGAAGGTGATTGGAAGACAGCTGCCCTGCTGCGTGCTGCCAAAGTGATGGCAGTTGGGCTGCCGAAGGGCACCTCCTTTATGGAAGACTATGTCTATCACCTTGATCCCGCTGGAATGCGAATTCTTGGTGCTCACATGCTTGAGATCTGCGAGTCTATCGCAGCCGACAAACCTGTTCTCGATATCCAGCCTCTGGGAATTGGCGGCAAGGACGATCCTGCCCGCCTGCTCTTCGAAGCACCTCCAGGGCCAGCGATCTGTGCATCAATGATTGATTTAGGAAACCGCTTCCGGATGATCGTCAATGAAGTCGATACCGTTACATCGCCCGAGGATCTGCCTAAACTGCCTGTTGCTCGTGCTCTCTGGGCACCGAAACCCGATCTGAAGACGGCAGCAGCCTGCTGGATCTTAGGCGGCGGCGCTCACCACACCGTATTCAGCCAGGCTTTGACCACTGAGTACATCGAAGATTATTGCGAAATCGCCGGTATTGAACTGGTAGTCATCAATGAAAATACCACCGTAGCGGACTTCAAAAACGAACTGCGCCTGAACGAGATTTACTACCATCTCGCGAAAGGTATCTAGGGACCGGAGAAAACGCGGATTATACCCCAGGAAAATTCCTGGGGTATTTTGTAACTCTTGTAAAGAAGGTGTTCCAAGATGGGGAGGATTTGCTGAATATTTGTTGAAGGGTATTTGGGAACCTTCCCGGTAACGTTCCCGGAAAGATAAAACACCAGATGGAGGGGATACATTTTGGTAAAGCCTCGCAGTGGAACGATGATTTTGGAGCATGATTATCGGATTGGTGCAATTGATGATCGTTTGTATGGCTCATTTATTGAGCACTTGGGACGGGCAATATACGGAGGCATCTATGAGCCTGGCCATCCCACTGCTGACGAGAATGGTTTTCGGGAAGACGTAGCGGATCTTGTGCGTGAACTTAAGGTGCCGGTTGTACGTTACCCAGGCGGTAACTTCGTATCTGGCTACAACTGGGAAGACGGAATTGGCCCTAAAGAACAGCGTCCGCGCCGCTTGGAGCTGGCCTGGCGTACTATTGAGACCAATGAAGTTGGTGTGAACGAATTTGCGGACTGGGCCAAAAAAGTCGGCACTGAAGTCATGATGGCCATTAACCTTGGTTCCCGGGGCATCGATGCAGCACGTAACATCATCGAGTACTGCAACCATCCTGGCGGTACATACTGGAGTGATCTGCGCCGCTCGCATGGATACGAAAAACCTCACAATTTCAAGCTCTGGTGCTTAGGCAACGAAATGGACGGGCCATGGCAGATTGGCGCTAAGACCGCTTACGAGTATGGACGCATTGCTACCGAAGCGGCAAAGGTGATGCGCCAAGTTGATCCTTCCATCGAATTAGTAGCGTGCGGCAGCTCCGGCAGCGGTATGCCCACCTTTGCTGATTGGGAAGCAACCATTCTAGACCTTGCCTACGACTATGTCGATTATGTCTCGCTGCATACGTACTACGGCAATCGCGATAACGATACACCCAACTTCTTGGCACGTTCCCTTGATATGGACGAATTCATCCACTCTGTGATTGCCATCTGCGACTATGTTAAGGCTAAGAAACGCAGCAAAAAAACCATCAACCTCTCGTTCGACGAGTGGAACGTATGGTTCCATTCTAACGACGCTGACCGTCAGATCGAACCGTGGTCTGTCGCTCCTCCACAGCTCGAAGACGTTTACACCATGGAAGACGCTCTGCTTGTGGGCAGCATGCTGATGAGTTTGATGAGACGGGCGGACCGGGTGAAGATCGGCTGCTTGGCTCAACTGGTAAATGTTATTGCTCCGATCATGACCGAAAACGGCGGAGCAGCATGGCGTCAGACGATCTTCTATCCATTTATGCACGCTTCTATCTATGGCCGTGGAACCGCACTTCTGCCGATTATCAAGTCAGACAAATATGACAGCAAGGACTTCACAGATGTACCTTACCTTGATGCTATGGCAGTCTTAAGCGAGTCTGAAGAAGAGATCACCATTTTTGCTGTCAACCGTGACTTGGAGCAGGCCATGGATTTTGAGTGCGAACTGAGAGGCTTCACTGGCTTTGCAGTTCAAGAGCACATTGTGTTGGAACACGAAGACCTGAAGGCAGTCAACACTGCTGCGAACCCAGATAATGTTACCCCACATAATAAAGGAAACGCAGCTGTTGAAGATGGCAAAGTCAAAGCTGTATTAGGCAAAGCTTCTTGGAACGTGATTAGGTTGGCAAAAGTCAACCGGTAACCAGCAGAGAAGGAGTTGGTGGCCGTGACCCATTCGAAGCTGCGAGATGTGGCAGAGAGGAGCGGAGTTTCTATCTCTACCGCATCACGCGCTCTCAATAATCGGGCCGATGTCAGCCCAGCAACGCGAGCCCGCGTCTTAAGAGCGGCAGAAGAATTGGGTTATGTCCCCAGTTCCTTGGCAAAAGGCCTTTGGTCTGGAAGCACCAAGACGGTAGGAGTAGTTGTTACGACCATTTCTAACCCGTTTTATGCAAATGTGGTAACGGGAATCGAAAGCGTGCTGGACCGAGAGGCATACAACATAGTGCTCAACAGCTCCCACGAGGATCCAATGCGCGAGCTGCGTGCAGTTAGACTTCTATTGGAGCAGCGGGTCGATGGCATCATTCTAGCCCCAGTTGCCAGTGAGCCCACCGCTGTTGAGTATCTTGAGAAGAACAAGGTTCCCTATGTCCTGGTGGGGCGCAGAGCACGTAATGTAGAGGTTGATCATGTGGTCTGTGATGACTACAGCATCGGAGCGCTGGCGGCGGAGCATCTCATCAAGAGAGGCCACAAACGCATCCTGTTCATTAACTCCTCGCAGAACTATAGTGCCCAACTCCGCCAAGAGGGTTTTTGCCAGACTCTCTTGGAGGCGGGCATTGATCAAGGGCCTGAATGGGTCAGGCCGGTACGGATTGGTCAAAGAGTCGAGGAAGTTCTTGGCGCGGTACTCGATGAGGGGCTCAATCCCACTGCTATCTTCTGTTTTTGCGATCAGATGGCTATTGATGCTATGCGCGAACTGAAGCGGCGGGGGGTCCGCATCCCAGATGATATAGCTGTGATGGGCGTGGATAATCTTTCAGTGGGTGAAATGCTCGATCCCCCACTCACCACAATTGATGTGCAGAACAGTCAGATGGGAATCGGAAGTGCTCAGATTCTACTTCGGAAGATGCAGCAGCATGACGGTTATTCAGAACAGATCAACCTTGTGCCCAGATTAGTGGAACGAGCCTCAACATAAAACTCCAGGAGGGAGATGGCAATGGCGAAAGCTGTTCTCAATGGCGATCGTATCCTTGGAACAATTCACAGAAACATTTACGGTCATTTTTCCGAACACCTTGGATACTGCATCTATGGCGGTATCTATGTCGGGCCAGACTCTGATATCCCTAATACCAATGGTTTGCGAAATGATGTACTCGAAGCACTGCGAAATATGAAAATTCCGGTATTGCGCTGGCCAGGCGGTTGCTTTGCCGACGAATACCACTGGAAGGACGGAGTTGGCCGAAAAGAAAACCGGCCAAGCATGATCAATACCCATTGGGGCGGTGTCGTGGAGAACAACCATTTCGGCACCCATGAGTTCATGGAGCTCTGCGAGCTGATTGGTGCAGATCCTTACATCTGTGGTAACGTGGGCAGCGGTACTGTTAAGGAAATGTCTGAGTGGGTGGAGTATATCACCTTCGATGGTGAATCGCCTATGGCGAATTGGCGCAAAGAGAATGGCCGTGAACAGCCTTGGCGCCTGCCATATTTCGGAGTGGGCAATGAAAACTGGGGCTGCGGTGGCCATATGCGGGCCGAGTACTATGCTGACCTATATCGTCACTATCAGACCTATGTACGCAGGTATGGGCCTCATAAGATATACAAAATTGCATGCGGCCCCAATACTGATGACTACCACTGGACCGAAGTACTGATGCGTCAAGCAGGACGGTTTATGGATGGGCTCAGCCTCCACTATTACACCGTACCAGGTACCTGGCAGAATAAGGGTTCGTCTACCGATTTCACTGAGAAAGAGTGGTTCATCACTCTCAAGAAAACTCTCTACATGGATGAACTGATCACCAAACACTCGACCATTATGGATCGCTACGACCCAGAGCAGAGGGTTGGCCTTATTGTTGATGAATGGGGAACTTGGTACGATCCTCTCCCAGGAACCAACCCAGGCTTCCTCCAGCAGCAGAATACGCTGAGAGATGCATTGGTGGCAGGAGTTAACTTCCATATTTTCCACAAGCACTGCAGACGGGTCCATATGGCGAACCTTGCTCAGCTTGTGAACGTACTCCAGGCAGTCATTCTCACCAATGGCCCTGAGATGATTCTCACTCCGACTTACCACGTATTCAAGATGTTCAGCGTTCATCAGGATTCCGAACTGCTGGATTTGACCTTCAATAGTCCTGAGTATATCTACGAAGGGGAATCCATTCCGGCTGTGAGTGCTTCTGCATCGAAAAACGCCGATGGAGAGGTTTACATTTCACTGTGCAATTTGGATCCGAACAATGACCATGAATTCACTTGTGAGTTGAGAGGAATCTCAGTGGAGAAGTTATCAGGAGAGATCTTAACATCAAGCAAGATCACTGACCATAATGATTTTGACAAACCGGATGTGGTTAAGCCTGAAGCTTTCGACAGAGCAAGCATCACAGATGGGATTCTCCAGGTTTCCCTGCCGGCCAAGTCAGTAGTAGTGATTAAACTTTCGTAGACAGAGCTTCATCTTCATCAACCGCACAGCGTGTCCGAACTATTGGACACGCTTTTTCCATTTTCTAGTTCTACCACAGAAGGCTCGGCCATATGCTGTCATAGGCAGACAAACACTTAAGGGGGAGTTCCATGCGGCTGGGCCTCTCATTTGTACGGCAGAACATTATGCGGCGGGTCTTGTTCAGTTTATTACCGATTTACTTGTTCTGCATCTACGCTTTTGGCTGGCGCATCCTGGTGATGCTGGCCTGCGTCACACTCTTTGGAGTCGGAACTGAGTACGCCATCCTGCGCTCTATGCAGGGTTCAGCCCCAGTTCGGATGCCAGAAGCTGTTCTTGTCAGCTGTGCTCTGTATACCTTAGTACTACCGCCGGCAGTGCCGCTTTGGACCGCATGTCTCGGCATTGTCTTTGGTATCCTGTTTGGCAAGGGCGTCTTTGGCGGATTTGGCAAGAATGTGTTTAACCCAGCGCTTTTGGGTAGGTGCTTTGTTTTTATCAGCTTCCCTTCTACCATGACTGTCAATTGGTCAGAACCGTTCCGAGGCTTTCCGGGAGGATTGATCCGCTACAGCGGTGGGGTGGATGTGCTGACAAGTGCAACACCTTTAGTGCAGGCTGCTGGGGAGGAGCTCTCGCTGATACAGCTTTTCTTTGGCCCCATGCCAGGTTCGGCTGGCGAGATCAGTGTGTTCTTAATACTATTGGCAGCTGTGTACCTTGTGCTGACCAGAACGGCATCACTAGAAATCATGCTGTCAGGGGTAGGAGCTTTTTTTGGCCTGAGTACCTTGTACTCTCTAACAGGAGCGGTGGTGGCCTCGCCACTTATAAGTCTTTTTTCGGGTGGTGCTCTCTTTGCTCTAGTTTTCATGGCTACAGACCCTGTTACTGCACCGGCCAATAAGACAGCAAAAATCGTCTACGGCCTCTTGATTGGTTCTTTGGCTATTACAATCCGCACCTTTGCAAACTTCAGAGAAGGCGCCATGTTTGCAGTCTTATTGGGCAACTCATTCGCACCACTCTTAGATCTTCAGGTGAAGGAATTCATGCAGCGGAGAAGGGAGGCGGTGTGATGAACAAAGACGGGCATCTCTACAGTATAGTCTTTACCTTTTTTCTGACAGCATTCTTTACTGCCATCTTGGCCGTTACTCAAGCAGTGTATCTTCCGGTGATCACGGCGAATGAAGCAGATGTTCATCGGCGCGCTATACTCAAGGTGCTCAACGTACCTGATGATTCGTTCTTTCAGGATTTTGCAGCCAATGTGAGTCAGCAATCCCTAGGAGAGTCGGCCGTCTATGTAATCTATAATCCTGATGGAACGCCGCAAAGCTACGCCTTCCCCATGAATGGGCAGGGATTATGGGGTGCGATCAAAGGCTACATCGGTGTATCGGCAGACTTCAGCGAGCTCTTAGGCTTAGAATTTGTAGAGCAAAATGAGACCCCGGGGTTGGGCGGCCGTATCGATGAAGAATGGTTCAAGGCACAGTTCAGCGGCATAAGAATTACACCAGGCCAACCCTTAGTCTATGGCGAAGGTATTGATGCAGTTACAGGTGCCACATCGAGCTCGAATGCGGTTCTCGGCCTCCTCAATAATACCCTAGAGGAAGTCCTTGCGCTCCAGGAGGTGCTCAGTCCATGATCAGCGGTGCACAGCTGAAGGCATTGGCCAAGCGGAATATCTGGGATGAAAACCAAGTGCTCCGCCAGATTCTCGGTATCTGTTCGATGCTGGCAGTAACTAATTTGCTCTCTAACAGCTTGGTGATGGGTATTGGCCTCATCTTTACCGTTTCGCTGTCGAGCTGGACCATCTCGCTTCTCCGGCAGTGGATACCTCACAGAGTGCGCATGATCGTTCAGACACTGATTATTGCCTCGTATGTGATCTTCTTTGACATCATTATCAAGGCAAACCTTCCAGAGATCAGCAGATCCCTCGGGCCTTATGTAGGTTTGATCATTACAAACTGCATAATTATGGGCCGAGCCGAAGCATTTGCTCAAAGCAATCCGCCGCTCTTGTCACTGTTGGATGGGTTCTTTGCGGGTGTGGGGTATACAGTTGTCTTAGTAGCGGTGGCCTTTATTCGAGAACTCTTAGGATTTGGAACCATCTTTGGATTCAACGTCAATTTCTTAGCCCTCGAAACCTGGACTCTGATGGTTATGCCCCCAGCAGCTTTCTTCATAATCGGTGTCTTCATCTGGATACTCAACATCCGGTCTCAGGGTAAAGTGAGTGGAGGTGGCAGAAATGGCTGAAGCACCAGCGATCAGCCCAATTGTTATTCTCCTTGCCTCGGTCTTTACCAGCAACATGGTCTTGAGCAACTTCCTGGGGATGTGTTCTTTCATCTCGATATCGTCAGAATACAAGACCGCTTCTGGTTTAGGGGCGGCGGTGGCCATGGTGACCACCATTACAACGGTACTTAACTGGCTGGTCTACCGTCTGATTATGGTACCTTTGGGCCTAGAGTACCTGCGCTACATCATTTTCATCGTGGTGATCGCCGCAACGGTCCAGATCATTGAAATGGCCCTTGACCGCTACTTTCCAGAACTCCATATGAAGCTGGGCGTTTTCTTGCCCCTTATCACAGTAAACTGTGCCATATTCGGTGTGAGCCTCTTTATGGTGATCCGCAGCTACAACTTTGTGCAGGCACTATTTTTTGGTCTAGGTAGTGGGCTGGGGTGGTGGCTTGCCATCTCTGCTCTGGCTGCCATCCGCATGAAAATCGCAAAGAATAAGCTTCTGCGAGGGCTAGACGGCCCTGCAATCACGTTTATCATTACGGGCATCATGGCGCTGGCCTTTGTAGGGTTCTCTGGCATCTTTGTAATTCAATAGGGGGTGGGCTGGTGGAAATCCTGCTGACAGTAATCAGCATTTCTCTTCTGGGGGCAGCACTCGCTGCAGTGGTTGTCTTGGCCGACCTCAAACTCAACGACTACGGAATTTGCGCTATTGATATTAACGATGGGCAGCGGGTTTTGTCAGTAAAGGGCGGTTCCACGCTGTTGGCCAGCCTTTCAAGTCAAGACATTTTCATCCCCTCGGCCTGTGGTGGCAAGGCTACATGCGGATTGTGCAAAATTAACGTGTTAACTAATGTAGGCCCGGTGCTCCCTACGGAGGAACCCTATTTGACCGAGGACGAGATCGGCGAGGGAACCAGGCTGGCATGCCAGTTGAAGGTCAAGAATGATCTAAGAGTCTTCATCCCTGAAGAGTTATTTAGTATTAGGCGTTACCGTGCAAAGATTCTAAAGATTACTGACCTCACTTACGATATCAAGGAATTTCGTTTCGAGCTCTTAGAACCGCAGGCGATGGAATTTGCTCCTGGTCAATATGTTCAGGTCGATTCAAAACCCTATGATGGTGTGGAAGAGGTCGTAAGCCGAGCCTATTCTATCTCGTCGCTTCCTTCCGAAAAGGGTGTCCTGGAGCTGATTGTCCGTTTAGTCCCTGGAGGTGTATGCAGCACGTTCCTGCACAAGCATGTGAAAGAGGGAGATGAGCTGACTCTCTCTGGCCCCTTTGGAGACTTTTATCTGCGCGAAGGTGCTGACGAACTGCTTTTCATTGCAGGGGGATCAGGCTTGGCCCCGATTAAGTCCATGGTCCTTGATATTCTGAAAAAGGGTCTGCCCAAACAGATGACCTTTTTCTTTGGCGCAGTAAGAAAGCGCGACCTCTACTATGTGGATTTCTTTACTGAGCTTCAGGAGAAGTATCCGAACTTCCGCTACATCCCTGCCTTATCTGATCCCGGCCCCGATGATGATTGGAATGGGGAAATAGGTTTGATAACCGAGGTAGTGGCGCGCCATGTGAGCGATGGTCAGAATAAGCACGCTTATCTCTGCGGTAGTCCAGGCATGATTAACGCCTGCGTAGATGTGCTCACGAAGATCGGTATTGACGAAGAACGCATTTTCTACGACAAGTTCTAGGGGGGACTGGTTATGAAACAAGGGCCGGATCTTATGCGGGTGGAAGAAAACATGCGCACGGGCCCATTGGCTTCCCACGGTTTCATGGGCACAGATACTCGCAGTCTAGCCGGGATTCTGTATGCTGACCGGCTTAGGCTAGAACGCTTAGGCATTACCAAAGAGGAATTGGCTGGGCGGATGCGTCACTTCACTGAACTCGGGAAGGCACAGCTTGGCCAGGCCATAGTTGTCGAAGGGAAATACCGGGTAGAGACGGTGGAGCATAAGGGCAGCATTGTTTGTCCGTTTGCCCATAATTATCAGGCGAGCAAGTGCAACACCCGCGTAACCTGCCTTCAGACAGGCAGAAGCGTTCTCTGGTCAGATCTGAATCTGCATATGATTGAAGAACACGGGTTTTTCGAAGGGTACGGGGCGAGGTTTAGGCTGGATCCCGAAGAACTGGCGGATGTTTTGGGACTAAACCCAGTGAGGTGATGGATGTGCATCCACTAGACTTTGCTATGGCGATGGAGCTCGAAGGAAAGGAGTTCTATCTGAAGCAGGCGCAGAATGTGGCGGGTTCCCAACTTGAGCACCTGTTCAGAGCGTTAGCCGACGACGAAGAAAAGCACTATAAGTTTGTGAAACAGATGAAAGAGTCGGGGCTGTATGACCTCGAAGAAACTACGATCCTGACAATGGCTGACAGCATATTTGCTCAGCCTCTAGCGAAAGGAACCAAAATACCAGAAAGCTATCTAGAGATCTACGACATGGCCATTGAGTTCGAAGAGAAGGCGATTGAGCTTTATCGAGACTTAGCTGCAAAGGCACAGAAAAGCAAGGAGAAGGAAGTATTTATGAAGCTCGCAAAAGAAGAAGAAACCCATAAAACGATTCTCTCCAAGCTGCAGGAACTTCTCCGACGTCCTGAAGAATGGTATCCGTATCTTGATTTGGGGTAAAGAAAAAAGCCGCGGGTTTTATCTCGCGGCTTCCTGATTAATTCGCATAGTTAGACTGATACGTTCTAACTCAGGTTCCACACTGAGAACCTGAACGTCCACAATATCACCTACTTGGACAATGTCCGTGGGATGGCGTACATAATCATCGCTGAGCTGGGAGATGTGGACAAGCCCAGCCTTTTTTACGCCGATATCCACGAAGGCACCGAAGTCGACCACGTTCTGGACTGTGCCCTTGAGAATCATGCCAGGTTTCAAATCGGCAATGGTGAGCACATCGGCCCGGAACAGCGGTGGGGGGAGCTCATCCCGGGGATCTCGGCCAGGCTGGCCGAGGGCAGCAATAATATCACGCACTGTAGGCTCACCGGCACATAGCTCCTGTGCCACTTTCTTGGGATCCAGCCCTTTGAGTTGGCGGCGGATTTCTTCTAGGCGCTCAGAATGCCGCATATCTTCTGGAGAGGATCCAATTTGAGCTAAGATCCTCCGGGCAATATCATATGATTCGGGATGCACTGCGGTGTTATCAAGTGGTTCTACGCCAGAACTGATCCGCAAGAACCCGGCGCACTGTTCGAATGCCTTGGGCCCGAGCCCCTTCACTTTCTTGAGTTCTTCTCTGGCCGAAAAAGAGCCATTGGTTATGCGGTGTTGTACTACTTCGCGGGCTACTCTCGCTGACAAACCTGAAACATAACTCAAGAGCGCAGCAGAGGCAGAGTTTAGTTCGACTCCGACGAAGTTAACACAGCTTTCCACCACTGCATCAAGGGTGCGGCTGAGCTCCTTTTGGTTTACATCATGCTGGTACTGGCCTACACCAATCGACTTTGGTTCAATCTTAACCAGTTCTGCCAAGGGGTCCTGTACTCTGCGGGCGATAGATACGGCTCCCCGCATGGAGATATCCAGCTCAGGAAACTCCTCCCGCGCCAGTTCAGATGCTGAATAGACAGAAGCACCGGCTTCATTGACTACCAGGTATTTCAGATCCTGCCCCCGCTTCTGAATAAGCTCAGCCACAAGCTGCTCAGTCTCTCGGCTGGCGGTTCCATTACCAATTACAACCAAGCTGACTTGATGCCTGTCAATCATTGCGTTCAAGATTGACAGGGACTCTGCCCACTGCTTCTGCGGCTCATGAGGATAGATTGTCGTATACTCTAAGAGGACTCCGTATTCGTCCACTGCTACCACTTTGCAGCCTGTACGGTAAGCAGGGTCAATACCCAGCACTCGATAACCGCGTACAGGAGCCTGCATCAGTAGGCTGCGCAAATTGGTAGCGAAGATTTCGATGGCATGGGCCTCGGCTTTTTCCGTGAGAGAGCTGCGGATATCCCGCTCGACACTTGGGGCAAGTAGGCGTTTGTAGCCGTCAGCCCACGCTGCTTCGATAAAGGGGGCCGAAGGCGAACTGGGATTAGTGATCAACTTCTTGCTTACGAGCTGGAGAACTCGCTCTTCATCGACAGATAGCTTTACCTTCAGCACGCCGAGACGCTCGCCTCTGTTAATGGCTAAGATCCGATGTGGAGGTATCTTGCGCACTTCTTCCGTATATTCGAAGTACATCTGAAACTCGCGAGCGTTGCTGTCTGTTTCTGGATCCACGTTCAGCGACGAATTGATAGAACCGTAGTCATACGTAAACTTCCGCACCATCTGTCTAATTTCTGGCTGATCAGTGATGTGCTCAGCTATAATGTCCTGCGCACCTTGGAGCGCTTCCGAGGGGGAAGTGACTTCTTCGGTAACAAATTGCTCAGCTAAGATAACAGGATCTTCCTGACCCTGCTTAAGGAGCATTTCGGCAAGAGGTTCGAGGCCTTTTTCTTTTGCCATCGACGCCCGTGTGCGGCGCTTCGGCCGGAAAGGCTGATAGAGGTCCTCGATTTCCTGCAGCGTAACAGCAGCATTAATTGCTGCCTCGAGCTCCGCAGTTAGCTTTTCCTGCTCTGCAATCAGGCGCGTAACTTCCTCTTTGCGCTTTGCCAGGTTGCGCAGATACTCCAGACGATCGGCGAGGCCGCGGATCTGCACCTCATCTAACTCCCCGGTCGCCTCTTTACGGTAGCGGGCAATGAAGGGAATGGTATTGCCTTCGTCAAGGAGTTCCACAGTATGGCGAACTTGACTTTCCTTCAGCGACAGTTCTTGGGCTAATTGCTTGATAATATCCATATTAAGCCTCCTACTTCCCTAGAATACCAGAGACCAGCTTCACCTGACAAGCAGAAGGAACAAAGCCTGCCATGTGGAACCTTTTCAGAGCGAGGTGATTATGTTGCTCGTTGAGTATAATACGGTAGCGGGCCCGGCAGAGGTGGTCCTAATCGAAAAGAAATCGAAGTTCATTGCAAAAGTGCGGCCCGTATCCAGCGCTGAAGAAGCAGAGGCGTTCATCGAAGAAGTCAAGAAAGAACACTGGAACGCCACCCATAACTGTCCTGCTTATATTATCGGAGTGAATCAGAGTATCCAGAAGTTCAGTGACGATGGGGAACCCAGTGGAACAGCCGGAATGCCCATTTTAGAAATGATGAAGGCCTATGGGGTAGTTGATGCGGCCATTGTCGTTACACGGTACTTCGGCGGTACCTTGCTCGGGAGGGGCGGCCTGGTTCGTGCCTATGGTGGAGCTGCCAAGGCAGCGCTTCTCGAGGCTGGTATCGTGCGCATGCTGCCCGCCACCCAAGTTCGAGTGACAGTAGATTATGGCATTTCCGGAAAGGTTCAAAACGAACTGATTAATGCAGGTATAGCAATTACCGATACCGAATACATGACAGATGTAACCTATGTTCTTCGCCTCTTAGAAGGCGAAGAGCAGCGGGCTGAAGATTTAGTCCGCGAGGTAACTGCGGGAAACTATCTCTGGGAAGTCGAAGGTGAGTTTTACCACCCTATCCCGATAAATCCCGATTGATATGGAAGGAGCCTATCATATGCAGAAGCGGCAGGTGAACCTGCTGATCCTAGTTATCCTTATACTGATTGTTGGCCAGACAGTGTCGGCGCAGGAGTTCCCAGCGCCAATAGGGTATGTCAATGACTTTGCCCAGGTCCTCGATCAGCGCAGCCGAGCCCAGATCCAGGTTGTGGCTGAACAGCTAAAGGAGGAGCAGGGCATCGAGTTGGCAGTCGTCACCCTTCAATCGACTGCTCCCTATGATCCCACCGAGTATCGTACCCTCTTATTCGAAGCATGGGGAATTGGAGGGCCTGAAGACAGCGGGCTTCTCATTCTTCTATCTTTAGATGAAGGAGCCATTGAGGTGGAAACTGGCTACGGCCTAGAAGCGATTCTTCCCGATGGCAAGGTTGGAGCCTATTTGGACATTGCAGTTGAGGAATACTTCGTTAACCGTCAGTTTGGCCCGGGCCTATCCTATTTAGCTCAGGCTTTTAAGGCAGAATTAGCTGGAGAAGAATTCGCCAAGGCAGAAAAACAGTCAGACGAATCGCTGGGCGATTGGTTCATCTCCTTCGGTATTTTTATCTTAATTGTTATCCTTCTGCGCCGCGCACGTTTCTATCCTCCTGGTGGGGGGATGGGCGGTGGAAGTGGGCGCAGAGGCCGAACAGTCATAGTGCCGACCGTGCGTGTGCCCCGCTCTCGGGGAGGCTTTGGCGGTGGCAGCCGCGGAGGCGGTTTTGGTGGTTTCGGAGGCGGCCGCAGCGGAGGCGGCGGAGCCAGCCGTAGGTTTTAGGGAAACAAAGGGAGGGGAAGAAAATGAAAAAGTCAACTGTAGTATTGATTGTCATTGCACTGATCGTAGTCCTGCTTGCCCGCGGTGCCGTATCTCAGTACAATTCTTTAGTTGCACTCGAAACAAACGTCGAATCCCGCTGGGCTCAAGTGGAAAACCAAATGCAGCGCCGAGCCGATCTGATTCCTAACTTAGTGGCGACAGTCAAGGGCTATGCAGAACATGAAGAGCAGATTTTCACTGATATCGCTGATGCCCGTGCCCGCCTTCTCGGTGCCCGCAGCCCCGAGGAACAGATTGCAGCCAACAATAGTCTTGATATGGCCCTGGGGCGGTTGCTGGCTATTAGCGAAAACTATCCGCAGCTCAAGGCTGATGCCAGCTTTAACCGGCTGATGGACGAATTGGCGGGAACAGAAAACCGCATCGCTGTAGAGCGGATGCGGTATAATGAGGCTGTGGAAGTCTGGAACCGGACCATTCGCCAGTTCCCCACAGTGATTCTGGCTAGTGTATTAGGTAAGCAATCAATGGCTTTCTTCGCAGCTTCCGAAGCAGCACAGCAAGTTCCTCAAGTACAGTTCTAACTGCGTTTCTCAGATAGAACCGATTCATAAAGCTTTACAAGCCGACTGGCGGTTGCGGTAACACTATACTGCTCCGCCTGTCTGCGCGCTTGCACGCTGAATTTTTGCATGAGTTCTGGCGACTGCAGGAGAGTCAGGGCTCCTTCGGCGAGGGCCTGAGGTGTCGGTTCTGTTAAGAAGCCGGTTTCACCATCGATCACTACGGCGTTAGTACCGCTGGCGTCAACAGCGACGATGGGTAAGCTGCCGGCCATGGCTTCTAAGGAGACAAGCCCCTGCGTCTCAGTCTGAGATGCGAACATAAAGAGATCGGCTCCCAGGTAGGCGGCTGCCACCTCGTCAGCATCAAGGGCTCCGGTGAAGTATACTTTATCGGCCAGCCCTAAGTCTTTTGCCTTCTGTTTAAGTGGCTCCATCATAGGCCCATCTCCGGCAAAGACAAAGACCGTATCAGGGCGAGTTTCTTGGATAATCTTGAAGGCATCGATCAGCATTTCAGGGCTCTTTTCTTTACTTAACCGGCCCAAAGACAAAAGCACAGGCTGTTCGGGCGCAAGCTGCAGCTTGCGTCGGAGCCACATCGGATCGGCGTCTTCATATGGGTCTAGGTCTACCCCTGTTGGAAGGGTTGTTACGGGCGTCTTTAGGTCGTACAGCTCCAGAATCATTTCCTTGGTGGCATCTGTTGGAGTAATGATGTGGTCACATCGGTGGCAGTACCACTTCAGGAAGTTGATCACTACTCTTTCAGTGGCCTTTCTGGGAGCAGGCACGTAGTGAAGATATTCTTGGTACACAGTATGATGGGTAAAGAATAGCGGCACGTCAAGCCGCTTAGCCAACATCGCCCCTAACTGACCTGTCAGAAACGGAGCGTGGGTGTGGATTATGTCAACATCGAGCCTGCGCAAGAGCCGTTCGGCGCGAATTGAGATCGGAATCGGCAGAAAGTACGAAGGATGGGTGGGAGCTGGGACGGAATAAAACCGAAACACTTTCTTCGCATACGGATCGGATTGCTGCTCGATATGCTTGCTGAATTTCTTGCCATAATAGAACGGCGCAAAGATATACACTTCATGGCCCTGCTGGGCCAACCCCTTGGTAAAACGCTGCAGTGAGCGGACGACTCCGCTCACGTAAGGTGCATAACTATCTGTAAAAAATGCGATTTTCATAGCGGCCTCCTTAAAAGCCAAACAACGCCCCTGGCAGTAGGGACTGTTGCTCGCGCAGTTCCCGCAACCGCTCGTGATCTACCTGAGGAATTGTCTCTAAGAGAAAGTCCAACACTTCACGAGCAATCTCTGGATGAGCGGTATCTCCCCATATTACCAGCTTGTTCAAACTACCTGGGTGCTGTACACCATAGATTGGTTCACCATCAGGTGTTTTACCCAACTCCAACAGTACACCTTGGGACTGAAGATATTCAAAACGCTGATCATCCACAGAGAAAATGTCTGGCGCATCACCAGCGGCGATGAGAACTATAAGTTTCTGGTCCATGCCCATTGAGGGAAGGAGCTGCAGATCAATGTAGGTCGTAGTACTGGATTCGTTGAATTCCTCAACGGCCTCTGTTAGGATGGTATTGGACTCATACGTCAGGGTATCCATAACAACAATCTTCGCTCTGCCGGCCGCCGGATCCGGTGGCTTCGGCCAATAAACAGAAATCAGGATTATGGCAATAATCAAGACGGCGCCAGCGGCGAAGTACCACTTGGGCAGAGGCGGCGGTGGCCCATCACCTTTAGGTTTTTCCCCAATGACTACCTGTGCAACTTGTGGGCATCCTCGTGTGGCACAGCCACCTTTAGCTTTCCAGCAGTCAGCATGGTGTACCTTATGACAGCGAGGGCATTCGACGCACTCATCACCTTGGGCGAGCTCTTCTGCGCAGTAATTACACAGCGCACCTAAATGACGAGAGTCAGGCCCGATAACCTCAAGTTTTTCTTGCACTGTGACCACCTCCAATCTTTCTGTGATAAAATGTGGTATTATAATAAACATAACACAAGTTAGGGCTGGTGCCAATACTCTATGAAACAGGTAGAAGTATATACAGACGGGGCTTGCAGCCATAATCCAGGTCCTGGCGGATGGGGTGTGGTCCTGATCTACGGGCCTCATATCAAGGAGCTTTCTGGGTTTGAACCCCATACGACAAACCAGCGCATGGAGCTTACTGCAGCCATCAAGGGCTTAGAGCAGTTGAAAGAACGAACTAGAGTGCGACTATACTCCGACAGCGCCTATCTTATCAATGGGTTTACATTGGGCTGGATCGATAATTGGCAGAAAAACGGCTGGCGCAACAGCCGTGGTGATCCGGTCAGCAATAGTGACCTCTGGAAAGCCTTAATTGAACTATCTCGGAAACATGAAATAGAATGGATTAAGGTCAAAGGCCACAGTACAAACAAATGGAATAACCACTGTGACGAATTAGCCAGACAGGCTATTCGCAGAGGAACGAACTGAAGGGAGTATGGCTTTGAACCGAGATTTCCGCCAAATGGTAAAGGAAGTCAAGGAGATCACCTCCATTGACGGTTTTATCGCAGCGTGCTTAGAAATCAAAGAGAGCATGTTCTTCTATGAGCGCGATTTAGTGCTGGCGGCCTATGGAGCATCTGTAGAACTGTTGACTATAGGCGCTCTTTTCGCAGCCAGCCTTGAGGGCGATGAAAGTGCTCGGGAGGTCTATGAAGAAGTTAGTCAGGCTATTCACGGCTTGAACGAAGCACTGCAGAACACCCTCCTGCCGATAGATATCCAGTATTTAGGAGAACACTACGTACGCGGTGCTGGTTACGCTGCCGTACTGCGCCTGCCAGTTTATGGGCTGATGATGGAATACTACCGGAGCGGAATCTACGAAGATGCTCCATCTGTAGATGAGTTGATTCGCGAAGCACAGCAGGCTATTGCCCGCCGCAGCAGCGGTATAGATAAGCTGCTTGGGCTGGCTGGTGCGCGTATGCTGCGGGGTGAACACCTGCGCCCGATTTGGATGCATATATCTCATCCCCGCATCCGGATTGTGCTCTCTGGCCTACAGACAATGGTCAATAATTTCAAGGTAGCCCCATATTTTGGCTTTCCTTTTGAAGACATCGCCACCGAAAGACAAAAGCGTACCAAGGTGGGCAACAACGTTGTAGTTGATCTTGGGGCTTTCCGCAACTTCCGCAGAGAGATTACGGGCTATACCGATCTGCGCATTGTCTTGGATCAAGATGAGTACGATCTTTTCTTTGAAGAGTTGTTCGTCAATCAGGCACGTGGGCAGGTGCCTGCTGTTCAGGAAGAACCAGATCCGGTTGTCGTCAATATCCTCTTGGCTGTACTAGAGGCTCGGCTCGTGAATCCGGATTTGGACGATAAGTTCGTGGTTCAGGCGGCTGCTCTGCTTGGGGAATGGAAGGTAAGGGAGGCTGCTGGCGCTGCAGTTAAGCTCTTGGATGCTCTGCATCCTTGGGACCCAGAATTTCAGCCTATTTTGGAACTGCTGCGAATTCTGGATTCGAGAGCCGTGGCTGCCATGCGGCAGTATTTTGACCGCAGTAAAGACGCGGCTTTGGCGGTCATCTTTGCTGAGCTTCTTTCGCAAGGGACTAAGGGCAAGCGCAAGCTCGCTTTGCTTTCACATATCTTCCAGGAGCTGAAGTGGGGAGAGGGTAAGGAAGAGGTGGCCATGGCTGTAGCCCGGTTTGGCGGGCCTGATGCAGAGGAACTGCTCCAGAAGGCTCTGGCCGATCTCTCAGAAACGGACAGCAGATACCGGCCATATCTCGAGCGAGCAGTTCAGTATATCCAAGGAAGGGCGACCTCAAATGGAAAATCACGTCATTGATCTGCGGAGTGACACAGTAACTCAACCAACCCCGGCCATGCGCGAGGCGATGGCCATGGCTGAGGTTGGAGACGATGCCTACCGGGAAGACCCAACGGTGCAGCTTCTCGAGCAGACCGCGGCGTCGTTGTTGGGCAAGGAATCAGCCCTGTTTGTGAGCAGCGGTACCATGGGCAATCTAGTTGCCCTTATGTCTCACACGCATCCTGGACAGGAAGTGATCCTAGAAGCCAACGCTCACATTTATTACTATGAAGCAGGTGGACTAGCCCGCTTAGCTGGCTTGACACCGCGCCTCATTGATACTCCAGATGGAATGATCAGACTGGAGCAGCTGCAGGCAGCTCTGCGTTTGCTGAATCTCCAGTTCGCACCGGCAGCTCTCTTCTGCCTGGAGAACACGCATAATAGAGCGGGTGGCTTAGTGCTGCCCCAAGAGGAAGTTGAAAAAGTGACTGCCTATGCGAAAGAGATGGGGCTGAAGACGCATCTTGACGGTGCGCGCCTCATGAATGCGGCGGTCTATCAGAACCTGGCTCCGGAACGCTTGGCTGAGCCCTTCGATTCGGTGATGCTCTGCCTGTCCAAGGGTCTAGCAGCTCCTGTGGGCTCAGTCCTGGCTGGGCCGGCGGATTTCATAGAAAAAGCCCGCCTAGTTCGAAGAATACTGGGCGGTGGGATGCGTCAGGCCGGAGTATTGGCCGCGGCAGGGCTGACCGCACTCACCGAAATGCCCAAGAAGCTGGCTGAAGACCATCGCCGAGCACGCAAATTAGGCGAGGGAATCAATAAAATCCCCGGGCTGAGAGTGCGGGGAGAAGTTCAGACCAATATTGTGATTGTAGACATCACCGCCGGGGACCTGGACAGCCACCGGCTGGTGGAGAAGTGGCGTCAGGTTGGAGTGCTAGCCGGTTTGGTAGAGTCCCGAGCTGTGCGCCTGGTCACGCATTACGAGATCACTGATGCCGATATAGAACAGGTGTTAGAGGTTACCGAGGAGATTATGCACCAGGCCCGTTAGACGGCCTGGTTATTCTTTTTATTGCCCACTGGGCTGCTTCGCGCACGACTTCGCTGGGGTGCCCTGCTGCCGTCTGCTTGAGGAGCGGTAGTGCTTCTTCTGCACGCTGATTCCCCAGTACTATACAGGCATTGCGCTGCAGTACGTTTTTTCCACGCCAGGCAATGCTGGTTTCCCCAAAGATTTGCTGGTACTCATTCTTGGTTAGGCCCAAGAGTTCCATCAAGGGGAAGTGGGGGCCAACGATCGGTTCGAAGTCAGAGTGGCGGGATTTCTGGGCGGCTCGGTTAGCGGGGCAGACGTGCTGACAAGTATCGCAACCCCACAGCCTACTGCCTAACCGATCCCGCAGTTCTTCTGGGAATGTACCTGTCTTCTGTGTGAGGTAGGACAGGCACCGGCGGGCATCGATCAGCCCTGGCCCAATTAGGGCATTGGTGGGACAAGCTTTCACGCAGCGCAGATCACACTTGTCACAGGGAGGCCCTGTGTTTTCTGGCGAGGAGGGTTCGAGCTCCACGTCAACTAGGAGTTCGCCTAAGAAGACCCAAGAACCGTACGGCTGCACATATGCAGCACAGTTAGGGCCGATTATGGCCAAGCCCGACTGGGCTGAAAGGGCACGCTCGACCAAAGGTGTATCGTCGACCGCGATCAGCCACTCCCTTACGCCGTATTCTTCCTGTAGAAAAGTAATGAGGCGGGTGAACGCTTCTTTAAGAACCTTGTGGTAGTCGCGGCCCCATGCCGAGCGAGAAATGGTACCGTGCATCTTGGGGGCCGTTCCAGGATCAACAGTCCTATAAGCCACGGCAGCAGTGATGATGGACTTCGCTTTCGGAAAAGCTTTAGTTGGTGTGATGCGCAAATCTATGTCTGGTGCAGCGAACTGCGAGTAGCGCCCTTCATCTTGGGCTTCTTGCATAAACTCCTTGAGATATGTCTGGGGCTTAACATGGGTTACAGACACGGCGTCTAGACCGGCCTCCCAGGCAGCGCGGCGCAGCTTATCCATGCAATCACCACCCTATAAAAAACGGGGAGAACGTTTGTCCTCCCCAGATTCTCTGCAATAGGTTACATAGCAGCCTCCACCGATGTGATTTCGGGGATTTCGTGCTTGAGAATCCTCTCTATACCAGCTTTCAACGTCAGCTGAGACATGGGGCAGCCAACGCAAGCACCTGTCAGCCGCACGGTTACAACCTTGCTCTCTTCATCGACGTTTACCAGCTCCACATTACCACCATCAGCCTGAATAGATGGCCGGATCTTATCCAAGACAGCTTCAACGCGATCTCTCATCAGGACACCTCCTTGCCTTCTTCACTTATTTCTTAGTATACACCTTCTATTTATCATTTACAACAACTGGGGAGATACTAAAACCTAGTATTTTGCAGGATGTGCGGGCTGTTATTTAGAAGTTAATAGTGGGCGTTCATGCCCTTTTTTCTACATTGTCCGAGATTCTTAAAGGAGCTTCAGAGCGATGACATGGACTGATTATCTCAGTGAGGCAGTGAGAACACAAATCAACTGTCGTGTGTTTGCAGCTTTTAATGCTAACGTCGACATGGTGATCAATGTTCGGCCTGAGGACGTGGCAGCCATTACCGCTGCCCATCCAGAACTCTTGGGGCAAAAGCATCACCGGGTTCCGGGCAGGCCGGTCAGCACTCCAGCACAGTTCCTGACTCTCTTAGAAGAATGCCTAGAAGCTGGTAAATCATACTACGATGTAGTCCAAGCGGAGCTGGGCGAGTGGTTCCTCCAATACTTCCCGGAACATACTGAAGCGATGGGAGGACAGGCAGGTATCATTGCTAATCAGATGGCTGCCCTGGGGGCTCAAGCTTATGTCTACAACCCGGTTCTATCGGAGCTGCAGGCAGAGATGTATGATCCAAGGGTTCGTTTTCCTGTACTCGAGCAGGGGCGCCTGCAGTGGGTGCCCATCCGCGAAGGGGTAAACAGTACATGGACCAAAGTCAACTATATATTTGAGTACCCCAAGGATGCCGTTTACCAGTTCGGAGATCGGACAGTAACAACTGTACGGGCTAACCGGGTGATTCTGGGTACCCGTAATCCTTTAGCCGCCATGGGCTTCTCTGAAGAAATCGAGCCATACTTGCCTGAAGTAGGTGCAGCGGTCGATGTTGGCTTTATGGCTGGTTATCATCACGGCCGCATTGAGGGCCGTGCCGATACACTCGAAGAATTTTTGGAACTCAGCCTCAGGCAGCACAGTGCCCTGAAGTCGCAGAATCCCGAGCTCAAGCTGCACTATGAATATGTGCCTATGACGGCTTCGGTTGAGGAAGAAGTCCTGCTGCGCACACTTGTACCGCGGTTTGATAGCTTCGGAATCAACGAGACAGAGATCATTCGAGTGCTTGATGCTTTGGGTTTTGAGGAAGAAGCAGGGGAAATTGCGCGGAACGAACGCAGTTTCAGCCTCTACCAAGGTGCCCTCGCCCTTTGGAGGGAGCTTGGAGTTCAAAGGATGCACCTGCATAACCTGGGTTATTACATCATTATTATCGCTAAGCCCTATCACGTCAGTCCGGAAGATGTTCGTCGAGCCTGTCTATTTGCTTCAGCGGTCAATGCGGTCAAGGCCAAGCAGGGAGGAGCGGTGCCCTACGATGCAGTTGCTCAGATGGCAGATATTCCTTTGTCCAGCATAGGATTTACCCAGCTTGAGTGCTTTGCAGAAGAAGCTGGAGCCGCAGGCTATCCTGTTGAAGAAGATTTTGTCAGGACGGGCATAATGGAAGCAGAAGATCACATTATGATCCTAGTCCCTGCCCATGTGGTGCCAAACCCTGTCAGCACAGTGGGCATGGGCGATACAGTTTCATCGTCAGCCTTTGCCGCTGAAGTATCTTTGGTACTAAGAACAGGAGGGCCGATTTGACACGACAAGAGCTTCGCCAAACGTATCGGGGACTCACGTTAGATCCTTTCCAGCAGGAAGCCGTCTCTTATATAGATCGGAACCAGTCGGTGCTGGTCGCCGCGCCGACCGGAGTGGGCAAGACTTTGGTGGCCGACTATGTCATCGAGAAGATCTACAAAGAGGGGGGCAAGGTTGTATACACCGCCCCCATCAAGGCCTTGAGTAATCAGAAGTTTAAAGAGTTCAAAGCCCATGTGGGCGAAGAGGCAGTGGGCATTCTCACCGGTGATGTGGTAATCAACCCTGAAGCCCCGATTTTGATCATGACAACAGAGATCTTCCGTAACATGCTCCAAGAAGACGTGGAGCGGGTACGGGATGTGCGCTATGTTATCTTCGACGAGATTCACTACATCGATGATCCGGAGCGCGGCAGTGTTTGGGAAGAAAGCCTCATCTTTATGCCTGAGTTTATGCGTTTCTTAGGCTTGAGTGCGACTATTCCCAATGTAGATCAGCTTGCAGGTTGGATTGAGAGTGTCCAGGGGCAGCCTGTGGCAGTCGTCAAACACTTCGAACGGGTTGTTCCTCTAAAACATGCCCTCTTTGAACGTTCACTCGGTTTTACTACTATTGGTAAGATCAAACGCAAGTACAGCAGTTTCCTTTCGCTTCCGAGACATATCCAGCGTACTAGCGACGCCATCGTTCCCACTACTCACTTAGATCTGATTGAGAAAATCAAAGATGACTATCTGCCCTGCCTCTTCTTCACTTTCAGTAGGCGCAAGTGTGAAGCGAATGCCCTGGAGCTGGGCGATAACTACAACTTCCTCGACGAAGAAGAAGTCCGCCAGGTTCGGCAGGTCATCGACGAGGTTATCCAGCGCTACCCACCCATTAAGAGTGAGCGCTGGCCGGCACTGCGCCGCCTTCTCATGAAAGGGATAGCTTATCACCATGCTGGGATGCTGCCCGGCCTGAAAGACATCGTAGAAGAGCTCTTCACAAGGCGCCTCATCAAGGTGCTCTACTGCACCGAGACCTTTGCTGTGGGGCTGAACTTCCCCTGCCGGACTGTGTGCTTTGACTCAAGCACCAAATGGGATGGAGTCAGTTTTCGCCCAATTTCCAACCGCGAGTACTTCCAGATGGCAGGACGAGCAGGGCGCCGGGGAATTGACGAGGTAGGGTACGTATTCACCATTGCCGATCTTACCTATTTCGACCCAACTCAGTTTCCGAGTATGAAGGAAAATGAAATCGAGCCTCTGAAGAGTCAGTTTTCCCTGACCTATAATTCCGTCGTGAACTTAATCAAGAACTACGACGAGAAAACCATTCACCGCATCCTGGGGCAGAACTTCGCTACTTACCAGGCATACGCAGAACAGGATGCCATTCAGATTCAGATGGAAATGGTGCTGGAGGAGTTAGAGCGCTTTGGGCCGCCTGTGTTCGATGAGCTGGTCCGCAAGCGGATGGCTCTCGAAGACCGCCTGGCTGTGGAACGGCACGGCAAGCTGAAGAGACGGTTGAAGTCCCAGCTGAGGGCGATTGAGCAGCGGATCGAGAAGATTGAGAGAGATTTCTGCCAGGGGCTCGACTCGCGCACATGCCGGCGCGAGCGGCGCATCTTCCGCAGGCTCCTAAATCGCTATGCTCGCTTAGTTGAACGGGAGCAGGGCCTCGATCCTCGTAACCGCTATCTGAAGGAATTTAACGACAAGCGGGATCTGCTCACTGCCTTAGGTTATATCGAAGGAGACAAGCTTACCGCTGCAGGTATGCTGGCCAGCCAGATTCACGGGCACGAGCTCTTGGTGGTTGAGATGTTTATGGAAGGCCTTTTCCACGCCTATACGCCCGAGGAGCTGAATGCAATCTGCGTTTCTATCGGTTACGAGCCGCGCAAGAACGAAAGCCGAGTCAAGCACAAGATAAATATGAGTCCGGTGCTGCGCCTTTATCATTTTCTCACGCAGATGGAAGAGCGCTACTTAGGTTACAGCACCGTAACCTTCAACGATCACATAGCTGCTCTGGCTTATCGCTGGAGTCACGGTGAACCGTTCAGCACAATACTCCAAGAGGCCCTAATTGACGAAGGCGACTTAGTCTTTGGTTTCCGGCGTGGTATTGACCTTCTGCGGCAGGTCCGCAACGCAGTCCACGAGGATGATCCAATCTTGAGTGCCAAACTGAAGGAATGCATCGCCAAAATGGACCGGGATGAGGTTTCGATTTGGCTGTAGAAAAGAGGAGTGGTTTTATGAGGGTGCTGCAGATCGTTCCGCCCCAATTCTTGGTGGATTGGCGCCGAAAATCCTTTCAGACTGAAGGCCAAAATCATCCCATCACGCTTCAGGCCTTAGCCGCTCGCATCTTGCGGGAAGGGGCCGTAGTGTACCGCGAGGATTGGGTGCTCGAAGCTGCTGCCGTATGGGAAGCAGTGGGACAACTCTCACCCGAATTGGAGTTTTTTGGCCCCATCGCTCATTACTCCGGGTTTGCCCAAGAAATCCAGTGGCTGATCCGCCAGATAGATTATGGTGAGCTGAAATGGGACGCGCTGCCCGCAGGGGCACGAACAGAAGTGGAACGGCTGCACCACTCTTACCATACGCTTCTGAAAGAATATGGCGTGTTGGACAGCCCCGGCCAGATTCGCACAGCGATTCAGATTCTGCAGCAGGGGCGGGGAACGGCATTCCTCCAGGGTTTCAGCCAGATTGAACTCATCGGGCCGCAGGAACTCTCGCCTCTAGAGCGGGAGTTTTTGAGCCTAGCTGCTCAGGGTAGGGGGTTCGTGGAACACGCCGCACTGGATCGAAGTGCCGCTGTGTTCGTTACCGCCGCCGTTGATCCTCAGACAGAGGTGGACGAATTAGCGGCCGCTGTCCGGCGCCAGCTGGAAATGGGGATCAAGCCTAGTGAGATTGGGGTGGCATTCCCGGAACCTCGGGAGTATGAAGCTCTTTTAATTCCCGCGTTTCGGAGATGGGGCATTCCGTGGAACATGCCCGCAGACACTCTAGCTGATCTGCCCATGGGAAGGGCTGTGGCCGCTCTCCTCCAGGGAGAAGTTGAAGGTTGGAGTAAGAGCCACCTCCAGCTCGTAACTACTCCCGGCTGGGGCCTGCCTTTTGACTTAGCTGATGAAGAACGCCGGGCGCTTCGCCTGGCTCCGCCCTTAGAAGGGCTGCCCGCCTGGAGCGAATACTTGGGTGTCAATTCGGGCTGGGCGAAAGCCTTAGAGCTACTGCGCGAATTCAGCCAGATCTCTGTTACCCAATCTGTTAAAGAACATGCAGAAGCTCTGCAGCAGTTCTTAGCTAACTTCCCACTGGATAACTGGCCGGTGAAGGACTTTTTCCAACGTGCTGAACTTTTCAAGAGCTGGGATGCCCTGCAGTTTATTCTGGACGACCTAGCGTTGGCGGTTGAAGAAAGCAGCTTAGAACGCTTTGCGCAACTATTTACGCTGCTGGCGGAGAACTACCAGATTAACCCGGTGAGAACTCTAGCTGATCGGGTGATGGTGCTTCCCATTAGCCGGCTGGGCGCGGCAGGCTTCACCGCGCTGCATGTAGGCGGCATGATTCAGGGTGCTGTCCCTAAGACCGGGCGGCGCCACTGGCTGACTCGCCTTAAAGCAGTGGATGATGCCGAAACAGTGTATAAGCTGATCACTAACTCTGCCGAGCAGGTTTATTTATACTACCCCGAAACGGATCATGAAGGCAAACTGAACCTACCTTCGCTCGTCCTTCCTCCGGCGGATCGCCAGGTGCGCCGCAGTGAGACTGGTCTGGATAGCCCTAGCCGCCGCTCCTATTCCGTCAGTCATCCATCTGGCATTCTGCGGGATGAGACGATCCTTGAGCGAATTCGAGCGCGCATTCTAGAGGAGGGCCTGAGTACCTCTCAGCTGAACATGTATGCCCGCTGCCCCTATCAGTTTTTCTGCTCCTTTGTCTTAGAACTGCAGCCTTTTGAAGAGGAATCTCTGGAACTATCGGCCTTGGATGAAGGACGGATTGTGCACGAGATTCTGCAGCAGTTTTGGACAACCCATGCCCAGGGGCCTCTCCCTGATATTCCCGAAGGACAACTGGAGATCGAGAAGCTTGTTAGAGAGCACTATGAAGCGCTGTCCCTGCCGGTACCAGGACGTATGCTGAGGATGATGCGGCGTTTCATTCGTAAGGATCTGCAGTTGACACAGATGGGCTGGCGCCCTATCTACCTAGAGAAGCGCTTTGGAGGGCTGGAGATTGAGCTTCCCGCTGGGACGGTACAGCTGCGGGGAGTGATCGACCGGATCGACGTTGGCCCAAACGGGAACTATGTCCTTTACGACTATAAAACAGGGACCGGGCCAACTCTCAAAGACGTGCGCCTGGGTAAAGAGGTTCAGATCGCCACTTATCTATTAGCCGCACAGAAGTTGATTCCTCAGGCCGAAAACGTCGGAGTAGCTTACTACCTCACGCAGAATGCAAAGCGTATCGGAATTTTCCGCGATGATTACACCAGACAGCTCCTTCTGCGCAAGGGTGATAATTGTCTTGAACCCGAAGCCTTTGCCCGTCAGCTGGAGTTCTTCAAGGATGCAATTCGCGCTTTACTGGAACGGATTTTTGCGGGGGAATTTCCGCCGGAACCAGCATCCAGTCGCATCTGCACTTATTGCTCATATCAAGGAATCAGCCGTAGGGAGGTGGGGACAGGGTGAGTTTTAAGCCAACTGATCAGCAGCTGAAGGCCATTCGCAGTATTGAAAAAGACACGGCTGTAACAGCAGGCGCAGGATCGGGCAAGACCAAGGTCTTAGTAGAGCGCTACATTCATCTGCTCAACGAAGGTTTCACAGTTGACCAGATCGCTGCCATCACATTTACTAAAAAGGCGGCGCAAGAAATGAAAGACAGAATTCGGCAAGCCCTGCCCGAACTGCAGGACCTGGTTGAGTCGGCGCAGATCTCCACCATTCACAGCCTCTGCCAACGCATTGTCTTCGAGCATCCCCGTGAGGCAGGCATTGATCCCCGCTGCCGGGTAGCGGAAGAGTGGGAGGCAGATGCTCTGTTAGCGCGGGTGATCAGTGATGTCCTCTCAATTTGCGAGCTTGACGAAGAGTTCCGCACGTCTTCTGAGGCAGTTGACCTCATTTATGAGATTTATAGGCAGATGCTCGGCCGGGGCGACCTCAACTTTGACCAGGATCATCCGATTCCCGATGTGTGTGGTGAAGTACAAGAGCTCTGTTGGACAGTTGAGGAGTTCCTTGTTGAGGTATATGGCTATAAACCTACGCAAAACAAACTAGAGGTGCTTTCGGAACTAAAGGAACGCTGGCCCGCAATAAAGCTCGATCTGACCAGCATGGATGAGGTCTTTATTGAAGACGGTCTGGAGTCTTTGGAGGGTTTTCTTGGCGGAAACTGGGGTAAGCTGAAAGTGGTAGTGGAACCTGTCCGCGAGCGGATTAAGGGTGTGAGGCAGGTCCTGCGGGAGCGGCAGGGTAGTGTTGTCCTAAAGCAGATCGGTGAAATCTTGGCGGAAGTCCACAAAAGGTTTTCTCAATTAAAGAAAAAGAATGGGCTATTAGACTTTAACGACCTCGAACTTCTGGCTGCTCGTTTGCTAGCTAACTCAGAGGTGGTTAAGAGCTATGATTTCCGCCATATTATGGTGGACGAGTTCCAAGACACTAATCCCCTGCAGAAGCAAATTGTCGACTCGTTATGTAGTGAGGGAGCCAAGCTGTTTGTGGTAGGAGACCCGAAGCAATCGATCTACCGTTTCCGGGGAGCCGAGGTTGAAGTCTTTATGGAGACACATCAGGCTATTGAGGAGTCTGGCAGAGTCATTCCCTTAGGTGACAACTTCCGTTCTCGTTCTGAGATTATCGAGTTTACCAATGAGTTTTTCAAAGAGCTCATGAAGGAAGATCCGATTGGCTATACACCGAGCAATCCTCGCCGAGAGAGCACAGGCAAACCTATGGTGCATCTTTTGGTCACTGAGGTAGAAGATCTAAGTCTCGAAGAAGCGCGACAGCTCGAAGCAGAGCAAATCGCCCTGCAGATTCAAGCTTTGGTCGGTTCTGGCAGCTATAACTACAAAGATATCTCTCTCCTGTTTCGCACTAGGACTAATATGCGCAGCTATGAGCGGGCTCTACAGGCCGCCGGGGTTCCATATGTAAACTTAAGCGGCCGGGGTTTTTATTCCCGTCAAGAGGTGCAGGACATCCTCAATTACTTCGCTTGGTTAGAAGATGAAGGCGATAATGTCGCTAAGCTGGCGGTGCTGCGCTCGCCTTTTTACAAGGTCTCTGATGACGGGCTGTTCTGGGAACAGCAGGGCAGCCGGGAATCGATGTCTGAGCAAGACCGGTGCATGGTGCTTAAAGCAGAAGCCGATCGTGCTGTTTTAGCAGAACTTGTCAGAACTAAGCCTGCTCCTTATGTGATGCAGGAAATGCTGGAGAGGACAGACTATATTAATACAATTGCCTGCGAACCTTTCGGTGAGCAGAAGGCTGCTAATGTGCAGAAACTCCTGCAGCAGAGCTGGGATCTACTAGTGCGGGGCCATGTTTCTTGTGCAGATCAACTGCAGTATATTGCAGCCGTCCGGAGCCGCAGCGATGATGAGAGCGAGGCCCAGCTGGATGCAGAATACGCCGATGTCGTTACGATCCGTACGGTGCACGGTGCTAAAGGGCTGGAGTTTCCGGTGGTATTTGTTCCTGACACCAATGGGCGTTTAACTAGAAACAGAGGCGATTTGGTTCTTTACCACCCCAAGATCGGTTTAGCTTATAAGGGTACAGAGCTCTATAACACCGTCGAAGAACGTAACACGTTGGAGGAGCTCAGTGAAGCGCGCCGCTTGCTTTATGTGGCGGTCACTCGAGCTGAAGAAGAACTGTACATCTGTGGCATTGACGGTGCGTCCAGCAGTGGGAGTTGGTGGGAGTGGATCTGCGGCATACTGCCCAGTGTGCCCAGCACTTTGTACGATCGGGTTCCGCTGTTGAAAGGCGAGCCTCGACAGGAACAGCTGCCGCTGTTTGTGCCTGAGGTTCTTGACGCTGAGGCACAGCTGGCTGCGGCGGTAGCACGGCCCCTAGAACCTCTACCGCCATTAGCCCCCAGCTATTCGCAGGTAAGTTTTTCGGTTACAGCTCTGATGGTTTACGACCGCTGCCCGCGATGCTACTACCTGCGCTATATTCTAGGGATTCCTGAGCAATTGAGAGGTCCGAAGAAGCAAGCAGCCAGCGGCAGGGCCACTTCTCTCACAGCTATCCAGAGAGGAAACATTGTCCACAGAGTCTGTGAACGGATCACGCACCCCCACGAACTGGATGAACTGATCGAGTTTGCTGCCGCCTCAGAAGGAGTAGATCTTACACCGAGCCAGCGTCATGACATCGAACGGATTGTGCGGCCTTATCTTGAGAGCCCATTCTTTCACAGGGCCCGGGCGGGAGGCGAGTTCTACCGCGAATATGATTTTGCACTGCCGTTAGATGGCTCGGGTACTCACTTTGTGATTAACGGGACTGTGGACCAGGTGTTTGTTGATGACGCGGGGCTAGAAATAGTGGACTTCAAGTCTAACTGGATTGCACCGGAGCAGGTTGAGTCAGAGGGTGAAAAGTATCGCTGGCAGCTGCGTACTTACGCTTGGGCAATGGCCAAGTTGTTTGACCGTCCAGTAACGCGCTCGCAGGCCTATTTCTTGATTCCCAACCAAGTCTTTGCTCTCCAAGGTGCCGAGCTGGACTTGAGAGCGATTGAAACCGAGATTGCCACCGCCTGCAGGCAGATTATTGCCGGAGAGCAAGTGGGGCCGAGTGCCTTTCCCTCAGCAACAGGCTGCACTGATTGTTTGAGATGGGAGGAATAGCTTTGGACTTTACACACTGCAACTTGGGTTCAGGGGTGCGCCTGCACCTCTGCGAGACAGATAAGTTCAACACGGTCACCTGCAAGATGATAGTTCAGCAGGATTTGGCCCGCGACACTGCTGCTGCCACCGCCCTCATTCCAGCGCTGGTTAAGCGGGGGTCGCAGAAATTCCCCACAACTCGCCAGATCGCGCGGGAGCTGGAGTATCTGCATGCCGCAAGCTTCAGTTCTGATGTTCTAAAAATTGGCGAGCGGCAGCTATTAGAATTCTTTTTCGACATGGTCGATCCCAGCCTTCTGCCGGATGGCGAAGAAAACTGGAAGCGGGGGCTTGAAACGTTCTGGGACATTGCCACTAATCCAGTGACAGAAGATGGAGCTTTTGTGCAGGAATACTTTGAACAAGAAAAGCTGAACCTGCGCCGGGAAGTGGAAGGCCTTGTTAACAATAAACGCGCGTATGCTTTGGCCAGAGCTGTGGAGTTGATGTGTCCTGACGAACCCTATGGCGTTTACCGCTACGGCAGTGTGTCGGAGATCGCAGAGCTAGACAACCATGAGGAGTATAAGTATTATCAGAGCCTCCTGATGCACCGCCCTATCGATATTTTTCTTGTGGGGCGCAATCTCGATCTCTTGGCCAATGAGATCGCTCGGCTCGAGTTCCCGCGCGGAGAAGCCGCAGAGCTGCGGCCCATCACAACCCGAGACGTGACCGAAGAGCGCTTTCACGTAGAAGAAATGCCTGCGCAGCAGTCGGTCTTAGTGATGACCTATCGAACTAGTCAGCGCTACCTCGACCCGAATTACTACGGCCTGCTGGTCTGCAACGGGATCTTGGGGGCCTTCCCTCATTCTAAGCTGTTTGTAAATGTACGGGAACGGGCAAGTCTCGCCTACTATGTCAGTTCCTTTGTGGAAGGTACCAAAGGGGTCTTGACCATTAACGCCGGTATTGATGCCGCTGCGATCGATCAGACGGTCCAAATAATCAAGGAACAGGTGAGTGCGCTTCAAAATGGTGAGATAACGCCTGAGGAAATCGAGCAGACAAAGACCGGGCTCTGCAGCAGTATTGTCTCTATGGCTGATGATCCTCCCTCGGTAATTGACCGGAATTTGATTGGCTTAGTCAATGGCGAGATGCGCAGTTTCGACGATGTCTTAGAAGCCATCCAGAGTGTAACCGCGGAACAAGTTCGCCAGGCTGCCCAAGGACTTAAGATCGACACGATCTATGTCCTAAAGGGCATCGCGGGGAAGGAGTGACAGAGGTGGAAAGAATCAAGATTCCCACAGGTGAAGAGCTGTTTACTGGGTATTTGCCCAACGGCCTTCATTACGCCATTCTACCGAAGCCCGGCTTTGTCAAGAAATATGCCATCCTGTCGACTAACTACGGTTCTCTGGACTCGAAGTTCGAAGTTCCAGGTAAAGGTGTTGTGGAAGTACCTGATGGTATTGCTCATTTCTTAGAGCATAAGCTGTTCGAAGAAGAAGATGGCAATGTCTTCGACCGTTTCGCACAGTGGGGCGCTTCAGTAAATGCCTTTACCAGCTATACACAGACTGCCTACTTGTTTTCTACCGTGGATCATGTTTACGAGGCGCTGGGCCAGTTGGTTGACTTTGTGATGCATCCGTATCTCACAGATGAGAATGTGGAGAAGGAGAAGGGGATTATTGTGCAGGAGCTGCGGATGTATGAAGACCATCCGGAACGCCGGCTTCACAAGAATCTTCTCAATGCCCTATATCACCAGCATCCCATTCGAATTGATATCGGCGGGACCCCAGCCTCCGTTAACTCGATCACAGTCGACTGGCTTATGAAGTGCTATCGTACTTTCTATCAAGCGGCGAATATGGTACTATTTGTTGCGGGTGACGTTGACCCTGACCAAGCCCTGCGGGTAGTGAAGGAGCATTTCCCCGACTCGAACGGCAAGTCACAGCCAGTGGGCAGCAGAGTGTTCCCCGAAGAACCAGAGACTGTGCACCAAGAATGGGTGGAAGACCGGCTCAGCATTTCCCGCCCTCGGTGCGCGATTGGTTTTAAGAATACACCAGTTGAAGACGGGCATGAAAACCTGCGCCGCCAGCTTGTCATGGGTATTGTCTGGCGCCTAATTGCTGCCAGAAGCTCACCGTATTTCGAGCGATTGTACAATGAGGGCTTGATCGACGATTCCTTCGGTGCTAGCTTCGCCGGTACGCCGCAGTACAGCTATTCTCTGGTAACATCCGAGACCGATGATCCGCGGCGTTTAGTAGAAGAGATTAAGCAAATTGTACAGGAGGTGCAGAAAGGCCCAATCTCTGAGGCAGATGTCGAGCGAATTAAGCGTCAGCTTTATGGGGGCTTTATTGCAGCTTTTGATTCTCTCGAATATGTGGCCAACAGCTACATCATCCACCATTTCAACCAGACTCCCTATCTGAAGTACTTGAACGTACTTCAATCGCTTACTGTGGATGATGTGAGACAGGCGGCCAATGATTACCTAGATCTAGGGAAGGTGTCGGTTTCTATTCTTTGGCCGCACGGGGAGGACAACGAAAGTGACCAAGGATGACCTGCGCCGGGCGCTCAAGGCTGAGCGCCGGGCTGTTTCTCAAGCTGAACGAGAGAAGTACGATGCAGCACTCTGGGAGCACTTAACCCGTTCAAGGCTTTATCAAGATGCACTGAATTGCATGACTTACCTGGCCTTTAGTTGGGAAATCAATACCTGGCCTTTGGTCCGCCAAATGTGGACGGATGGCAAGAATGTCTATGTGCCCGTCACCAAGCCGGGCCGGAAGTTGATTCCTACTCTGTTGACGCCAGAGACAAAGTTGGTCAAAGCACCTTTTGGTATGGAAGAACCGCAGGATAGCCCGGAGGTAGATCCGGCTCAGCTGGATCTGATTATCGTGCCGGGCTTAGCTTTTTCTCCAGAAGGTTACCGCATCGGATTTGGAGGCGGATATTATGACCGTTTTCTACCCAAAACACAAGGCGTGACGGTGGGGGTCTGCTACAGCCAGTTTGTCCGGGGACTGCCGAAAGATCCATGGGATATCCCGGTAGATTACGTCCTGACAGAGCTTGGATTCATGCAGGAAACCAATACCTTCTGAAGAAGTCTTTTTTAATGCAGAAGGGGGCGTAAAAAATGAGTGAAAATTTCGTACTAGCAGTTGATCAAGGCACTACCGGCACTACTGTGATGCTTTTTGATTCGAAAAGCCAAGTCTATGGCCGAGTCTATAAAGGATTCAAGCAGTATTATCCCTACCCCGGCTGGGTTGAACACGATGCAGTAGAGATCTGGGAGAGCTGTTTAGAACTAATTGATGAGATTATTGCCCTTACGGCTGTGGATCCGAAGAAGATTGCTGCCATCGGCATTACCAACCAGCGCGAAACCGTTGTTGTTTGGGAACGAGAGACCGGAAAGCCCGTGGCACCTGCTATTGTATGGCAGTGCCGGCGGACAGCGCCGATGTGCGATCAGATGATGGCTGAAGGCCTGACACCTATCTTCCAGGAAAAAACCGGCTTAGTCCTAGATGCGTACTTCTCCGGTACCAAACTTAAGTGGCTCTTAGATAGTGATCCGAACCTGCGAGCTCGTGCAGAACGCGGCGAATTAGCCTTTGGAACCATTGATTCTTGGTTGATCTACAACCTTACTGGCGGGAAGGTGCATGCTACTGATTATTCCAACGCTTCTCGCACACTTCTGTTTAATATTTCTACCCTTGAATGGGATAATGAACTCTTAGACATTCTTACAATACCCCGGGAGATGCTGCCGGAGGTTCGGTCCTCGAGTGAGATTTATGGTCATACCGCTGCTTTCGGAAAGCTGCCCGCCGGAATCCCGGTTGCCGGTGCAGCCGGAGACCAACAGGCTGCACTCTTTGGGCAAGCATGCTTTAATCCTGGGATGGTGAAGGCGACTTTCGGAACCGGTGCCTTCATACTGATGAATACTGGCGATAAACTAGTTCCCTCGAAACAGGGGCTTCTTACAACTATTGCCTGGGGGCTGAACGGCAAGGTGGAATATGCCTTGGAAGGCAGCGTTTTTGTGGCTGGAGCATCTGTCCAGTGGCTGCGAGATGAACTTGGGATCATCCAGAACGCAGCGGAAACTGAAAAACTTGCTTTATCTGTAGACGATAACAATGGGGTATACCTGGTACCTGCCTTTGTGGGCTTGGGCGCACCATACTGGGATCCGTATGCAAGGGGAACCATCTTAGGCCTTACTCGGGGATCCAATCGGGCGCACCTGGCTCGGGCCGCCCTGGAAGCTATTGCCTACCAAACACGAGATGTGGTAGAATTGATGGCCCAAGATTCAAATATTCCAATTGTCGAAATGACTGTCGATGGAGGGGCTTCAGTAAATAACTTCCTCTGTCAGTTCTTGGCTGATCAAACTGGTACTAAGGTTTGCCGTCCAAAAATTTTCGAGACCACAGCTCTAGGTGCAGCCTATCTTGCCGGATTGGCAGTGGGCGTTTGGCCTGATCAAGAGGCGATTGCCAACAGCTGGCGCTGTGATCAGGAGTATAGTCCTCGGATGGAGGCTGATGAGCGCCGCAGACTCTATGAAGGCTGGCTTCGAGCCGTGGAAAGATCTAGGGGTTGGGCAATTGAGCACGACTGAACGCAGGCGCAGTGATACACTACTGAAGTTTCGGGCCGCGACCGCCAAGAAACCGGTGATCGCGGGCTTGAAGGGTATAGAATATGTGCAGCGCGCTGCCGAAGAGGGTATTCGGGCCTGCTTTTACTTAACAGGGAATATTTTCGAGCTGCGGGAAGTAACCAAGCTCTGTCATGAAAATGGGCAGTTGATCTTTGCCCATGTAGATTTAATCAACGGAATTGCCAAAGACAGTCACGGCATGATGGTTCTCGCCGATGAAGTGCAGGTTGATGGCATCTTGACTACCCGCTCACATCTCATCACGGCAGCTCAGAAAGCTGGGCTTCTCGGGATCCAGCGGCTGTTTATGCTGGACTCAGAGGCTCTGCAGACCGGCCTAAAAATGCTGCAGACCTCGAACCCCGATGCGGTGGAGCTTCTACCCGCGCCCATCATGCCTCATATTGCGGGCCGGCTGCCCAAGAAGCTGCCGCCGATCATTGCTGGCGGGTTAGTCGAGACCGCCGAAGAGCTTCAGATGATACTGCGGCCGCCAGTGGTGGCCGTCTCGACCAGCAAGATGGAGTTGTGGAGTTACAGAAAGGAGTAGGCAGATGGATCAGAAATGGCTGAGAGAGCAGACCCAGCAGCTGGAACTTGCCCTTGCACGGCAGGGGCTAACGAGCAGTGTACCTGCTGTCGTGGAGATGCAGCCGCAGGTAGTAGAAATACCCAAAGACCGGCAGAATCTAGCCCGGTTTATTGATCACACACTGCTCAAGCCCGATGCCAGTCGTCTCGCTATCAAGCAGCTTTGTGAAGAAGCGCGGGAGCACCGCTTTCAGTCGGTTTGCGTTAATCCGGTGCATGTCTCATATGCGGCAGAGCTCCTAGAAGGAAGCCCAGTCAAGGTCTGCACTGTCATCGGCTTTCCATTGGGGGCGTCCACTTCACTCATGAAAGTGATGGAAGCTCGCGATGCACTGGTTAATGGAGCCCAAGAGCTGGACATGGTGATTAACATTGGCGCTTTAGTGGAAGGCGATTACGCTCGCGTCTTGAGCGATATCAAGGCTGTGCGCGATGCAGCGCCTGGTGTTGTTCTCAAGGTTATCTTAGAGACCGGGTATCTCACTAAGGAGCAGATTGTACGGGCATGCCTCCTTGTGCGCATGGCCGGAGCCGACTTCGTAAAGACTTCGACTGGTTTTGGGCCTGGCGGCGCTACTGTAGAGGATATCAGCTTAATGCGTACTGTTGTGGGCCCTGAGTTCGGCGTCAAAGCGTCCGGAGGGGTACGCGACTTCGCTACAGCACAAGCCATGATCAAGGCTGGTGCAACTCGCATTGGGACAAGCTCAGGCGCAGCTATCATTGCTGGCGCTGAAGGCACAGGTGATTACTAAAATGACCCCCAGACGCCTGTTTTTGATCGCTGTAGCGGTCCTCTGTCTGGGGCTGATCACTCCAGCTGCCGCCCAGTCTATTGAACCATGGCTCCATTTTGATCGCGCGATCGCCGATGTGACGTGGGTTACTGAACATGGTGAACACAGAGACGAGCTGCAGGGGACTTTTTCATGGCGCGCTCCTGATGAGTTTTCTCTTGCTTATCAGATGGGCAATCTATCTATGAGACGCGTGCGCGCCTACCGCAATTTCACCATGACCCAGTATCAAGGGCAGACTTCTTATGGATACAGTGGTTTTCCGCTGTTCAGTATCTGGCAGCAGTTCTTCTGGCCGCTAACTCAAATTCACGCCGAGCCCTTGGTGTATGTAGGACAAGAACGGGTGGCCCATCGTGAGGTGCGGCGCTATTACTTAGAAACCGATCCGCAGAAAGTTTACTGGATCGATCAGCAGACCAATATTCCGCTGTTGATCATGGAAGGCCAGCAGGCTGTGCTTTCTGTGAGCAATTACCGGTTTGATTCAGGTGCGGCTAATCGCCCTCGCTTTCTCGAACTAGATTATGATTACGGCGGCATTACAGGTAAGCTTACTCTGTGGTGGGGCGACTTTGGAGCATGGGTTCCGAATGAGATTGTTCTTAAACAGGGTCAGAATACCACAACTGTGTCGTTTTCTAACTGGGAAGTTAACACTGATCAAGTTGGTGATTTGAGCGTTCTGAAAACCTTGGAGTGGGAAATCCGCCTAGGAGAAGCAGCCCACAATGTCGGACAGTGGAAGGACGTATTGACTTCGTTTAAGAAGGTCCTATCCATTGACCCGTATTATTTACCGGCTTATTTCTACTTGGGGCACACATATTACACTCAAGGCAACTACTTAGGGGCCGTAGAGAACTACCAGCAGGCGCTGATGCTCGATCCTAATAACGCTCTCGCTTTGAACAACTTGGCCTACGCTTACCTAGAGCGCCGAGTCAACCTAGTTCAAGCGGTTCAGATGGCTGAACAGGCAGTGGCGCAGGAACGAAAGGCTACTTATCTGGATACTCTGGGTTACGGATATTACCTACAGGGCCGTCTCGAAGAGGCGCGCAAGATACTAGAAGAGGCCTTGGTCCGCATAGACGAGACTATTACAGCAGCCAATGTCGATGAGATCAAACTGCATTTAGAGATGGTATATCACGCCATGGAGAAAGAAGGTGCGGCCAAATCGTGAGTGATCATTATTTCAGCCAGACTCCCCAATCGGAACACGACATCAAGGAATTTGAAGTAGACTTGCGGGGGCGGACCTATCTCTTTCAGACTGATGCTGGAGTTTTTTCTCGCACCAAAGTCGATAAGGGAACCATGCTCCTAGTCAACAACCTGCTCTGTGAGCCCGGTGATAAGGTGTTGGACTTAGGATGCGGGTATGGTCCTATCGGAATCGTGGCTGCAGACATGGTTGGGCCCGAAGGGCACGTTTACTTGACTGACGTAAACCAGCGTGCGGTGGAACTGGCAAGAGTAAATCTGCGCCTTAATGGTATCACAAATGCCACAGTCCTTGGTGGAGAAGGCGAGACAGTCTGGCCCGATGAGCCCCTTGATTGGGTGGTGAGCAATCCACCCATCAGAGCGGGGAAAAAGACCGTCTATGGGTTGATGGATGAAGCATACGAAAGGCTTGCTCCTGGTGGGGGATTAATGGTGGTTATCCGTACCAAACAGGGAGCAGCTAGTCTAGAAAAACACCTCGAAAGCCTGTTTGGCAACTGCGCGACAGTAGACCGCGGTTCGGGATTCAGGATCTTTTTATGTCGTAAACACCTCCACTCCTGAATATGTTCTTAGGAGCATGGAGGTGTTCGTATGCGTGTCTATGTTGTCCGCCTGCGTACCCTTGTGTGGTGGGTCATTGGTTCACTTGCCGCCGGAATTGTGGCTGGAGTGTTTTCGGCTGAAGACATTCCCGTTTCTGGCCGGCTTGCCCATGTTGCGGCAGGCCTCACGATTGTGATTGATCCAGGGCACGGTGGTATTGATCCAGGGGCGGTGAGCAGAAGTGGGCTGCTCGAAAAGGACATTGTGCTTTCTATCAGCCGTGAACTGGAAGTTCTTCTCAACAAAACTGCTGTCCATACCGTGATGACCCGCAGGGGAGACTACGATCTAGCCGACAACACGCAGAGGAATCTTTTAGAACGCAAACGCCAGGATCTGCAGCGCCGAGTGGAGATGGCTGAAGATGCAAATGCAGATCTATACATCTCTATTCATGCCAATTACTTTCCCGCCTCGATTTGGTCGGGTGCTCAAACCTTCTACTACGAGGGCCAGGCCGAAAGCCAACGTCTAGCCGAAGCGATCCAAACTGAACTTGTGCGCGCCTTAGGGCCAAACAAGCGCTTGGCCAGGCCGGGAAATTATCGGGTGCTGAGAGATACTTCAATGCCGGCAGCTTTGGTGGAAGTAGGCTTCTTGTCTAATCCCCAAGAAGCTGAACTGCTTGGCGATCCCCGTTACCAAGCGCGGGTCGCCGAAGCGATCTACAGAGGTATTCTACGATACTTAGGGATCTGAGGAAGGAGGGGCTGGGTGTATCCACTGCTGACAATTGATCTAGCAAAACTCGAAGCGAACATGCGGGTTATAACTGAACGCTGCAGGAGTCACAGCCTAGACGTCTTTGGAGTTACCAAGGTCGCCCGGGGAGATCCTAGAGTCGGGCAGGCCCTTGTGGCGGGTGGCGCTGTGGGCTTGGCCGATTCACGCTTGGACAACCTAGCCCGTCTCAGAGAAGCTGAGCTTGGTGTACCCCTGATGCTGCTGCGCACACCGTCGTTGACCGAAGTGGAACGCGTAATAGAAACCGCGGATATCAGCGTTAACTCAGAAAAGCCCGTGTTAGAAGCCCTCAGCCGCACGGCTGCGGCGCGCGGCCATGTGCATAGGGTCCTTTTGATGGTTGACTTGGGAGACCTGCGCGAAGGAGTATGGGGTAGAGAACTTTTTAGCATCTTTCAGTTCGCCAGTTCACTCCCCAATATTGAAGTGTGGGGTATTGGCACGAATTTAGCCTGTTTGAGTGGAGCGAGCCCTACACCAAATCAGTATAAGCGTCTAGTAGAGCTCTTATCCGAGCTTGCTGTGCCCAACCTAGTTGTCTCTGGAGGTAACAGTAGTGCCCTACACCTCATGCGGCAGGAGATGTGGTGTGGCGAGTGGACAAGTTTCGTCAGCCACCTGCGTATTGGTGAAAGCGCCTTCTTGGGGTGGGATATTATTGACCATACACCGCTTTGGGGATGTTACCGCGACGTGTGTTTGTTGACAGCTGAGGTAATCGAAGTTCAGACTAAGCCCACAGCGAAGGGGCTCCGGCGCCGAGCGGTACTGGCGGTAGGGCGGCAGGACATCGGGGCAGGCCATCTACAGCCCGTAGAACCAGGTGTAGAGGTTGTCGGCGTAACCAGCGATCATATGGTGGCCGATGTGGAAGGAGCGCCTTGGGCCACCGTCGGAGGCCTGCTCTCTTTTACTCCCGACTACGATGCTCTGCTGGGACTTTTCACCTCGCCCTATGTTGAAAAGAAACATATTGTTAACATTGCTGTACAAGAAATACTATGATAGTATATATTGGGAGTGAATGTAACTTAGGAGGTAGTATTAGTGCAAGTATGGCAGGATAGAGTTAAGGAACTAGTTCATCAAGAACTCTCAGTCAGCACATTAGCAGCTTTTAACACCAATGTGGACGCGGTAGTCCATCTCAGCAACGAAGACATTAAAGGACTGTGCAGTGATCCGAATGTCGATCTCGAAGAAGTCAGCAAGATAAATGCTGACGATATTCTAGATATCTATACTGCAAATGAATTCGTTGCCGTATTGAAGAGCGCCTTAGGCCACGGTAAGTCCTCATACATCGTTCTGCGCAATCTCGACCTCTTGGATTGGCTCGAGCGGAAGTTCTTATCTCGGAAAGAGAGTATGGGCGGACAAGCTGGTGTAATTGCCAACCAGATGGCTGCTCTTGGAGCAAACTCTCTAGTTTATACTTCACTTCTTTCCCCTAAACAAGGTTCCATGTTCTTCCCTTCAGTAAAGGTGCCTGTGGTGGATGAAACCCTGCGGATTCTCAACGTCCAAGACGCGGTCCGTCCAACTGACAATACCAAAGTCAACTGGATTTTCGAATACCCCAAAAACATGGAATTCAATTTCAACGGTGAAGTTGTTAAGACTCCCCGGGCTAACCGTGTCATTATGGCCACACGGCCGGATGGCGTTGTGATGGCGTTTTCCGATGAAATCGCTCCGTACTTGCCTGAGCTGGGCCAACAGATCGATGTTGCCTTTATGGCAGGATATCACTATGCGCCGTCCGACGAGGAGGAGCTGAATGCCTACCTCAGTGAAAGCATGGCAAGCCTGAAGAGCTTGAAGCAGAAGAATCCTAAGCTGCGTCTCCACTTTGAGTATGTACCTATGAGTGATGAAGCAGCAGAAAGGACAGTGCTCAAGACTGTGGCGCAGGAAATTCAGTCCTTCGGAATTAACGAAAATGAGATCAAACGGGTACTGGTTTCCTATGGGTATCAGGCGGAGTGTGATGCGATCCAGGCTAATGAACGGGCCTACTGTCTCTACCATGGGGTACGCCGTCTCGCAGAGACACTGAATTTTGAGCGAATTCAGCTGCACAATCTGGGCTATTATGTCGTATTCTTGAAGAAGCCCTATATTGTTGATCCTGAAATTGTGCGCGATGCATGTTTGTATGCCTCTTCTGTCAATGCCATCAAGGCCAAGTATGGTGGATACGTCGAAAAAGACCAGCTTCATGAAGCAGCTGAGATCAAGCTTTCTGATATCGGCCTAGAACAGATTCGCCGCTTTGCCGAAGAAATGCGCGCACAAGGCTGCAGTATCCCTGACGACTTTGAACAGACCGGAATTGCTGATATGGGTGATCACTATGTACTCGTTGTACCTGCACATGTGGTTCCAAACCCAGTCAGCACCGTTGGTATGGGTGATACGATTTCCTCTTCTGCCTACGCCTACGAATGCAAGGTTCATGCTGCCGGGAGAATTGTCGGTGCATAAAACAGGAATTAGTGGCGCTGTTAGAGAAAATAATCCTATTGGAGCAAAGGTAGATAGATGGGGGTATGAACCGTGCGTGTGTTAATACTGCATTCTGGCGAAGGTAAGGACCCGAGTTTGGCACAGACCCTACAGCGGGCCTTCGAGAAAGAAGGGGGCAGGATTGAGGTCATATCTGCGGCAGCCGCGGGGAGTGCCCCAATCAGTAGTGCACAATATGATTTAGTCTGTCTGATTAGTAGTTTTAGTGGGGTTTTCAAACCGAAGATGCCCCAACAGATAGATAACATACTTAAGCGTGTCACACGTTTAGAAGGAAAGAAAGGGGCTGCATTTGTCCCCTCCAAGTTAGGCTCCGCCAAAGCGCTCCGTGTGTTAATGGGGCTCATGGAAAAGCAAGGTGTTATCGTAGATTATTTTGCCACATTAGGTTCAGAAGCTGATAGCGAAGAAGCAGCCAAGCGTTTGGCGCGCAGCATCAGACCATAGATAAAGAAAGCCGCCTTCCGTTTCGGGAGACGGCGTTTCTCTATATAAGCCTATTTCAGCTATAACTAGGGAGGTCATTTATGTTTCGCTACAAACAGGAATTACGTATTCCCGGGCCTACTCCCGTACCGCCGCAAGTGCTGGCACGTACCAGTGCGCCGATGGTTAATCATCGGGGCAGCGCCTTTAAGGAACTGTACCCAAGAGTGCTGGAACGTTTGAAACCCATTTTTGGTACAGTTGAACAGATTTACATGGTAACAGGCTCTGGGACGGCAGGTATGGAGATGGCAGTGGCCAATCTCGTATCTCCTGGTACTCCTGTCTTATGCCTCGTTGGAGGTTTCTTCGGTCAACGCTGGCGAGATATGTGCCGTGCTTTCGGGGCTGAAGTGCATGAGCTTGTTTATCCATGGGACAAAGCTGCTGATCCGGCGCGGGTAGGAGAGTACCTCAAAGAGCATCCTGAGATTGAGGTCATATTCGCGACACATAATGAATCTTCCACAGCTGTAATCAATGACATTGAAGCTCTGGCGAAAGCTCGCGGCGATCACCAGGCTCTGCTGGTTGTTGATGCTGTCAGCTCCCTCGGGGGAGTGCCCGTCAAGATGGACGAGTGGGGCATTGATGTGGTTGTATCTGCGTCTCAGAAGTGTTTGATGGCACCGCCTGGCTTGGCGTTCGTTAGCTTTTCAAGACGGGCCAAAGAGGTGGCTCTTAAGGCGCGCACAAGCCGCTACTACTTCGATCTGTCCATCTATGATCGCTATTGGGAGCGAAATGAGCCTCCTTTTACTCCTAACATCTCTTTGGTCTTCGCCCTGGACGAGGCCCTTCAGATTCTGGAAGCTGAAGGCCTGGAAAATGTTTTCGCCCGGCATCGTTTGATGAGAGATATGGTTCGGGAAGGAGTTCGGGCCTTAGGGCTTGAACTCTTGGTGGCTGAAACCTATGCTTCTCCAACTGTAACAGGGGTTAAGGTTGATGACGCCGATCAGTTCCGTCAGCATATCCGCCTCAAATATGGAGTGGAGTTTGCTGGTGGGCAAGGCCCCTTCGCGGGAAAGATAATCCGGATTGGGCACATGGGATACGCCACTCCCTTGGATATGCTCACTGCTCTGGCGGCCATCGAGATGACCCTTGGTAGGCCTGGAATCGCTACAGCGGCAGCGGAAAGGCTGTGGTTGGAGGCCTAATGTTAAGCGATGTTTTCCGCGATCAGGAGGAAGCTTCGTGCGTTTTACCATCCGTGACGCCATTGATATTCTAATCGTGGCATTCGTCATCTACCGTGTCATCTATGCTATTCAAGGGACACGGGCTATCACACTGGTAAAGGGCCTGGCTGTTATTTTTGCCAGTAGTGTGGTCGCCCGTGCCCTCGATCTGCGCACGATTAGCTGGCTGTTAGAAAATGCCATCACCGCAGTGATTGTAGCGCTGCCAGTTGTGTTTTATCCAGAGCTGCGGCGTGCGTTAGAGGAAATCGGCCGTGGCCAGTTTTGGGCGCGCTGGCGCAGCGGTGAGGTGGCGCGCCATTCTCAGATTAGTCAGATTGTTGCCAGTGCTGCGGCTGCTATGAGTGCGCAGCGCATTGGTGCCTTGATCGTGATTCAAAAAGAACTCGGCCTGGAGGAGTATGCGAGAACCGGTGTCCCTCTTGATGCATTGATCAGCGAGGAACTACTTCGCAACATTTTCGAGCCTGGCAGTGCGCTGCATGATGGAGCAGTAATTGTCAAAGGGAATAGAATAATCAGTGCCCGCTGTGTTCTGCCATTGACTAATGCTGATCTGGGCAGCGCTGTGGGGACCAGGCACCGAGCTGCTGTGGGCTTATCCGAGCAGTCTGATGCGGTTGTTGTAGTTGTTTCAGAAGAAACAGGCATTATATCTCTTGCGGTGGGAGGCCGCCTCCAACGCTATTTCAACGAAGTCCGTTTAGCAGAGCGCTTAGAGTATCACCTGCAGGGCAAGAGTGAACGGCGGTTTGCCTTTGGAGGTGATGCCTAGTGGAACGCGTCAGAGAGTATCTGAAAAGGCTGTGGCTATTCTTCAGCGATCCCCAGGTTTACTGGCGATTGTTTTCTTTGGCATTGGCACTGATTCTGTGGCTCCTGGCCGCAGGTGAGGGAGATATTGGTGGAACTGAGCGTTTTTATACCCTACCTCTGACAGCACAGAACCTGCCAGCCGATCAGGCTCTTCTCGATCCGCTTCCTAATGTGAAAGTACGCCTCCGGGGGCTCAGCCCGATTCTGTCTTTGATTGAGGACGATCTGCAGGCAGTCATTGATCTTTCCCATGCCGAAGAAGGCCAGATGAGCTACAGTGTGAGTGTGCCAACACCCGTCGGTGTGGAAGTTGAAAGCATCAGCCCTCAGTGGGTGACAGTACGTACAGAACAGATTCTCACAGCCGAGTATCCTGTGCAGGTTGGGCTCTTAAATATCTACCCCCAGGCCCTCATGCACAAGGTTACTCCCATTCCCAGCACAGTTGCTGTAACTGCGCCCAGAAGTCTCTTGGCGCAGGTGGATCAGGTAGTTGCATATATTAGTGTGGGCGATACGCTAGGCAGTTCCCGGGAGACGGTCCCTGTAGTGGCCATCGATGGTTCAGGAAAACCGCTTCAGGGAGTGAAGCTCGATCCGGGATTGATAACTCTAGAAATTGAATACCAATCTCTTGGAGAATCGTAGGGGGTATCCGAAATGGCAAGGTTGTTCGGAACAGATGGTGTACGTGGAGTTGCTAATCAAGAACTGACGCCTGAGCTTGCTTTTGTCTTAGGCCGGGCGGGCGCTATGGTGCTCAGCAATGGCAGCAGCCGGCCCCGATTCTTGATTGGGCGCGACACTCGCATCTCTGGGCAAATGCTCGAAGCCGCTTTGGTATCGGGGGTCACTTCTGCAGGGGCAGATGCGCTGCTGGTCGGAGTAGTTCCCACTCCCGCAGTAGCGTTTTTGACGAAGGCCCTGCAGTGCGATGCAGGCGTTATGATTTCTGCTTCTCACAATCCAGTAGAAGACAACGGTATCAAGTTCTTCGCTGCTGATGGATTCAAACTGCCAGATCAGGTAGAAGACGAAATCGAAGCCTTGGTGTATCAGCCCCCCAACGGGGCGCGGCCCATCGGTGCTGAGGTCGGGCGGGTGATTCAGCGGCCCGATGGATTGCAGAAGTATATCAGTGAACTGTGCAGCCGCGTGCCAGTCAAGCTCGATGGAATGCACATCGCTCTGGACTGCGCCAACGGTGCTGCTTCTGAGTGCGCACCCGAGATTCTGCGCCGCTTAGGGGCACGGGTGACCGTGATTCATAATGATCCAGATGGGACTAATATTAACGTAGAATGTGGTTCTACCCACATCGAAAGCGTGCAGGCTTTGGTGAAAGCAGTAGGTGCCGACATCGGTATTGCCCACGATGGTGACGCAGACCGGATTATTGCCATTGACCACAGAGGGGAAGTTGTGGACGGTGATCACATCCTGGCTATCTGTGGGCTCCGTCTCCTAAAGCAGGGTAAGCTTCCGCACAACAAAATTGCTGCCACTGTTTATTCTAATGGCGGCCTCGTGCAGGCATTTCGAGAGGCAGGTGGCGATGTGGTTATTACAGCTGCTGGGGACCGTTATGTCTTAGAAGCCATGCTCAAAGAAGGGCTTGTTCTGGGCGGAGAGCAGTCTGGGCACATCATCTTCCTCAGCGACAGCACTACCGGTGACGGTATTTTGAGCGCACTGAAACTGCTTGAGGTTATGGTGGATACTGGTCAGCCTTTGGAAGAACTGGCGCGAGTTATGCCAGTGTTCCCGCAGGCGTTGGTGAACGTTCCGGTGAGAAGCAAAGATCATTGGAATAGTCAACCCGAGATTGCAGCGGCAGTCGAAGAAGCGGAGAAGCAGCTTGCGCCTTACGGACGCTTATTTGTTCGCCCGTCGGGCACAGAACCTGTGATCCGGATCATGGGTGAACACCCAGACCGTGATCTGGTCGAAACGGCGGTCCGTCGTGTTGCGGATCAAATTCATGCCTCTTTGGGAGTGGAGTAATGCGTGCCACCAGCTGTGGAGTCGATTTAGTGGAGATTTCTCGTATTGCACGGGCCCTGCAGCGGCAGCGGTTCCGCGAACGCGTATTTACCTCTCGAGAACGTGCACAGCTGGCTGATAAACAGCCTCAATCGTGGGCGGGCCGCTTTGCGGCTAAAGAAGCAGTGATGAAAGCTTTGGGGACTGGCTGGAGCCAGGGCGTGGCGTTTGATCAGATTGAGGTGATGACCCTGCCTTCAGGCCGTCCAACAGTTACTTTGAGTGGACGAGCCCTCGAGGTCAGCCACGAGCTGGGAATTATCGATCTATTAGTCAGTATTTCCCACAATGGAGAGTACGCGATTGCCATGGTTGTGGCAGTAGGGGAGGAGTGACAAGATGCGAGTGGTGACAGGCGCAGAGATGCGGGCCCTTGATCAGAGAGCGATCAAAGAAATAGGCATCAGCAGTCTGGTCTTAATGGAAAACGCCGGAACCAAAGTAGTGCAGCTTCTTCAAGAACGATTTGGCACACTGCAGGATAAGCGGATTCATATTTTGGCCGGCCCTGGAAACAACGGGGGAGATGGGCTCGTGGTTGCTCGTCACCTCTTAAATCACAAGGCGCGCCCGAAGGTGTATCTTACCCATGATCGGGACCGGTGTTCTCCAGAATGTCAGGTCAACCTCGACATTTACCAGAAATTAGGGGGAGAACTGGTAGTTATTAATCCCCTTGATGGGCGGCGCCTGCGATTCAGCCTGTCGCTTGCAGACATCATTGTTGATGCTCTTCTCGGCACCGGAGCTGAAGGCCCTCTGCGGGGGGACTTCAAAGAAATTGCCAAGATTGTGAATGAAGTAAACCGGCCGGTGGTGGCTGTCGATCTACCCACGGGTGTCGATGCCACTACCGGCGCGATTCCTGGTGGGATAGCTGTTAAAGCGGATTATACTGCAGTTTTGGGCTTTATGAAAACAGGCTGTCTTTTTTATCCCGGGCGTAGTTATCTAGGTGAATATGAGGTACTAGATATCGGTATTCCTCATGCACTTGCAGATTCTATCGAGCGCTATCTACTCGAACCCACCGATCTAGAGAAGCTGCCGGAGCGGCCCGCGTGGGGGCACAAGGGCACATTTGGGCGCACCTTAGTGGTAGCCGGATCACTGGGAATGGCTGGCGCTGCAGCACTATGCGCTCAAGCCGTGTATCGCGGTGGGGGCGGTATGGTCACCTTGGCGGTACCACAGTCAATTGTCGGCCGTTTCCCCCCAAATGAGGTTATTGTAAAGCCGATTCCTGACACTCCCGAGGGCACTCTCGGTAGTTCTAGTATCGATGCCTTGCGCGAGCTTCTCGACGGCCAAGATGTCTTGGCCATTGGCCCGGGACTGTCTAACCGCCCTGAGGTGAAGTTGGTCGTTGAGTATCTCCTGCAGAACTGGCAGGGGCCGGCAGTCCTTGATGCTGATGCTCTCAACGTACTTACCGCCGACTTCGTTCATTCGGTACCTGCCCAGAATCGGGCGCGCTGGGTGCTCACGCCTCATCCAGGCGAGATGGGCCGTATGGTAGGTGCACCGCCACAGAAAGTGAATGCTCAGCGGGGTACCATAGCGCAAGAATTAGCCGCCCAATGGGGCGTGACGGTGGTCCTTAAAGGAGCACCTACGGTTATCAGCGGGCCAGAACGAATGTATATTAGTAATGCAGGCAACCCTGGTATGGGCTCGGCCGGTATGGGTGATGTGCTCACCGGGCTCATCGCTGCATTTCTCAGTCAGGGCATGGAGCCGCTGGAGGCCGCTGCTCTGGGAGCCTATGTCCACGGTTTGGCCGGTGATCGCGCCGCAGAACAAGGGATGCGCGGCCTGACTGCAAGCGACTGTTTGGCTGCAGTGCAGTTGATAATAGGTTAGGAGATGGAGTAGATCATGAGTAGGCTTACGAGATCAGTCTGGGCAGAAGTCAATTTGCAAGATATCGCCTTCAATACCCAGCAGTTCAGCAGACTGATCGGGAACAGTCAGCTAATGGCCGTGATCAAGGCAAACGGATATGGACACGGTGCTCTAGAAGTTGCCCATACGGTTTTGGCTAATGGCGCCAGCTGGCTTGCAGTTGCGATCCCAGAGGAAGGAGTACGGCTTCGACGGGCAGGTATTGCCGCTCCCATCTTGGTCTTGGGAGCAGTAGCCCCGGAGGAAGCAGAGATATGTGTAGCTAAAGACTTGGCTGTCACTGTGCATGAGCCCGAGCTTGTTAGGATACTGGTCAATGCTGCTCGCAGGATGCAGAAAACGGCCAAGATCCATATCAAAGTAGATACAGGAATGAGCCGGCTCGGACTTGATGTGCGCACGGCAGTGGATTTTATCAGGGATATGACCAAAGCCCCTGGTATTGAGGTTCAGGGTGTGTTTACCCACTTCGCTGATGCTGATAATCCCAACCTGGAATATCTTAACTGGCAGTGGAGCCGTTTTGAAGCCGTGATGCACAACCTGCAGAAGCTTGACATCAAGATTCCTTTTTATCATGCGGCTAACACAGCTGCCACGATGTTTTTTCCCAAGTCTCATTTGGATATGGTGCGGGTTGGCTTAGGGCTATACGGGATGTATCCTGATGAGCGGCGTCCGCTGCTCTTGCGGCCAGCCCTATCACTAAAGAGTCGTGTGGCTGCAGTAAAGCGCGTGCCCCAAGGCACGGCGGTAAGTTATGGGTGCAGCTATGTAACCTGGAAAGAGACTACGCTGGCAGTGCTGCCCATTGGCTATGCCGATGGACTGTCGCGCAAGCTGAGCAACCAAGGACACGTGTTGATTGGGGGCCATGTCTGTCCTATCGTGGGTAAGGTAACCATGGACCACACCATCGTTGATGTGGGCGATCTGCCGGTTTCCATTGGGGATGAGGTTGTGCTGATCGGCAGGCAGGGTGACATAGAGATCACAGCGGACGATTGGGCTCGTTGGATGGACACTATCAATTACGAGGTCACCTGTCTGATCAGCAGCCGGGTAGAGCGGGTTTATACCTGACATAAGGCCTCGACTGCGGCCATAAAGATAACCCAGGGGGATTTTCATGCTCATTATTTTCTTATGCATAATGCTCCTGGGTAGTTTTGCCACAAGCAGTATTTATGCAGCAGAGCCGGTAGAGAAAGTCTATTTTTCAATACGAGATCGCCGCGGCGACGACTATGGCAGCGGTAATCTAAGATATCCTACTGATCCACTATTTGTCCCCGGAATCTTTGATTTAAGCCGCTTTCGCGTGGGCACTCTCCCTGATAAAGTATGGTTTGATCTCACCTTTCGAGAAGTAACCAATCCTTTCAATGCGCCAGAAGGATACTTTCATCAACGTATGGAAGTCTTTATTGACACGAGAACAGGCGATGGTAGTTCTGAAGTGGCCATTGGCGGCCACACTCTGCGCCTAGCCGAAGGGAGTAAGTGGCAGGTGCGCATCAGTGGCGCGCCCTTTGCTGAATGCCGCGCCTACGTCTGGCGTGACGGCAAACTTCACCTCTTTTCTGAGGGAGTAGGTTCATACCTGTTATCAGATGGCCGGACAATTCGAATTGAAGTCCCGCAAGAGATTCTTCCTCCGATCGATCCCAGCTGGCGATTTGCTGTGCTGATCGGTGGCTTTGATGTCTTGGCCCCTGATTTTTGGCGTCAAGGGGTAGGGTATTCGGATCAGTGGCGGTTTGAGGCTGAACTTCCTATTGCTGATCTGTTGGGGCCATGGTGGAGCTGGCCCGGTCAGAAGCAGCAGCTGCGTGAAGGTGTGCTGTATCCCGTCCAAAGACGCCCACCAGTAGTCTTGCTCTTTGGAGGGGTGTTGGTGACAGCACTTTTGTTATCTGGATTTCTAGTAGTTTTTCGGAGGTGGAAACATGCCTGATGAAGTTACTATGGAGGATGTCTTTCGTTTGTATGAACGGAAGGTGGCTCTCTTATCGAGCGCGCAGAAGGAGAAACTCTGTGTCGCACATGACGAGGGCATGTCGCCATTTGTAATTGGCTGTGCGATCTTGCGCGCCAAACAAGAGCAACGGCTGAACCGCCTGCGGGGTAAGAACAAGCATATTTCTTTTAACTATATCTACAGGATTATTGAAGACTGGCTCAACCATGGAATAACGACTGATGACGCATTCTTAGAATACTGGAAGGCAGTGAATGCGGACAAGCAGGCAGAAGGAGCACGGAGGGATGAAGATGTACAAGCTGACAAGCGGAAGTTTACCCGCAAAGATTTCACCTACAAAGCCCCTCCAAAACCAAATAAGGAGCTCTTCCCATTCCTTGATTAAAAAGCGGGGCATCCGCCGCTACTTCAGAAGCGTAGAGCGGTGCCCCAGTTGTGGTTCCTTGCGTAGGCGTATTTACCGCCTGCACCTCTTTCCTGTACCAGAATCGTTTGGAAAAGGGCAGTGGTATTGGGAAGACTGCAGCTGTATTAAGGAGGAGCGGGCCGAGCAGCGTAGGGCACGGACTGAGCTTCTGCGGGTGCCCATCGAAGACCCAATTCCTCTGGGGCTGCGGAATCATTCTTTTGAGAATTTCAAGGTGTTCACTTTTAACCAGGAGACTTATAAGATCTGTACTTCCTTTGTGGAGAAGTTCGATCAGATCTCCAGTGGCCAGGGTTTAGTGTTAATGGGGAAATCCGGGACAGGCAAGACCCACCTTGCCTGCGCCATTGCCAACAGCTTAAAGGACAAACATCGGGTGCAGTTCGCTTATGTGCCTACGCTCCTAGAGAAAATGCGCAAAGGCATAGTCGAACTCGAACCTCTCATCCATGCCGATCTGCTGGTCTTGGACGATCTCGGTAGTGAGCGTGAATCGGCGTGGACCACAGAAAGGCTTTTGATTATCGTAGATGGCCGCCTGACGAACTGCAAACCCACGGTTTACACGACGAATTATGAGGTCGAGGACCTCGAAAAACGTCTTGGTATGCGGCTTACTTCCCGCATTCTCGGTCACAACGTAGCTCTGCTCCTGCATGGGCCAGATTATCGCCTGCAGCGCTACGGCTATTGAGCTCTTACAATATCTTACTGAGAAACTCCCGTGTACGGGCCTGCTTAGGGTTAGAAAAGACCTCCCTGGGCGGGCCTTCTTCGATTATGTGCCCATCATCCATAAACACTACCCGGTCACCCACTTCGCGGGCAAAGCCCATCTCATGTGTGACAACAATCATAGTGCTGCCCTCTAGAGCTAGTTTTTTCATGACTTCCAGCACTTCTCCGATCATTTCTGGGTCCAGGGCTGAAGTGGGCTCATCAAACAACATCACCTGAGGCTGCATCGCCAGCGCCCGGGCAATAGCCACTCTCTGTCTTTGGCCACCGGACAGTTCACCCGGATAACTGTGGGCTTTGTCTGCCAGGCCTACCTTAGCGAGCAGCTCCAGAGCAAGCTTTTCTGCAGATTCTTTGTCGGTTCCCCGCACTTTTTGAGGAGCAAGGGTGATGTTGTCCAACACCTTCATATGTGGGAACAGGTTAAAGCTTTGGAAGACCATTCCCATCTCTTGACGCACCTGCCTGAGGTTGCGCTTGGGATCAACTTCTACTCCATCCAAGAAGATCTGCCCACTATCAGGAGTCTCGAGGTAGTTGAGGCAGCGCAGCAGAGTGCTCTTGCCGCTGCCGGAAGGCCCGATTACAACGACCACTTCGCCGCGCCCGACGCTGAGCGATACTCCTTTGAGTACCTCCAAATTGCCGAAGCGCTTATAGAGGTTTCTAACTTCAATCATGGGCTGCCTAGACACCATTTTTCACCCTCTTCTCCAAGAAATCAACGATACGCGAGACGCTGAATGTCATGACCAGATAGATCAGCGCTACTGCCAGCCATACTTCAAAGGGGCGGAACGTGCGGCCGATGATAATCTGTCCCTTCCGCACCAGCTCTTCCAGGGCAATTACCGATACAAGCGATGAGTCCTTTAAAAGCGCAATAAACTCGTTCCCCAGCGGGGGGAGGATTTGACGGAAGGCCTGCGGCAGAATGATATACCGCATTGTCTGTGCAGAAGTCATTCCAAGAGACAGAGCCGCTTCGGTCTGACCTTTATCAATGGCTTGAATTCCCGCTCTCACGATCTCGGCTACATAGGCGCCGCTGTTGATGCTCAAGGCCAATACAGCCGCGGTGTAAGCCGGAATTGGCTGGCCGATTATCCCCGGCAGCCCGTAGAAAACAATGAATGTTTGAACCAGGAGGGGAGTGCCCCTAATAAAATCAATATAGACCGCAGCTATGTATTTTTGCGGCCCTTTCGAAAGACGCGCTATGCCAGCTATTGTACCGATTATTACGCCAAAGAACACGGCAATCGCCGTGAGCTGCACGGTGAGCCGCGCTCCTTGAAGCAGCATAGGCATGGATGACCAGACTAGGTCCCAGCGAAAACTCATTTAAGATCCTCCTCAACACAATTTGGTGCAGCACCTTAGTGATGCTGCACCAGTTTGAACATGCTTTACTTAGTTTGCTCCAAACCATTTTTCGTAGATTGCATCGTAGGTGCCGTCGGCTTTGATCTCAGCTAATGCTTGATTGATCTTCGCCAACAGCTCTTGGTTTTCTTTGTGAACAGCGATTCCATAGAATTCATTATCGGCTACTGGGCCAACATGCGTAAGCGGTGCATGGGGGTTTGCTGCTAGGTAAGCTTCTGCTACCGGCAGGTCTACCACCATGGCATGGACGGTACCCATTATCACGTTCTGCATCGCCTCAGGAACAGTGTTGTAGCGCAGTAAGCTCCCTAACCCTTCGATTTCTTCAGCGGCGAAGTCGCCAGTAGTACTGATCTGTACTGCCGCAATCTTGCCCTTGAGAGAGTCAAGGCTGGTGATATCCTTGTTGTTCTGATTAACCACAATAGTGAGGACCGATTCGAAATAAGGGTCTGAGAAAGAAACAGATTCGGCCCGCTCGGGGGTAATGGTGATTCCAGCAATAAGTGCATCGTAAACTTTGTTCTGCAGTGCAGGAATCAGCCCATCCCAGCTGATGTTGTCAATCTGCACTTTCATGCCGAGTTTGTCACCGATAGCTTTAATGATGTCCATATCAAAACCTGTGAGCTGGCCATCTTCTGCCACGAATTCAAAGGGCATAAAACCAGCTTCAGTAGCTACCTTCAGAACATCTTGAGCCAAGACAGTACTAGTAACAGCGAACATCATCAAGAGAGTAATAAGCAAAGCGGTTGTTTTCTTCATGAAATACACCTTCCTCGATCTGAGAATCTTCTATGGGAATCATTATACACCCGGTTGTAAGAATATGCAATACCCTTTTATATTTATTCTGATTGCAGAAGAAGGAGACCCCTGTATTACCTAGAATTCCCTAATATGGAGGGTGATGAAATGAACCTAATTATAACCAACGGAACGGTAATTGGGGATCGCCTGATCCACAATGCTTCCGTCGTAGTCATCGGCAATAAGATTCTGTTTGTTGGTGATGAACGGGATAGCCGACTGCTGCTTCGCGCAGCCGACCGCAATGTCTTTCGGATAATCGACGCTCAGGGAGGCTATATAGCCCCTGGTTTAATAGACATTCACATCCATGGTTCGGATGGAGTAGATTTAATGGATGGGAACGAAGAAGTTCTGCGCACGATGGGCCGCTTCTTGGCACGCCATGGCACTGTTGGATATCTTCCGACGACTGTGACTGCCTCGCCTGAAAACACGCGGCGCGTGGCGGAAATGACTGCCTCCTATAAGCGTAATACTGATGAGGCAGCGGTTCTCGGCCTCCATCTCGAGGGCCCCTATATTAATGAGAAGTATAAAGGAGCCCAGTATGGCCCCGAAATTCGTCCCGCTAACCTCAAGGAGCTAGAAGAGCTTTGGGAAATCCTTGGCGATAAAATGCGCCTTGTTACGCTTGCGCCTGAAGTCCCCGGCGCTTTAGAAGCCATCGATTGGCTGGTAAAGAAGTGCATAGCCGTCGCTATCGGTCATTCAGATGCTACTTATGAAGAGGCGATGGAAGGAATTAAGCGAGGCGCAAATCACGGAACTCATCTATATAATGGGATGCGGGGCCTCCACCACAGAGAGCCAGGGGTCGTTGGGGCCCTGCTGGCTGAACCCGATGCCTATGTCCAGCTGATTGCTGATTTAATTCACATCCATCCTGGTGCATTGCGGGTTGCTTTAGCCTGCAAGCCCCTCGAGCGAGTGCTCCTGATTACTGACGCAGTCCAGGCCACCGGGCTTGAAGATGGGGAGTATGTCTTGGGTGACCAGCGTATCTTTGTCAAGGATGGTGCAGCCCGCCTAGCAGAGGGCAACTTAGCTGGCAGCACCTTAACCTTAATTCAAGCGGTCAAAAACATGATCGAGGTCTTGGGCGTGCCTATCAATGATGCTTTCCAGATGGCAAGCAAAAACCCCGCAGAGTCCATTGGGCTTAGTGACAAGGGCTGGATTCGCGAAGGATATGATGCAGATATTATCGTTCTATCCCCAGACCTAGATGTGAAGATGACCATTGTAGATGGTGTTGTAGCCTATGATGGCTTAGACGACGGAGGTGGACAATAATGGAGATCATTGTGACGAAGAATTATGATGAAATGAGTCAAGTGGCAGCTGACATCTTTAGGAAACATCTTGAAAAGCAGCCCAAGACTGTCCTGGGGCTGGCTACCGGCAGTACACCTATCGGAATGTATCAGAAACTGGTAGAGTATCACAAAGCCGGCCTTGACTTCTCGCAGGTAACCAGCTTCAACCTGGATGAGTATATTGGCCTAGCCGGAGATCATCCAGCAAGCTATCGCTATTTCATGGAGGAGCAGCTTTTTGGCTTGGTCAACATTAATCCCGAGAACATCTTCATCCCCAACGGTGCCGCCGAAGATCCAGAAGCAGAATGCAGGGACTATGAAAAACGCTTGAGGGCGGCTGGCGGTATTGACCTACAGGTGTTGGGTATCGGAACCAATGGCCACATTGGCTTCAACGAGCCAGGCACTCCCTTTGACACCACAACCCACGTGGTCGAGTTGACTGCCAGCACTCGGGAAGCCAACGCCAGGTTCTTTGATTCTATCGATGAAGTGCCTACTCATGCCATCTCAATGGGTATCAAGTCCATTATGAAGGCTCGCCGCATTGTTCTCTTAGCCAGCGGTGAAAACAAAGCTGAGGCCATTGCCCAGGCGGTAAAGGGGCCAATAACACCCGGCCTGCCAGCTTCTGTACTGCAGCTTCATCCGAATGTTCAGTTTATCATTGATGAGGCGGCAGGTAGGCTGCTCTAGAATGTACTGTTTCGCCGATTATCACACGCACACACGCTACAGTCACGGCCGAGGCAGCGTTAGGGATAACGTTGCTGCAGCTGCAGAGCGAGGTCTGGAGGAAATCGCCATCAGCGACCATGGCCCTAATCATCTATTTGGCTATGGGATAAAAAGCCTTGATACGCTCAAACAGATCCGTTCTGACCTGGAGGCTGCATGCGCCGAGTTTTCGCAAGTTAAGGGCTTAGTCGGCATCGAAGCAAACATTGTCAGTACCGAGGGAGATCTGGACCTGCCACCTGAAGCAGCACACCTGGTTGATATAGTCCAAGCGGGCCTGCATGCCATGGTGCGCCTTGCTGGCCTAAAGCAATTTGGGCGCATCTATGGTTGGCATTATCTGGGTAAACTGTGGGATCCATGGTCACAAAGGTCCCGCATTCACAATACAGATGCAGTGATCAATGCGGTGTACAAGAACCGCATTCACATCATTACCCATCCCGGGCATCGCTTCAACATTGACACCCGGGCAGTTGCCCGGGCCTGCTGCCAGCGCGGGACTGCGCTGGAGATTAACTGCAGTCATGACCATATCACCGTGGAATACATTCGAATTGCTGCGGAAGAAGGCGTCAAGTTTGTGATCGGCAGCGACGCCCACTCGCCTGAGAGGGTGGGGGACTTTTCCCGCGGGATCGAACTGGCCCGTTCAGCAGGTTTGGGACCAGACCAGATTCTAAATGCACGGGCAGTTACCTGATCTGGGGAGCGTGGATGCCAATGGCAAAACTCAAGTGGCTCTATCCAGGAATGCGAGTCAAACGCTGGCTCGCACTCCTTATATTAGGAATCTTTGGAATTGCAGTTGGGTTGACCGTACTCTTTCATCTTCCGTGGATGAGCTCAATTGAACAGCAGATTTTGGAGTGGTTTAACGGTTCGTACACTTATGGTGCCCTGCTAATATTGCTGGGAGCAGCATGCGTTATCGTTGCTATCCGCTGTGGGCTGAACTCCGTTGTACGGGCGATCAAACCGCAGATCAGTTCGGACCTGGCCAGCGAGCTGTATAAGCAGCGCAGTCTTGAAAAAGGGCCCCATATTGTGGTCATCGGGGGCGGTACTGGCCTTTCCACTATGCTGCGGGGCCTGAAGGAGTATTCGGCCAACATAACCGCGATCGTCACTGTCGCTGATAACGGCGGCAGCTCGGGGCGGATTCGCGATGAGTTGGGTATCCTTCCGCCTGGCGATATCCGTAACACAGTAATTGCTCTGGCCGATACAGAACCTCTGATGGAAAAACTCTTCCAGTACCGTTTTTCATGGGGCGAGGGGTTGAAGGGGCACAGTTTTGGCAACCTATTCTTAGCGGCAATGGCGGATATCACGGGTGATTTTGAGGAGTCAATCAAAGAGTTTAGCAAAGTATTGGCCGTGCGGGGGAAAGTGCTCCCGTCGACCTTGGCCACGGTACAGCTGAAGGCCGAGTATACCGATGGGACTGAAACCGTAGGTGAAGCTGAGATTCCTCAGCCAGGCAAAGAAATCTCCCGTGTTTCTCTCGTGCCATCTGAAGTCAAGGCGGTCCCAGAAGCGGTTCAAGCAATCCTAGATGCAGACTTGATTGTCCTTGGCCCAGGCTCTTTGTATACAAGTGTGATTCCTAATCTTCTCGTTGATCCAATCGTCGAAGCCCTTGAGCAGGCAGAAGCGATCAAGGTCTATGTCTGCAATGTGATGACACAGCCAGGAGAGACTACTGGGTTTTCTGCATCAGATCACGTGTACGCTCTGCTTAAGCACGCAGATTTCCGCCCAATTATTGATTATGTCCTCGTAAACGATACTCCTATCTCGTCTTGGCAGGCTGAGAAGTACGCGGAACAGGGAGCATACCCTGTACAGCTTGACCGCAATCGCCTTGAGAACATGGGCTTAGAAGTGGTCACCGGTTCCCTCATCGATCACGCAGACTTGGTGCGTCACAATAGTGCGCGCTTAGCTGAGGCACTGCTGCGGATTTGGGAGAAACATAGGTAACTTGGTTTGGTTTATTTCCTCTCTCTGCGGAATATATCTGTGGGGGGAGGGGATATTGTGCGGCGCTTGTTAGCTGTGGCGGTCCTGTTTTCGGTACTCAGCATGGGTGTTCCCTTGACACTACGTTCGCTGCACCGCCGCTTCTTCGGAGTAAAGCCAGGTGTTACTCTTGAGTCCCAGCGCATGCAGGGTTACTACGAGCATGAAGTCTGGATTGTAGTGGAGCAGATGGCGGAGCGAATCCAGCGTCCTGCCCGCCCTGCTGCAATTCATAAGGAGACCGGGGAGGTTATTCCCCACGAAAACGGCATCTATGTAGACATTGATGCCACAGTACACAAGGTGATGCAGGCACCCGCAGGTGCCGAGCTGAAAGTCGAAACAGTGGAGATTATCCCCACACTGCGTACTGAACATCTCGAAGGGCTCGATACAATCTTGGGCGACTTCTCAACACCTCTTATGGGCAGCCCCGACCGGGTGCACAATATCCGTTTGTCTCTAGCCGCGATCAATAACACTTTGGTCATGCCAGGCGAGGTGTTCTCCTTTAATGGTGTGGTCGGCGAGCGGACAAAAGAGAGAGGTTATCGCAATGCTCCCATTATCTTGGGAGAGGCAGTAGTACCTGGAGTGGGGGGAGGAATCTGTCAGACGTCAAGTACCCTTTACAATGCCGTACGCCTAGCTAAACTGGAAGTCGTCGAGCGCCGCATTCACTCGATTGCTCCCAGCTACATTCAGCATGGAAGAGATGCGACAGTAGCGTGGCCTCACACTGACTTCAAGTTCCGCAATAACTCGCCCTATCCGGTGATTGTGAAAGGGGCGATTCAAGGCTGGCGTGTACGTGTATGGATTGTAGGGAGGCAGGATTGAATGTCTTTTTCCGAAGATACGAGAAATGAACTGGCGCGGGTAGTTCCCACGGCGCGCTGCTGCCGCTTGGCCGAACTGAGCGCTTTTTATGACTTAGATGGTATGCTGATGGGTACTGACAACCAGTACCTCGATTTCACAACGTCTTCTCTACAAGTGGCGCGCAAAATACTGACCCTACTGCGCAGTTTGTATCCAGGCATTGCCACACAAGTGCTGGTGATGCGTTCTCGCTCTCGTAGGACGCAGATCTGCACTGTCCGAGTGCTGAAGAGCGCCGAGGCACAGAAAGTGTACCAGGATCTTAAGGAACTCGATTACGCTGAGGGGCAGCCCTATTTGAGAAAGAAGTGCTGCCGACGCGCTTATATTCGCGGCGCCTTTTTGGGTCATGGTTCGATCACCAACCCAGAAAGGACCTATCATTTAGAAATCTCTACCGATCATTCGCATGCTGCGGCTAAAGTGCTGGCTGCACTCCATTCCTTCCATCTTGATGCGGGCATCGTGCAGCGCAAGGGCAGCCTCGTTGTCTACCTCAAGGATGGCGATCAGATTGTTACCCTGCTTAACCTGATGGGTGCGCACCAGGCTCTGCTTCACTTTGAGAATGTGCGGGTTCTGAAAGATGTGCGCAACCAAGTCAACCGCTTGGTGAATTGTGAAACGGCAAATGTGGACAAGACTGTCAAAGCGGCGATGTCTCAGATCGAAGCGATCCGCCTGATAGAGGAACACGATGGCCTAGACCAGCTCCATCCGAAGTTGAGGGAAGTTGCCCTACTTCGGCAGCAGTATCCCTACGCTTCACTAAAAGAACTAGGCGATATGTGTAACCCTCCAATGAGTAAATCTGGCGTGAACTACCGCATTCGCCAGCTCAAGGCTAGGGCCGCAGAGATCGCGCGCTTATACTCATAGATTTAACATAAGTGACGCAGGAAACAAATGGCTCATAAAGAATAACATACCGTGAGTGGGACGCAAAATGGTCTCGCGGGACAAAATAGATCCCACCTCTGGGGGACATATTGATTGGATACCTTTTCCGTATTTCGAAAAGTCGTACCAGAAGTCACTGATATTCTAGAACGCCGCTATCTTCTGCTGCGAGCCATTCGATCGCTGGGTCCTGTGGGGCGCCGCAGCCTCACGAGTAAACTGGAGCTTTCGGAGCGCACAGTTCGGTCTGACCTGGAGCTTCTGCGCGCTCAAGGGCTTATTATGTGCGGCAGCGCCGGGGTTTGGCTCTCCCAGGAAGGTGAAAAGGTGCTGGCACAGCTAGATGATATGGCTCGGCGCCTCTATGATGTGGCAGGCCTTGAGCGGGCCATGACAGCGGCTTTTAGACTCAAGCGAGTACTGATTGTACCCGGTGATTCTGACGAAGACCCTACTGTCAAGCGAGATTTGGCCCAAGCCGCGGCCAACTATCTGCGCAGTATCGTAGAAGACGGGGATATCCTAGCTGTAACAGGAGGTACAACGCTGGCTCAAGTAGCCGAATCATTTCCAGGTGAGCCGCTGCAGCGGCGGGTCACTGTTGTTCCCGCCCGTGGAGGCCTAGGTGAGGACATCACGATCCAGGCCAATACAATTGCGGTCAGGCTAGCGGAGAAGATGGGCGGTACCTACAAACTGCTCCATGCCCCAGAAGATGTTCTGCCCTGTCATTTAGAACAGATTCTGCGGGAACCAAAGATCCGCGATGTGATCGCACTGGGGCGACGGGCCAATGTCCTGCTGCACGGCATTGGTACCGCTGAGGAAATGGCTCGTAGGCGAGGGCTCGACGATGATACCACCATGTCTCTCATTGCCCGTGGCGCTGTTGGAGAAGCATTCGGTTACTACTTCAATGCCCAGGGGGAAATTGTTTACAGCACAACTTCAGTAGGTCTGCGCCTCAGCGACTTGGCCAATATTAATACAGTGGTTGCCGTCAGTGGAGGGCGCAGTAAAGCCTGGGCAATCTTGTCAGTTTTATCTGCTGGAAATTGTCATGTCTGCATCACCGATGAAGGGGCAGCCCGGAAGGTGATGAGATTAAAAGACACTATACAATCAAAAGGAGGAATTTCTCATGACAATTAGGATTGGAATTAACGGTTTTGGCCGTATCGGCCGGCTCGTATTCCGCGGTGCAGTTAAGAACCCAAACATGGAGATTGTAGCAATCAATGACTTGACCGATGCTGCAACCCTTGCTCACCTGCTTAAGTTCGACTCCCTACACGGCATCTTTGATGGCGATGTAGACGTTGACGGCGACAGCCTTGTTGTTAATGGCAAGAAGATCAAGGTTTTGGCTGAACGTGATCCTAAGAACCTGCCCTGGGGCGAACTCGGTGTAGACTACGTTGTTGAATCTACCGGTATTTGGCGCAAGCGCGACCAAGCTCAGTGGCACATCGATGCAGGTGCTAAGAAGGTTATCATCACCGCTCCTGCAAAAGGCGAAGACATCACCATCGTGATGGGTGTCAACGAAGACAAGTATGATCCTGCAAACCATCATGTAGTTTCTAACGCTTCCTGCACCACCAACTGCTTGGCTCCTTTTGCTAAGGTGCTCCATGATACCTTTGGCATCAAGAAGGGCCTGATGACAACTGTTCACTCCTATACCAATGACCAAAGAATTCTCGACCTGCCCCACAGCGACCTGCGGAGAGCTCGGGCTGCTGCTATGAGCATCATCCCAACCACAACTGGTGCTGCTGCAGCTGTTGGCTTGGTTCTGCCTGAGTTGAAGGGTAAGCTCGATGGCTATGCACTCCGTGTACCTACTCCAACCGTGAGTGTAGTAGACCTGGTAGCTGAATTAGAAAAAGAAACTACTGCTGAAGAAGTCAACGATGCACTGCGCGCTGCTGCCGAAGGCCCCATGAAGGGTATCTTAGGCGTAGAGGATCGCCCACTCGTATCCATCGACTTCAAGGGTGACTCTCGCTCCTCCATCGTTGACTCCGCCCTCACCGCTGTAATGGATGGCAACATGGTCAAAGTTGTCTCCTGGTACGACAATGAGTGGGGCTACTCCATGCGCGTGGTCGATCTGATCGCTTACATGGACAGCAAGAAGTAATAAAGCATAGGAGGGGGGGATTCCCCCCTCCTTGAATTCCGTGGTTCAACTGGTTGAATAGGAGGTTAGAGTTATGGCAAAGAAGACAGTGCGGGATATCGATGTTCAAAACAAGCGTGTCCTAATGCGCTGCGATTTTAACGTTCCCATGCAGGATGGTAAGATCACCGATGATAAGCGGATCCGGGCTGCTCTCCCAACTATCAAGTACTTGATCGAAAAAGGTGCAAAAGTGATTCTCATGTCGCACCTTGGGCGCCCGAAGGGCAAGTTTGCTGATGAGTTCCGTTTGGATGCTGTGGCTGAACGTTTGAGTGAACTCTTAGAAAAGCCTGTTACGAAGGTAAACGACTGCATCGGCGACGAACCCAAGGCAGCTGTTGAAAAGATGCAGCCTGGCGATGTAGTGCTTTTAGAGAATGTACGTTTTTATGCTGAAGAAGAAAAGAACGATCCTGAATTTGCCAAGAAGCTCGCCTCTCTGGGCGATATTTATGTAAATGACGCCTTTGGTACCGCACATCGTGCTCATGCTTCTACAGAAGGTGTAACGAAGTATCTGCCAGCAGTATCTGGTTTCCTGATGGAAAAAGAGCTGCAGTTCTTGGGCAGTGCTGTTGAAAATCCAAAGCGTCCATTCGTAGCTATTCTAGGCGGTGCTAAAGTAAAAGATAAAATCGCGGTCATCGAGGCCCTGCTCCAGAAAGTTGATACTCTGATTGTCGGTGGCGGGATGGCCTACACCTTCTTGAAATCGAAGGGCTATGAAGTAGGAAACTCCCTGCTGGACGAAGAGCGTCTCGATTTCTGCCGTGAAGTACTTGCCAAAGCCGAGGAGGCTGGGGTAAAATTCCTCTTGCCAGTAGATGTTGTTGTGGCTAAGGAATTTGCTGCCGATGCCGAACATAAGGTTGTGCCGGCAGATCAAATCCCTGCTGATTGGGAAGGCTTAGACATTGGGCCTGAGACCATCGCACTCTTTAAGTCTGCTATTGCTGAAGCAGGTACCGTAGTATGGAACGGCCCTATGGGTGTATTTGAGTTCCCTGCATTTGCTAAAGGAACCAACGCGATCGCTGAAGCTCTAGCCGAATCAGATGCGGTTACAGTAATCGGCGGCGGCGATTCGGCTGCTGCAGTAGAGCAGGCTGGTCTGGCCGATAAGATGACACATGTCTCCACCGGTGGTGGTGCGTCACTCGAATTCCTAGAAGGCAAGGTTCTGCCAGGTGTAGCCGCACTAAATGATCTATAAGAGGTGAAATAATTGCGCACACCAATTATTGCAGGTAATTGGAAAATGCACAAAACAGTCAGCGAAGCGGTGGAGCTTGTCCGTAAGCTTGAAGCAGAGCTCCAGGACAGCCCCGTTGAAGTAGTGGTCTGCCCACCTTTTACCGCCTTGTCGGCTGTGTTTGCGCTGGGTCTTTCTAAAGTTAAGCTCGGCGCACAGAATATGTACCACGAAGAACAAGGGGCATATACAGGTGAAATTTCGCCTGCAATGCTCAAAGATGTAGGCTGCCAGTATGTGATCCTGGGTCACTCTGAGCGCCGCGAGTATTTCAAAGAAAGTGACGTATTTGTTGCAAAGAAGGCCGCAAAAGCTCTAGAACACGGCATCAAACCCATCATCTGCGTCGGAGAGTCTCTTGACGAACGCCGTGCTGGCAAGACCTTCGATGTGGTCGTCACTCAAACTAAAGGTGCCTTGGCCTATATAACACCAGAACAGATCGCAGATGTGGTCATTGCGTATGAACCGATCTGGGCCATTGGTACTGGTGAAACATCAACAGGTGAAGATGCCAATGAAGTCATTGGTAAGATTCGTGCCACCATTGCCGAACTCTTCGGTCAGGATAAAGCAGACCAAGTCCGCATTCAGTACGGCGGCAGTGTCAAACCTGGCAACATCGCAGAGTTCATGAACCAACCTGAGATCGACGGTGCTCTGGTAGGTGGGGCCAGCCTTTCCGCAGATGATTTCACCAAGATCGTGCAGTATGAGTAATGGAGGGGTAACGTTGGAGAAAAAGAAGCCTGTGGCCCTAATTATCCTTGATGGATGCGGCCTAGAAGACAATACCAACGGCAATGCTGTCAAAGCGGCTAAGACGCCTACCATGGATTGGCTCTATGCCAACACACCGCACAGCACTCTTTCCGCATCAGGCGGCAGTGTGGGATTGATGGATGGACAGATGGGTGACTCCAACGTGGGCCACCTCAATCTGGGCGCGGGCAGAATTGTCTATCAAGATGTAGTCCGTATTTCGAAGGCAGTTGAAGATGGCAGCTTCTTCGAAAACCCAGTTCTTCTGGGTGCTGTACGCCATGCGAAAGAGAACGGCAGTGCCCTGCATCTGATGGGGCTTGTTTCGCCGGGCGGCGTACACAGCCATTCAGACCATCTGTATGCCTTACTGCGGTTGGCCAAGGAAGAAGGTTTACAAGAAGTGTACGTCCATGCGTTCTTAGATGGCCGGGACGTCGCTCCAAGCAGTGCAGCTCAGTATCTCGCTGACCTAGAAGAGGCAATTAAGGAAATTGGTGTAGGCCGAATTGCTACCATATCTGGGCGGTACTACGCCATGGACCGCGACAAACGCTGGGATCGGACAGAAAAGGCATATCGGGCCCTACTCGGCGAAGGCCGCACGGCCGCAAGCAGTAGTGAGGCTATCCAGTATGCCTACGATAACGGAGAGACAGATGAGTTCGTCATTCCTACAGTGATCACCAGCGAAGGCAAACCGACTGCCGTGATCAAGGATAATGACGCAGTGCTCTTCTTCAATTTCCGGGCAGATAGAGCTCGGCAGCTCTCCTACGTGTTTACCGATGATAACTTCAGCGGCTTTGATCGGGGGCCGAAACCAAAGGTGCATTACGCTACCATGACTCAGTATGATGTTACGATTGATGCACCATTTGCCTTTGCTCCGCAAGATCTCTCAAATACGCTGGGTGAGTACCTGTCTAAGATGGGCAAGACTCAGCTGCGCATTGCTGAGACCGAAAAATACGCCCACGTCACGTTCTTCTTTAACGGCGGACGCGAAGAGCCATTCCCTGGTGAAGATCGCATTTTGGTGCCATCGCCTAAGGTTCCTACCTACGATCTACAGCCAGAAATGAGTGCTCCTGAAGTCACTCGCCGCGTAGTTGAAGAGATCGATAAGGGAATCTACGATGTCATCGTGCTGAACTACGCCAACTGCGACATGGTGGGCCACACCGGTGTGATGGAAGCTGCGATTAAGGCAGTTGAAGCCGTAGACACTGGCCTGGGACAAGTACTAGAAGCTCTGAAGCGCAATGGCGGCAAAGCGATTATCACTGCCGACCACGGCAATGCTGAGCGCATGATTGACCCAGACAACGGCGAACCGTACACCGCTCACACTACCAACTTGGTACCCGTTTGGTTGTTTAACACCGAATATGATAAAATCACGTCGGGCATTTTGGCTGATATGGCTCCGACAGTATTAGATCTGTTAGGGCTTCCTCAGCCTAAAGAAATGACCGGGAAGAGTATTATCGTGAAGGAGGCAGACTAAATGTTCATTGAAGATGTAATTGCCCGAGAGGTACTTGACTCGCGAGGCAACCCTACAGTAGAAGTTGAAGTCTATCTTGCTGACGGTGCAGTCGGCCGGGCCATTGTACCCTCTGGTGCATCCACCGGTGCCTTCGAAGCTGTTGAACTCCGGGATGGCGATAAAGGCCGCTACCTCGGTAAGGGCGTACAGCAGGCAGTTAAGAATGTAGAAGAGATCATTGCTCCTGAAATCATTGGCATGGATGCTACCGATCAGATTGCCATCGACAAGCTCATGGTCGAGCTGGACGGCACCCCCAACAAGGGTAAGCTGGGCGCCAACGCGATCCTGGGAGTTTCTCTGGCTGTAGCCCGGGCTGCTGCCGAGTCCCTCGGTATGCCACTCTGGCGGTATATCGGCGGTGTGAATGGGTTCCAACTGCCTGTACCTATGATGAACATTCTCAACGGTGGCGCACACGCCGACAATAACGTCGACATCCAAGAGTTCATGGTTATGCCTGTAGGTGCTAAGTCCTTCCGCGAAGGCCTGCGGATGGGTGCTGAGGTCTTCCACAACCTGAAGAAGGTTCTCGCTGCAAGAGGCCTCAATACTGCCGTTGGTGATGAGGGCGGCTTTGCTCCTAATTTGAAGTCCAACGAAGAAGCCATCGAGGTTATTATTGAAGCTATCGAAAAGGCTGGCTACAAGCCTGGCGAAGACGTCTGCCTCGCCCTCGACGTTGCTTCTACCGAGCTTTTCAAAGACGGTAAGTACCATCTCGAAGGTGAAGGCAAAGTCCTTGACACCGACGAAATGATCGCTTTCTACGAGAACTTGGTCAACAAGTATCCGATCATCTCCATCGAAGACCCACTAAGCGAAGACGAGTGGGAAGGCTGGAAGAAGCTCACTGACGCCATTGGTGACAAGGTTCAGCTGGTTGGCGACGACTTGTTCGTTACCAACACTGAGCGCTTGGCGCGGGGTATCAAGAATGGTGTAGCTAACGCCATTCTCATCAAGGTAAACCAAATCGGTACCTTGACCGAGACCCTCAATGCTATCGAGATGGCCAAACGGGCAGGCTACACTGCAGTCATTTCCCACCGTTCAGGCGAGTCTGAAGACACCACCATTGCTGACTTGGCTGTAGCAGTCAACGCTGGTCAAATCAAGACAGGTGCACCCAGCCGGACCGACCGCGTTGCCAAGTATAACCAGCTCCTCCGGATTGAAGATCTGCTGGGTGAAACTGCAGATTATCCCGGCCTGAGAGCTTTCTACAACATCAAGAAGTAACAGCTAATCGGGTCCCGCTCAGCGCGGGGCCCATTTACATCTTGCCTATACAGCAGATGTTATGGTAAAATGTTTTAGTGTGACAAACATTACCGGCAGGGAGGTGTCTTCAAGGCATGAGAACCTTTCTAATGATTATCCAGTTCCTTGTATCGATCGCGCTGATCGCAGTAGTAGTGCTGCAGGAGAGTAAGGGTGAGGGGCTGGGCGCACTCGGTGGAGGAAGTTCTATGTTCTTCAACCGCCGCAAGGGGCGTGAAGAGCTCTTAAGTACCGCCACCACCTATCTGGCCGTAGGATTCATGGTCCTGTCGGTAATCCTCGCTGTTTGGTTTTAACAGAAGCACGTTAACTCCCCTCTGTCTTCGGGCAGAGGTTTTTTTATGCAAAAAGCGGGATTCAGCTCTAACTGAATCCCGCTTGTTCTTTGCGGTGTGATATGGTGGAGGTGAGCGGAGTTGCACCGCTGTCCGCGAATGGGCCAACACCAGCATCTCCGAGCGCAGCTGCAGTTTTAGATCTCGCCTACTCAAACGCTCCGCAGCCAGCTTTTGAGTGGGCCAGCCCGTTAATCTCCCCCAGTCGGCCCGGGCCGTCCGTCTGAGGCAGCCTGTAGTTATGACACCATCTTAGTATGAACAGGCATCAAACTAAGCGGCGTTAGCTGAACTTAAGCAGCTAAGGCGTAATTATTGTTTGCAGTTATTTGGTTCCCAGGTTTTACGAGGAATTGGGGACCTCGGCTCGCTTCTGATGCACTCCCTATCCACGTCGAAACTAATTCACCCCCGTGGTGTACTTAAAGAATACCATAAAGAGGGGTTAGCGTCAAGTTAACCTTCCTTACCAACGGCCTGGCGGGCACGCCGCTCTGCTTCGCGCTTGGCGATGGAATCGCGCTTATCATAGAGTTTCTTACCTTTAGCCAGGGCCAGCTCTACTTTACATTTCCCGTTCTTGAAGTAGAGCTTGATGGGAACCAAGGTGAAGCCTTCTTCCTTAACCTTGGCAGCCAGACGCCGAATCTCCCGTTTGTGCAGCAGGAGTTTTCGCACCCGCAGTGGGTCGTGGTTGAAACGGTTGCCCTGTTCATAAGGGCTGATGTGCACCCCATGGAGGAATACTTCGCCATTCTGCACTCGGGCATAGCTGTCCCGTAGATTGACGCGTCCTAACCGCAGAGATTTCACTTCTGTACCTTGGAGTGCAATCCCGGCTTCGATGGTCTCCTCAATGTGATAATCATGCCGCGCCTTACGATTGTCTGCAATGTGTTTGAACTGGTCGGCCAAAGTAATCCCTCCCCTCTAAAGTATAGCAGACTGGGGAGCTGTGCTCAATAGAGATCGGTAGAATGGGGGTTTCCTGTGAGCTCATAGTCAAGGTGGTCGGTAACCTGGAAAATCCGATACTCACCTTTTTCATGCTCTTTGAGCGTTCCGTAGTGTACCTCCAGCGTATAGAGGCCGGCTCGGAAAAAACCTGGAATCGAAGGAAACTCTGCTGGCTGCCACGTTTTTGGCGGCCACTTTAGTGCCTTTTGGGGTTCATTTACTACCTCAATCTTACTGGAAAAATCAGCGTAGTACGCGAACCCGTTGTGTTCGTGAAGCAGGTCAGTAATCACCTCCCCTTGCGGCGAGCGCAGGATCGCCCTCGCTATATAAAGCGGTTCGCTCGAACCATTAGCAAAACCAGTAAGGCCGAGGAGCCGCTGGTCACTACTGTAGTAGATATGGAAGTCGACTAGAAACTCTTCGGGCCAAAGCCCTGTATCATACTTGATTACCGGGCTGTTGATGCCATCCTCGAGCTGTACCTCTAACGTGATAGGCTGATATCCTCCTGCCAGCACATCCATCTGGTATCGTCCCGGACGCAGATTTGTCACTTCGACAAAGCCAGTGTTGTCGGCCTGGACCACCCGGCCACCAATCTGAACAACTGCGTAAGGCAGGGGATCACCGAAGATGTTGCGGACATAGGTGCGCAGATGGGCTCGGGATTCGAGTTCTGCGTAGACAGGAAGTGCCATACTCCCACCCCAAATCCGCAGTTCGCTGCGAATAATAGTAGTGATCACCACTGCAAGGACAACGAGGCCATAGCAGATCACCACCAGCGCTGCCTGCCGCGCCATACGCATCCAATGGTGTTTTCGCAACGCATGTTTCCTCCTTTGGTTGCAGGATTCACCTCCAGAGATAGCGAAACTTTGCAAGTGACACTAACAGGAGGAGAAGGCATGAAAAAACCCGCACTCATACTCTATCTATTAGTCATCCTCACTGCTGCCTGGCTGGGAACGGCCCAAGTCCAGGCCCTTGGTTTACTTGTAGGCGATCAAGAAGCAATCCTCAGCCAACCTATCAGTATCGTAAATGGAAGTATTCTCGTACCTCTGCACGTGGTAACCGATTATCTCGGCGGCCAAGTTACCTGGTCGGCCAAGGGAGAGACAGTACAGCTGGACTTTCCTGACCTAACCATAACTATGCGTGTCGGTGAAGAAAGTGCACAAGTAAACGGTACCTCGTATCGGCTTGAGGTTCCCATCGAGTTCAGTCAAGGAGACTTAATGGTCCCCCTGCGGTTCATCGTGGATCATCTCCGCCTCAGTCTCACATTTGATGGCGAAAAAGGTGCCCTGCGCATTCAAGGCCGGTATCTTGACGCAGCGGCGGATTCGTCAGAGGTAGTTCATCCTTCAGAGCGTGAGCATGTGATCTACACGCCAGAACCTCAGCAGGATCTGAAAGAAATCGTGTACATAGGTGGGCCTCGCTCACGCGTATTTGTGGATGTGGCCAATTACAGCGGTTATCAGACCATGCTCCTGGTTAACCCTGATCGGCTGGTGCTCGATCTTTATGGTGTTCAAGGCGAACCTCTTCCTGATCAACTTGTGAATGGCCCCATTGTCAAGCAGATCCGTTCCAGTCTCTTTGATGGGAATACTATTCGTGTCGTCTTTGACCTGAACGAAGCCACAGGTTATACCATTACACCGTGGCCTGAAGGCGGGCTGGAAGTGGAGTTTAACTACCAGCTTTTATCAGTTGGTTTTGAGCGCGCAGATGGAGTGCCGAAAATCGTCATTGAGGCGACCGACAAGCCTCCGATCGAGACTATTCATCTCACGCAGCCCAGCAGGCTGGTGATTGATCTGCACAACACATCCCTGATCGGCGGTGCGGTTGAGCTTGCTGTTGAGGATCCGGTAGTACGGCGCTGGCGGGTCAGTCAGAACACTCCTGCGGTTACCCGGATTGTTCTCGAGCTGAACGAACCTCTTACTTTGTGGGATGTTGAGGGAGACAACGGCCGTTACGCTCTGGTTTTCTTTGAAGGAACACCAGAACAGGCTGCTGCTAAGCGCGAAGAAATCGCTGCGCGTGAGCGAGCCGAAGCCCTGCGGGCGCTAGAAGAAGCGCGCCGTGCAGCGCAGGAAGCTCAGGAAAGAGCTGCTCAGCCCAAAGAGACAGTTGTTGATGAAACTGTCGTGGCAGAGCCCAAAGGCGATGGTATTCTGGCTGGTTATGTGATCATGATCGATCCCGGCCATGGTGGCTCCGATCCCGGTGCTATTGGGCCCTATGGCACGTTTGAGAAAGATGTGAACCTAGCGATTTCACTAGCGCTTGGAAAACTCCTAGACGAAGCTGGGGCGGAAGTACATTTTACACGTACCGAAGATGTTTATGTTTCTATATTTGAGCGGCCGCAGATGGCACATCATGTTGGAGCTCACATTTTAGTTTCGGTTCATGCTAACGCGTATCTTGACCAGAACATAGCTCGCGGTACTGAAACCTTGTACAACCCCAACCGCGAAAGTAACCAGCTGTTGGCTCAGGCTATCCAAACAGAACTGGTGAAGGAGCTCCAGCTCTATGATCGTGGACTACGTAAGCGTACCGACCTGGCGGTCTTGAATGGCTCGCAGATCCCCACTGCTCTGGTGGAGGTAGCTTTCTTGAACCATCCTGAGGAAGAAGTGCTGCTGCGGGCTCCTGGATTTCAACAGGCGGCTGCGCAGGGCATTTTCAATGGAATTGTCAGGTACTTTGCTGAACACGCCCCCAAGGAGGAATAATTATGGGGAGGGAGCGGCGAATTGCACTGGTGATTGTTGTGCTGCTGGCTGTTTCCGGAGGCCGGCTGCTCTTTAAGACTAAGGATATTCCTGCTTTTCGGCAGGAAAGCGGCTCGGTCTTTGCTGTGTATTTCGCGAGCTCCACTCAGATAATGCTTGAACCAGAGTTCTATTGGGGTGAACCATCCCTGCGAGATCTGGCCCAACTGCTTGTGGCGGGCCCGGCAGATGACGATCTTCTGGCAATCCTGCCGCCACAGACTGTTATTCGTGATGTTTACCGTCGGGATGATGTGGCCTATGTAGATTTCAGCAGGCATTTGGTGACCAACCACCCTGGAGGTACCTCTGGTGAGCTGGTCACTATTTATGGGATCGTCAACACATTTGCCAGCCTTCCAGGTATTGAGAGGGTGCAGATAATGGTGGAAGGGCGGCCCGTCGAGAGCCTTGCGGGCCACGTGTATACAGGCGAACCACTGTACCCAGATTACAGCCTGGCCGGCGCTTGGCTGATCTAATATTGAGCCTGCCTGCATATACTAGGTAGGAACTGATGCCGCGCCTCCTTGGTGCGGGTGGGGGAGTTTTGAATGGCAATAGGGATTTTCGATTCGGGTGTAGGTGGCCTGACTGTCTGGCAGGCCCTGCAGCCCATTGCGACTGAAGACATCGTATATTTTGGTGATACGATTCATATACCCTATGGAGATAAGACTCCAGAGCAGCTGTTTGGTTATTTTCGCAGAATCATGGACTTCTTCGTGCAGCGTAAGGTGAGCGCAGTAGTTGTTGCCTGCAACACTATGAGTGCGGTGGTAGTACCGCGGATTGGGCCAAATCCCCCACTGCCTCTCTTTAATATGATTGATGCCGCGGTGGCACAGGCTGTACCGGTAACAAAAGGGCGTATCGGTGTGTTAGCCACGCGGGCAACTACAGAAAGCGGCGCTTATCCCCGAGCTTTGAAAAACGCTGCTCCCGACTTAGAAGTTGCCAGTCAAGCCTGTCCGAAGTTGGTACCATTTATTGAAGCGGGCCTGTTGGGTGGGCCCATGATTAGCGATGCTGTAAAGGAGTACGTCACACCGCTTCTGCAGGCCAAGGTGGATACAATTATTCTCGGATGTACTCATTATCCGCTCATTCTGCCTGAGATCCGCCGCGTGGCAGGTAATGGTGTATCAATTCTAGATCCGGCAGAGCAGATCCGTGAGGACGTCGCTCGATTCTTGGAGGGAAGAACACCAACATGTTCTCCCGGAAGCTGCCGTACTGAGTTTTGGGTAAGTGGCGATCCTTGGCGCTTTCAAAGCCTAGCCCAAGACATTTTGGGTACTGCTATACCTCCGGTACAGCGCTATAGTGGAGCAGGAGATGGTTGGTGATGGAAGAACGGATTCGAAAAGAGTGGCAGGGTAAGTCAGTGGCGGTTATTGGATTAGGGGTCAGTAATGTCCCCTTAATTCGTTTTCTGCACCGCTTTGGTGCTCGCATCTCTGGCCGGGACCGAGCCTGCCGCGAACAGCTGGGTGAACGCCTTGCGCAGCTTGAAGAACTTGACATTGAACTCGTTCTGGGAGATGCTTATTTAGAACAGCTTGCAGATTACGATGCGGTTTTCTTGACTCCAGGGATCCCAAAAGATCTGCCTAAACTAACTGCCTTATCTGGTAAGACGGAGATTTTGAGTGAAATTGCACTTGTCATGCGCTACTGCCGTGCACCCATCTTTGGTATCACGGGCAGCAGCGGTAAGACCACGACCACAACGCTGGTAGGCGAAATGTTCCGTCAGAGCGGCCTTACCACATATGTCGGGGGAAACATAGGCACCCCCTTGATCGAACAGGTTCTGGACATTCCGCCCGAAGCACGAGTGGTGCTGGAGCTTTCCAGTTTTCAACTGGAACAGCTGGGACAGAGCCCGGATTATGCCTTGGTCACGAATATCAGTGAGAATCATCTTGATATCCACCGTACCATGGATGCTTACATTGCCGCGAAGAAAGAGATCTACAGCCATCAACCGGCTGATGCATGTGCTGTGTTTAACTTCGACGATCCGCTTGGGCGTGAGATGGCCGCTGAGGCACCTTCACAAGTGTATTACTTCAGCTTGACGGACACTGTGAACCCTGGGGCTTATCTTAATGGTTCCCAGTTGATCTATTGCGATGGTACCCAGACAAGAGTCTTTGCCCAGACAGATCAGGTGCAGCTACCGGGAAGGCACAATCTGGCCAACTTACTGGCGGCTGCAGTCATGGCTCGTCTGGGCGGTGCCTCTTGGGAGGCGATTACCCATGTATGCCACAGCTTTCAGGGCGTAGAGCACCGCCTGGAGCTGGTAGGTGAGCTGGATGGCGTACGTTACTACAACGATTCAATTGCCACAACTCCGACTCGGGCAATTGCTGGGTTGCGGACTTTCTCAGACCCGGTGATTCTCTTAGCGGGTGGATATGACAAGAAACTCTCTTTTGCCGAGATGGCCAGGGAAATCCATAATCGGGCCAAGGCTGTGATCGTTTTTGGTGACACAGCTGAGAAGATCAAAGAAGCAGTCCTGAGCTGCGGGCCCTTCGCTGTGTATTCGGCAGCTGACTTAGCAGAGGCTGTTTCAATAAGCCGTGCGCTTGCTGTTTCGGGAGATGTTGTGTTACTATCGCCAGGGTGTGCAAGTTACGGTATGTACCGTAACTTTGCAGAGCGAGGCCAGCATTTTCGCAGTCTCGTTCAGACGCTGATTGAGGAGGATAAACGATGTATGAACTGACTATTCCCCTTCAGGATTTGAGTTTCCTTAAGGCCGGAGACGAAGTACTTCTTTCTGGTGTGATTTTTACAGCGCGTGACGCGGCGCATCAGCGGCTGGTCAACTTGATTAAGTCTGGTGAGGGCCTGCCGTTTCCGATAGAAGGAGCAGTGATCTATTACGTCGGGCCTTGCCCGGCTAAACCTGGAGAAGTGATTGGATCGGCAGGGCCGACCACTTCGACTCGGATGGATGGACTGACAATCCCTTTATTAGAAAAAGGTTTGAAGGGTATGATCGGCAAGGGAGGCCGCAGCCCTGAGGTAGAAAAAGCCATCCAAGAACATGGAGCCGTCTACTTCGCCGCAATCGGTGGTGCGGGGGCGTATATCGCTCAGTGTATTAAGGAAGTTGAAGTAATTGCTTATCCTGACCTCGGACCCGAGGCTGTGCACCGCATGGTTGTCGAGAATCTCCCTCTAATCGTTGCAATTGATAGCCACGGTGGAAACATTTACAGAGCTGGTGTGGCGCAGTACCGCGACCCCAGTCTTGAGGAGGCTATTTAATGAGTATTACACGCAATGATGGCCGCCAGCCGGCCCAGATGCGCCCAGTGAAGATCACCCGAGACTTCATTCCCCATGCGGAAGGTTCGGTTTTGATTGAAGTAGGAAATACAAAGGTTATTTGCACTGCATCCATTGAAGATAAAGTACCACCTTTCCTGAGGGGACAGGGAACAGGTTGGATTACTGCTGAGTATTCGATGCTTCCCCGGGCTACACAGGTCCGGAATGTGCGTGAGGCATCAAAAGGGCGCCTAGGTGGCCGCACCCATGAGATTCAGCGCCTTATCGGCCGTGCCCTGCGCTCGGTAGTAGACTTATCCGTGATCGGTGAGCGTACTATTTGGATCGACTGCGATGTGATCATGGCCGACGGAGGAACCAGGACAGCTTCGATCACAGGCGCCTTTGTGGCTCTTAACGATGCTCTTCGGCGTTTTCAGACAGAAACGAATGCCTCGTCTACGGGTATTAATGATTACCTAGCAGCTGTAAGCGTAGGTATAGTTGATGGAGTACCGCTCCTTGATCTTGATTACAGCGAGGATTCTACCGCACAGGTTGATTTCAACGTAGTAATGACGGGCAGTGGTAAGATTGTCGAAGTGCAGGGGACTGCCGAACAGCATCCATTTACCCGTGAACAGCTTGTGCAGCTCATGGATCTAGCTGAAGGCGGCATCAAAGAACTGATCGCTCTGCAGCAGCAGTTGCTCACAGCTGACTTGACGACAAGATTCGGGGGCAATTAAGATGACGAACCAGCGCCGCTTAGTGGTAGCATCTCGTAACAAGCATAAGGTTGCTGAGATAAGGGACATGCTTCAAGGGCTGCCTTTTGAGGTGGTTTCCGTATCAGACCTGGGTGATTTCCCTGAAGTGGTTGAAGATGGAGACACTTTCGCAGACAATGCCCGTAAAAAGGCGGTGCAGGTGATGCGGTGGACCCACGAGTTAGTGGTGGCCGACGACTCTGGGTTAGAGGTTGATGCTCTAGATGGCGCACCTGGAGTCCATTCTGCCCGCTTTGCTGCGCTTGATGGGGGGCATGCCAGTGATGCTGCTAATAACGCTAAGCTCTTGGAATTGCTGGCCGATGTTCCTCCAGAACGCCGTGGCGCTCAGTTTCGCTGCGTAATCGCTTTGGCTGCTCCAGATGGCACTGTCGACTTCGCGGAAGGCATCTGCCGGGGTCAAATCGGGTTTGCTCCCCAGGGAGAGCACGGGTTTGGTTACGATCCACTCTTTATCGTGCCCGAGTTTGGCCAAACGTTCGCCGAGCTGCCGCCCGAAGTGAAGAACCGAATCAGCCACAGAGCTAAGGCAGTTGAGGGCCTAAAAGCCCTGCTGAGAAGATACGAAAAACCTGCGAATTGAGGTTGACAGACTCCCAGTCCATATGGTAATATTGTTGATGTCAGTTCTGAGAGGTTCTCAGCGGCAATAGTCGGGGCGTGGCGCAGTTTGGCTAGCGCGCCTGCCTTGGGAGCAGGAGGCCGG